>Ga0160420_100145_pt1 | contig 41757 bp, 36 predicted proteins | sample CelAP2metagpilot_FD_108197 | JGI IMG/M metagenome (GOLD analysis project Ga0160420, IMG submission 108197) | Phycosphere-associated microbial communities from algal ponds in Kailua-Kona, Hawaii, USA - Cellana AP2-5-5 metagenome pilot | ecosystem: Engineered > Artificial ecosystem > Aquaculture >...
CCGCCCTTTCGCCTCCAGTAATTGCAGATCGTGCCGCGGCGGGGGGACCCAGGGCGTGGGGGGAGAGAGAAAAAGCAGGGAGAAGGGAGGGGGGGGGGGGGAGGGGGGGGGGGGGGGGGGGGGGAAGAGGGAAGGAGGGAAGTGAGAAGGGGGGAGAAAGAGGAGAGGCCTTTAGATTTCGATTTATCTCGTTGTCGCTCATTGCTTCAGATCAAAGAGGAGGTGATAGTTTTGCCTCTTTTTCAGAAGCCAAGCATGCGCGTCCGAGCAGATTTCTGAAGAACACGGCAAGAGATGACAACGACGAGGGCTAGGGTACTGCCTTCCGCAACGCATCGTGATGGGGGCAGCATCCGGTAGGAAGGGCAGCATTCATTCATGTACACACATAAAAAGGTGGGAGAGTAGATAAAAATAAAAAAAAGTTCCCAGCAGACAGCGGTAGACGAAGAGAGGGAGAATCAACAAGCAACACGCATACATCAATAGTTAGTCATATGTTAGTTTCCTTTTCTTTTTTTCTTTGATTGTCTTTTTTCCTGCTTGCTGTCACAACCATCGTCGTAGTCGTCGTCGTGCATATGGGCTACTTTTCTCAACATAAATAAATAAATAAAAAATAAAATGAGTTCTAGCCCTCAGGGCATGGCTACACTAGCATGCATCTCATTTTGAAAATCTCTTTCAGCCACGCACATGCAGATACGCACTATGCCGCTCGAATTTTCCCCTTACCCCTGACGGGTTGTGTCCTCCCTTCAGTATCACAACGAATCAGACTCTCCTTCCTCCACCAAAGCTCATTAAATTCTTACTCCTTCGCTCCTTTCTTCCCTCCCGCCCTCTCTCTCTATTCCTTCCCATCCATCGTCGGGATCCGTGTCTTCATATATGACTTCACAATTTCCAGATCATTTTTCAACAAAATGGATCGCATCGGTAGATCCGCCAGGGCTGCCAATTCTTTCGGGAGCTCTCCCTCGATCCCCAGCTGGTCGGTTGCCTCGGGAAATTTCGCCGGGTGGGCAGTAGCGAGGCAGACGGTGCGGCCTTTTTGGAGCATACTCAACGAGTCGGCTGCGTGTACTCCGACGGCTGAATGTGGACAGAGGAGGTAGCCGTGGGCCTCGTGCCACTTTCGCATGGTGGCAAGGGTCTGTGTTGGTGGGGAGGAAGTTGGGAGGAGGAATCAGGTTGTGTGTGATGTCCTTCGCTGCTTTTAAATCATACAAATCCATTTTTCCTCTCTCACCCATCCCTAATTTTCCTCAAGGAGAAGATCAATCAAAACACACCTGCTCTTCATCTCCCCGGCCCGAAATGAAGTCCTCTCGCGCCTTCTCCAGCAAGTCTCCCTCCAAGCTCAGCTCCCCTGTTGTCTCAAACGTCGTCATCCAACCCTTCAGCTTGCCATGATCCCTCCCTGCCAACTCAAAGAGATATCGCTCAAAATTTGAGGAGATCGAAATATCCATCGAGGGTGAGTGCGTCTGAGTCACATCTGCCTTGTGATAATTCCCGGTCTCGAAAAAACGGTGCAAGATGTCATTCACGTTGGTAGCGACCAGCAACTGCTCTACCGGCAGCCCCATGCGCTTGGCATAGTAGCCGGCCAAAACGTCGCCAAAATTACCCGTGGGGACGGAGAAGCTCAACTATAGGTGTGAAACGGGGGGAAGGGGGGAGGGAGGATTAGTATTCGACGGGGGAGAGATGCCTCTATGAAGAAATCAAACCTCCCTCCTTCCTCCCTATACCACACCTACCTTATCTATGGACGGGTCAAAGTCTGTGATACGAAAATATGCCCAGTAATAGTAGGTAATCTGTGCCAAGACACGTGCCCAATTTATCGAATTCACGGCTCCCAACCTCACTTCCTCCCGGAACTCCTTATCCTGAAAAGCCGCTTTCACGATATTCTGACAGTCATCAAATGTCCCTTCAATCGCAACACACTGCACATTTTTATCAGGCACCGTCGTCATTTGTCGTTCCTGAATCGCGCTAGTCCTCCCCTTTGGATAAAGAATAAAACAACGAACATTGGCCTTCCCCCTCAAGCCATAAATAGCAGCCGAGCCCGTATCTCCCGAAGTCGCACCCAGAATCGTCAAAAACCCGTCCAGACCCGAACGCTTTGACAAGAAATACTCAAACAAATTTCCCAACAATTGTAAGGCCACGTCTTTGAACGCAAATGTCGGCCCGTGGAAAAGCTCCAAAATCCAAGCCGAGCCCACTTGCTTCACCGGCGAGACGTCAGCCGTGCGAAAAGTGGAGTAGCTACGATCAATAATGTCCTTCAAATCCTTGGCTGGGATGTCCTTCTCTCCCACAAAACGCGAAACAATGGCGAAGGCCAGCTCGGGGAACGTCATGCTGCGCATCCCCTCCAGCTCCTCAGACGTAAATTTTGGCATGACTTGGGGCACATACAACCCACGGTCGGGGGCCAGTCCGCCCAACACCACCTCCTCGAAGGTGGCATCCTTGACGCCACCCCGAGTGGAGCAGTATAGCGTGCGAGCTACCATTGCGTGGGTGTGGAAGGAGGGTCGACGGAGGGGGGAGACCGTTGCGAGTGGATTGGAGGCTGGAGTGGACGAGGCTGCTGCTTCAAAGTGCTTGGAAAGCAGCCAACTACCACTGAACTGGCGTCGCAGAAACGAAAGCAGGGGCGCCACGGCCTGTGTGTGGTGTGTAAATGTGCGGGATCGTGTGGGATTGCGAGAGAATAGATGTTTGGTGCCAGTAGCAAGGCTGCATCACATGTGCGGCGCTGGCGATCGCGCGATGACGACCTCCCCACCACCGCGCCATCAAGCAAGGACCTCTATTGGCTTGGTTCATTATCGCCCTCTGCCGGTATGACAGATTCTCCACAGCCTTCTCATCCTCGACATCATTTGTCCCACCTTTTTGAGAGGTTTTGGGAGTGGGAAATCCTCCTTGGACGGTGAAAGCAAGCAACATTTGGGCAAGCCCATCATCGATATCCGCATCCGAGAAGCGTACTAGTAGTTCTCCGTCGGACGTGATGATCCCCCAGGCAGCTTATTTCACGCCGCGACTAAATACAACCACAGACAGAGTCCACCTAAGTAACGCATATGCATCCGCTGCATCCGCACCCGCGCATCCGCATTATCGCGTTGCACTCTCTCCGCCCACCCTTCGACTGCTTCCAAAAAAACGCAGCTCACTCATGCTCCTGGGCTTCCCCATCCCACTACTCATCACTACAGTGCCATGCCTGCCAACGACAGCTCGTCCTCGTCCTCTTCCGGCTCCTCTTACAGCGACTCGGACCTGCCGCGCATCGACCTGTTTGGCACTGGAAATGTGGACCTGCGGACGGTGGCCCCGCTGTACGGCGTGACAAGCGAGGAGGAACCTGATTACCTGGACTACGACATCAAGGGCCGGGGCACGGTCGAGCGCATGTTTCTGTACTCAGGCTCGTCTTATCTCACGGGTATCCTCACCGGCGGCGTGTTGGGGGGACGTGTAGGGTGGAAGACGGCGCCGAGCCCAAGATTTTGGCTGCGTTTGAACAGTGTAATGAATGGGGCGGGGAAATTGGGGTCGAAGTGGGGGAACAACGCAGGTGTGTTTGCTCTGATGTATTCTCTGAGTGAGTCGGCGTTGGATCATTTTGAAACCGATCAATTTTTGGGGGGGCATCAAGCGACGAACCCTGTGTTGGCTGGTGCAATCAGTGGGTTGTTGTATAAGTGCACGGCGGCGCCAAGGACGGCAGCGTTGGCTTTGGTCCTTGGGGGGGCCGGGGCTGGTGCTTTTTACGTCATGAGGGGACAGATGGAGCGGTTTTATTATCGGTAGACGGTAGGCTAAAGAAAAAAATATGTATACAAGCAAGGTTAATTTCATCTTGATGTTGTTTCTCGGTCGATTTTGAGGTTTTGTTCTTTTATGTTGTGTGTCAATCTGTATCTTTCTTGTACCTTTATCTTTCTTATTTTAGCTTCTCTGCTTCTTCTACCCCCCAAATATATATCATTACTTCTTGTCCTCCTCAAATTGTAAGTACTTCAACGCATTCGCGAGCATCCGTAACCCATGCGTGGGGTTGGTTAGAATCGACTCTGGGTGAAACTGCACGGCCGCCAAAGGCAGGTCCCTGTGCTCTATCCCCATTATCACACCATCTTCACTCATTGCCGTCACCCTCAACTCCTTCGGAAACGTAGCCTGGTTTCCATGCAAAGAATGATATCTCGCCACTTCAAACCGCTGCGGAATTCCCTCAAAAATTTTATATTTATGCCCCAACTTAATACTATCGGTACTACTCGTACTACAACCAGCGCTGCTGCTGCTGCTGCTACTGCTACTGCTGCCGTCGGTCGCTTCCGAAAGAGCCGTGAGGTCAACATGTGACGGCTTCCCATGCATTGGATAGGCTAGCACATCCAATTTCCCTCCAAAATGCTCCACCATTCCCTGCAGCCCCAAGCACACCCCGAAGACAGGTACCCTGGCAGCTAGAGCTGCACTGATGGTCTGAGACAACTGAAAGTCCTTGGGGCACCCAGGCCCTGGGCTCAACACGACCAAATCCGGCCTCGTCTCTTCAATCAGCCTCAACGCATTCACTCCACTTCGTACCGTACTAACCTCTGCTCCCGTCTGCCTCAAATAATTGGCCAGTGTATGCACAAAAGAATCCTCGTGGTCAACCAACAACACCCTCCTCGCCAACGGCACAAGTGGCGGCATCACCTCCTCTCCCCCTTCGTCGTCCCCCGTCCCCGGCCCCCGATACTCCAATGCATCCACGAGCGCTGAGGCCTTAAGCTCTGTCTCTGCCTCCTCCGCAGGTGGGTCCGAGTCATACAATAAAGTAGCACCTGCCCTTACCTCCGCCACACCATCTAGAACTCGAATCGTCCTCAGCGTCAACCCTGTGTTCAAACTCCCATCAAACGCAACCAGGCCCACCGCCCCCCCATACCATGCCCTGGGCGAGGCCTCTTGCTCTTCGATAAATTGAATCGCCCACGTCTTCGGCGCCCCCGTCACAGTTACTGCCCAGGTGTGGCATAAAAAGGCATCAAGCGCATCGAATCCTTTCCTCAAATACCCCTCCACGTGATCCACCGTGTGAATAAGCCGAGAATACATCTCAATCTGCCGTCGTCCTAGTACCCTTACTGACCCCGGCTCGCATATCCGACTTTTATCATTCCGATCCACGTCTGTGCACATGGTCAACTCACTTTCTTCCTTCTTGTTGGTTAGAATGGCCTTGATCCTCGCGGCATCTTCAAGCGCATCACTCCCCCTGGCGATGGTGCCCGAGATCGGACACGTTTCCACCCGCAAGCCCTCCTTCGTCCTCTCACACCTGACAAACATCTCCGGAGATGCCCCAATCAAGTACTCATTACCCCCCAAATTTATAAGGAATCCATACGGAGAAGGGTTCGTCGTCCGCAAGCGGGCAAAAACCTCCGAGGGCTTCAAAGGGCACTCTTTAAAAAATGTCTGACTCAGGACAACCTCAAACAAGTTCCCTACCTTAAACTGCCCTTTGGCCTCCTCCACCCTCCTCGCATACTCTCCAACCACACTATCTCGATTTCTCTTCAAGCTCCCTGCGGGCAACGGCTGATACTCCCGCACCCTCCCCGTACGAGGCAATCCCTGGGTGCTCTGCCCCTTCCAGCTAAAGTCATACTCTACCCGCCACGCAGCCCTTTTATCCTGATCCACTACCAACACCCGATCAGGGATATAAAGAACGACATCCCGTTGGTTATCAGGCCGAGGCATCTGAAGCTCGATCGACTCAAATTGAAATGTCAAATCATAGCCAAACGCCCCATACAAACCAAACTGCGGGTCTCCCTCACTGTGAAACATATCCACCACTGCGCGAATTACACTGAAAATACTAGGCTGTCTCGAACGTTCTTCCTCCGGGAAATACTCTTCAGACTTAGGCACCTTTCCCCGCAGCACGGTACCCCCCCCTTCCTCTTCTGACAGTTTGCCGCGTTCAAGCCCCGCCAATGGTAAGGGCGACTCAGGGTGCAGCAGTGCATCTCGGACAACTTCCAACAAGACCTCTCCCCGTGCATTTAGCGCTGTGACTGTAAAGTCTAAGGTGCGGCTGTCAATCTTGAGAGGGGGGTCAATAAACCCAATCGTCCACCGGGCATACCGCCCGGGAAATTCATACGAAGAAGCAAGCAACACACCCTCGTGCGAATCCAATCCCTCCAACAAAGCATCCACTTCCTTCGTAGTGTCCATCACGTCCTCCACCTGACACGTCACCTGTACGCCGCCATTTGTAATAAATCGCCCCGAAAGCGGCCGGTAGCGTGGTGCCCCCAGGGAGAGGCGGCCCTCCTCAACTTCCATCATGTTCATCATCTTGAGCATCCCCAGACCGCGACGACCCCCGCCGCCGCTGCTTCCTACTCTTCTTCTGTCACGGTAATGGTGGAAACCAGCAAATGCTTGTGCTGCAGAGGAGAAAGGAGACGTCCATCTCAAAGCGGAGGAGGAGGAGGAGGAGAAGGAGGAGGAGGAGGAGAAGGAGGAGGGGGAGAAAGAGGAGGCGGGGGGGGGGAGCGGTGATTGGAGAAAGCCTGTGGTGCTCTTTCGGAATCCAGTACTCACACTGGTCACATCACCTGGAAGCAACAACAATACCAAGGCTGCTAGGATAACGATGCTTGACCGTGCCATCGGCGAAGGTATAAGTTGTAAAGCCACTGCTGCTTAAGAAAGGACGGCAGGTCGTAGGGGGAGGCAGGCCTTGGCACGAATAATGAAGAGGCTGGTCAAGTAAGCCCGCCAGTGTCACACCAGCGCAAGCAGGTGCAGAAAAGGGTTGCACCTAATGTCATAGGAAGAATGGGGAGTGCATGAGTGGGTGAGACGTCCAAATCCATCCGGTGTAAGGCAGGCAACATTGCATCAAGTGTGAGGCGCTCGAAGAATCCAAGCCAACGGCTTTAAAGGAACCTCCCCGTCCAGGTCTCCTATCCCCACTGTGGCGCAAAAGTAGGGGTAAATTTGAGCAGAAAGCAAAATTACATGCGAGATAAAGTGCAAATACTACATTTCATCACAACTATGACAACTGACTTTGTTACTTTTCGCCGCTGCTATCGATGTGCTTCCTCTTCAAACCCCCCGTACGTAATTTTTACAAGCCTGCACAAATGACATTGCATGCAACATTCTCATGCCATCTCGGCTACGACCCGTTGTTTGCGTTCCGGTACAAACTTGAACTCGTCGCTGTCGGGCTTGGCGTGCTTTCGGCGGTTCTGAGACTTGCGGCGCTGGCTGTCTTGCTGCACACGGACCAGCTCCTGTGCCTTCTTGATGGCTTTGGGTACATGGCGGTGTTTAGCAATACGTCGCACCTCCGGCATGTGTTGGTAACGCTTCTTCAACGCCTCAGTGTACTCCAATTTCTTCTCTGCCCGGGACACCTTGGCTCCCAGCGCCTTCGAGGCCTGCGCCTTCCAAATCCGCAAGTTAGTGTCATCCGACCCCGTCAGGACAAACCGCCCATCCCCCGAGAAATTCACGCAGAAGATACGCTGCATTCGCTTGGTGTGATACACCTCGCGACTGCGTCCCTCCCGGTGGTTGAAAATACGCACAGTGCGATCATAGGAGCCCGTGACAAACTCCTGCCCAGTGGGGGAGAAAGCTAAATCCATGACTGCCCCCACGTGGTCCTTGTGGATGAGCTTGGCCTGCACCAGCTTCCGCATGTCAAAAGTATATAAATTGTGATCCTCGCTGGCCACCGTGAAGTTCAATGGCTCCTGGGGGTTCCAAGCCAAGGCGTTGGACCGCATAACCAGCACTGCTTTGCGCATCGCGGCCCCTTCGCGGGTATCAAAGAGGGTCACGGCTCGATCAGATCCGGTACTAGCCAGCAAGGAATGCTCTGCAGGGTTATACCGCACGCATGAAATGGCATCGCAGCCCCAGGAGAAGGATTGGATGGGACTGGAACGGGCATGGTCCCAGACTAAGACCCGAGAGTCGGCGGCGGTGGCGAAGCGGGTGTCCCGCCAGTGGTGGTCGATGGAAGTGAGGCTTTCTGTGTGCAACCAGGTATTCATTGCTGAAGGTTCCTATTAGGGATGTGAGAGGGAGGAATAAATTATCTATGTGATCTGGTGACTTACTAAGATGGAGGGCGCAATGCGGATCACGTACCTCGCTCGTGTCCCCAACCACGCACAGCTTCCATTGCTTAACGGTTTTGTCCCCACAGGAAAAAAATGTGCCACCGTCAGGCGCTACTGATAGACCCCGTACAAAACCCGAATGTGCGTATGCCCGCCAGACACATTTGCGCACGTTCATATCCCACACCCGCACCTCGCCGTCACAAGCTCCAGTGAGGAACTGGACCAAGTTCCTTTTGCTTAGAGCCGAGCAGTAGACACCGTCCGTATGCCCGTCCAGGGCGCCTAAAAAAAAATAAGGAATGAAGATTGGGCGAAGGGAAATTGTAAGCCGCAATCTTATCATTATCGTAGGCTTTGATGGAGACTGATCGTACCGGGCACCTGCCTTGCCTAAGGGCACCATTAGCTGTGGCATGACCCTTGATCTTACAGCCTATCTGAGGGACACGAGCCCCACGCATACAAGCGTTCCCATACCTCTTCCAGAGAGTCATATAATACCCAGAACCCCACCCCACAACCACACACGCACCGACAAGGGGTTTGGCAAACATCTTGTCCAGCTTGGTAGCCGTGAGCGCCCGGGTATATTCGCGGGCCTTGTCAAAGGGGTGGAGGGCCGGCTCCAGGTTACGGAAGACCTTGACAACGTCGCCTTTGCACTCCCTGGTGAAGGCCTCTTCGGACCGACTCAGTGTCTTAATCTTCATGATGCTGTGTTGTTGAGTACGGTGGATGGGGGAAAGTTAGTATCCATATCCTCAGCCTCAATGGTCACAAAACCACCGCAAAAGTGTGCCGGGCCTCACCACCTTGCCCTTCCTCGCAATTAAGACCTTGTCTAGGAGGGAAGTTTGTTTGAACCAATTGAAGGCCACATAAAGATTGAGCCCGTTCTAGAGGAGTGTGGGAATGGTGGGGGAGAAAGGTGCACACACGGCGTCCGACTCGGCGACGTCAGAGTCTGAACTTCACCGGGAGCTTTGGACACGCATCGGGCATCAAATCTTCCGATTACAGCACGTTTTACGCGCTAGCAAGGGCGTGAATAACCTGCTTGTATTACACATTAGCGTGTAGGAGCAGTTGTGGGCCTTGGACGACGCCATCGCGGACCTGGATACAAAGGACATGAAGCCCATGGTGATTGAATGCTTCAATATTCTCATGTCGGGAATTGGGGAAGGATGGCGATGGTCGCCGAGACACGTTTTTTTTGTTATTATTTTCGCATCTCTTTTGGGGGGTTTGAGCACCGTGGACAACAAGGCGGGCCAAACTTTTCGTCCACAACGATGCTATGACACAAACTGCTTACTGGCACTGTCCTGTACAATTGATGCCCAAAATATGCTTCGAACGAAACGCACAGCCCCTTTCCCTCTGTGCATCCTCTACTCACGCACCATCCCTCCTTGCAAACATGCATATCTCAAAGGACTGTCAGACGGCCAAACAGGAGTAGCTGGGAGTCATGCATCGAAACGAGCACGAGGCATTTTTGGCTAGGTACGTTCTCGAAAAATTTGCATTGCAGTCTCGACGCGAAGAGCGTTTTCGGGGCATAGCTTGCAACATGCACACGCAACGTAGACATAACCTGTACACCAACATCCACACAGCCGGTGCCAGGACTACGTGTACGTACCAAATCAGGCAAGCTACTACAAGCAGCTCGACAAGCATGTGGAGTCGACAGACGAGGCTGCCAATCTCCCCCTCGTCGTATTGGGCGAGCCAGGTACGAAGGAGGCACGGTGCAACGTGCATGTGACTTGCTATTCTTGACCAAATATCCTCATTCTTGTCTTGCACTATACATAAGGTGTTGGTAAAAGTGCTCTCTTGGCAAATTGGGTACTACGACGCAAAATGCATATGCACCGGGACGATTTTCTCTTCCAGCACTTCGTCGGCTCTTCCCGTCGCAGCCACCGCCTCGCTGACGTGCTTGGCCGCTTGGAGACGGCGCTTAAGGAACATTTTCACTTGCGCGAGATGGAGGTGCCGGAGACGGAAGACAGGCTACGTTGGGGTTTGCTGCGATACCTGGAGGCAGCATCCAAGAAAGCCCTGGGGTCGCAGGTGATGCTCATTGTTATTGATAGCATCAATGCATTGGCGTCCGAGGCTTCCTCTCATGGCTCTCTCCATTGGCTACCTACCGAATTGCCCGTGAATGTGCGATTCATTCTGTCTGCAAGCATATCGGGCCCTATTGGGGCCAGGGAAACCGTCAGGGTCCGCACAAGCATCAACAGCATCTGTACGAGCAATGCCAACCATATGTGTGACAATGGCGCGAGTGGGGACGCCAAGGACAGCAATGAGATAGGCAATAACCCTTCCACCTTTTCACAGGGCTCGCTGATTTTGGTACACGATGATCAACGCATTTATATGGAATTGTGCCGTCGGAAGTGTCATTTTTTGCGGATAGCGCCCCTGACTCCTGAAGTCCGTGAGAAAATCATTACGGAATTCCTTCGCCATCAAGAATCTCAGAGGGAACAGCAGCAAGGCTCAGAGTCGAGAATATTCGTGCTGGAAGAATCCCAACAGGCTCGTATAGTTGGAGCTGAGGAAACCAGCTGTCCTTTGTTCTTGCGCATGCTCCTGTACGCGCTTCATGTGGGTGCCACCCTTCCAAATCATCACTGCCCTCCGGTAGATGAGCAGCTCAATGCCTACCTCGGGGCCGGCGCCTGTCCCACTCGCATCGTGGCGCAGCTTCTGGAAGCTGTTAAAGCTAGTATAGAGACGAGTGAGGACGGTTCTCATCGCACCAAAGGCCTACTGGGTCACGTGCTGGCTGCGGTCCACGCAAGCCGCAACGGGCTCTCGGACGAAGAACTGTATGGGCTGGTGGACCTGGCGATGGGCACCACGGGCGTGGCATGCTCCTCTATGAAAGCAATTTTTGTACTCCTTAAAGGCATGACCTTGGTAGTAGACGGATTGAGGTACGATAGAATGAGCAGAGAAGAGTATCTTGAACTACTTGGCAAGACTCGAATTCACTTATCTCCCTTTGCGTACAACAATGAGCACAGGAGTTTTTCTCACGAGGCGTTTGCACGGGTCGTCTTTGAGAAGTTTGTCAAGACGTCTGAAGCCCGCATCCGACAACACGAACTCATGGCGCGCTACTTTCAACGCTTTCCTAGCTGTCCTCGCAAGCTGGATTGTCTAGCCTATCATCTCGAAGCCGCGGGCCTCTGGCACAAACTAAAGGAAGCCCTCGTAGACGTGGAAAACTTCAAGCTCTGGTGGTCTCCCGTACATAAAAAAGAATTCTTGTCGTTATGGGCATCTTTGACCAATCTGAAATCTACCTCCAGCAGACCTGCAAGTGCACTCGCGGGGACCACCAAAGAGATGCGCCTACCTACCTCTACCCGCCACCAGGTTTGAGTATTGTTTATTTATAACGATGTTTCTTTCTAAAGCTGCTAAATGATGCACGCCAATTCTCAATCGATTTGTAATAAAAATTCAATCTTACTAGGTACCCCGCGCTCATTTTGATGTGGTGGATGAGTACGTCCGCAGCATCGAGGAGTATCGGGAGAAACACCATCCCAAGGACGACGACCTGGGCGATGTGGTCTTGCGCATTGCGGACTTCCTGCTTGAATTTGCCATTCTGGGCCATGAAGAATTGGCGGACGTGCCTGCATTCCTCCATCCGCTGGTGTCGAACGAGGATCTGAAGTCTGTCGGTGTGCCTTTTTTGACAATTGACACCGGCGGGGAGGCCTGTTTGGTCGAGCCGCTTTTGTACACAATGGAAGGGGTGGAGGAGGAGCAGGATATCACGAGTGCACAATCACCTATGGATGGAACCGTTAAAGTGGCGGACAAAGGGCAAGCGGTCTCGACATACTTTTATCACCGTTGGATGTGGATCCAATTTCCCTTGGTGGCTATAGCCAACTGCGGGGAACGCTACAGATTAGGCTCGGGCGGAGTGGCCGTGGTGGGCCAGCATTGTGAATCTGGTTTGATTTCGGGCGGTAGCGGTAGCATTGAAGAGGAAACAGCTGTGACAAAGCAGAAGCAATTGACGCATGGCAGGACAGTGGGGGTGCGGCAGGAGGAGAAACAGATCGAGATGCCCGCGTCGTTGATCAAAATTGCAATGCAGCCATTGCAGCAGCCCTTCATCCGTAAGCCAACCACAGCCCAGGCGCGCTTGACTGGCCAACATGTACACAAACAAGTACATCAACAACAGCAATCGCAGCATATTTTGCAGCAGCAGGCGTCGCGGCAGCCAAACAGACAAGAGGGCAAGACTCTGAACGAGGAAGTCGCTGGAGCCATGGACCGGATGGCATCAGAACTTCGTGACGACATCCGCCAATATCGCAAAGAAAACGACGCACTTGTACAACAGAAGCTTTTGTATGAGCGCGCGATTCTCGACCTGGCAAACGAATTAACAGACCTGGAGCGCATTCGCCTTGGATCGGTACGTTTACATGAATAAGCAGGCTCACATGCTTCGTCTGCTGTCATGTACACACTCATGTACGCACGCACACAAACGTATTTTACAGCTCACTGTCCGTAGAGATTTTGAGCTGGCACAGAAGAAGGAACGCAAAACAGCAATTATCTGTGACGAAACACTGAATTGTAACAAGAATTTGGCGGGGGTGCTGCTGATGTGCGAGCGCCACCCGCCGAGCCGCCCGGCACTTGTCCAAGAGCTTGAAGAGAGCATTGAGGTGTGTATCGTATTTTGAAGATTACAAAAAGTCAGTCGCTCACTTGCTCTCGCTCTCTTACCCGTGCACTCTCGCTCTGCAGCAAGAAACCCAGCTCATCGCCCAGATCAAAGAGCGCGTCTGGGAAGAGGCCTTCGAGCGAAAGGCTTATACTCTAGACTATCCTAAACTCCGTTCTGTTATCCAGCAGTCCCTTATACTTCAACACGAATTGTTGATTAGCCATGCCTGTCTCCGAGAGGTACGACTCGTGTCTTGCTGATATCTCGATATATATGGACAAAATATTAAATACACACACCACATGCACCACATACACACAGAACTTGACCATAGCCGCAGAAACTAATCTGCTTATGCTGACCCGGGGGCTGGCCCGATCACCACCGCCCATGTCAGGTTTGCGAGGCCCCGACGGTAAGGGCGTATCGTACGCCATGCCCCGGAACGACTACGAGCGGCCACTTGCAGAACAGTCCTCTGCCAGCCGTTGGTTGCACCGTGCATCTGTCATTTTAGCCAAAACTGGCATTTCCGAGCCAGATCTTTTCTTCAACAAGCTCAATAATTGCTGCATTCTCGAGAAGCAAATGACTGAGTTGAAAAAGACGGCAGAGCTGAACTTGGCAGACATAAAAGACAAGCAGAGAAAGGTAGAGCGGGATTTGTACGGGGACGAAACAGGTTGCGGTACCAGTAGGTCCGACGCATCCATCACTGGCAATGGAGGACTTGGAGGGACGACAAACACGGAGGAGCACGATAACACCCTTGAAATTCAAATGCGGGCCTACAAGATTCTGCAGGGGAAGGCAGCGGTGGCCATGTTGATGGAGCAGCGCGCGAGAGAAGGCCTTAAGCATATAGCAGGGCTTCTAGGCCACCATGAACAAGAGGGCGAAGATTTGCCCGTGAATGCGATGATGCGGCACATCGAGTCTACCTTGGTGGAATTGACGCAGCGACAGCAGGCGCAACAGCACGGGCAACAGGGTAACTCTGAGATAGATGCGGTCTTGAGCCATTATGCACCATCCGAGAAGCTAGAACACTCTTTGGCCTCCTTCCTACAATTGCAATCCCAGGGCATTTCTCGTCGCAACAGCTTTGAAACTCTCAAGGGTCTCGACCAGGCTGCTATCAGCTTTACCACTATCCCGATCCCAGAAAACATCTGAGGTAACGATAATGTAAGTGAAGAGCTGTTGTTATATCAAAAATGTTTATGCAGTGGGCTGAGAGAAAAAAGAATAGCAGTTGTAGAGAGAGCTTGGAAAAGGGCAGATGGAACTAAGTAAAATTAAATAAAGCACATGTATGTCTACTTATGTCAAGCATGGATATTTATTTATTTGCTCAAACTGTGAACCACTAACTCATGACACTTTGATTAGTTTCTGGTGAGAAATCTGATGAATTTTTCGTGACCTCCTTCCACATGACATTTTCGGCAGAGGAATTAAAAGACGCATTAGCTCACCAGATAATCGTCTTCGCCAAAGTCAAAAAAGGAAATATTCAACGATTTTGTGTATTTTCTTCAATCTCCTCTGCTACTTTCAGGGAGACACTTGCATGCTGCTGCTATTGCTCCTTGCGATTCCATCCCCTTCTTGGTTGGCCGCACCCTCTGCCGCGTCGTGCAGCAGAGCTGACGCTTCGGCGCGAAAAAGACGCGAATACAGTTCGCCATGCACGGCAAGATTGTGCTCCAGGACACGGCGCAGCCCATTACCGGTGGCCGCAAGCTGCACGCTAAAGGTCTGGAAGCCGAAGCGCCTTACGAGTTCGCTAGCACCTGCCGCGTCGCCACGTGCGTGGAGGTTGAGCACATCGGCCAGTCGCGCAAAAAGAAGGCTGTACAAGGGATTTTTCAAGCTCCCGGCGTTTTGGAGCATGCCGCGCAACGTAGCTGCCTGCTCGTTGCTTATGACCGTCCCGGCGTCGACGTGAATATGATGGGCAGACTGCATCACCTCCTCAACTAAATGCGGAAGCGTGACCTCGCCGTCGTCCTGCAGTATGGTGTACAGTCGCGTCTCTAATGCTAAAAGAAACTTTCTCACAGTACTGTATCGGCACACAGGTAAATCAGGGCTAGGAGTGACCAGAAATTGACGCAATAGAGAGGAGTAAACTGCCACGAGTGATAAGCGATCCAGCTCGTCACGGAACTCAGCCATACGCCGCCCATCATGGAAGAGTGTCTCGGGCAGCTTGGCTTTCATGGGATTATCCAAGCGCACAGGCTTGCGGAGGAGGCACATTAAGGCGTCGGCGAGTAGATATCGGTGGGCTTGCGTATTACCTTCGGCAATTAATGGAAGCTGCGCGACACGCTCCGTGGAAGCAAGAACATCACGGAGCCAGGCCTGGGTGTGTATGAGCTTCACCTCGCCCTCTTGCAGTCGCTCCGCAAACTTCTGCCGCTCGTACACCACACCATGTTCGATCAGAAAAGGTCGAAGCATCTGCATGTGGGCATTTGCTATGTCCCGGCGCGTCTCATCGATGCGCTCGAAAATGGTCTGAAACACGCCCGGGAGGAGCGCAACAAAAGCCGGGGTAGGCTTCGTGCTACCGCCCTGGCCATCCTTCCCTTCATTCATGGCTGCCTGAGCCTGCACTTCAACCTCTGCGAACCAAGCCCTTGTCTCGGCAGCCCGGACAGGCGCCTGGAGGGCCAAAAGACGTTCGAGAATAGATGCTACGAGGCCATGAATTGTGACAGCATCCAGCAGGCCCTGACATGCCATTTGTCCTAAAAGCTGGGTGTCAACATGGGCCTGCAGCTCTGCAGCCAAGTCCTTGCGATGAGGTGTCAGCTCAATCAACTTCTCACATGCATCCTCCAGCAGTGCAAGCAGAGGCTCATAGTTCAAGGGGTCGCTCTTCAACCGAAAGTCCTCCAGCGGCCGTCGCTCCTTCACGCCATCCATCAGGTAGATCACGTCCAAAGTGCCGTCCTCTTTATTCACAGCCTCCACTCTCGCCTCAAACAACGATCCTTGTGGGCCTCCAAAGCGGAGCTGCGCTACCACACCAGGCACAAAGTCCTCTGGCCCTTCCTGCTCTGCTGGCGTCATGGCCATTACCAGCCGATCCCAGAACATCTTTTCCATCGCCTCTCGCACCCGGCCCAGCTCAACAGCCAGCTCACCCTTCGCCAACGCTGATAACGAGCTGGTACCCAATGGCTGCTTCTTTTCTTCAAGCTTGAAATCGGGATTAAGAATGATTTCGTGGGCTAGGTGCTCGTTGCGGAGGAGGGCGGCCAGGGACTGGGGCACTTTCGGCAGTTGATCTGTGCCCGCTTCCTCTTGTCCTACGATACTGCATGGGGTACTGGGCCCGCTTCTCTTGTTGTTAAGTCTGACCTCAGCTTTGCCGTCGATTTTGCCCGTCGTCGGGCTTGCCGCCGAGGAAGAAGAAGGCGGATGAGGCATGCGCACACGGACATGCGGCAGGATAACCTTGATCTCCCCCGGCATAAGCACTACAAAGGGCTCCATCGATTCCAAAGCCTCTTCCACGCGCCTGCAGTGCTTTTCTGTCGTATCCCGTCCCAAGACTTTGACTATACCAACCCGAACCTTTTCTACACTCTGGCGTGCAGCGGCGATGAGCACGTCTTCCTGGGAACGCTCCGCATCACGGAGGCAAGCATAAGCTTCTCCATAAGATGACAGAAAAGATGCAGCCATCCCTCGAGCCTGCCGAGCTTGCAACACCCGTAAAGATGCATTCATGAACGCCCTTGAAAAGGTAAAGGTGTTGAGACGGAGACGGAAGATACCTAAGGCTCCTGCCTGACGCTGCTGCTGTCCCTCTTTCAAGCACTCTATAGCCTGAATCAGACCTACAGCCGACATCAGAGCCAGATTCGCTGCCACACACAACAGACGTGCCTCGAAATCTCCCAACGATACACTGCTATTATTGCCATCCTCGGCATAGCTGCTGACGATAACCTCCTCCGGATGGTGCTTGATCATGATGGCCGTCAAAAACTTGCGCGCCTGATGTTGCTGCGCTGCTTCCAGGGATCGAGGCGAGCCCCGGGCACCCCGCGAAACCATGGGCGGGGCACTAAAGCCGGGACCGGATACAGCTTCCAACAAGCCTACGATACTGCGGATAAGCTCTTTGCTTTGAATCTTGGTCAGAACGTCCTCGAAGCCCTTGCTTGACTGGAGGGCTAGCACTTGGGCTGCTTGTAGAAGTTGTGGTCGTTGCCTCCTCATTGCTGCGGCAGCCTTGTAAGCTGCTTGGAAACGTCGCCACCAGGCCTGCAGGACAATAGCGGCCAAACGTTGGTCTTGCTCGAGGGCTGCAGGAGGAAGGAGCATGGGCCGTTTGGGCGTCGAAGGAATTGCTGTGAAGGAAGAGGGTGCTTCCTCTGCTGCGTGCTGTTTGGGAGGTGTCGACATGACTAAAGTGTCCCCTGTCGATAGACATACAAGAGAGAGAAGAGAAGTAAGCAAGGATCGTAGAGGTGGCGTAGTTAGTGTACTCGACTTGCGTTGTCATGCCAAGTGGCAGTATCACGCAGGCTGGGCGGTTGGGAAGAGCTCCCCCTACTGCTTTTACCTTACAAGAGGACATCTCCACGTCTTAAATGCATGTCCTTCCAACTGTCTTTAAACACGACCATCAAGCAACTTGAGTTCCTCTTACCTCGCTATTCCCAGGAGTGCTATCGATGCAGTGCTGAGTATCAAGCAAAAAGCCTTGCTTCCCTTGGACGAGGAGTGATTGGCTACGGGGAAATCCTGACTGGGAAAAATTTGACCACACCCACAATTATGTCGAAGAGATTGATGAGGATGGCAAGGTTGACGCTCGCTATCGAGATCCTGTTTGCTTTGCAGAGGGGGAGAGGTGGGGAATATTTATAGGCTGTTCTCTGGCAGCTCGGCATTGACGTTGGTAATTTGGTTCACTTGCTTACAAGGAGGTGCAATTGTTCCAGGATCGTGAGCACCTCCAGGATTTGGTCCCATCCCGCGTTGCACAGCTAGGACGATCACTAGCCAAAAGATGCGTTTGGTTCAGATGGGGGAAATAGTGGTGGTGTGTACCAAGGACTTGGGTTGGAAGAATGGGCCAGAAGCAACGTCAACGGTCGCTCAGGCTGCATCAGTCCAAGCCCGGCCTCTTATCTTGCCTTCCCTACACACACAGACATCTCAGCTTTTTTAAATACCAAATGGAGCCCCCATTTCAAGTCGAGGACTTTTCGGACCCCTCAGCTGAAGGCAAGTAATCCCCACCGATCTAAACCCAGCATCATCCAGCCTCGTTCCCTCCTCACCCCCCAAAATAAATATCCTTCCTCCCGTGCATGATTTACACAGAGGACCATGAGGCCGTAGACGAGTTGTACGACGAAAACGCGGACGAAGAGGATGAGAAATGGATTATCAAGCACTGGCGCCAAGGACAAGCCTTGCCAATTCAACAAAGAAGTGCAACGGCGGCACGCTCGACGGATGCCGTCCTGAATTGCCCGTGCTGCTTCACTACTGTGTGCATGGAATGCCAAAGGTGAGCTGTGGAACATTCTATATGCAATGAGCATAATATTATTGCCAAACTTCTCTTCAAAACCATGAGACTTGGCACAGCTTGATCCTGCTGCCATCCACTTGGATTCCAAAATCTGACTTCCCTTACCCTCCCCGCCCCCTTCTTCATCCCAAGGCATGCCATTTACAAGACACAATACCGGGCTATGTTTATTATAAATTGCAGGGTTAAGACAACTGAAAATTTAAGCGATACGCGGAAGGAAGAGGAATACGCACGTGAGGAAGTCGAGGCCGAAACCACACCATTTACACAATCAATACCACCAGCAGCACATGGAGAAGAAGGCACCCGCGACTCCGACAAACAGCAACGTCAACATGATCAGCAGCAAAGGAAGAAGGGAGTGCGCTGGAACGACATCCTTGACGGGGAAGCTCCAGTGCGTGCGGTGGAATGCGAGACGTGTGGTACGGTAGTGGGTGTGCAGGATGAAGACGAGGTCACACATTTTTTTAATGTAATTGCTTCATGAAGCGTGAGGGGGGAAAACAATGAAGATTAATAAAAGAAGAAAAAGAAGAAAACAGGATGAAGGCATTTATAAGATATCTGTACATAAATTACCATTGAAATATTGAAAATACATTAGAGATAAAGACATATGGGTGTACAACACACAACGTCGTCCTCGACTGACCCTAAGTGTCCACGTTTTTTTTTCGTATACATCAGTTAATTTTATTTCTTTTTCATGCCACTTCACCTCTACTAACACCTTCGACTTTCCTTGACCTCTCTGCTGCTGCTGCTGCTGCTACTGCTGCTGCTGCTTCTGCTGCTCCCGCTGCTTCCGCCGCCGCTTCAGTCTCGAAACTCAAGGGTAGTTCAGCAAAAGGCGTGACACACCGAATAAATGGATACCCTCCATTCATAACCCCAGCCACTGCCAGCGCGATCTTGAGAGAGAGCGGGGACAAGAGCCAGAACTGAATCCCAAAAATCAAGCGTCTACCCCAGGTTTCGTGAAATTCATTGTTGGGAAGGCCGGGCCACCCGGCCAAGAAACCCTGTTTGACAGAAGAGGAGACGAGAAGAGAAAAAGGATGTTAAAAGGCGCGGTGTAAAACTACTGTACGATTGAAAACAGAAAAAGGGAACAGAAAGGGCACAGTCCCGGGCCGACAAATGGCAATGTCTGACCCTAATTTACAACCAACCATTCCTCCATCTCTTCCCCCGTAGCAAAGCCAAGTGCTCAAATGCTTACCGCCCACATCCCCACAGGCAATCGGAAAAAGGAATCGAAGAACCCCCGCAGATTCTCGGCATTTTGAACCATCAAAAACTCGCCACCAAAAATGAAGAAGTCTCGCTATTTGTGGGTAAGTAAGGGGGTAGGAGGAGAAGTTGCAGGAGGGTGAGAGAAAGACTAACATACGCGTGCGCAAATAAGAGATGAAAGACATGAAGAACTCCACGACAAATCAGCATAAGGAAGAGAGCAAAAATCCTATCCTGCGCCAGCGACATTGACAGCAGCTGAATGCCGCCTTTTATTATCCCTTCGTCTTACCTGCAAACGGGTGGTGCGGCTCCAGACCGTGTCGTAGACAGCCCGGGCGGCCACGTCTGGGTCATAGGAAGGCTTGCGCAGCTATGAGAGTAAAAAGAACGTGAGAAAGGTATGAAAGATTCCAGAAGAAAGTTAAGAAAGCACGCAAAAGCTTTCTCCCACCTCCGTTCATTGGATGAGGAGACAACCACATTCGCACCCGTCAAAGTCACCTCTCTGCAAAATCCTTCCTCCCTCCCTTCCCCCGCAACCAACCTCCGCCGCAATTGTCTTGGCCGCCGGCCCTGCAGCGGCCAAGGCCCTACATATCTGATACCCCGTCGAGGCATGCACCAGGCCAAGGGCACCTCCAAAGGCCACGACTCTCTGAGACCGGGTGGGAATCGCTCCCCCCATGGGAATGTAGCAGAATTCCTCCTCCTCCACATTGAGCACCGTGGCACCCAGGTGCTTCAAACGGAGTTCCATGCGGCGTTTGCATTCGTCGAAGCTGATGGGGGGCCGGGCGACGAGAGAGGTTTCCTCGAAGAAGACTTTTTGTTTTTGGCCGTCCTCGGACGGGCCCATGGGCATGGCGTACATGAAGGTGGGCTCACGAGCAACTTCCGCCTTGTTGAAGAGAGGAGAGAACAAAGGGAGGGGATGGGAAAATATGGGAACATTTGAATGGAGGTGTTGTCGAGATTATTTTTTGGTAGGTGGATAACTCCCTTCCTCCTTCCCTCCCTTATCCCCCCCTTTTTTTTGCCATTACCTCGGCGCTTGAGCTGCTTACGTAGTTGGTGCGATAATCCATGAGAGTCATTGCGTCCTCTTCGTAAGGGCACACATCAACCTCGCACTCAATACCATAGGCGATCTGCAATTATTAGAAATTTGAGTCAGCAGTCACCTCAAGCAGGGAAAACAAACCCAACTTCCCCCGTCTGTTTCTAATTCCTTCCCTTCCGTCCCTTCTCCCTCCCTCCCAGTCATAGATACCTGCACCCCCGGATTATGCACGCCGTCCAGCTCGACCAAGGTAGACTGATAGCCGGAGCAGTCAAGCAACAGCCGAGTATTAATTCGAGTTCCGTCTGAGAGTCGAAGCTGCGACCCTTCTTCGCCATGTACGACTGAGGAGGGATCTACTGCCATGGGAAGTAGCACGGCCCCGCCGTTCAAAGCGCGGGATCGGAATTCTTGTTTAAGGGCCTGCAGGGTTTTGGTTGAAGGTGGAATGTTGGGTGTAGTGGTAGGAGAATTAGAAGGCCTCCCTATGAGACGGCGACAAGAAGGGAGGGCTAACATTGACATCATAGCTTGACGACATGCGAAACTACATCCACAAATTTCTTGAATGTCCTCTCACTTTCTCTTACCACGCGATCGACCCTCCCATATGGCCGCTTCACCCGCAGTCGCTCATCAGCGGGGATACCATGACTGCCTCCGCAGAACAGGTCAGTGTTGGGCCACACCTTCATGAGACAACTTTCCAGGCTAAACCCTAAAAGCTTCTCCAGAGCTAAGAAGTATGAAAGTAAACGGAAAAGTGAGACGGAGGGAGCACGGATGACCAAGGCCCAAGGAGAAGACAAATTTGATAGTTTTACTCCTCCTCTTGCAGCCCCCTCAACAGTCCACCATCATTCCCTTTCCCCACGTACATACCTTGCCATTCTTCTAACCACACGCCGTAATTGGGAATCCATCGCTCATCGAGCTTGGGGTCCATCATCACGACTTTGAGCTTGTGCTGCTGCGCCAGCAAGGCCGCCATAACAGATCCAGCTGGCCCCCCACCAATTATAGCCACATCGTAGGTGACACCCTCCGTCGTCAAATCTGCTCCGCTCTCCATTGCAACGCTCAAGGGCTGTTTGGACAGAGTGCGTAGAGGTGGTCTCGACGAGGGAAGCAAGATACTACTGACAAAGGACGCTCTCCAAGGCTGCTGCTGCCTTGCCCTCCTACATGACGAGCCCTCCGCTCGCTTCCCCTGTCGTAATGGACCTTGCGGGACCCAAGCATACGCAAGCAGGCAGTAGCACAGGGTACCTAGGAAGCGCATCCAGCTGGCCGAGGACACCATATTGTCCCTGACTGTCTATGTTGTAGATGTTGGGGCCGGTTGATGAGATCGCGGTCTCTGGGGCTAAGAAAAGAAGGACAAGCCAAGCTGCAATCGCATCTCAGCAACAACAGAAGCATGAAAAATTCTTAAAATTAGGTACATCTTATCCCACGAGATTAAAGGGCACCACGGTGGGTGGGCATGCATGTAGAGTCGGGCACATTGTTGCCTGTGCTGTGGATCGCAGCAAGGGAGGTTGGCAGGCGTCAGGCTCGAACGCTCCTTCTCCCTTCCGATTGTGTTGCCTTTCACTCATACGGGTACATCTATACCCACACCGACAGAACGCGACATACACACAGACATGTCTGAGTCCTACCGCAAGGCCGTGGGTGGACGTCTCAAGATTGGCGGCAAAGAAGTGGACGAGCAGGAGGACGCAAAGTCTTCTATGACGAATGATTTCGCGCATAAAAATAATCGAAGCAACATCCCCATCCTTTTCAACAACACCCGTTTCAAGTGACCACCAGCAAAAGAAACAAAAGTCACGATTCCCAGCATCAGTTTTGCGAATACTTTTCATATTTTATCTTCACCAGCCTTTTCCTTTCTACCCACTCGATATTCTTACATAAAGTCTTCCTCCAACTCTGCCACGTCCGCCACGTTCTTCTTGTTGGATTCCATCCTGTCGTCCTTCATCAAGCTCCTGAGAATTGACAAGATACTTGGTAAGCGAAAGAAGAAAATGTCATCCCGGTAAAGGCTAAAATCCCCTCTCCAGTTCATCCCCTCGCCCAACATAATCCACTCGCACTTACTCGTAGCTTCGCAGCTTGGCCTCCTCCTCCTGCCTTTTTCTCTCTTCTCTTTCCTATTGAATGTGTGACATAAGAAGGAGTAAAAATCATATCTTCTTATATTCGAAATTTTCCTGTGCTTTTACCTCTCTTTCCTGCCCTCGCTTCAAGCTTTTTTGCACTGCCCGGTACTCAGCTGCCCGGACTTCTTGCTCCGCTTGCAGGTCAGGGAAACGTTCCTTTGCGAGGAATTAAATCCAAGGGCGTGAGATTTTTTGTGGATGTGTGATTAGTGATCTCACTCGGAATCTAGAAAGCAATTTAATTGAAAATCACATGTGGCTTACCTCTTTGGTCCTATTGAGGGCATTCACGATAGAGTTGCATTTCTCGACTTTAATTTTTCGAACCTGCCCTCCAAAAAAGGATGAGAGTACATGTAAGTGAAATGGTGGCCACTTACACATACGTTTGCATACACAAGTAACCAAATATCACCTTGCTTTGGTCATGAAAGCCGATCTGGCCCGCCTCCATGCTCTTGGTCTTCTTCAGATTTCGCCACCTCGTGTATACCACCTGCACTTCCTTCTTTTTGCAGCCCTCGATCGAATTGGCCTATACTGACAAAATATTGCGAGATGAGGCGATTTGGAAAGCTACTAATGAATTTTTTCTTCTCACATTGCCTCGTAGTCATCCCGTCTTTTTCTTTACGCGTGTATGAGGGTCGCGTACCTTGACGAGGGAGGCACACTCCAGTAGCAAGTCGGGACTTATATCATCTAGCTTTTCCCCCGGCTTCTGCCGCAAGTATACGTGCGCTGAAGACAAGTCATCAACGTGAAACCACACGTCTTCTGGAAGTCCAAAACGAATCAGCTCCTCGTTTTCATACTTGTCTTTCTGTCAAAACCATGGGTGGGAAACGAGGGAACGAGGGAGGAGGGATCACTTAGGCATGTAGACAATAAGATGCCACGAGCCGCTCAAAGGAATCACAATCCCATTCACGACTTTTTCTTCTTTGCCTTCATGACTTACCCCCATGTACAACACGTAGCCCTCTGTATGGTGCACCGAATGGACGAAGACGAGGATGGGATGCGCGAGTTGGAAAGTGATGTGGACATGAAATGAGACCATAAGTCCGGCAGCCACACACAAACCCACGATGAATAGGAGGCACTTACCGCTACTCGTAAAGAAGTACATGCTGCCAGTACTGCAGCTGCTGTTTCCGCTGCCCCTGCTGAAGAGCCCTGCCGTGACGTGGGGGCCGATAGAGGGGGTGGGGGGGAGGATTGAGGGCATCGTTCGACGGCAGCAGGTTCCCTTTCATCATCATGCCTGCCTTTACATTTGCCATTTTTATTGCCCACAACTTATTCCCCGGAACTTGACCACATCAAACACTCCTCCCATACATAGCTTTATCAGTCCCAAGCGACGGAATGAGGCGGGCGAGGTTTCATGCGGCAAGCCGGAGGACAAACGCAACGACCTCCTGCTTCGGGATCATCACAATGGGCCTCGACGACACCGCCCTCCTCCAGCTGCTTATCATCAACAATCGGGCATAGATATGAACTTACCACCTTCCGCACTTTTGAGGGATGGCGGAAGTGAGGCGCTATGGGCGCTAGGTTCGTCCCTTGGAAACCATTTTGCCAATACCACACGGCGGGGTCAGGAGATAGCCGATGTCGTCGAACAAAGCCTGCGATCAAGCTCTCCCATGCGAAGTCTCGTCTCTCAAGTAGGCACCGAATGGGTGACCAGCAATAGGAGCCGCCGCAACGAGAGTAAGGAAGAGGGAGACCCTGTAGTGGAAGCTGCGGCGGCGGTTCTGGTGGACGATCTCAAGACGGTGAGCACTCGAGATGCTACTGCTGTATGGGTGACGACAGAGGTGGCGGCGGTCCGCACAAAATTGGACGCCTTCCTTTTTGCGTGTTTAAGATGCACCGGTAGTGGTCTGGAAGAAATGGGCGAGCTGCTTGCCCGCTGTCTGTCTGAAGTGGAAGAAGAGGAGCTCGGTCGTGGTAAGCTTGTGTATGCGTCTGGATCGTGGGAAGCCATCCTACGGGCTTGGTTGCGGCTGGAGTTGCTGCGGGCCACCGACACGAGCATTGATAGCCAGCAAGAAAGACAGAATCGTTTTCAAGTTCTTTGTGCGATGGTCGTCAAAGGGGAATTAGTAGCCACGTGCCACGGTACGCTTGTTTTGGTTGAAGAAGTGCATGGGGAGGAAGGAAATGTCCGCATTCTTCTTGGCATTCCCTACTCAACCCTCACCAACTTTCTTTCCACAAACTACGCAGACATTCAAAATTTACGAAAAGTGCTTTGTAGAGTCCAGAATTGCCTCGACAGGCTCGCTGCACTGGCATCAACTGATAGGACAGTATCTGTCATATGCTTGCCTCTCGACCTCCCCCTCCCCCAAAGCCTGCCTATCTGCCTTTTCTCCTCTGACAGCTCTTACGATAGACAGCTTGCTGCTGCTAGTGAGTTCGCAGCAAAACAAATAGCATCAGAAGTATCAACAGCAGGAGCAGCAGCAACAGCAACAGCAACAATAGTTGGCATGACCAGTACGATTGAAGTTCGTGGCGCGGGGCTAGAGCAAGGTAAGTCACACTAGGTTTTGATATTCAAATTTCCAGCAATTTCATTTGAGTTTACTACTACTACTACCCATTTATTTATTCATCAATTCATGTCTTAAATAAATGTAATGCTGTGTAAATTTTTCTATGCATTCCTCACCAACACACCCTCCCACCCGTCTTCCGACACAATATAAACACAGTCAATGGCCTCTACCACCCCTCTTCAACGACATTAAAATCACATATATCATTTCATCACACCCAATCATCAGAGCTCCAGCTTTTCTTCTCGCCGTGTGTGCCTCCCCTTCTCCGTGCTTCTGCTGCTACTGCTTCTGCTGCTCCTACTGCTCCTACTACTGCTGCTCTTACTACTGCTGCTGATGGCGGCGCCTGGTATATAGGAGACGTCCAAAAGCGAGTCATTTATTATGTAGCACCTGTTCTTGCCTACACGGTATCTTGCTGCTGCTGCTGTTGCGTGGAGGGGGTTGCACAGGAGCAGGAGGGGGAAGGAGTAGCATTCGCAGAGAAAGGAGGGATAGAGAGTGGGGGAGGGACAGCATCCGCGAAAGCACGATATTGTCCGCCTCGAAATGGGTGGCGACCTATTTTTTCCGGTGGATGCTTTCCCGGCCCTTGGGTTTTGATCCCACCACTGCAGCAGGGGGAAGAGCAGGAGCCAGAGCAGCAGGACTTCGATGAAGCCATTAGTAGTTGCGTTGACTGCGTGGACAAGGGGGAGAGGAGTCAGAAGCAGCGAGGAGCATCGTTTTCAGTTGCGGCCGTCGGAGCTTCAGACTTACAGTCACGTGTACATGAGCAGGAGCAGGAGCAGGAGCAGGAGCAGAAGCAGATGAGCATAAAGGAGTCTCGCCATCGTCGTCGTCGTCCTCCCTCAATCCCTTCCTATCCTTCCTCGAAGCGGAAGGAGGCAAACATTGTAGTGGTGGCCGCAGAGATAGAAGAGATAAAGGAAAAACAGGAGCAGAACAGAGACCAAGACGCGAAAGTCCAAGGAGGGCAGGAGCAGCAGCAAGATTACCCCGTTCCTCCAGCATCATCACCTGCTCCTTCATTGTGGTCATTAGTGCGGGCACCACAAGGATCTCTCCTCTCCTCTAGCCTCTCTCCTTTAATGGCAATGGCAGGAGGAAAAGGACAAGGGAGAGAAGGAGGAGGGGATGTTGCAAACGTAATGGAAGGGGAAGACCGCAGCAGCGGGAGCAGCAGCAGTAGCAGCACCACCACCATTTTGGAACGGTACTTTCTGCTACAGTACCAGAATGCATGCGATCGTTTGGTGGAGGAAGAAAAGAAGCAGAGGGAATGGTGGCGACAACAAAAGCAGCAGCAGCTTGCCGAGAGGGAGATTGTCGCTATTGAGAACGAGAACGAGGGATGGGAGGAGGACGACGCCACCTTTTCTTTCGAAGAAGCGGTGCGGTGGGCGGAGCTGAACCAGGAGGAACAGCAGCGGCATGAGAAGCAATATGAGCCAGAGACTGTAAAGACTACCCTTGACGACGGTGAAGCGCCTCTAACCTTATCCGCGACGGCGTCAGTGCTTATTTATCCTCCTTCTTCTCCTTCTCCTTCTCTCCATTCTTCTCCTCCTCTTCCATCTCTTCCTCCCCCTCCCCATTTCTCTTCTACATTTCCCTCTCGTCCTCCTCCTTCTTCTCCTCCTCCTCCTCCTTCTTCTTCTTCTTCTTCTTGTTCTTGTTCTTCATCCCTTCTTTCTCCTTCTCCCGCTGCTCCTCTTTTATCACCATCAACAGCTGCGCATGCGAGGCCTGTATATATTGACTGGTGGGGGGAGGAGGAATTGGAGGGGGATAGGACGGTGGAGCCTACCCCTCACGTTCTGGGTAGCATACGTGTCGAGGTGTTAGGGATGGAAAGGATTGAAAGGAAGGAGGAGAAGGGAGGAAAGGGTTTTGGAAGGAAGAAGAAGAAGAAGAAGAAGAAGAAGAAGAAGAAGAAGGAGGAGGAGGAGGAGGAGGAGGAGGAGGAGGAGGAAGAGGAGGAGGAGGAAGAGGAGGAGGAGGAGTTTTTGGTGCGTTTTACAAGGGTGGAGACTGAAGAAAAGGGTTGGGCGGAAGAGTGGTGTGGTGGGGAAGGGGGACAAAGGAATTTGACCATGGCAAAAACACCACGTCTTGTGCGTCATCGTGTTCGGGTGGTGCGTAAGACAAGAGCAGGGTTAGAGGACCTGTATGCTCGTCTTAAACACGTGCTCCTGCGGACGACTAATGCTGATACTTTTGTCACTGCTGCTGCTGCTACTGCTTTTAATGTCAGCTTGCCAACGCTGCCCGATTTAGGCGGTATGTCTTTACCCGCGAGCGCTAGGAGAGAGAGGAGGATACGAGGAAAGGAAGAGCAAGAGGAGGCCTTTTTAAGTTTTGGTGAAGTGTTTGGCTCTTTCTCACGGCAGCAACAGCTGCAAAAGCAGCGGCAGCAGCGGCAGCAGCGGCAGCGAGAGGCATTATTGGAAGAGTACTTGAATGCTCTGATGAAAGTCGAGGAGGGACCCGCAAAAGCAGCAGGAGTAGCAGCAGACATCGCATGCGTCCTTCGGGCCGCCTTTCAACCGGAGGAAGAGGCAGGGGCACGGAGGGAGGACCTGCTCATCCGACTCCGCACAGAGCCCGTGCCTGACATGACCTCAGTGCGTCGAGACGAGCTATGGGCTCGTCAAGGAGGGCGCTGTCGTGGGTGTGGGCAGAGGCTGCTAAAAGGCTTACTCGAGAAAAAGAACTTCATGACTTGTCGCTATTTACAGGCGCTTTTTTGCACTAAATTTTGCGCTGACAACAAGAGCAGTAGCAGTAACAGTGGCAGTAGCAACACGAGCAGTACGGAAGTGGGAACATTTGTTTTGCCGGGTCAAGTGTTGACGAAATGGGACTTTCGACTGAGACGCGTAGCATTCCCAGCATTAGTCTTCCTTCGAAGCATCCGACGATTGCCCATCTTTTCTCTGGCGGCTGTGTGGTCCATGACCACCTTTCCCACGAGCAGGACCAGCGTGATACAACGGCAAATCAAGTACCTCCAGAACCTACGTCGACAGCTATCTCACCTGTGCGCCGGTCTCCTCGTGTTGCTTCCCACTTCCTCGTTGTCGTCATCCTCGCCCTCAGTAGCCTGCGTCTGCCCGATGGCACGTCGCTTAATTGCACCTGTGCTGCAGAGCCGTCCGCATTTTGTGCTTCGTACTACTGGTAACGAGGAAAACGAAGACGAAGAGAGCGTCTCTTTGGTCGACCTACAGGAGCTGCAGTCAGGAGTGCTGTCTGACGTGTTGAGCACGTTGCTGGAGGCATTACATTCGCACGTGGTTGAGGGGGGCGGCAGGAAGGAGTGTCGACATTGCATGGGGAGAGGGCAAGGCCCAGCGTCAGGCTACGCTCTTTGGGGAGTCATAGATGGCGGTGAGGATGTAACAGTTAAGAAGAGAAGAGGAAAGGAGTAAAGCTGACAGACTTCATCAAGAGAACGCGTGCTCGCTTTGTTAAGCATGACTGCCGCGGCAAAGAGGTAACACTTTCGACTTTTTGAGAAAAAGGCTCCTAAGGCTCAAGAGCCGGCTGTAATAAAGGAAAATGAAAGAGAGCAAGCGCTGAGCGACTTTTGAGTCCGGGAGTGAGGCCTTATAAGGCCTCTGCTGGTTGGATATCTTTCTCGTCTTGTTGCTTTGGTGAGCTTCGCCACGAGTCACTTCCAGAACTGTTTAGGAGCTGGAGGTGTACTTGGTGACGGCCTTGGTGCCGTCGGAGACGGCGTGCTTGGCCAGCTCACCGGGGAGGGTGAGGCGGACAGCTGTCTGCACCTCGCGGGAAGACAGGGTAGACTTCTTCGTGTAGCGGGCCAGCTTGCCGGCCTCAGTGGCGAGGCGGTCGAAGATGTCGCCAATGAAGGAATTTAAGATCGACACGCCACGCTTGGAGATACCAGTGTCGGGGTGCACCTGCTTGAGGACCTTGTAGATGTAGGAGCCGTAGCTCTCCACGCGGGTCTTCTTCTTGGTGCCCTTGCCGGCCTTCTTAGGGGCCTTGGCGGACTTCTTGGAGGGTGTCTTGGCCATGATTGAGATAGGGTTGGTCTGTGCGGAGTGGATGAGGAAGTGGGAGAGTGAGACGTGGTGGTCGTGTCGATGTCGTAGGGGCGTGAGTCTCATTTTCCCGCCTTGTCCGCAGAGAATGGGCAGTTGTGGAGCGCGTGAGCGTGGGGTGTTGAGTCAGTTGTGGTGTATGGTTAAGGGGTACAATTACGGTGTGGTGATGACAAACATTTGGCCTGAACGCCACATGCATGCATCACAAACGAAAGGTGGGTGAGAAGGAGAAGACAGACACAAGTGACTGCGCGGAGTGAACGCAAGAACCCTCGAAGTGGTTATTTGTCTCGTGAGGAAAATGGTGCTCTCCGATTGGCCATTTCTCAAATCCTTTGAAATTGAATGACGCCACTCTGATCTTTAGGCCAATCATAGCCTTCAAAAAGAAGAAGGTATTGGGTTTTCGATTCACCATTGCAGAGAGCATTTTTTAAGAGACCCGTTGCTCAATTCACTTGACGGGGTGTATGTGTGTACGGTTATACGATTTGGCAACATGAATACTAGTCAGGACTTGCGTAGGAGGCCAACAATTTCAAGATCACTCCTATCAACACTCCGCTTTCCTCCCTTCCGCGCATCGTACGTTTACGCACCAACCCTACCCCACATCACAACACAACACCAGCCCTTACCCTCCGCCTTCTCCCCACTCTCCTACCTTCCATCCCATCACAGAACCCATCACCTCTATAAATATGGCTGGCAAAGGAAAGGCTGGCCGTGGTGCCGGAAAGAAGGGCGTTTCCCGTTCCTCCAAGGCTGGTCTTCAGTTCCCCGTGGGCCGTATCTCCCGCTTCCTCAAGAAGGGCCGCTACGCCGCCCGTGTGGGATCCGGTGCCCCCGTGTATCTGGCTGCCGTCCTCGAGTACTTGACGGCCGAGATCCTCGAGCTGGCCGGGAACGCCGCCCGTGATAACAAAAAGTCTCGCATCATCCCCCGCCACGTCCAGCTGGCCGTCCGCAACGACGAGGAGCTCAACAAGCTGCTTGGCGGTGTGACCATCGCGTCAGGCGGTGTGTTGCCGAACATTCACTCTGGTACGTCTTGTTTTCTGTCTACCCCTCTAGATTGGGTGATTTCAACCACTGTCCATAGTTCCTCTATTCCGTATCTTCAAGCCCATCACTTTTCACGTCCTTCCCGCCATCTATTCCTTCTCACCATTACACAGTGCTCTTGCCCAAGAGCAAGGGCAAGAAGGGTGCCAAGGGCAGTGCCTCCCAGGATTACTAATCGTCTGCTTGTTGGGTGTGCTCCACAGCCAAAAGTTAACGTCAAAACATAAATCCACCAGCAGAGGCTTTCTCAAGCCTCACTTTCTCAATGATCTTGCCAATTTTGCTTGTCTTGTTTTACCTTTGGATTAATTTAGCTCGCTTCTGTCTCCCTTTCTCAAAATCTGTCGAAGCGGTTGCTGTGTGCATCGGATTGACCTGAACCGTATGTGCGCTGCAGGGATATTTTGTGCCATTCAGGTCTTTTGCTTTGGCTGCGTGGTGCCTGGAGTTGTCGCACGCCGCCGAGTGCTGCACTTGAAGTTAGAAACCAGTGCCCCCCAAGAGGTCCTCCGCGTACATTCAATTTATAGAGAAAACGCACGCAGTGAGAAGGGGAAGAAAGCAACCCAAGCCCATGTTATAATATTTTCCCTCGGTGTATTTCTCTTGTATGTGCGTGTGCTTCGGAGGAAGGAGGACCTTGACCAACCGACCAATCGTTGGACATTCATGAGAAGATAAGTTGAAAGGAACTCGTTTCGTCCATTTTTTAACCAATGCCAGACTGCTCATTTTCTCCACGGGAAGGACAAAAAGGATTCCGGACCCGTACTATCCCTTTACGACATGATGCAAAGCAGAACACTCTTTGATAGCGTACAGATAGGATTTTTCTAACGATAATTGACAGTTTTGTCGCCGCTTCTTTCTTGGCGGGGGGAATTGCTTGAAAAGGATTGCCCCACTGCAGGTTGACGCAACATGGCAAAATTGCTGTCAGAAGCTCCTGAAAGACGTGGACTGAGGAAGGAAGACGCCGACACGGGCTTCGATATATAACGAGAAGAAAATGAGGAAAAGAAATAAGGAGGAGCACCGTGTCGTGGGAGGGACAGGAACGAAAGAGTAAGCAAGAGCCGGCCTCGATAGTCCACACCACTTCACTCTTCGGAAACACTTGTCTTGATACTCCTGTCCCCATTTCTATTTGTACAAGCCACAACCTCATTTATCTACGTCCTCTATTATTCCTCATCCTCATCGTCTTAAGCTCTCTAGCCCAGGGTGGGTGCCTTGTGCGGTTCAGTCTCCATGACGGAGCGCTTGGACGGGTACAAGTGGCTGATGAGAACTTGCCTCTTCAGCATATCCAGGTTTTTGAGTCCCTCCTGATATTCCCGTGCGGCATCCTCCCCACTCAGTGCACGTCCTTCCTGGAACGCCATGGTCACGCGGCGCTGGGCGTAGGAACGAAAGTTGTAGTCCTCCATCCGTCCGGCTTGGCGGAGTAAGGACCGAAATAGGCCTAGGACGTGCGTGCGGGAGGGAGCGGCAGCCATGGTCGTCGTTTTGGCGTTGGAGTGAAAGTGTGGAGCCTGTGTATGTGTCTTTATGTGTGTGTATGTGTGTCGGAGGAGCGTGAGGAAAGGGTACGCGAGTGCGAATACAGTTTTTAGTCTGGAAAGAAGAAAGGAGACAGGAGCGACTCGGACAGAGGAGGTTTCCTTCTTGGTTGCTTTACTTATTTCCGGCGGGTCAAGCTTTTCCCTCATCCACACGCCCATAGTATACACACATAAGACAGGTATCATCGTATTCTGGTTAGAATTTGCTGTCAAGGGCACCCGACAGATTTTTGCCTGAACGAACACATCTCCGAATCCTCGCCAAGCGGCTCTCCTTCTTTTCCTATGGTCAACACTGAACCGCTTCTACGCACGCACAGGGATCGCCATGCAGTACGATGGCCACTATTACGACGATGATGAAGCTGGAGAGAGTCTCCATGTCATGGAGGATTTGCAAGACTTGCCCTTGCCCGAGGCGCTGGCTATAGCACCCGACTTGTTAGGACACGAGGAAACCCGCCTGCCCGCAGCCTTTGCCTTGCTGGACCGCCTTAAGCTGCCGGCACCCGGTGACGACATGGCGGAGGGCGCTCCGAAGCTTTTGCGGCTTTTGGGGCGCTTTTTGGGTTACCACCCAGCAGTGTTGGAGCAGGTACTCGAGGCGTTGAGCTTGGGCGAATGCTCGGGTCCCATCATCGAATCACTCCCCCTCCTTGTGGTAGGGGCCGGGCCGGAGGAGGTGGCCCAGGTAGTGGAAGCCTTGAAACAAGCGTTGCAAGAAGATTTGGCTGGATTGTTGTTACCTGTGTTGGGGGCATTATTTGACTTACCCTTGGGGCCACGCTTGCGTCGGGAGGCCCTTGGACTAGCACAAGAGGCGTTGGCCGTGGTGCAGGATGCGGACGTGCCGGTGGTGGTGCGGACGTTGCTGCGGACTTTGGATGAGCACAGTGACCCGGCTATCCTAGCACATATTCGCGCGGAGTGCGCAGGGCTTAGCGCGCAATCGACGGCGGTTTTGATGGAGGTCCTTGCGACCGCTCTTTCGACCAATCCTATGGTAGCTCGTATGTTACTCCTCAGCATTCGGTCCAGCACCGGCGCGGGGACCATCACAATGGAGGGGCAGCAACAGCAACAGCTCTCGATTGTGGATGCTTTGGTGTTGGTCTTGCTCTTTTCTCACCCCGCACACCAGCCCGTGGTCCAGGATGCCTTGCTCCGCTTTTTGGCCACCTCCCCGCTCTCCTTTAGCACGACCGAGGGCGCCGGTACCAGCAAGGGTAGCAAGAGCAGCAACAGCAGCCAGTCAATCGCATCACTCCTGTGTAGACTCGTGGACTTCACGTCTGACGCACATTGGCAGTCCTTGGCCGCGCCTTTATCAGAGCTGTCTCAGTGGTTGTTATTAAGCACCCTCTTGCCACCTCGTCCTCGCCTCGCCCAGGCATTGGAGCCCGGGCAACAGGCACAAGCTCTGGCCGCGCATCTTTTGCGACGGCTTTTTCAGATTCACGTTGGGTTGAGGGATGAGATTTTGGGGTTTCTCATGACTCTTTGTGTGTCGTGCGGGAGGGGGACGACCGCGCTGGAAGATGAAGAGGAGGAACAGCAGCAGACATCGAGAACAGCAGTGCTCCTCCCTTTGATGAAAGCCAGTCTATCTATTCTGGCTCGTCTGGCCCAAGAATCTCCCCGCGTGCTGGTACCCTATGCAGGCATGATGTGTGATCAGATTTTGAACAGCGCGTCCGTCTTGCCGGCGCCTGTCATGGGGCCCTTGCTTCGCGCCCTCACCCTTCTAGCACGCTCCCATGCGGCCTCAGGCATCGAAATCACCCTTATTATTTACATACAGAAGCAGCTTTGGACCAATTTCACCTCTGGTGGCGATGCAAGAGCAAGGAGCAGCAGGAGCAGTAGCAGCGGCAGCAGGAAGAGGATGAGGGGCGGACGGGTTTCTTGGGCAGTTGACGATATGGGGAGTGATGACGGTCGGAAGTTGACTAGCTTGGTACTGGCTGAGGCCTTGGTCTTTTTAGACAAAGAACCAAAAACTAAACAGTGCGAGGGTGAGGATGAGGACGCGGATGCGGACAAGGACGATTTGTCGGGGATTTTGACTTGGGTCGTGCGGGCGGTGCCGATGGCTACTCCCAAAGTAGCTGCTAGTGGATTGCGGTTTCTTCTCCGAGTATTGGCCCGGCAGCAGCAGCAGCAACAGCGGCAACGAATAGATGAGAACAGGATGACCAGGAGTGTGACAGCAATAGAGAGAGAGCTTCGACCGCAGGTGGAAGAGGTGACGGCGGGCCTGGCCAGTCGGCTGGGTCTGGTAGTAAGGTCCGAGGCTTTGATGGAGAAAGACAAGACACGCCTTTCCTATCTCCCTCTCGAACGACAAATAGAGGATGTTGCTCCAGTTATCTTACCTTGGCGAGCTCCACAGGCACCAGCAACTCAATGCCGTCCTCCTCTTCTCCCGACAAGCAAGGGGGTGCTGGGTATTCTCCTCCAATCCTACGACAGAGAAGGAGGAGTAACGCTAGCGAAAGGGAACAGCACCACCCATCCTTCATTATCTTCCCCCTTGGTTTGGCAGGTGGAGGGCATGGTCGAGGCATTTGTCCCTCGAATGGTCGCCTCCGATTCCGTGGGCCTGGGGCCCCTCTTTCTAGTGAAGACCGTGGTGACCGCCCTCCTGGACCTGCAACTGAAGGCTCTAACCACTGCAGAGGTCAAGGCAGCCTGCTTCGAGCAGCTAGCATTGGCACCTTTGCTCTTGCCCTCATGGCCTCGTGCCATGGGACGTGCACGTGCGCGTCAGCCGGAGGGGGAGGGTCCCTCGATATGGTTGCAGAGTAGTGGGCAGGAGCAGGGGTGGGAGGAGGATGCGCGCTTGTGGAGAGAAGGTGCTGTCACAAGGAACAAGGGGAGACAGGGAAGTAAGGGTATTGGCAGGAAATGTAATGACTTGTGCTCCTCCAAGAAAAGTAGAAGTCGTCGGGGCAAGCTCGAGGGGGAAGATGATCTTGAGAGACTCTCCGACGGAGAAGATGAGAAGAGCGACGAAGACGATGAAGAGGAGGAGGAGGAGGAAGAAGAAGAGGACGACGAGCAGGATGTCTTTCGAGACAGATGTGGCCCAAAGTACCGGTGGCTACGAGCAGGATGGGGTGCCTTGTTTGCCATGATGGTGACAGGACCCGTGATTGAGGCCTGGACGGTAGCGCGCAAGCGACGAGAGGGGTGGGCTGCACAAGTGCCGGCATCCACCCTTCATGCCTTGCTTCGCCGACACATGGATCTGTTGCACCGCGTTCGTCGTTCACTGGAGCGGGTCTCTCTGACTGCTTCTGCTGCTGCTCGCCACGTCGGTGGTGGTGGTGGTGCTGCTGGTGTTGCTATTGCGAGCGAGCCTGTGCGTGTCACTCGGAGCCGTCGACGGTTAGAGCGGGCGTTGCAAGCGTACGGGAGCACGGCAGTAGGATCGATGAGAATGCAAGAAATGCTTTTGGCAGTGCTTTTGGATTGGACAGGCGAAGTCCTGGGAAAGAGGAGCCGAGAAAGTTCAGAGGAGGCAAAGGAAGAGGAGGAGGAGGAGGAGGAGGAAAAGGAAGAGGGAGAGGAGCGTTTGGCGCCCCTATTGGGGTTGGTCCGGTGTTTGTTGGAGACGATGCTGTGTCGAGATGAGCAAGCGGTGGCGCTTGAGGGACAGATGCCACTTGACGAGGAGGGTGGGATAGAAGAGGGGCAGGATGGACCGCAGCAGCCTTTGTGGGTAGATGATATTAAGCTGAAAAATGTCGGAAGGATGATGGATCAGGTGGGTAGGTTGAATCGTCTTCTCCGAATTTTGCGACGCCGTCGCTTCAGCTCCGCACTGGAGGCGCGGGATGTCTCACGGGCATTATGTTTGTATATGGCTTATACCCGCCGTCTGTGTCTGCGGGCTGCGAAGCAAGAAGGGAGTGGCATACTCATACCATGTGATCTTGTGCAATCTACAGAAAGGGAACGTGGAGGAAGAGGAAACAAAGCGGGGTCAGTGATGGGATTTGGAGCAGGAGCATCGTCCAGCTCGACGGAAGCGCAAGAGCAGCAGCAGCAGCATCGTTTGGCGAGCTTAGGCGATGTTGCGCGTCTTTTCATGCCGTCGAAATATGAAGTAAATGAAGAGAGTGGTCCAGGATTTCACGAAGCGCGTGAATATGCATTTGGGTTCTTGGCACGAGAAATTGAGCAGGCAGATGACGAAGGAGTGGCTTGTGGCTTGTTGGAGCTCCTCAGTTGCATGACGGTTGGTACGCAGAAGGCGGGGTCGGCGGCGTGTTTTAAGGCACTGCATTGCTTGGAGACGGCTCATCCTGTAGTAGATCCCGATATGACACGTGTTTTTATGTGTTCGGGGATTGGCATGGCCGGATGGGGAGGGCGTGGAGGAGACTCGTCTTCTGCTCAAGATTCCTTACCCGTGGCCTTGCTGCCCATTCTTCGACCTGCTCTAGGCCTCCACGAAGTCCAGACGCGCGTTCTTTTGGATTTGCGCAAGGCCGCGCTCAGCCCCTCTCTGCCCTTGGCGCAACGGCCTGTGTTACGTCATTTTGTATTGACTTTTTGGAGTTTATTGCCTCGGGAAGGACGGGCAGGGGGATTGGTTCGTCTCTGTGAGGGGCTACAGGCGGTCTTTCGGGAGGAAACAGAGGCAGCAACAGAGGCTTTGCCAGGGGGAGGAAATGGAAGAGCAAGAAGAGGACGGCTGTTACAACGTCAGCATCACGAAGGGGCAAGGCTTTACGTCTCCTCTTCTTCAATGAACGTACCGCCTCATGAGGCCGAACACGGCATTCGAGTCCTACGAGCTCTCACCCCCGACGGTGCCCCTGCCCTTCTGGAGCTCCTCCTTCTGCTATCTCTAACCACCCTCCTCCTGGCTCGTCCCCAATCCAATGCACGCACGGCAGCGGCGGTGACGAGAAATAGTCACGACGAGCGCGACTCACTGCTGTTGGGGGGGCCTTACGAAGAGGTCCAAGCTGCCTTGGTCGCTCTCTGTCATCTGATGCGACTGATTGGGTCTGGGACAGCAGGAATGACTGCACGTTCTGGGCGTGGGAGTGCTCGAGTCGCAGCTGCTACTGTTAAGACGGCATGTCTGGCTTTGGGAGGGCTGCAATGGCAAGTGGAACGATGCTTGGCTTGGAGGACTGCCCGGGGAGGGCCAAGAGAGACCCAAACGCCGGCGGAGGAGGTGCAAGAAAGGACGAGAGATCATGAGACGGATTTAGTGCATGTGCAGAGGTTGGTGGAGGATGCCTTGGCGTTCGTGGGGCTTGTGGCTGATATGTCGGAGGCGATTAAGAAGCAGCAGCAGCAGAATAAGGGAGGTAATGGTGGTGGAAGTAGTAGCAAGACAAAGGGAAAGCTTCACTCCTATTCCTTTACATTTCATGCGATCAACCAAAAATCTGCAGAAGAACGATGGATGGGCGTGGCTGCTAACCTCTTCGACCGCCATTTTGTGCCGCGGTGCGTGCTAGCATGTGAGAGGCTGGTGGAGGCTTTAAGGGACACATCTTCGTTGCTGCGGTTGCCTATTAAGATTCAGGCAAGTGCGTTTTCTTTTTCCACGCAGCTGTTTTGGAAGGGAAAGGCTGACAGAAAGAAGGGACAAGGAGAAGAAGGAGGAGAGCTTTGGCAAGGACGGCTGGTTCGAAAGGAGAGCAGGAGTGCATTGTTGATGGCGTTTATGGCGGCGGAGAGGAAGAGTGAGGGGAATCATCTTAGGGTTGGGATTGTTGGAGGGAGAGGAAAACAGAAGGAGAAAGATGAAGGTGAAGGGGAGGGGTGGGAAGAGATGTCGGACGACGAGGAGAGGTCCATCGATCTTGGTGAGGAGGAGGAGGATGAGGATGAGGACGAGGACGAGGACGAGGAGCAGTTTTATGCGCTTATGTCGGACGGTGGTAGCCTAAGACATGGACAGGGGGTCAGCAATAGTACTCAGCGATGTGAGAGTCAAGGGGATGGGAGGAAGGAGGAAGAGCATGAGCAGGAAGTTGATGAGGATGAAGACGATGACTGCGGCCCCCGGCGTCGACGACGCAGTGGTACTTGCTCTCCTCTCCGTACGCCTAAGGTGGTGGTGGGCGGGGGTACGAATGCGACGGTGACGGGGAGTGATGATGGTACGTTGGTGGTGCAGTTTAGGAGCAATCGTGGGTACAGCGAGGGTAAACGACGCAGACGATCGTGATGGGGGACTGGTAGGAAAATATAAGAGACAGATAGGGAATAGGTGAGAATAGGATTTGTGTCATATAAATCAAAACGGAGTGAAAAGAAAGTCGCAAAAAACAATAAAGAAAGAATCTGTACCTGATGTCATCATACTGATCAAATTATTCGCGTGATTCGCCTGCCTATCAGAAGTGTGTGTTGTGTATGTGTGTTGTCCTCCACACACACAACCCCCTCCTACAGTCCATTTTCCCCCATTCCTGAGCTTTGCCTTGTTTCTAAACGTCCAGTGCGTGTGCCACCCTTCTCTTTTTGTTTGTCCTAGACACGTCTCCCTCCCTCTCTCCCGCCCTGCCCGGCACACACAAACCTTTCCTCCCCTTTCTCCTTTCTCATCTATTCTACGCACCCTCTACCCATTCAAGCACTCTTCTCTCTCTTTTTCTTCAAGCCCCGCTTCCTAAGCCCCGCATGCATGTTAAAGACAATCGCCGACAACACTGACTTGGGCATGCAAGACATCAAATATAACTGAAACGCATGACTCCAGAAGGGTGATACCGAGTCCTCATAGGCGATAAATCGTACGGCCGCCTTCGCGTACCCGGCAGGAGAAGGGACCGTCAGGCTCGCCTTGCGGATTTTGGCCAGCTTGGTGGCGACGAAAAGAGGGGTTTGGACTTGGACATGGATGCCCTTACCCTTATATTCGGCGTCGAGCGATTGAGAGAAGAGCTCAATAAAAGACTTGGCACCCGAGTAGAGAGCGAGCAAGGGGGACGGGTTACGGGACGCGGCTGAAGCAAGGTTGACAATAGCACCCTTCTTCTTTGCCACCATGGTCGGGAGGATGAGGCGAGTCATGTGCAGGGTGGAGGTGACGTTGAGCTCGACGAGGGAGTGAACTTGCTCCTCGGAGAGCTCATCGAAGTACACGGGGAAGTCGTAGCTTTGCCCCACGTTATTAATAAGCACGCCAATATCCAAATCCTTGATGGCCTTACCTACCCTGGCTTGTGCGGCCTCGTTAAAGTTGCTGAAGTCGATGCCTGGTTTAGGTGCGTGGGTATAATGGGGGGAAAGCATGATTAGTGCGGAGGCATGGTTGAACGGTATGATTACATGTGATGATTATCAGGGAAGAAACATAGAAAAGAACGTGGTATAGCATTACGTCGTCGTAATTCTCCTTTATCTCCTCTTTAAGCTTCTCTCTCTTTTGAGACTTACTGAGGACTTGCACCTTGACCTTAGGGTACTTGGACGAGATTTCCGCGGCCGTGTCCTTGAGCTTGGACTCCGTGCGGGAAATCAACAACAAGCTCAACCCCTGCCTGGCCAACTCAAATGCATACGCCTTGCCAATACCGTCCGTCGCCCCTGTCACTACGGCCCAGGCACCAAACTTTTTCAGATTCTTGCCCGGGCGAAGGAAGAAGCGGTAGAAGGCCTGGACCACGCCGAACACAAACTTGAGCACCAACAAAGCCCCCACCCCGGCCAAAACCTGCAGCGCCAAAGGCTGCCCCTTAAGCGCGTCCACCATTTCCACCGCCACGTTGCCAGGTGTAGGTGCCATCGGTCCTCGGTTCTTGTGTGATGGTAATGATGGGGCGGGGTGATCGTGATGGGGGGTGAGGAGGTGGTGTTGTTCGTGCGCGCGGCGCGATTTAAGGAGTCGTGCGCTGGTAAGTCAGCAAACACAGAATCTTCACCATCTAACGTATAAAAAGCCTACGCCTTGAGGCTTCTGGTCGTAACAGGACCGAGCTTTCTGTGTGCCTTGGAATCGCCCACCCCAACAGATCGTCGGCGACGCTTTTGTATGTATACCTAATATTGCCGGAGCTGTCTCAAGCCAAGAAAGCACCCAAGCACCCACATCTCGTTTCTGCCTAGTCCATGCTCGCCCATGGACTGGAGCGCAGTCGTTTAAGCACTATGAGATCAATTAGTGTGCCGCCTCTTCTCGCTTTCTCACGCGGCACCAAAAGACGTACAAAAAATTATATCTACATCAGGCCTAACTAATAATATGGGTTTGCTTTGTGGAGATCTGTCTAATTCTTGAGTTTTTGGTCGTAATTCGATTTCTTAGCTACTTGCGCGATCCCCCCTTTTGATCGGGGGGCAGGTATCGAAGGGGTACTCTTACAAATAGACTACAGGGCGCTCTCCCCAAGGCCCTACACGAGGGAGAGGGAGAAAATGCAAGCCATGCGAGAGCGTAAAAAGAAGAAGGCCAGCAAGATCGAATCCCCACAACGCCAGCTCCAGCCACCTCTGCCGCAGGAACCCGAGCGTATGGCAGCCGGGTCCTCTGATGCCCTTAAGGCCGCAGTCGCGGCTGGGACGGACAACAAGATGGTCTTTCCTTCGCGTTACTTGGACGTGCCCGCTTTGTACGAGACCCAGGTAAGAATTTGGGCCGCTGCGACCATTCACAAGCACTTAAATCCCATCCGAATCCCACCGTCATGGTCTCTGGGGCCTCTGTTCCCCTGGCCAATGCTCCTCACTGCCTTTCCCCCTTTGTGATCATATCACTGACCGACTGCCGCCCCAAATGTTCACAGGTCAGTGCCGACAACGCAATGGAAATACTTGACAACATCAAGCTTCTGAATTACGACGATCGATTGCTCATCGCCGATGACCTACGTAAGAAGCTAGAGGCCTTTTTGGCTGACTCTCCCTCAAGCAACGCCGTGAAAGATCTACGGGCCCGCATGCAAACCAGCCCGTTGAGAGAGGAGCTGGCCATGTTGGCTATCCGGGGGTTAGAATGCCGTCAGGCTGCAGAGGATTTGGCAGGAACGGAGAATTGGACTTTGGTAATGCGTAGTTTTGGATTTGATACCTTTGTCCGGCCTATGGGGGGGCAGATGCTGGTGAAAGTATCGGGGGAGCAGGAGGGAACCAGCGTGTTTGATCAGTTGGTGGTGGTGAGGGAGGCAGCGATGTACCATAGGTACGTAATTGCTGTTGTTTCGATTTTCATGGGGGGTATGTCAGCTATTTTGTCTGCATGCTAGCATTCACACACTTTACCTTGATCCACTTAATTCTCTCACTTAATTTAGATGGGGACCATTTGTGTGTAAGAGTGATTTGGTCCACTCGTTCAAGCACCTGGATCTGATGGTGACATTCGAGCTCAATGCACCTTTATTTCACCGGTATGTTGTCGTTTGCTTGGGGGGGGGGGGGGGGGGGGGGGGGAGATGGGGGGGGGGGGGGGGGGGGGCCACTAGAAATGGGGCTTTTGTTTTGAACCACCCTTGCCCGACCCCCTCTTTTTGAAATGTCGGGGC
>Ga0160420_100146_pt1 | contig 41704 bp, 40 predicted proteins | sample CelAP2metagpilot_FD_108197 | JGI IMG/M metagenome (GOLD analysis project Ga0160420, IMG submission 108197) | Phycosphere-associated microbial communities from algal ponds in Kailua-Kona, Hawaii, USA - Cellana AP2-5-5 metagenome pilot | ecosystem: Engineered > Artificial ecosystem > Aquaculture >...
GGGAGGGAGGGAGGGAGGGAGGGAGGGAGGGAGGGGAGGAAGGAAGGACAAGTACCGTTCGAGCAACCACGCAGGCCTCCGCGGGCTTTTGTAGCTTCAGACGGACGGTGCCCAAATTGTTGAGTGTGGGAATTAAAACTTCGAGCTTCTGCGCCTTCTGCTTGTTGTTGAGCTCTTGGTCCACCATCAGCTGAAGAGGGGAGGGAGGCAGGGAGGGAGGGAGGGTGAGAATGATGTAGAGATGGCTCATGCTCCCCCCTCCCTCCTGCCCTCCCTTATGCCCTCCCTTATACCCTCCCTTATGCCCTCCCTTATGCCCTCCCTTATGCCCTCCTACCTGCACCACGCCGATGGTATCAAGGTACCGCTTCTCGGCCCCATTTAAATCCTTCCTCTTGAAGCACTTATTTCCTTCCTCCTTGCAGAAAATGGCTCGCTGGAGGAGGAAAGGAGGGAGGGAAGGAAAGAAAGAGGTCAGGTGTCTGAGAATATGAGGGAAAACAGGGGGAAAGAAAGACAGAAGGGAGGGAGCGAACGAGAAAAGGGTAGGAAACAGAGAGGGAGGGAAAGAGGCAGGGAAAGAGGGAAGGAGTGAAGGAGAGACTTACCAGGAGCTTCTTGTGCGTGGGCCACTTGTAGAGCACGTACGGAGTCATCTTCTCGATGTGGACTCGCTGTGGGCGGGTGGCGGGGGAGGGACGAAAGGGGAGGTGGGTGCGGGGGGTAGAGTGGGGATGGATGGGACGCGGTCCCAAAACGAAGGAATGGCACCAAAAATCAGAAATCTACCTCCTACCTTCCCTCCCTCCTTCCTTTCCCCCCTCTCTCCCCTTCTCTCGTTGTACCTGTAAGTACATGACCGGCGCCTTTCCGTCCGCCATCTTCCACCCCACCGCCTCCACCACGTACACCCCTTTCTCCTTCCCGGCCTCCTTCCCGCCCTCATTCACGGCCTCCCTCACTTCCTTCAGTACCCCCACCCCCCACACCGTTGACACTTCCTCTCCAATCTCTAGGGGGTCCAACACCTCAGCTGGTGCCCGCTGCTGCTGCGAGGGCGTGGGGGCGGGAGACGGGGAGGGCGCGGCAGCAGCTTCCGCGTCAGCGTCACCATCAGTCTGTGTTTTTGACTTTTCTACCTCTTTCACCTCTCCCATGATCTTATACGGACTCTGCTCGTCATTTTCCGCCTCCTTCGCCACCGGCACAGACGTCTCATCTTCCGGGGATGGCGAGGGCGAGGGGGAGGAACGGGGAGAGGAAGGGGTGTGTTCTGACTGCTGCTGCTGCTGCTGCTGCTGCTGCTCGGGAGCCTCTACGACACCTTCCTTTCCTATCTTCTTCTCCTTGTCGGCGTCTTGCGGGGCGGAATTCACAGGGTTTATGTCCTTCCCTTGGAGCTGCGGCTGTTGCTGCTCCTGCTGATCCCCCACTCCTCCTCCACTCTCCTCTGTCATCATACCTTGAGACCCTGCATCCTCCATCGGACGCGACGGAGCAAAAGCTGGGGCAGACAAGGCGTTCTCGTCGGTACCCACCATTCTTGTCGTGGCTGTATGGTGGGAGAGGATGTCCATTAGTGGTGGAACAAATTCGGGATGAGGGAAGGTGATCGAGCTGTTTTTGCTTGGTGAAAGCGGGGGACAAACAGAAGCAGGTTTTCCCACACAACCACACGTGGCTCTTTATAAAGACGACGCGAGTTGCGCACGTCGAGCTCCTTGTGCGCGAGGACGGCCACGCAAAAGAGGCTACAATTAATAAGTCAGGATATCCGAGACAGCCAAAACGTCATCGCGGTTGAGCGATGACAGAAAACAAGGCAAGTTTTTTTTGCCTTCTGTGTTCTTCCTCGTTTTTTTATTCATCACCCACGCACACCATCACTCCACAGGCCTGGGCACACATCATTACTTATAACCGGAGGCCATGGAGGGCGGCAATGGCGGCCTTATGCAGGACCAGTACCGCCCTCCGATCACTCAATGCACCGCCTTCCGCCTCGAAAAGTCATGCATTGGTACGTCCCATCCCTCCTTTCTCCACACAACCCGCTCCATCTCCCTTGCTCTTGTCAACCTGCTTTCAAATACTACAATATTCTATACAGCACAACTCCCTGCCCCTGCCCGCGCCGCTCTCGATCACCTGGCGCAGCAGTCGGCGCACTCCCAATCCCTGCGCGGGCCCATCTCCTGCACTACCCGCCTCCTCGCCTCGGACAATCATATCGTGTACCTCCTTACATTACCCTCGCCCTCATCCCCTTCTTCTCTCTCGACGTCCAGTGGTGTTCCTCGCCTACTCATCTCGTTGTCGTCTTCTTCCTTGACTTCCTGCTCGTCCTCCGCTTGCTCCCCCATCGGCTTCCTCAAGTTGGGGCGGAAGCACCTTTTCGTCACTAGCCCTTCAGGCCAGGTAAAGGAGAAAGTTGTGAGAGGGGTGCATTGGAGAAGGAGGAGTGAAGAGGGTGAAATAGGAGGCACAAGAATTGATTGCCTCCTTAAGGCACGAATGCCAGCTTTAGAAACCCGCCCTTAAACAATCCTCCCTCCCTCCCTCCTTCCCTCCTTCCCTCCCCCCTCAAGGTTATCGAAATTTCCCCCCTCTGTCTCCTTGACTTCTACATCTCCACCCCGTTCCAACGCCACGGGCTTGGTGCTTCGTTCCTCCGCGCCGTCCTTCGACACGAAGGGATCGCGAATGCGCCTCACCTCCTTGCGTACGACCGGCCATCGGAGCGTCTTCTCCCCTTCCTCGCCAAGCACTTTGGCCTGCACAAGTACGTGCCACAGCATAACCACTTTGTGATCTTTGACGAGTACTTCTCCTCCTCCTCTTCCTCCTCCTCTTCCCCCTCCACCACCGCCACCACCACCTCCACCACCACCCTTGCCGTATAAACGTGTCCATAAGAGCTGCTCCAAAATGGGGGGGAGGACGAGAGGGGTGAGGGGGGGATTAAATAAATAGATAATGTAAAAATGAAGGGCGTAAAAAGATCGTAAATGCCAGCTTTTCCTCTAAACCCTTTCCACTCTCTCTCTCCTTACCTCCCTCATCATCCCCACTTGCCATTTTGTTGATCGACTCCAACATCATGAAAGAGTATTTGCTTTTTTTTCATTTATTTCTTTTTTTTCTTTTTTTTCTTTTCTCTCGCTCTTCTCAAAAAATCTTCCCTCTCTGCTTCCCTCCATCCATCCATCCATCCATCCCTCCTTTCCCCTTCCCTCCCTCCTTCCCTTCTTCGTTCCTACTCCTCCACCTCCACAATCGCCTCGATTTCCACGGGTATATTGAGAGGCAAGGCATTCGTGCCTACCGCACTCCTGGCATGCACACCCTTCTCCCCCAGCACCTGCACGAAGAAATCACTGGCCCCGTTCACAACTGTCGGCTGCTGGCTGTACCCGTCCACGCAATTCACAAAACCCACCAGCTTGACAATGCGTTTGATCTGCGATGGAGAAAGGAGGGGGCGAGGGGAGGAAAGAAGGCGTATCTGAGTGAAATGGGTAGGGGAGAAGAAACGGAGGGACGTAGGGACGAAGTGAAGGAGGGGAGGGACGATGTGTCCACCTTGTCCAAATCGCCCAAGGCTCCTTTCAATGTCGCGAGTATGTTGATGGCAATGATGCGTGCGGCTTCTTGTCCTTGCTCCAGTGTTACATCCGCGCCTACTTTGCCCGTCATGAGGACGCCGCTTTTGGGTAAGGGGATGTGCCCAGCTGCATGTGTGGGTGGAATGGGAGGAAAGATAAGTGAAAGTGGTGATAGGCACTGCCTACCACTACTCATTGTCATCCATTTCTTACCAAGAAAGAGAAGATTGCCTGTCTGGACAGAAAGAGCGTAGTTGCCTAGGTAGGTGTGTGAGAAGTGCGGTGTGAGGAGTGCGGTGTGAGAAGGTTGTGAAAATGCAGTCTGAAGGGAGTCAGGCTACGACCGGGGGAGGCGACGACACTGGAATACGTGCTACTGACCTTTGGGAGCAATTACGTCTGGCAGCTCAATGCCCAGCTCTACCAGTCGTGCTTCGACCCTGACCATCCTATTGCGCTTGGTGGGGCGAGGGATGGAGAAAGGGTGTGAGGATTATGTGCCCACCAATTTTACGGGGACAACTGGCTAGTGCAGCCAGCTCTAGCGTCCCCCTAGCAGAGTTCATAAATATGTGAATACATACGCATTCACCACATGCAATGACACCAGCCAGACAAGATGGTCAAAGCGAGGAAAACAAGGCCCTCGCTGTTGTCAGCGATCATGAATCTCGGCACGTAAATGAGACAGAGCAACAAAAGTGTACAGCTTGATTTGCCTTTGATTCAGTCTTTCTTTTTACAAGTCTAATGTGTCTTCTTTCGGTTCAACCTTAGCTCCCTTCTTCCCACTCCCCCCTCTTTTCCTCCCCCTCCTCCTTTTTAATCTACCCTGAATACAACTCCTCCACCATCTTCGCCACCGTCTCGGGGGAAAACCTCAAGTACTGCTCCATATGCTTCTTACTGAATTGGATGCCCTTGAACTTATCATAAAAAGCCGTATAGGAAGGCAGCAATGTCGTCTTCGCCTCTTCCCTCAATTTCTCCCTTAGACCCCTGTCAGGCACGGAGAATCCTCTTTGGTGTGTATAGATCTCTTCCATCGCCTTGTTAAAGGCTGCAAATTTCGCTTTGACCAAGCGTCCGCTCTCAAACGTCAAAGCCTGTGTCCCTTTTACATACTCCAATGCCATCGAAGTCTTCTCATCGCTCATAGGCTCGGCCAAAGCCCCCCACACCAAGGCAGTAAATTTCTTCTGACTCTCATTCACCACAGCGACCAGCATCTCTAGGAATGTGTCGCTCAACACACTAGTTAAATCTACAGATGAGACCCTTTTCAACCCTCCAGGTGAGGATAAGAACAAGGAAGAGAGAGGGGACTTTGCCCCCCCTCCAAGGATAGTGAGGGTCATATAATTGGCGTTGTTCATGAGGAAGAGGTGAGGACGGCCTGCAGCACTGTAGCTATCCATCCCTCCTTCCATCCCTCCCTTTCCATATGCTTCGGCCTTGCATCGCAAATTTTTCAACAAGCTGAAAAATAAGTGATTCGTATATAGACGCATTTGCGTTTCTTGCCCTTCCTCCTCCCCGTTCTCCTCCTCTTCCTTTCCCATCATGATGGCTGCGCGGTCTTCGACTGTTTCCCACGGGAGGAGGGGCACGACGCCCGTGGCAGCAAGCTCGTCAAACATGTCTTCGTAGACCATGATCCGCTGAAAGAAGGAGGAAGGGAAAAAGGGATGAGATGTGGGAGGGAAGGAGGGGGGGAAGGAGGGAGGGAAGGAGAGAAGAGAGGAGAGGGAAGGAGGGAGGGGAGGTAGCTGAGTGCGTGCAGGCGGGGGGGAGAAGGGGAGGGAAGAGAAGCAGGGAGGGAGAGAGGGACGTAGACGTACCTTCAAAGAACGGAGAGTGTTGCTGGTGATCGCGTGCACCGTGCCATTGATGGGCAAATTTTTGGGGGAGGTGGAATCGGTGAGGACGTCGTCGGCATAGGAGGAGAGAGAGGATATGGCGAGCCGACACAGGTGCATGTACAGCTTGCGTATGTTCTCGAGAGGAGGGATGGTAGAGGTTGACGTGGAGGAAGAGGTGGTAGAAGAGGAGGAGGAGGAGGAGGAGGAGGAGGAGGAGGAGGAGGAGGGAGGAGGGGTGCTACTGCGGAAGGCCCTTGACATGGGATGAAGGGAGAGGGAAGATGTCGGGCGGCCGTGAGAGTGAGAAGCAGCCACAGTAGCAACAGTAGCAGCACTCCTCCCACCACTACCACCGCTGCTGTAAATGCTGCTGCTGCTGCTGCTGCTCAAGGTACAGTCACTAATCGCCCTTAGGTGTTTTTCAAAAGCGGGCATCTCGGCCTTCATCCCCCTCAGCAACGCCAACAGCGTGACCACCTTGTCCCCCCTACTCCTCTCCCTCCCCAGCAAAATTTCCAGCGCCTCGGTTGCGGCTCCACACGTTTTCGCCGTCACGGGCATCAGTACATCTCCCAAAGCCACTACGCTCTGCGGCACATGACCAGGCAAAGCCCGCACAAATACCATCTCCTCCCCCTTCACCACCTCCCTCAAAAAATACACAAACCTCAACCAATCCCCTTCCTTCCCTTCCTCCCTCCCTCTCGCACTAGACCCTGAGAGAGGGCCTGGTGGAGGAGTACATCCTGTAGCCTCCCCCCCCTCCCCTCCTCCTCCTCCTCCTCCCCCCCCCCCTCCTCCACCAGCACCCGTGGTCATCAGCTTCTGCTGCTTTTCCAAGAATAACCTCACAGCCACCTCTACCTTGTCTCTGCGTGCCTTTACGTACGCATCCATCCACCCTCCACTCCCCGTCCTCATCATCGTCTCACACAACACCTTAACCCTCCTCGCCAAGGACATGCCAATGGGCTCCCCATGCTCGTAGACCGATGACGGCGGGACAGGGAGGGAGGACGAAGTAGGGATTGATGACGAATGAATGATACAGGTTGAACCAGAAGAGAGCAATCGAGAGATTTCGTTTTTAATGTCTGTTAGGAGCCGTTGTTGTTTCAGCTCCAACTGCCTCGTGGCACTCTCGGCGGACTTCATCTTGTGGTTGCGACGCAGAAACGCCAGGGACTCTTGCACGCGCTCCACCACCTCTACATATGCCCCTACGCTGCTACTCTCCTCTTCGATTATAATGGTGGAGGTGGAGGAGGGGGAAGGGACGGAGGACGGGGCAAGGCCCTTGCGGAGAACGGTGTCTGCTATATTGGCGACCCGGAAGTGCTCATGGACCTCTTTCATGCAGTTGTAGGAGGAGATGACGTTCTGCTCGGCCAGTGTTAGTTGCTCCGTAACGTGGCGAATGGGCGACATGTTGGCTTCGAGGCTGCTGAGACGGGTGTCGATTTTGAGGAGAATCGAGAGGATGTCGGTGGTCGACCTATGGTGGGTCTGGGGAGGGGAGAGAGATTTTGGGATGCAGGGATGGGGGGTTATCAAATGGATGTACATACAGCTGGTGGTAGCAATGGCCGTACGTTCGTCACGATAAAATTTCTGGGTGCAGAGATTGGGAGGGAAGACGGGGCCCTGTCACATGGACCATATGCACGAGAGGGCCTGGACAACGTGGCAGACGGGCAAGTCAAGCACTTGACAGCCTGGGACTAACAAGCAGTGCCATTCACATCCACATCTTCACATACCTCGAGGGAAGCACTCATGGTTTGGAGGCTTTGCGCCAAGGCATCCCCGTCGTCCACAAGTGTACTGCTCATGGCTGCCTCTGCGCGCCCTAGTAGGCTTTGTGAGCTTGATAATGATGATGCCGCGGCGGCAAGTTGGAGAGGCCTAGATGGCTCGATGGAGGGACAGCTACGGAAATCGTATCAAGTCCCTTATACCCTTGCTCTTTCTTGCCTGTTGTTGGTGTCAGGGGAATGGTCAGGTGCAGCTGGAAATAAAAAGAAAGGCCCATCTCATCATCTCGTCATCGTGCCCTGCAGCGCAGGCCTTATGGGAACGAGGACTATCCCACTTAGATGAATGAATGTCTTTGCTCGGCTCTATCTCATTAAAGATGCACTCACTACCCACGCCCGCCCTACATGTGCAAACACACACACACACACAGGCGCAAAATTTGTCTCGCAAAGGTGCCGGCACGGCCACAGTGACCGTCCTTCCCTGCTTCAACTCAACCACCCACATTCATAGCAGTGCACGGCGGAGAGATAGGGAGACGAGGTGAAGAACGAGGTGGGGGAATGGATCTTCGGGTCGGTCGGTGCAGGACAAGCAGCTGTAGCACCAATCGCGCTTGCGCTGTCCTCCTCTTGATCCTTTTTTTAGCCCACTCCCTGTGCTGCTGCTCCTGCAACCCCTCTCCGCCCGCCGCCTTTTTGGGACCTCTCCCTGCCTCCAGCAGAATGTGGCGTGTCCTGTCCCACCACCAGCAGCTGGAAACGATCGCAGCGCGCTTAATTATGTCAACGCAGCATCGTACGCGATTGACTCTCATGGCTGCCCTCGCTAGCTCGGCTGCGAGCAAAGTAAAAAAGCCCACAGCTGCAGCCACCACCACGACCCGCAAAACGGCGACAAAAGCAAAACCAAGCTCTGCAAAGACTAAAGCAGCCAGCAGCACCACCAAAAAAGCGACGACCACGAGAGCCTCATCGAGCAAAGCGTCTGCCGCAGCAGCAAGTGGGGAGGCCGACGGAATGAAACCAGGCATGAAACTCATCATCGTCGAGTCTGCTACCAAGGCCAATACTATCAAGCGTTTTTTGTCCAGCGGCAAGGGCAATGGAAAGTGGGAGGTAGATTATTGCATGGGTCACGTGAGAGAATTGCCGAGGACGGCAGCAGATATGCCTCCGACGGCAAAGAAAGAGAAGAACAAAGTACGTGAACGACAGGATTGTGAAGGGTGTGGGTGATGATTCCAATGGTGATGGTACAGAAAAGTACATTCATACATGTTTGGTGCATATTTCAACCGCTCACTCTGCATAGACATTCCAGTCTTCGTCTATCCGGAACCTCCATCGCTTCTCTCACCCGCCACTCCGTCCCTCCCTTCCTCCCTCCGCTAGGTGCTCGGCATCAAAGTCGACCAAGGCTACGAGCCTATCTGGATCGTCCTCCCCGGCCGCGAGTCGGTAGTGTCCCGGCTGAAGCAGAAAGCGAAGGCCTGCTCAGAGCTCTTCCTGGCTACGGATGAGGATAGGGAGGGAGAGGCCATTTCGTGGCATCTGCTCGACATCTTAAAACCGACCGTGCCTGCACACCGGGTGATTTTCCACGAGATTACGGCCAAGGCGGTGATGGGCGGCTTGAACAGCCCTCGTCCTTTGGACACAGATTTGGTGGAGGTAGAGAAGATGAGGGGCAGGGATTGAAGGAGGGAGGGAGGGAGAGAGGGAGGGGGAGGGGGAGGGGAGCTCTTCGTCTTTATTTCTGGAAATCCTCCCTGTAATTAACCAGCTGCTTCTTTATCAGTACACACCCACGAAGATAAGTGTCTTCGAGCGCATGCTCTGAGGTTCAGATATGATCCACAGAAGAGATACACCACTATATAAATGGTGGTTTAGCCTCTCATGTCGTTCCTGATTCCCCCTACCCCTCCATCTGCCCCTTCCTCCTCTCTTTCTCATCCTCCACCTCCCTCCCCTTCAACCAGGCGCAACACGCACGCAGGGTGCTGGACCGTGTGGCGGGGTATACCATGAGTCCTCTTTTGTGGAAGAAGATCGCCACGGGTTTGAGTGCGGGGAGGGTGCAGAGTGCAGGGTTGAAGCTTCTTGTGGACCGCGAGCGGGAACGGATGCTCTTTCACTCGGCGGCGTATGCAGGCCTACGGGCGATGATGTTGGTTGGGAGGGAGGGAGGGGGGAATGGAGGGGGGGACGGAGGGATGGAGGCGCGGCTGCAGGCCGTGAACGGGCAGAAGGTGGCGACGGGCACAGATTTCGACCCGAGAACAGGCACTCTTTTGGAGAGCAAGAAGGAGGGTGTTCTGTGGCTCGGTGAGGAGGGGATGGAGGAAGTGGCTGCAAGGCTGGCTGAACCCCGGACGACGTGGGTAGTGCGGGAGGTGGAGACTAAGGTAGTTACCCGCAAGAGGCCGACGCCCTTCACGACGAGCACCCTGCAGCAGGACGCGAACAGCCGCCTGGGATTTACGTCGTCACAGACGATGAAGCTGGCGCAGGAACTGTACGAGGAGGGGCACATCTCCTACATGCGAACCGACAGTCCCAATATGGGCCCCGAGGCGCGTATCAACCCATTCCTCCCCCCTTCCCTCTCTCCCTTCTTTCGTTTCCTCTTGCCCTCGCACATTTCGAAATCTCCGCTCGCTAATTCTCTTCCTCCCTCCCTCACTCCCTCCCTCAGGCCCTGGCGGTGGCTCTCGCTCAGGCCGCAGAACAATACGGCCCCATCGACACCGAATCCCTCCCTTCCAAAAAGGGAGGCGGCGGGGGAGGGCAGGTAGGAAGCCGGAAGAACGCGGCGAGCGCAACAGCTCAAGAAGCACACGAGGCGATTCGACCGTCGATCGTTACAGAGGGGGGGAGGTTTCGTACCCCTAAGGAGATGACCGCGGGCTGGATCGCGGATAAGAAGAAATTGGATCTTTATACATTGATCTATGAGCGGACATTGGCCTCGGTCATGAAGGACGCTAAATTGGAAAGGAAAACCGTGGGGGTCGAGGCACGGAATGAGGGCGGGAAGGAGGGAGGGGCGCCACTGCAAGCAGAGCTGGTTTTGACGGGGCAAACAATTTTGACTCACGGTTTCCTTCGAGCCCTCCGAGAGGACCAACAACAGCAACAAGTCCCCTCCTCCTCTGCTTCCTCCATGCCTCCCTCAGGCGACGCTGACATCTCCCCCTCCTCCTCGCTCCCTGCTTCCTCCCTTGGCCTGCTCACACCCGGACAGACCTTGCAGTGCGAAGGGATGAAAGTTCTCTCCCACTCCACCTTCCCTCCCTACCGCTTTACCCAAGGCTCCTTCGTCCGCATGGTGGAAGAGCTCGGCATCGGCCGCCCGTCCACGTATGCGACCATCATCGAGGTGCTCAAGACGCGAAGGTACGTGATTGTTGGATTTAATATAGATCAATAAAATATTTTTTTAATATGGATAACTTACGTTTGCAATCTGTCACAATCACCATGGGGTTTCCCTTGTCCTCCTTTCTCCCTCTTAGTGGCGCAATTCTTTTGGTTTGACTGGTCGAGAGGGCCTTGAAACCGATCCTTCCCCCCCCCTTCTCCCCGTTCCTCCCTTCCCTTCCTCCCTCATTTCCTCCCTCCCCTCAGGTACCTTGCCATGAAGGGCAACAGCATGGTCCCGACCCTCCTAGGCTTTGTAGTTGTCCAGCTACTAGAACGGCATTTCCCTGATTTCGTGGACGCGGGGTTCACAAGTCGAATGGAGGGGCAGTTGGATGCGATTGCCAAGGGGAGTGTCGACAGGCTCACGTACCTCGATGAGTACTACAAGGGACTGACCTCAGCCATCGAGCTGGTGGTGGACACCATTGACAGGTAAGAGTAGGCTACCCCTCCCTCCGTCCCTCCCTCCCTCCCTCCCTCCCTCCCTCCCGCCCGCCCGCCCGCCCGCCGTCTGGTTGTGCCTGGTTATGCGTGGGTGGGTGAGGGACCTTTCGCTTGCATCCCTCCCTCTTTCCCTCCCTCCCATCCTTCCTTCCTTCTTTTCTCCCTCCCTCCCTCCCTCTGTCCTCATCCTCCTCTCCCTCCAGAAAAAGCGCCAAGCGCGTCCTTCTTCCCTCCCTGGGCGACGAGGCCACCAGCGGGGTGTTTGTCGGCCCATATGGCCCCTATGCCCGGGATCTGCTCCCTGGTGAGCCTTCCGACGGGGCACTACTGAGGGATGAAGCAGCGGCCAAGAAGTTTTATCAAGACTTGTGGGCGGATGACGATGCGGGCTTCATGAAGAGCACGAGTGAGGTGAGGAAGGGGGGAGGGAGGAAGGGAGGGAGCGAGGTGAGATAAGGAGGGAGGGAGGGAGCGAGGGGATCAATGCGCCAGGCCTCCTCTCCCAAACAGGACAATTGCACTCAATTTGTTCCTCCCCCCCCCCCCTCCCTTCCCTCCCTTCTTCCCTCCCCCTTTCTCTCCTATCCTATCTCTTTCTGCATTCCTGCTGTACTTGCAACCCCCCCACCTCTTCCAGGTACGGCGGGCGCCAGTTCCCGCTGAATACAGCAACGACCCCTCATCCATCACACCAGAGGTGCTCGAGTCCCTCCTGGAGATGTCGGTGCAAGGCAAGGGGGTGGTGTTGGGGAAGGAGCCTACGACAGGAGCAGAGATATTGCTGCGCGCTACCAAGCACGGGCGGTCCCTGGAAGTGATGGTAAGACAGAAAAGAAGGGAGGGGATGAAAGAGGGAGGGAGGGAGGGAGAGGAGAGAGGGAGGGAAGCATCTGATAGCCTCGTACTGGACGCACATAATATACAGGAGGGCGAAACTTTGCATCGAGTCCAGGTCCCTCAGAGCGTCAACGCTTCTTCTTGTTCCCCAGGTACGCCCCCCCCCCCCCTCCCTTCCTCCCTCCCTCCCTCTCGCCCTTTGCTCCTTGCTGACGCGCCTCTTCCCTCCCGCCCTCCCGCCCGCCCTCCCTTCCTTCTTTCCTTTCTCCCTGCAGACATGGCCGTCCGGCTGCTGCGCGACTTCCCCCGCTCCCTCGGCCTCCATCCCTCTCTCAAGCAGGAGATGTTTCTCAACCTCGGTCACTACCCCAATCTGCGTGTAGGGAACACCTCCTACGGCTTGCTCACACAAGTAAGAGAAAGAAGAGGAAGCGAAGAAGGAAGGGAGGGGCAGATGGACGGATGGAAATCGTCCACACTCAATCTGACCCTCCCTCCCTCCCTCCCTTCCTCCCTCCCTCCCTTCCTCCCTAGAGCGTTGCAGAGCTCCTAGCCTTCACGCCTGAAGACGCCATTAATTTAATCGCCACTGGCAAGGCCACTCACTTTTTAGGCGACCACAAGGCACGTACACCCTCTTTTTTTTCCTCCCTTACTCCCTCCTTTCCTCTCTCCCTCTCTCTCCAGTAACTCATCCTCCCTCCCTCCCTTCCTCCCTTCCTCCCTTCTTCCCTCTCCCAACCAGGGCGCAGCCATGTGGTTTGTCCCCAAGGGCCGCTATTCTTACCCGCACATCCGTTGGAACCAGCTCAAGGTACGTGTCCTCCCTCCCTCCCTCCCTCCCCCAGCTCTACGTGAAAGAAGACATGCTCGGTCCTGGCGGCTCTCCTCCTTCCCCGCAAGCAGCAATGGCTCTTGTCGATACCAAGGGCGGCGCGGCCGTATCAGGCTACGGGCGAGGGAGGGCGGGAGGGAGGGCGGGAGGAACGGCAGGAGAAGCGCCACCCAAGAAGGAGAAGAGCACGAGGGCACCGTCTGCCTTCCTCTTGTTCACGAAGGATGCCAGGCCCGGCTTGGCGAAGGGATTGAGCTTCGCGGAGCAGCAGAAGGCGCTGTCGGCTGCATGGAAGGTGAGGGACAGGAGGGAGGGAGGGAGGGGCCGAGGGAGGGACCGAGGGAGGGAAGGAGGCACGGAGGGAGGGCAGGGATGCATACACCCGCATTCTAACCGTCACATCAACATAGGCGCTGCCTGAGGACAATTTAGAGCGGCTCAAGTATGTGGAAGCGTCTGAGAAGCTAAAAGGTATGGCCCCTCCCTCCCTCCCTCCCTCCCTCCCTCCCTCCCTCCCTTTCTTCCATCCCCTTTGACACATATCATTCTCCATCCCCGTATCATATCCCCGTCTCCACCTCAATTCTTCTCACCTCCTTTTTTACGTGTCTCACAGAAGAAGCTACGACCGGCAGCAGCAGCAGCAGCAGCAGCAACAGCAGTGGAAAGAAGAAGTCCTCCTCCTCCTCCTCCTCCTCCTCCTCCTCCTCCTCCTCCCTCCCTCGCAACGCCTTCCAACTGTTCTGCAGTCAAACTCGCCCTTCTTTGACCAAGGGAACGAACGTCGCTGAGCAGGCTAGAGCCCTCTCTGCCTTGTGGAAGGAGGTAGACGCAAAAGCGCGCGTGGCCCTGGGGGAGAAATTGGAGGAAATGAGAAGGAAGGAAAAAGAGGAGATGATGGCAGGGTAGAGGGAAGGAAGGGAAGGAGGGAGGGAGGGAAGGAGGGATGGAGCGACATAAGGACGGACGCAGTAAAATATAACAATATTTAATAAAGAAATCGATGTGTGTTTGTGTGTGTGCCATCTAAGCCTCCAGCAGGCATCCACTTTCTCTCGAAGCTGCAAGTCGGAAGACTTCTTTTTCATCCTCGTTATTCTCGTCTTTCTCATTCTTTTTCACTTCTTTACAAACCTCCCTCTTCCTCCCCTCCTTCTTTCCCTCCCTCTCCTCTCTCTCCAGACCTTTCCATCCCTTGTGCCCTCACATATCACCTCGTTCCTACACTCCTTCCCCCCTTCCTTCACCCTCAACACCAGCAGCAGCATCAAACACCACACCGTGCACAGAGAGGGGAAAACAAAAAACAGAAGTCATTCCGCCCAACTGATTCCTAACTCGCGTATACTTTTATACACCAACCACAGCTTCCTTTTCCATCTCGTCCTCCTTTCCCCCCTCCTCCTCCTTTATCAGCACTCCCCTCCCCACTATCCCTCCATACATCTCACTGTTATACCATCTCTCTAGCTCTCGCACCCGTAAGACAGGCAAAGGGTGCGTCAAGCCCACCTCCAACTGCTGCCTCAGAAACCTCCCCAACCCCCTCCCCCCCGCCTGGTCGTAACTCCTTGCCTGTTGCAGAAACGCTTCCGTTGAAAGCTGTCCGTTGAGGCTCTGACTCCCTCCCACTAGCTTTAACAATGCACTCAGTACGACGTCCAGGTCCTGCGCTACCAGCAACGCCCCTCGATCGCACGATAATTCTGCCGCGCGTAGCCATGCGAATAACATGTTCGAAAGACGGTCGCCCAGGATGCGGCCAAGAGAACCGCCGACAGAGTAGAGGCCCATGGCAAGGGCGTTGGCTGCTGTGATGAACACCCCGTGCTCGCATTTGATGTGCGTGAGTTCGTGCGCGAGGACGACTTGGATCTCGGCGGGGGTGAGGAGGTCGATGAGGGAGGTGTGCATGACGATAAAGGGGCGTCGGCCTTGGATTGCCTGCGGGAGAGAGGTAGGGAGGGAGGGAGGGAAGCGGAGGTAATGACAGGGACACGGAGAGGAATACATCCGGAGGTCGTTCCAAGAGGGAAGAATATTGAAGAGTGCATTCCCAAAAGAAGCAGGGAAAGAGGAAAGCTAAGGGGGCGTACCATGCAGTAGGCATTGGGCACCGGACTTTGTTTGATGTATAATTCTGGCAGTAAAGGCAAGTCGAGAATGCTGGCAGCTTCCACGAGGGAGGCGTGGAGGGAGGGCATCTGTGTAGGGCCTACAAGGATGGCACTCGAAATATTATCGAGGTAGACGGCTTCTTCCAAGACTGTCATCACACGACGGACGACCCACTCTAGTCCCGGGATCATGCGCAGCTGGGAGCGGAGGAAGAGGATGGAGGGAAGGAGGAAGAGAAAGGTAAGTGATAACGTTTAAATCAGTCTCTCGCACCCATCCCCGTCGTTAGATTCATCATCACACAAGGTAACACACCTGCTCCGTGACCTGCTGGTCGAGAGGGTGCCGGAATCGGTCGGCTTGCAGACCCTTGAGGATGACACGTGCCTTGGCCTTTTCTGGGCCAGCGGGGGCGGCAGCAGTGGCAGCAGCCGCCGCAGGAGGAGGAGCAGGATTAGAGGTTGTGGCGAATCTTCTTGTGGCAAGCTCTTGCTCTTTCTGAGGAACGCGCTGCAGCGGGGAGGAGGGAAAAAGTGCCATCGGCGGACGCAACACAAAGGCGTGGGCCGGTCGGGGGCCTTCTGTCAGAAGACATGCCGTCAAGACAGCCGCTGTAGCCAAGAACACCACGCACACACCCTGGCGGCGGTGCATGGGTTCTGCTACTCTTCTTACTCCTAATACTGCTGCGGAAAAACGACGCCGCGAGGTGGGTGGGTGGTGCGGCGGTACCTGAAGCGGCAATGGCAACTGCATCCGAGTCCGATTGTTCCTTCTTGCTCCCGCACTGACAAAGGCAAGTGCTCCTAAGGCAAGATGTGTGATACAGGAATCCGAATCGGGCAGCCTGTTTCATAGCACGTGGCAAAAACGGTGTGAGGGATGCATTAGGGTGGCACTAGATCGTATGCAGGGGAAAAGAGACGTTGTCCCAGTGCCGCACTTGAACACTATGGTGAGTCAGGAGGAATGATGCTCCCAAGTAGAGCGAGACAGCTGCGTTTCCGTTTGCCCGTTCGGCCCACCCGACTTCCCTCTCAATGTTCCACGGCCGCCTGCCCCCCCAAAAAAGGGCAGGCAGGCACCTAATCCTTGACATTAATCAAGCCTGCAGGGCCTGCATAGTATATTGAAGGGTTTTGCACATTTTTCTGTTGGGAACGCACACTTTTTCCTACGCTCAAACCCATACATATACAAACCCACACAGGGCTGTGACCACGAAAAAAAATGGCCCATGCTGCTGGCAATATTGATACACCGGACAATGTCCCCTTGGTTCCAGAAGCTCTTCCACGGCTGTCACCATCTCTGCCACCATCATCGCCATCAGTGTGTTTGTCGGTGCGCATGGCCTCAGCCAACTCATTGGTGCGCGTGCACCCTCCCCCGAACCCCCCATCTTTATCCTCGTCCCCAGACCCGCCAAAGTCGATGCGACCGACATCCCAAATCACTAAGAAAGTGAGGTTTGCGGACCAACAGCCCAAACCCTGGCCTTTCACCCCCAAGTGGTGGGTGGTTATCTGGCTTCACCTCTCGTCACGACGGAAGTGGCAGGAATGGCTAGACGAGGTTCAATACAAAATGAAAAAGACAATGAGAAGCTCGTGGTACATTCACCTGCTCTGTATATTGACCCTTTACAGCTTACTAGGTGACCAGATTCGACTAGCTGCAATGCCTATGCACGTAGATAGAGGCTTCATGGCCCTTGACACCTTTATCTTGGTCGTGTTTTTCCTCGAGATGGTGGCCATGGCGTGGGTCCGCCCCGAGTACTTCTTCCGACTCCTGCCCTCTCCCTCCTCCTGCTCCGCAGCCGGCAGCCTTGAAGGTGGTCTAGGTCAATCCTCCGTCTATTCTATTTCCTCTATTCCCTTCTCTTCCAATTTCTCAAGCAGCACAGACCCCACGCGCCAACGACACTACCAACATTCCCCGTCTTCTTCCAAGTCCTCCGGGTTGCTGTGCTGTCTCCAACGCCTGCAGTTCCCCAGCTTCTATTTCTGGCTAGACCTGCTAGCATTAGTCCTCCTCTCCTTCGATGTGACTTTTCACAGTTATTTATCACCTGGTCAGACAAGCGCCTTACTTTCTTCTCATGCCTCTAGGATGAGCTCCAACTCCATTCGACTTATCCGCGTCCTTCGTGCCTGCAATTACATGCGCATCCTCAAGTATTTCGCTCCAGTCCATACATATTTCCATGGTAACTACAGCAGCAACATCAGTAGCAGCAACAATCATGCAAAATCCTCCTTGAAACTCAATGCTGAACCCCAGGGGACATTGAGTACGACATGCAACAAGAGGAAGGTCAGCTATGGAAAGAATACCTATTCGTCTTCGTGGAGCGGTGACAAGAATGACAGCGACAGCAGCAACAATAAGAAACGCCTGGCAACAAAGATCAATGAGAGCATCCACCGCAAGCTTCTCGTGGGCGGCGTCCTTCTAGTGTCCCTCGCGCCCTATCTCAGCTACACCGCTCACGACACCACCTGGGAGTTTGCCATGACCACCCTCGACCAGGCCTTCGCCCTCAATTTTTCCTCATCAATTGTCAGCAACACTTCCTCATCCCATTCTTCCCTCGTTCAAAAGATAGTTACCCTTATGGAGGATGCGACAGGCGATCACATTGCGTTTCTGCAGATAAACGACCTCCCTCCCTTCCTCAACAATGCCACGCTCCTATCCGACCTCCGGTCCCAGGAACGCAATACTTTCTCTTTATCGTCATTATCCTCTGCTCCCGATCAAAAATTGACCATCATTGGCGTGAAAGACATCAGAAGCGAGTCACGCTTGTGGGCAGTAGAGGGGATTCTGCTATGCATTACGGTCGTGCTGCTGTTTGTAGGTCTCTCTGCTTCTTTGTACGCAGATCTCTCTCGGTTGGTATTCATCCCGCTTGAGCAGATGGTTCAGCTGGTAGATCGCATTCGTCTAAATCCTTTGGCGCCCATTCCGGAGGCGGGCGCTGCCAGTGATATTCAGCGACGCAAAACTCAGCAAAGCGTGGACAAAAGTGGAGAGAGCAGAGGTCGGGAAGGAAGAACAGCCGGCGGGTATCAGGGATCGGGATTGGAGCCCACGTTGTTGCTGCAGACTATCGGGAAAATTGGCGCTCTGGTACGCGTTGGCTTGGGGGAAGCTGGAGCAGACATAATCTCGCGACATATGCAGGACGACAGTGACGCCGATGGAGGTGGTGGGAATAAGCTGGATCTGCGGTCCTCGGGGAAGCTCGTGTCGGCTTTATTTGTGTTTTGTGATGTCCGGAACTTTACGGATACGACAGAGTGCCTACAGGAGGAAGTTATGTTATTTGTTAATAAGATTGCAGCTATCTTGCATGAGTTGACGGTGCACTGCGAGGGGGCACCGAATAAGAACGTGGGAGACGCGTTCCTGCTTGTGTGGAAGCTCCAGAACCATGACAAGGGCGACGATGAGGAGGACGACGACGAGCGACAGGATCCTGAGGCTATGACGCGTCAAGCACTTATTGATGAGGGGGGCAAGCATGCCACCCTCTTAGCAGGGCAAGCTTTGTACTGCGTGCTCAAATTCGCATTAGAGCTTTCCCGGCTGCATGGGTACGTCTGCCAGTTCTCTTCCGCGGCGAGTCAGCGTTTATTTTCACGCATGCCTGATTACCGCGTGGGAGTTGGTTTTGGTCTACACGTGGGCTGGGCGGTGGAGGGGGCAATTGGCTCCGAACAAAAGATCGATGTGTCATATATTTCGCCGCATGTGACAACGTCAGAGTACCTGCAGGATTTAACGAAATATTACGGGTGCACGATCTTGATGTCAGATGTTTTCTTCCACTTGCTCCCACCTCAGGCGCAGTATAATTGTCGTCAGATCGATTGCTTGCGTCAGAAGGGGGAAGAGGGTGATCCGATGAGTATTTACACCTATGACTGTGACCCGGAGATAATACAATCACTCAGAGGAGAGGTCCGGAACAGCAGCCCCCACCCTACAATTTCCATGCCGCCGCCGTCCTCCTCGACACCATCCTCCTCTTCTCCTTCTGCGTCAGTGATGGCAAGGCACCCGCAGAATCGCGGCAGCGGGGGCATCGCCGGTGCCCGTGGGAATAGCAGCAGTAGCCCAAACGCAGGAGCAGCACCCGCAGCGGCACGCAGCGACGACGGGGACCCTCTCAAGATCTCGTTCAAGACGTACTTGTCCACGGTATGGGATAACGATCCTGACCTACAGCATATCCGCACGAAACTTCATCCTAATTTTCGTGCGACGTGGAATTACGCCATGAGCTCCTACTTGGCGGGGGAGTGGAGCTCGGCCAAGCAAGGTTTTGAGACGACACTGGAATTATCGGGGGGGACGGACGGACCGAGCAAGGCATTGTTAGCTATAATGAGTCGACACAAAAACAAGCCCCCGCATGACTGGGCAGGGTGGCGGGAGTTGGGGTGATGAGGATAAAGAGTGGAGGGGAGGGGAAAACAGAGGAGCGAAGGAGAGGTTGAAGAACATGAATAACAGGAGAAGTTAGAAATGTTGATCCGCTCACTTATTAAAAAAGAGTTGTGGCGACCCATTGAACAGGCTTCGAAAGAAAAAAGAATGTGCGTTCGGCGTCCAACACTCTTTGTGTGTGGCGATCGGAGGAGCCAATGCCAGAAACGGTAGCGGTCGTTTTTCCTTGCTCTTCAATCTCATGAAGTTCCCTCGCTGCATGTTTTCCTACTGTTGACTTGCATTCCTATCGCTTACGGAGACTCTCACATATCTACACCCACATTCACACTTCACGCAGGACACTCTTGCGCTTCTGCCGCCTCGCCACCTCATCGTGCCAGGCATGTGGGTGTCCGCTGCGTCGCCCTCTGCTGGAGGCAGTGGCAGAAGCATGCGCGGCCTCATCCCCATACTCCAAGCACTCCTTGTCCTTACCCAGTCATTGAGCGTGGCAGGCGTCTTGCCCACGGGAATGATTGAGTTCAAGAGCACCAAGGGCTACACCTATTGCGCGGGAGGGGTAAGTTGTTTTGTGGGGCGGGTGTTTGGTTTTTTTGTGCTTGGATTAAGAAGAATGACGCAAACTGGAGAGTCGGGACACGGCACTACCACTTCCCCTGCGCTCCTCCCCTACCCTCCCTGTATTGTGCGCGTTATATGAATGGTTCTGTGCTACGTTGTGGCTCAATGTGAATGATAGGAGAAGTGGGTGCTCGTGCCAGGGATGTACATATACGGCTTGACAGTTTTGCTTTTATCCACCCTCCGACTGACTCAACCTCCTTTCCCCTAACACAACATCAACAGGACTTCGGCCCCTTCCTCCCCTCCAAAAAGCACGCCCCTGAGCTCATCCTCACCGAGCCCGCCAAAGCTACTGATCAGATGGGCTGCACCACGCCCCTCGTCCTCCCTCCCCTCCCTGCCAACCAGCCCTTCGCCGTCCTCCTCGCCCGGGGCAAATGCTCCTTCGAGTCCAAAACCGTCGCGGCGGAAGCTGCCGGGGCTTCCCTGGTTATCATCTACAACAACGAAGAAGGGCTTTACTACAACAAAACTGCCGGCACGCCACAATTGGATTATGAGTGCAGTAACGGGAATGCTTTTCTCCCCACCGTTGCGGAACCTCTCTGGTCGCCTCTCAACAACCCCACTTCCTGCGCGACGGACCCGCGCTGTGCCTCTGGCCGGTGTGTTGTGACGAATCATACTGATGCCGCAATGGGCGGCACGGAAGTGTGTTGCGCCTGGGATGTGTATATGACCATGGGGCCCGACCCGACAATTGAGAATGGTACAGCTTCTTCTCTCCCTTCCTCGCCGTCGATCCCTGCCGTGTATGTCACCATGCGGGACGCCGATGTCCTGAAGACAGAGATGCATGCTGCAACTGTTGCAGCCTCCTTTTCCTCTGCTTTTTCTTCCACCACCTCCCCCACGCTGCCTCTAAAGCAGCAGGTCTTGGGGGCAGGAGGAAGGGAAGGAGTGTTGGGTATGTTCCGGATTGCGGTATATGAGCGCCCACGGCCCCCTTATAACCTTTCCTCTATCTTGATTTGGCTTTTGGGTTGTGCTACTGTTACCTTCGCGGCCTGGAACTCCTCTAGGGTGAAGACGGGAGGGAGGAAAGGGGGAGTAAGGAGGGAGGTGGTGTTGATGGAGGGAGGGGCGCGACGGGAGGAAGAGGCTTACGACGAGGATGATGAGGACGAGATACCAGCCATTGAGTTGTCGATCGGGCATACGATAGGGTTCATAGTAATGGCGTCTTGTTTCTTGATTCTTCTCTTTTACGTAGATCTTAACCGTGTGATTTCTGGACTCTACGCCCTCTCGGCGGGCTCGGCCGTTGCCACCATTGCGGCGCACCCTTTACTGAAGAAACTGTTACCTCGGAGGATCGCCAGAGCGCTGGTCGTGAATTATGGGCGGTGGGATATACGTATCAATGTGCTTGACTTCTTGTCGACGGGCTTGGGGCTGGGGATGGGGGTGTGGTGGTTTGTAGTGAGGGACACGGCGAACTACGCGTGGGTGCTGCAAGACATCATGGGTGTGTGTCTATGTGTCCTTTTTTTAACGCTGGTCCGCTTTCCTAATATCAAGGTCGCGACAGTATTGTTGGTGCTGGCATTTCTGTACGACATCTTTTTCGTGTTTTTGAGCCCGGTGTTTTTCCATGAGAGTGTGATGATTAAGGTACCTCGAAGGGAGGCAGGGAGGGAGGCAGGGAGGGAGTGACAGAGGGTTTGTGTGTTGAAAATGATTAGAATTCTATTATTCTGCTTCTTACTCCCCTGAAGGACAACGATGCTACATCGAGAAAAAGCCTCCAAGCTGAAACGCCCATCCTCTCTCCCTCCCTCCCACTCCCCCCCCTCTTTCGCTCCTCCCCTCCTTTCCCTCCCGTAGGTAGCTACTGGGGGTGCCCCAAAGGCGGACGAGACTTATTGTGAAAAATATCCTCTCGACAAGAAGTGTCACGTCCGTGACACCCTGCCCATGCTCTTGGTCCTACCGCGGATTAATGACTATGCGACCGGCTTCACTATGCTGGGCCTGGGCGATATCATCCTCCCGGGCCTGTTGGTGGCGTTTGCCGCCCGATATGACAGGGCAATGGGCAAGAAACACCTTCTCGCTTTCCACAAATGCTGCTCCGAACGTAGTTATTTCCGGATGATGGTTGTGGGATACGCCGTCGGGTTGATGATGGCAAATGTGGCTGTCTATGCCATGAATATGGGACAACCCGCCCTCCTTTACCTTGTTCCCTGCACTCTGGGGGTCTTTGCCCTGGTCTCCTACCGTGAAGGGACCCTCCGTCAGATGTGGCAAGGCCCACCTGCGCTTCAGGCGCCCGGACTGCCGCAACACCAGGAGGGAGGGGAGGAAGCGCCTCCGGCAGGAGCGGAAGGGACTGTGGTCATGGCGACGCCTGTTGAGGGAAGTGTACGAGCGGGAAGCGAGGGTTTGGCGGTAGCTGGGAATGGGAGCGGAATGACAGTTCAAGGGGAGAATGGTAGCAGCAACAGCAACAATAGCAGCACCGTCACCGGCAATAGCAACAGTAATACCAACACCAACACTGCAGGGGCTGCGCCTTCCGTGACTGAGGAGGACGCCCCACTTTTGGACATCTAATTCTTGGTCGATAGAGAATACAACTTGGGTCCAAGACCAAGGAAGGAGTACACTTAAAGAGGGAGGAGGAGGTTGGTTTTGTGGGTGGATGTATTTTTAGGTAGGGCTCACATGTAGTGCTGAATGGTGTAGGGTAGAATGTATCTGTATGGGGGGAAAAGCCAAAATGAGCAGAACACATAATTCCAATCATCTTTTGAATGCCGAAAAAATAAATTTCGATGGTTGAAAGTTTGTTAGCACGTATATGACTTTCCATCGCAAGTGCAATCAATGTGGATAGGTCACATGACGCAGGCATACCGCCCAACGTGCAAACGGTGCGGGAGAATAAAGGGGAAAATGAGATAACCACTAGGATTACAATTCGTATTAAAACGTGATGGTGATTGTACAGCTATAGAGACACTTCATTATTAAGTATGAATGCTACCCCAAAAAAATAATGTGAGGTAAAAATCAATGTAGCCTGTTGAAGTATGCTTACTCGCCTTGGCGCTTCTTTATTGTAGATAGATATACTTTATTATTGCAAATAAATATACTTGGGCCCTTTTTCTTTATCCATCCCTCCTCTCCCTCTCTCTATCCATCCGTGTTGCACAGGAGCGCCGTACCCCGCAACGCCCAATGTGCGGGAGTGCGATCCCCGCCTTTAAGCGTCACCATTAACACCAAGAAGCGATCAGTTCGACAAGGATACTTGTAGCATGGTGCTTCATAGGGGCCTTGGCTCCCAAACATCTCTTTTCTGACTTTGGTTTGCTCGCTCTTGACGTTTGCCGTAACATATAACACAGGTAAGGGCACAAATAGCTTCTTCGCCTCGCTCTCCTCCAATGTTCCATTCGCCTTGTTCCACCCCGCGCCTTCCAAAGACAGACCATGCACGTAAATACCCTCCGAGGGAGATGTGTGCACTTGATCGGGCCTCTCGTAGGTGGTTACTTCGGTGTGATAGACCACATCGTCCAGAGCCCACTTGTCCGCCTTGTGCTTGCGGGTCACCTCTTGTTTCATTGCCGTCAGCAGACCCTGCGGATTGAAAAAACCCGGCAGCCAATATGAGTTGGGTCGACCATTGTTCAACCAACTACGGAGCTGCTCGTCCCGCCTGAGGAGTGAAGAGAACCATAAACCCAAAGTCGGAAGGATCCAGGAGAACTCGTCGCCCGCCACCGTGAATACCCAGGTCTGCGGGACCTTGGCGTCGTACACAGCTGTGAGCGTGGTTGCCAACTCCTCAGACATAACAATTTCGCCCTTTATGGCAAGCTGCAGCTGTTGTAGCGTGCTTTGGACCTTATTTAGGACGCCCTGTAAGCGTTGAATTTCTTGGAACAGGAAAATGTTGAGGGGCACGGTAAGTCCGCCCAGCTTGGCCAGCTTGATCCTGTAGTCGTCCTCTTTGTATTCGTCAGGTAAGTTCGTCAGGAGTTCTGTCGCCTTGTCATACACCACATCCTCCCGGAAAGTGCCGGCGCAATCGCCGGCACTGCCTTTAGGCTGCGTCTCCCCTAGAGTTTGGAAGAGGGCATTTACCTCTTTCACACGGAAAGTTAGGTCAGCATTCGGGTGCAGACCAAAGATTTCAGGTGAATCCACCTCGGGAAACCGACCCACATATTTGCGGTACTCCTGAATGTCCATGCCAGTGTACCCAATCTGGTAATTAAAATCATCAGGAATCTTGAACAAAGGGTGGGCCTGGTTGAAGGAGAATTTATCACTGCATGTCTGAGGATTAAGCCACACCTGAGTGTAAGTCTTGAAGAGACGACGGTCCAAGTTATCAGTGATCTTGCCCCCATACTGCACTTCACCAACCATGTATTGGAAAGTCGGCCAAGAAATGGTCCCGCTGTAGAGGTGCTTCTCGAGGAAAAGGATACAGGCCGTCAAATCACCGTTGTTATACTCGTAAGGGATGGACCACCCCAAAGCCCCAAACTTTCGGCGCTCTTGCACTGTCGAGTGCAAAAAGCACAAAGTGAAGAGCAGCTGCCGCCACTGCAAGCTTTCGACACGCTCTAACCGGTCTTGGTCCACAATTGAGGTGTAAGAACGCATAATCCCAGCTTTAAGGCCTGCGGGTGGCTCATTAGTCACCTTGGTTGACAACTGCAGCAGTCCCAGCGGGAACTCGGACGAAGGTAGCGCAGTGATAAAGAGGCGGAAACCAGGATTTAAGTTCTCCCGAAGGCGATTCAGTAGTTCCTCCAACTGCATCATGAGAGGAATGCCTAGCTCGCAATTCTGCAGCAGGACCCAGGTACCGCTCTGAGCCGCCATTGTCAGAGCTTTGATAGCCACAGGCTCCTGTCCCTCACCCAAGGAAATAACAGTAGGTGAGGGTAGTTTCTTCCGGCGTGCCAACGTCTCAATAGCATCTGTGGGATCAGCTCCGACAGACAGCAAAAAGATGACCGGCACATATGCCACCATGTCCTGATAAATGCTTTCGATCGTGTCTGTGATAGGCTCCACGTACTTGGGTCCCATAGCGGCCGTCCGCCGAATAAAGTCTTTGCTCGAGAGAATACAACGATCCATGCGAAGCATACGTACTAGCAGAAGCTTCAAAAAAGGCGCGATCTCGACAGTGAGCAATTGGTTTGTAGCCGCTGCTGCAATCAAAGCGGTGTTCTCGCTTCCAGCAGCCGTATCCCTTTCCTCTGAAGTTCCCCCGGTCATGCGGGCATCGTAGCCGTCGGGCAGTAGCAGCTGTTCAGGCTCATTGTCTTCGTACCATCGCCGCCAGGCAAGCTCGTTGGCCACCATTTCATCTGGCAAGGCCTTAAAGAAGGGGTGGCTGGTTGAGAGCTCCACAACGTTAAGCCACGCTTCATTCGTCATCCAGGAAAAGGGCTTGCATCGCACCTGGTTAATGTCTAGCGCGGCGCCACCTCGCAAGAAAAGCATTAGATCTGTGGTCCTCAGCTTCTTTGCGGTGATCAAGATCTTGAGTGTGACTATGAGTACAAAGGTCAATTTGTCCCGCTCATACAGGCCTCGGTTGATGTATCGATATGTCATGTAGGTCATCATATCAATTATATTGGTGACCCGTTTGGACGCCAATGCCGCACGATCTGCCTTATTTATGGCCTCCGTAAAGATGGAGAGAAATTGGTCCAAGGAGGTCTGATACATACAATTGACCAACGATATCTCCACGATAGAAAAGTAAAGGACAGAACCGCGTTCAGCCACCTTGCGAAACTGTTCCCGCTTTTCGTTAATACTGGTGCGAGTCTCATCGGCCGCAATTAGCTTGGTGTTTACGTCCGCAGCTTTAGCCTTAGTACTTGCCAGCACACTCACAAGTTCGTCGTCCTCCAACAAGTTACCAGTGTTAGAGGCGAGGCGCTCTAGCAAAGAAGCGTCAAGCTGCATCAAAGCCTTCCGGTTGCTATTTACCTCTTCGAGTACCTGACTCAACTGCTCTTCCAAAACCTTCTGTTCTTTCCCAATAACCTTACCCAGAAGCTGCTCCTCAAGGCCGTGCTGTGTTACGGTGAAGTCAACCACCGTAGTCTTGGCTTGAAGCTCGGGGGAGAAGTTGGGGTTGGCTAGACGGGTGATAAAATAGAGACGGAATCGAGGGTCGTAGTCCATCATTTTATCTGCCACCATGATGTACTGCTTTTTGCCCTTGACCATCACCTGTCGCTCTAACACCGGATCAAGCATTACATCAATCTCTTCCTCCACCTGGACGATGATCAAAGCCTTGCCCTCACCCATACAACACTCCAGCTTATCGCGCAGTTTCGGGTCGTTGAGTGTGGTGCACTGCCAGGCCGGCACATTCTGGCGCTCACGAGACCGGATCCAACCCAATGCTTGAGCTTGCGGATCGATTAGCAGCGGATAACGACTGGAGTGCGTCACCAAAATGCCGTTCTGCACGGAGAGAGTGTCCCGTGGCAAGCCCTCCTGCGTCCAGTCCCCTAAGGTGCCCATGTCCGCTAGAAATTGGACAATCGTTTCATCATCGAGAGTCTGGGTCACAGGCACACCACGCTCCTCGCAGTCCCGCCGAAACTTGTCATTGACTAGAAGCTTGCGGAATTGCTGGTTGAATGGGCCACAATACGAGACGAAGGCGCATGCCACGGCGCAGTCGCCCACCAATCGCCGCTTCATGTCAGCAAAATTATCAGCGTCTTCCGTCCAACGAGCCCTCTCTCCTGCAAGTCCGTTGATGAGCTGAGATGCCTTGTTCATCTTACTCTGCAACATTTGAGCCCCATCCTCGATACGGCGCTTTTCCGTCATTTGCGCCTCAAACATATTCTGCAGTTCCTTGAGGCGGGCTCGACAAGCATCCAATCGTGATTCAGCTTCCCTCAAGGCTTTATTGGCGGCATCCATCTGGGCCTGTGCCAACGACAGAGCCTCGAGTTTAGGTTTGACCACCTTGGAAGCCTCATGGTACGAGGTCATGGCCCGGACCCATGTACACAAGCCCTCAGCGGCTGCTGAAGCGTTTTTGGCCACGGCGGACGTGAAATGCTCCAGTTCCATGTAAGGCTGCAAGAACTCAATAGTCTCTTCATTGATCTTGTCCTTGCCCACCTGACCAAAGTCCAGCAGGATCTGCAAAAAGCGCGAGTCGTTTAACATATTCATGGCATAAGGCTTGAACGAAGTCTCGATGAATGCCAGCTCCTTCTTGGTGACGCTAAGCTTGGCGGGACGAACGAGATTTAATGGCTTTTGGAAGAGGATGAGGACGCCGTCAAATACCAATTTGATAATATCGGAAGGATTGGGTAGCTTCTTGATCTCTCCAATATGAGCTGGTCTGATAGAAGCAATGGCTGCCTCTGCTTCCTCGACAAAAGGCTGAGCTTTGGCAAGGTCCTGCTCGCATGCGCCTTTTTCCGCCGCGATGCGTGCTGCGTCTTCTTCGCATTTAATCTTGATTGAAGAAACCTGATCACCCTCCTTTTGCGCTTCCACAGAAGAAATCTCGAGAGAAGCTAGCATCTTATTGGTCTCAAGCGTGGCAATCTCCAGCTTGCGCTGCTCTTCTGCCAGGACAACCTTCATGGCCTCCACGTCCTTCGCGCCCTGAGTAAGCTTATGCAGGCCCATATTTACACGCTCTTCCTTCATCTGCAGCTCCTTCAGCTTCGTGCTGTACAGGGCCTTGAAATTCTTGATAAAGGAGAAATAGGACTTAGGTGTTTGATACACAGACCGGCGCATTTTCAAGAAGTATTCATCGCACACGTCCGTCACCATCTTATGCACCATACCCATGTGCACCATCAAGCTCTCTTTTACTTCCAGTGTGCACTCTATCGAGAAATCCTTGATCAAGCCCTGCGACACGCTGACTAATGCCTCCTTCGGCCATGGCAAGAACCAGTCAATAGTGGGGCCGCTGACGAGACCAGGAAACTTGCGCGCTCGCGTTGCGAATTTAGGATTAAGAGGTGACATGCACAGCACAAGATGTAAGTTATCTCGCACTGTGTCAATGAAAAATTGCTTCATGTTCTCTGACGTTTCTTCCAGACCCGGGCGTTCTCTCAAAAAGGCTGATCGCATATCCGCTGACATGGACATGTACTCTTCCTTTGAAAACAACCCAGGCACTTCGCCAGTGGTCAAGATGGAGTTGATTAGCTCCAAGAACACTTCATCCTTGATTTCTGACTCAGTGAACAAGAAAACCGTCTGTTTGCGCAGCTGACCGGCGGTTTTGTACAGGAACTTGAGGTCTTCCAAAAAGGCATTAAGGTTGTAGCTCTTCGTCAGCGTGATCTGAAAGCATATCGCCCGCGAAATGTAGGCTGCCAGCCGAGTTAAGGACTGTTTTCCCGAGCCCCCTACACCCACTAGCAGCGCTGATCCCCGCGGCATTTCTAGCACCCTATTCAGACGCAGTAAATGCTTGAGAGCGTCGTCAAATAAGACAAGGTCCACTTTTTTGGATGGGAACTCCTCGTTATACCGACGTGCAAAGTGCTCTACCCGGCTCCGGACCTGTGCCAGAGACTCGCCAACTTCATAGATCTTGGGGGCTTCCTGCTGCAAAACACCGTCATCATCAAAGATATCATCACGCAAGAAATTGACCATGTAAAATTCGTCATTAAGGATGACATTCGGCGTCATCTCGGCCATGATGCCATTTTGGTCAGAAACAGCTTGTGAATCGGCTTCGTCCGAGGGTAAAGACAGCAGCATCGAGAATTCTACAGGTAGGCGCGGCACCAATGGCTGTTCCAGAGATAACAAAGAAGGCGAAAATGTACCACGCAGCACCTCTTCCATGATGTAGGCATACGTTTCCTTATCCTTGTTGTTGGTCAGTTTGTCGCAGAAAACTCGCTCACACTCATGCTTCCACAACCCGAGCAAAGTCTTGGCTGGCGTGAGGGCTAGCCGTGAGGCCTGTAGACCACCACCGCTCAATAAGGTCTCCTTAGGCGTCAGCAATACACCCTGGAAAACCCGGCTCAGCTCCCGCATGTTGAAGATGTAGTGAAACTTGGCCGGAGTCGGGAGCATCTTCTCCTTCACGGTTTTCCATAATTGAATTGTTCCATTGGTCAGCTGTGATGCCACCCGTTGCATGTCCTCGCCAAAACCTTCATCACCACTGAAGTGTCCCGCTAGCATCTGTCCATAGATGTCATTGATAGACGTAATTGAAGGCAGCACCAGATTGAACATGAAAAAGTTGCGTTTCAAACGATTGGGGATGTCGTTCTTGCCGCCACTAGAGTGCCCCATGGCTCCCAGAAACTGTAAGTCTTCACATGCCTTGAATTCGCCGCGCTTGTCCTTATCCAGAAAAGGGAATCCACCGCTCTCCATCACCATTCGGACCATCTCCAGCGTGGGCTGATCCCCCCAATTATTCTTTTCCGGCATGGAAAGATCATCCATGAAGATGGTCATACGCTTTCCACCTGGAGGTCCGAAGCTTCGGCCACCCCGCTTATCTAATTCTCTTTCGATGGCATGCTGGAACATGAAAGGAGAGGTGGCGCTTGAAAAATTGATGCGCTTCACCACATTAACGTCACTGGGTAGTGTCTTGAGGAACATAAGATTTGTTGACGTTTTAGCAGTGCCCTCGGCACCCACAACTAGAATAGGCTTGCACTGTTTGTGCAGTTGCTGCAGCAGAAAGATAGCTCGTGTCGAATCCATCGTCGGCACCAATAGATTTGAGAAGTCTAGCCTTCCATCAGGCGAGGAGGATAACGGGTACGTCCACAGAGGCGGACGCCACTTCTCCCAAACCAGGGACTTGAGGTTGACGTAGTACTCGTAGATCGTCTCGCCTTCCTCCTCGATAATGGGCAGGAGGTGGTTGGTGTCGTGAGCCGTTAGCCAATGGTGAAATTTGACGCGATCTTCTTGTTCCAGCAAGGCACCCAGAGACCAGCACAGTGAATAGAGGAACAACTTTTCCATGGCTATAGTCAAGGCCTCCAAGGTTGACGCTCCTGGAATAATGCCGCTATTTCTGCTTCCCATATCTATATCAAGAGTTCTCGTGTTACCTTCTGACATTGCAAAGGGGCCCTCTGCAAGATTTACGCCACCTGTCTCTACGTCCGTCAAGCCTGCAAAAAGAGCACAAAATGATGTCACCATACCGACGCGTACGGTGGGCACTACCATTTTCGTGTGTCGGCTTAAAAACTCAATACAGTGCCCCACATCTGTTGGCGTATTCTTGCCCAGCCATTTTTGCTGCAAGTCCCTAAGGATGGGTTGCTGGACTGCGGGCCGCTTACGGATCCAAGCCTCGAACACAGGGGCCCAATCTAGATCTGTATCCGAGACATAGATGATGCCTGCGCGGGAAACTGTGGCTGGCGAGGCATTCGTTAGTGTTTCAACCTCAAACAACAATTTGACATTGTCAGTCATTGGAATACGGTCACCGTTTGCGAGCGTAAGAAGCTTGTTGTCGTCTAACACTGTGTTAAGATCCTCGATCCAAATGGCGTCTACAGGTCCATCTGCCACGATCCAGGTGTTGTAATTATTGGCCTTGTTATTGTACTTGGCCCACATAGCAGCAAAAACGCCCGTGGTCCACTCTCCTGACAAGGGATCAATCTCGCCGTACATCTCTGGTGCCCTCAAAGCCTTTGGATTGAAGCGCGCGAGCTTATGCAGCTTGCCTGTGTACTCCGTTAGAGCTGCGGCCAGGCAGTCGATCATCTTGGTCTTGCCACTGCCAGCAGCTCCGACCAACATGACTCCATGCCGCACCAGCGTGGTTTCATAGAGCTGTACAACTTTACCAACCCAGCCAGGATGATGAACCAGGCCCTCTTTTTCTACATGCTGCCGCAACAAATCCTCCACCTCGAGATATTCTCCCTTGGGTGGAGCGGGAATGGACGGGAAAAGATCTGCCAGCAGAGACAAAAACAATGGCACATCCTGGGCCACCAGCTTGGAGAGGTTCATATCCCGTAGTGTTCTGTATATTAGATATGTCTCAGACTTATCAGTATTTTCCCGCTTTGTCTGGCCTGCCGTGCGCAGTACAGCCAAAATGTTGCGCAACCCCCAATCGTAGTGCTTCTGTGCCGAAAGTTGCTCTTTGCAGGTGTTGTAAAGGACAAAGAATTTCTGGGCCAAGAGGTCAAAGTCCGTAAAGCCTACCGAGCAGAGCTTGACTTTTTTGATAATCTGAAAGTCCGGAGTCATCATGGCCACGCCTCGAAAGAGCGCCTTGAGATTTTCTGGTAACTCCTGGCGACCTGCATAGCCTGGGTTCATGGTGATGAAAAAACCGCAGCAGGGCTTAAGGAGGACGTTCTGAGAATCGCCGGGGAACTGAAAATGTCCCACCCCAGCCTTTTTGGCATTCTGAATAGCCAGAACCTGCTGCGCAACCACCGAGAGCACTGGTAAGAGGATGCGATTGAATTCGTCGAAGCACCCCCACAACCCACCCTGGCATAGGCCCTTGAAGATCTTGGCACAGTCCGTGTATTTTTGCTGGTCCGTGCAATTTGTCACTACCACGAAAAGTCCTAAAGTGCGGCCCAGATCCTTGACAGTCTCGGTCTTACCCGTACCCGCAGGCCCCGCCGGCGCTCCACCAAAATACATCCCCAGGGCCTGTGCTAACGTGATATAGCACCGATCCGTGAGCGGAGTAACCACCAGCCGCTCCTTGGCACCAAGGTACTCGTATTGGTAGTTGAAATCGACATCGGTGATGCTCACCACGCAGGCTCCGTCCGGATCACACTCATCTTGCGTATTGGGGCGCCAATAAAAGCGGGCTTGCTTTAGCCACTCGAAGTCATTGGCGTCGTTGATCCTCTTGGTTCGGTACAACACCATAAGATCCGCCATGACGTCTCGCTGGTGAACGTGAATTGTAACCAACGTCTCGATCTTGCGCCGATTTGCCTTGGAGCCCAAATCCTGCAAGCACCACGACGACATTTCCTGTAGCACGGCCAATTGCTTCTCGTTTGTCTCCTTCATGATGCTCTTCTTGACTTTGCATGCCTCCAGGGCCGTTTGACAGTCCATGGTCCATAGAAGCTGAATTCCCAGGAGCGCAAACTGCGCAATATTATTGTCGACAAACTTGCGAAGCTGACTTATATCGTTTCCAACCTGAGCGTGAATGTCGATGGCGCAGGCTCGGCACAGATCCTTCATGGTAAGCTGCATCTTTTTGAGCAAGTCCGCGAGCCAATCTTCGATGTTACCGACGGCCCGGACTGGGCCCCCACAAGCCGAAGAACTGGAAAAAGGCACCTTTTGATCGTCCCCATTCATGGCCTCAATTAAAGTATTGTCCTTGATGTTATGGTCGACTGTCTCCACCGCATCAAATACCTTTTCGTAGTGGTCATTCATGGAGGTCGGATCCGAACCCTGGCTTAGGATGGTGAGGAGACTCGGATTGGAGACGAAAAAGAAGCGGGGGAACTTGTTCCTTTTCTGTTCAAGATAGCCCTCCAAAGACTTTTGGCACTTCTCAAGCTCAGCATACATAACCGGCAACGTCGCTTTGAGCCCCTCGTTGCTAGTGGACTCTACCACCTTTCCGGTGTGAAGGGAGGTGGCCATCATCTTCGACCAGTCCTTGTCTATCTTGGCAAACTTCTTTGCCTCGGTCGGCATCTGCTTGGCAATATCCCCGCCCATAAAGACGGACTCGAGCGAACACCACATAAGCTGGACCTTTAACCACCGCTCTAGCGTGTCCGATGCATCTGAGAGCAAGCTAAGGCGATCTTGAGCCTCCACACGAAAAGGTGTCACATGCCGCTGCGTCAGCATCTGCTGTAATCGCATTTGAGATTCTTCTAGCTCTTCCATGACGCTTGTCGTGCTTTTAAGGACCATGACCCCACGATTTTTCCACTCTTGAAATACAAAGCGCTGCTCCGACCACTTTGTGGATATGTCTTTCAACTCTTGCTCAATTTTACGCTGCTTATCGGCTCCATCCGTCACCTCCTCGATTTCTTCCTGGTGTGTCAGCAGGTCGAACTTGAGAATGTCACCGAGTGGTGTCGCTCCCGGAAAATCTTCGGTGATATTCAGTATCTCCGAATCCTGCCGTGCTAGTGTGGCCGTCACCGTGGCCAGTGGGGTAGAGGTGGCGACCATCGTGCTTGATGCTGATGCGAGCGGCAACGGTTGTGTGACTGTTCTGAAGCTGCCGGCAGTAGCAATAGATGCAGCTCCGACTGCTATACTCGCGCCAGCAGGCTCGGATCCAGGAGATACAGTGCCAGCACCTGCCACGTTTCGCCCTTGGACTTGAAAATGTACGCCACACAGTGTGGCCACCTCCACCCAGTGCCGTTTTCTGACCGAGTCTTTGGAGAGCTCCTGGAGCAAAGGCAGCAGCGTCTGATAGTCTTCGATGCGTTGCCGCAGCTGCTTAAATGCTTCCCAATCCCGAAGGCGCACCGGAAGCTTCTTGGCTCGCAAAGAAAAAGCTTCCATTTTCTCCGTCAGGTCGGGCAATAGAGGAACCAGCTCATTCCAGCCCATGCGTGACCAGTCCTGCACAGTGTTCAACACCTCTGTGTAGAGTCCGTAAAGCTGGTCCAGTAGCTTGAGTTCCTTTTCCGTCGTCTTCAACTCAGGGTACTCGGTGGTATCCAAAAGAAAAATATTCTCTCCAACCTGATACAAATTGTACTTGCGCTCTCGAATTTTAAACTCCTCCTTGAAGCGTTTAAGTCGCTCGACGGCCACCATGGGCTCCACACCATGGACCATCGGGCCATTACGCAGGAAATCTTGGCGAAAAAGGCCCACATCCTCTACAAAGGTGCGAATGTCCCGGATGAGCCCACGTTTGAAGCCAGCCTGGCGCCGGACTAGCTCGTCTGTACGGTTCTCCGCCTGCTTGAGAAGCCGCTTCCAGGAGCTGCGGAGCACAGTGATCTTATCGATTTCCTCCTTTTCCATGAAGCCCGACGGCAAAAAAGACTCTAGCATCATATACATGTTCAAAATTGGTTCCATCTCCATCTCCATGCCCGCTTCCCGTATCCGTACCTCCTGCAGCAACAGCATCATAGAACGCAGAGTGTCCAGATCATTTACATTTCGCGTGGTGAGTTTGCCCATTGTGACGCGGATGTACTCCGTTAGACGCTCCAACTCCTCTTTGGCGCGCACGTGCAGATTTAAGGCAAAGTGTAGCTTCCACTGGCTACACTCATTCTTGAAGGACAGCTTCAAACTCGAGGTATCGAGAGACAGAGCCCCAATATTGTGCGAGGGTGAAATAGCCTCGATTTCGGCCTCAACATCATTGAAGCTCTCCAACTTCTCCTTGTAAGCCTCAAGGGAGGATGTACGACTAACGAATTCTTTGTAGAAAAGATCCTTATCATCCCTCCATACCCAGTCGTAGATGCCAAACGATGCCAGATATTCTTGCACAGTGTTGCGGATGCCTTGGATGCAGCCTGTGAGGAGCAAGGCAACGCGAACGATCTCGATATCTCGCGTAACACGCTTAAAGAAAGTACCAACTACAGTGCGAGAGGCCGAGGGAGCAGTGATAGTAGAAGGAGCAGTGGATTGTGTTGTGGCACCGGCACTGTCCATAATTGGTGATGTCGTCGAAGGTGGCACCGTAAAGGAGGATGACTTAGGCGCAGACTGCAGACTGCCTGCACCTGAAGCAGCGGGCACATCAACGTTGTCACTGCTACCATCGGTATTTCTACCGAGGGCAGTACGTCTACCCACATCCCAGCCATTGACTTCAGGCTCATCGGTTCTCTCGCTTACACTACTGAGGTGAAGACCTGCGCTGTCATTGTCTGTTTCATTGTTCTCAATATTGTCGTCGAAAAAATCCTTTGCACTCGCACCCAGCCCGGTAATACTGAGCCAATCATGCACCTTCGTGAAACACCGTAAGATTGCCTGTGCGGACTTGTTGATGCAGCTCTGAATTTCATCCAAAGAAGGCTGTAGCACAACTGATGGTGCAGTCAAGTGTACATTTACCTCGAAGAAGGGCTTGACAAGAGAAGATTTGTCGCTGTTGATGGCGTTGCTAACATCAGGCGTGGCAATAGCATCCGCCATAGCCATAATACTCCGTTCCGTCCGTCGTGTCATGTCTACCTCAGGATTGACAGAACCCGACATTATCAGTGTGACTCGCGGCGCAATGCGCTTCTTCAACGTGTTCATAGAATTCTTAGCGCAATGCAGCAAAGCCTGAAACATGAAGTGATTATAGTGACGCCGAAGCTTGAGCAACTCCTCGGGCTCCTTCGATCGGTCAAGTTGTGAGTCAATCGCATAGGCTCTTATAAGGTACGTCAAGTCGTCGACTGCATTTTCAATCTCCACATTCTTGCCTTGCAGGAGACGGGACTGCGTGGCCACATGCCGCTCCTGGGTAGTGACAAATTCCTCTACCGTAAATGACTCACCCTCGGGTAGATCTACGAGCAAAGTCTTGCTCACCACTTTTAGGGCCTTCTCCACACGATTCTCGATGATGTCGTTAATGTTGGTTACCAAAGCATCTAACCGGCTTAGGCCTGCGCGTGCAGCAACAATGAAGGCATCAATGTTCATGGAGGTCCAAGTCAGCGTCATCATGCCCGGCCGTAGTTTGAACTCCATGTCCTTAAAGTGCGGTTGCAAGGCAAGAGCTGTTACTGGAATCACACGTGTCACCACGCGATTATATTCGAGGAGCACCCACTGCAAGTCATCGTGGTAAGTCTTGAACTTAGCTTCTTGATAAAGGGCAATTTTGGCGCTTTCAGGGATCACTATGCCGCCCATGCGGTCCAGGCACTTGGCTTCTCGGATGAGCTGCAAGATCTCCCCGTCGAAGTTGACGTACAGTTTGCCATCCTCAGGATGTCGGACGATCAATGTGGCATGCAGGCCACTTTTGGCTCGCTCCAACGCCGCGACCCACGCCTCATACCACCGGTACTCAAACGTAATCAGTGTGCGCGCAATCTTGTTGTACATCTTGATGATCTTTTTTGCCTCCTTACCTGCTAAGACATTCTGGTTCTTCTCGAACTGTCGCATGGGTGACTCAATGCGCTGGTACAGATGACGGGCCCACGTGATGTTGCCCGCGACAGGCGGCAGATTCCGCGGGATTGGTGGATCATGCTTCTGCTTTTCATACAGCTGCTGCGTCTGCTCCAGCTCCATGCCATAGTTCTGAAAGATGGTGCTGAGTTTGGAGTCCAGGTCCGATTTGAGGCTTTCCCGTTGAAGGACGGATTGAAACTTGCGGAGCAGGTCTAAGGAATGCTCGATCGAGGTGATGTTCTCGAAGCTTTGATTGATGAAGGTCTGCAACGCTGCCTCAATTTCAAATATACGCGCGTGGAAATCTAGGAAGTCCCGGTCAAACTTGGTATTGTGATGGTCAAGCAAGTCGTGACGCTTGGCTCGAAATTCCTTAAAAACTGTCTGGAATTGTGCAATCAGGTCTTCCATGCCTTCCAGCTTGTGATGCGAGAAGGCCAAGAATTGATCAAGTGTCGTGAAGAGGTCGATTAGCTTTAGCAAGCGCTTGCAAAAGGCCTCAAATCGACCAAAAATGGCGGATTCCTCGAAGTCGAATTGTTTTCCCTTAGGCGCTTCTTGCAGCTTCGCCTTGGCCAACCTATACTGCTCCTGGTAGCCCTGGTTCAGACGCAAGCAATTCTCGAACTGCCGCACTAGATCCTGAGGGACACGGTCCCACAACGCATCCACCGATCCACCTGACAAGATCCAGGATTTGCAGCCCTTGATCATCTGGTCCGTGACCTTGCCCAGCAGAGCAGTCATACGTTCGGTCGTGTTGAAGTAGCGGGAGATAGTATGGATCATTTTGAAGCTGTTAAAAAGCCCTGGCAAGCTGTCAAGCATGCTTGTAGGCGTACCAGCATACAAGGGCTCGATAAACTTCTCCAATGTTGTGAGGTATTTGACGTTGTCCTTGGCCTCATTGGCCGCCTCTGTAATGGTCACGTCGATTTGCTTCCAGTGCCGCAGCGTTACCACCAGCTTTTGCTTACCCGTTGCGGAATTATTTTCCTCATTGATGACAGTGTTCATCGCTCCAGTACCTGTTGCTGCCCTTATTCCCTGCCTAACCGACAATGTCATGGACGTTATCGCCCCAGCGGTAGGAAAAGTGTTGGATGAAGAGGAGCACGAGGCTGATGCGGGAGGGGACATCATGAGCGAAGAAGTTAGCAGGGCCATAATGGTGTTGACGTCCTTGCGGCGAAGCTGTTCAGTGACATTCGTCAGGCGTTGCATACGAATTCGCCAGTAGTCAAGCTCACCCTTGGGGCCTTCATCCAAAATGGCCGTTAGGCCCCCAGCAGTGCTCGCCCCTGGAGCCCGTTTCTTATCCTTTGCTGCCGGCCGGGCCTCCAAGTAAGCCTCAATTTGATTGCACCATCCCTCCAGAAGACCATCGAAATACTGCAATAGTTCCTGTTGGTGTGGGCTGGAGTGATGGTACGTCTGGTATCGGCCGCTGTTGCGGTTTGCAACGAGTGCCATGACGGCGGTGTCGAGCTCCTGGGTCTTTTTCAAGTCTGGTTGCCGAAGCTCCAAGCCCGCAGCTACGCTCTTGAGGGCCTCGTTGAGGCTATGGGTGAGATGATCCAGCACCTCAAAAAAATATAATTTGTTCCTCTCAATGGCCTTGCCCCAACAAGTCATGTCCGCGGCCTCAAAAAGTGGTCTGAAGGCATGCGAGAGTAAGGTCTGAAAGGAGTTGAGCGCGTGGCCACTGACCTCACCAAAGAGCAGATCAGCCTCCCCTTCCTTGGTTGTGTCGATCAAGTGGCCCAATGGTACAGTGCGTAGAAAATAGCAACACTTTGCTTCTATCCCATCACAGTCGCTGTCGCCCTCGGAAAGGAACAGCACGGGTGGTGATGAAGGCTTATTGCTACGGTCGCCATTCACCAAGGACGGGAGGGCGGACGACGCGCCTCCCGGACTGTGAGAGGATGTAGCCATGCTAAAAGGTGCAGCAATACTGCCGGGCGAAGACGTGGAGGAGGCGGAGGAAGAGCATGGTTGAAAGTAAACAAAGAGCTTGGTGGGGCCGCCGGGCTCCCCGCGGAATAGGGCAAGGAATTTCTGGTGCACGTCTTCTTGCCGAATGAAGGCTTGAGCTTTGGAGTCGTCGACTGCAGGGCTAAAGGCTTCTACAATTTTGATTGCACACCATCGGTGCCGTGCCGACAGGGCCATAGCGCGCCTGTTCTAGTTGTGTGGTAATAGGGTTTGCGAAAAGTGAGGGGGCTATGGAACCAAAAAAAAGTCTCAAGATCTGGTCGATCACAGTGGGTGGATATAAGCCGCATGATTAATGATAACTTGCTTTTCAAAAATGTTCTCAAGTGTTTTACACTTCACGAAAGTGGGTCTATCGTGACAAAATAGCACATCCAAAATGCATTGGGAGATGGGCAAAAATAGGCGACATATAATTGCAACGGCTGTCACATTACTGTTGGATGATAGGATGAGCTTGCGCGTGTTGTTGCCCTGGCTCACTTTAGCTGCAGTCGCGGGCAATGCCCTTGGCTGTATAAGGTGGTTCACGGACACACACATAGCTGCACAGATCTCTCTCATGCGTTTCGCCGCTGCTGGGATGTTGCCGCGGTGTTGCCCTGGAAGAGGCGTAGAGAAAGAGGAGCGTGAAATGAAATACATGCAAAGCGCGAGATCCCACTTCGCTTCTCACCATCAGCCATGCCTCCCATCTGCACATGCACTCAACCTCATTACACACAAACACACACCAACACAGCTGCACGATTTGGTTAAGCAAGAGCAGCAGCAGCCGGTGTTGAGCTTGTACTGCATCCGCCACAAAGAGACGAGATAGATCGAGGAAGGAGGGCTTACTCCATTAGCAGCTAGCATTCAATACTAGGCATAATGAGCGGCAGCATGAAGCCCTACAAATGGTTCCCTGGCACGTCAGGTTGGGTACACGAGGTCCTGAACAAGCTCCCGGTGAACATGCGAACCAAGGTAGGGAGTACAGGGAGTGAGGGAGAGAGAAGTAGGGGAATTGATGATGACGCCAGTGGTGCTTGGCGGCATGACGGCATTTATCAGCATTCACTTGCTATGCGCACCTTCTTCAAGGCTCGCTACTTTTCGGGATTGTTCAGCTGTTTTATCCGGATATTTTCCCTCATTTCGTCGAAACTCCCACTCTCTCCCCTCCCTCCCTCGCAACCACAACAGCTTCGTTCCTTGGCCCTGTTCCGTCCCGACGACATCAACGATCTTTATCCCTTCCCTCGCAACCGTATCTCCTACCCGGGCGTGGAGAGGATAAAGGGTTTCCGTTATCCGGCCCCCGGGTCGAGGGGCAAGGTGAATGTGCCCCAGAGCGAGAGTGATGATAGGTACGGAAGAGGGATGGAGAGAAAGAGGGAGGAGGAGGAAGAGACAGGCGGGAGGGCCGGATGAGATGTCGTCTCTTGTTCGGCAAGCTGTCTCTGATTGCATGCAAGAATTTAAAACCTCTCTTACTCACGCGTGTCGCGTTTGCATTCTTCTGCGTCCTTTTCGCTGATCGATTTCTCCCTCTCCCTTTCTCTCCCTCTGCTCCCCCCCCCCCTTTCCTCTTTTCCCTCCTCTTTCCCCTCAAGGCTGTATGATATCAAGTACTTTGACCATGATACGCGCCGCCGGCCCCAAGAGATTTACTCCTGGACACCCGATTTCAAGCGAGTGGCGCAGGCTGAGTCCCCGGAGCCTGCCAAGCTGATGGGCAGGTAGGTGAAAAGGGAGGGAGGGAGGGAAGGAGGGAGGGTCAGAATGTACGGCGGGCGAGATGATAGACCACTCAACCCTCCCTCCGTTCCTCCCTTCTTCCCACCGCTCCCTCCAGTCCCGGGAATAAGAACCCTGCCGTCCTTGCCTACGATCCTACAGGGCTGCGCAGCGCCATGAGCGCCACTAACCAAGAACTTCAGAAGGCCCTCGATAAAGCCATGCCCGATCACCAAGTACAGTATGCATGGCAAGGAGATGAGGAGGCGATCATTAAGAAGTGTGAGGTAAATGGCTTGCCTGTCCCACCGGGGAAGCGGGCAAAGTTTAACATCCCAGTCATGTCGTTGCAGAAGCGGTGGTAGAGGAAGGAAAGAAGGAAAGAATGGAGGAGGGAGGCAAGGGAGGGGGGAAAGGGAGGAGGGGAAAAGAGGAATGAGAAGCTTGTGTTGACATTGGCGGTGCCGTCTATGTTGAGGCAAGGCTTATAAAGGAAATGGATGGATGAATGGTGGGAAGGAGAAGGGGAGATTTTAGTGTGTGTTCAGGTTTGGTTGGATTTAGATTTAAACGAGGAAATGAAATACTAGTACAGAAGGTGGAAAGGAAGAAGAGGGGGAAGAAGGGAGGGGGACATAAGGAGAGTGAGAGAAAATCAGTTTGAGGGAAAAGAAAGAGAGAACTGACTATATATGGGAACAGGATAAAAGAAGGAAGAAAAAAAGGAAGATGAGGGTGAAGAAGGTGAAGATGAAGGTGAAGATGGAGAAATTTTTAGGAATTTCTCTGCGGCGCTTCTTCCATATCAGTTTCTTGCGCATAAGACTCATTTTTGATAAATTGGGTGACAACGCCAAAAAAAAAAGCCTAAAAATAATCAATAGCAGCAGCAACAGCAACAAAACAGCGTCCCTTTCTGTGAAAAATATTGTGGTTGAATCATTCTATTGCGTGACTAGCTCATTGTATACAAAGTCTTCTCTTTGTCTTCCGGGTCGTCTTTCATCATTCCACTTGGTCATAAATTTGATTATTCTTATTCCGCTTTACCTCCTCACCCTCATAATAGTCACCGCTTTCGTCCTTGTTTTTTATGTTTGTGTTTGTCTGTAGGGGGTTTCCTTCCTCTTGCTATCATAGCCCCTTTATATCCTTCCATAGCGACTGCTTCTTGCATGATTTTAATTTATTTCCTTTCCGGGGCACCACAGGAGCGCGTCTATCTCTAACTTCTTCTTCAACTATTTCGGGCCATTCGATGCTTTCCTCTGCATCGTCGTCGTTGTCAATCAATTGTCCTTCTGTTGGTCGAGTGGGAGGGGGGGTCATTTTGAATAACGCCTTTCATATCCAGGCTTCTGTCTTGTTTTCACTGTCATTCTTTCCCTTCCCTCCTCCGTTCCTTCACTCCCTCTCTCTCCCTCTCTCCCTCTGTCTGTCTGTCTCTGTCTGTCTCTGTCTCTCTCCTTCGTCTTCTTTTTAACAGACAGGCATCAGACAGATAAAACAGTCTAAATTTCCCCCTATCCCCCATCACCGGCTGAGGGGCTATGTTTTCTCCTACCTTCATCTCGCCAAGCACTTTTTCCTCCCTCTCTCTTCTCCCCCTGGTATAACATCTGTCATTTATTCCTCGAATCTATTAAATATTAGCGGTTAACTCTTCGACTGTCTCCCTTCCTCAATCTACTTCATGGGTTCAGATCACACGGCGCTCATATTCATCCCTTCCATCTCTCCTCACTTCAGCTTCAAATCATCATATGTGTCTTTCTCCCCCCCCCCCCCCCTCCCCTTACATTCACCCTCTCCTCTCCCTCCCCCCCCTCTCCCTCCCCTCCCTCCCTCCCCTCCCCTTTTCCCACTTTCCACCACCCCCCAACCCCCCTA
>Ga0160420_100148_pt1 | contig 41031 bp, 56 predicted proteins | sample CelAP2metagpilot_FD_108197 | JGI IMG/M metagenome (GOLD analysis project Ga0160420, IMG submission 108197) | Phycosphere-associated microbial communities from algal ponds in Kailua-Kona, Hawaii, USA - Cellana AP2-5-5 metagenome pilot | ecosystem: Engineered > Artificial ecosystem > Aquaculture >...
ACAACAACAACAACAACAACAACAACAACAACAACAACAACAACAACAACAACAACAACAACAACAACAACAACAACAACAACAACAACAACAACAACAACAACAACAACGACGACGACGACAACGACGACAACCATCACAGCTGCACCAGCCGGAGCAGCAGCAGCGGCTGCAACAGCACCACAAAGTTGCGGATCTATTGGGGTTTTCTGATCTCTTCAAGCATTTGTTGGATGAGCTTGAGCAGGCGCCCACTCATCCTCAGAGGCTGGCACGGGCCTACAAAATGGCGGCGGACCTTATTCCAATTAAAGAGAAAATTATGAAGGAGCTAGGAGGGAGGGAGGGAGGGAGAGAGGAAGAGCTTGTGAGTGCGTGAGCGTCTTCTTGGTGAAGGAGTGGTTTGGAGTTGGAGTGGAGCAGGCGGGATTTAATCCTCAGTAGCTGGCAAGGGCATTTAAAATGGATGTCGACCTGATTCTTCTGAGAGAAAGGAGTGTGTGAGAGTTAGAAAGGAGGGAGCGAAGGAATGAGTGGGGGGAGGGGGATGAAAGAAAGAGCGAAAGCATAGGAGCGGAAGTTAGAAAAGGGAAAGGAGAGGGAAGCCGTATCAAAATGAGATGACAAAGCGCGGATAGAATATATCTCACTGTCAGAACATCAGAAGGAAAAAAGCATCGGCAACGGCGAAAGAGTAACACGAAATAGGTCTTAAGGATAAGGGAAAACACACATAAATGCTTATACTTGCTTTCGTATCCCTCATTGCTTCTTCTTCTTTCTGTATAAACACCTCCCTTCCTCCCTTCCTCCCTTCCTTCCTCCCTCCCTCCCACACTTCCTCCCACCCTCTTCTTTCTCTATCTGTACTCCCGCTCTGCTTGTTCTTCTTGGACGCGTCTCACTTCTTGTTGGAACTTGCTTTTGAGACCCGTGAACTCTTGATTCAGATCGGACAAGGCATTTTCTAGGGCCTGTGGTCAATATTGAAAAATACATAAAATAAGTTTGTGAATTAATCCACCAATAAATAAACAAATGAATAACAAGTAAATTGATAAATGAATAAATACCTGCATGGGAGTCGACAGCGCCCTATCCATAGTCTGCACCCGCAGCTCAATTTTATGAATCAAAGGGTGTGGGTGGATGTAGCCTGCAAACTTTACTTGCTTATCTCTCAGGAGCTGCATCCGAACCAGATTCCCCATGGTGTGATCCTCCTTGTTGATGGTCAGTGTGCCCGAATTAGGCATCTTCTCGTTGGCACTATCTTTCCATTCACATCTGAGAGAGGGAGGAAGAAAGAGTGGAGGGACGGCAGGTGAGAGCTTGTTATGCATTAGCTGAAAAACACAAAATGCGAACATGAGCACGTACATACATACAGAGACTAGCAACAAAAGCCGACCCAAAACGCGACAAAATACGCGGACACAGATACAAAGAATATAACACACACAAAATCAGGGTAATAAACCCTTGTCACAACCCATTTCCTGGTGCACTTACTTCCTCTCGCCTTCCACCAGCCGGTACGAGTCCGCCCTGTTATTGATCGTGGGTAAGTATGATAGTGAGCAAGACGGATGGTGTGTGAGTGAGCGAGTGAACAGGCACATCCATGACGCAAGCCCTTTCAAACCTCTTGAGGATCCACGATCAGATTATCATGTATGCGGAAAGGAGCTAGGGGAAAGGGGTAGCGCAAGCAGGGTAGCCTGGTCTGTCCTAACCGTGGGAGAATGGTGGCCTTTTTCTCACATACATGACCACAATGCCCTTACACAACGCGTGGGAGATTCTCCACACATACATGACCACACTGCCCTTACACGACGCCAAAAAAGTGAAGCTCCTCCTTTGAGTGGTGGTGGAAGCATTTCTCCCTACGGACTTACCGCTTGGGTTCATTCATTGTGATAGGCTGGCTTGCTTGGCCTTGGCTCGGCGACGCGCGGAAGGAGGGAGGGAGGCTAGTATGGATGCCGGAGCCCGCGGCGCTTTCTGTAGCTTGCAGTGTCGAAAGGGATCCGAATCCAGGTGTTAGAGAACACGCATGCATAGTTTGTACATGCTGGAGTGGCTTCATGGTTCGCGGGTACAGCAGGGTAAGCGAGGGTACCTCGTGATCATCACACGTTCAAGTTGCTTCTGTATGGAAGAAACTTGTCGGATCAATTATTATTCAGACCTGAATTCAGGTGCAAGTGGTCCTTTTGCTGCGCCCAACCCCGCCATTCAGACCACACGCGAAGATATAAACATCGCAGCTTACCCCCTCCTTCTTATATAATTCTGTGATATGTATAGCACAGGATTTATTTTTTGGTCAAGCCTCCCTTTTGTCCATTGACTCAGTATCCTCGGACGCCTACGCAAGGCCACCACTAGCCACCATGCCCAGGCCACAACATTTGCACGCTGCCATCCTCTTCTTGGCGCTGACCCTCTACTATTTCCTACCTGCCCGCGCCTTTTTCCTTGCGCCTTTACCTCCTCAACAGTTGTCCTTGTCGTCCGGCCGATTAAGTGCTTCATCCTCTGCCGCAGCCCCTGCCATAACAGGTAAGTGTCGACTTTGCGAGAGGAAAAAGAGATACGAGCGTGGTATCACCGTTTGCTTCGGTACTCTTTTCGCCTGTCTTTGTGCGTGCTTACGTTCGTTTATCTCCGCCCTCGGTTGCTCTCCATCCTCTCCTCCCCCTCAATACATTACACAAGCAGTGACCACTGATATCACCCACCCTTTGATTAAGCTTCCCATTTTCGCTGAACCACAATACACCGATTTTCTTTGCTATATCCTATCTCTCATCCCATCAACGGCAACCACCAACACTCAACGCTCCCCACACCCTCCTCCCCTCTTCACTATACACAGACACTTCCTTCTCCTCCTCCTCCTCCTCCTCCTCCTCCTCCTCCTCCTTATCCTCCATCCGCCGACTACTCTTCCGTCTTCACAGTACCCCCAGCCCTGACAGCGAGCCAGACGAGCAAAACAAGCGGTCGAAACGCCGACGGCGCAAGGCAGGCAGTGGTCCCCCTTCCTCGTCCTCGTCTTCCACGAAGTCCTCCACCGCGTCCTCGCTCCCCCTTGCTGGTCCGGGGACAGCTCGGTATGATTCCACTCTGGAAGAGCTTATTGTCGACGAACGGAAATCAGCCTTGCCTCGTCTAGAAGACCTGAAGATTCTAAAGAGCGGAAAGGCCGTCGCGGCGGACTCAGGGAAGACGGGAGGGAAACCTGGTATTCTCATGCCTCGAGAGCTGGAAGAAATGAAACAGAGGGAGAAGGCCAAGGAAGCTACCAAGGGGGCACCGCCTTATTTCGATACGATGACAAAGATTACGTGGGGGGCGATTGCGTTTATGGTGGTGACCGAGGTGGTGGTGGCGTTTATTCCCAAGGCGAGTACCATACCGACGCCGTAAGGGGGACCGAGGGAGGGAGGGAGGATTTTTGGCAAGAAATTGTGTTTTGGTGGGCTACGAGAACAATGGGAAAGGAGAAGAAAGAAATAATAGCAGAAGCGGTAAATGCAGGATTGAGATGGAAGTCTCGCTTCCTTTTCTTTTCGTTTGTTTTACTTCCTCATGCCGTGCCGTGCCGCAGGGGACTCCATTGTCGGACTTCGCATCATCGTTATAATTCGTTGGGGCTGCTTCAACCCACCATCGCTCGACCGCCACACGATAGCTTCCGCGGTACCAACCCCAGATACCAACCTCACAGCACTATGCATTTTCACGAAGATAAGCACAGGCACTGGAGCGAGTCGTCCATTGGGAAGTGGTTGTTTTTTCCTATCTACAGTCGTCGTGCGCTCGTCCGCGCCTCCCCAGTTCGGCTTCCGTCTGTGGCTGCAACAGGAAGCAGCAACATGGCTAATACCCGCCACACCAACAGCAGCAGGTACGTTAACATACGCTCAAGAGCGTGATTGTGTGTTATCAAAATACTGACATGGCATTTTCCGCTTCATTTCCTTACTCCTACTACTATAAGATGCAGCAAGCTCCATCTCCATATAGTCCACTTTACTCTTCTCGCCATCCTGCCCCTCCTCCTTTCCGCTGCAGCTAGCGCCCGTGTCAGTTCTCGGTCATTCCGACAGCAAACAAGGGAATATTCCTCCGTAGGTTTCCTTGTCCCGTACTTGCAATCCTCCCGCAGGACCCACCACTCCTCATCATCACCCGCAGCCGCTTCCTCCTCCTCCTATTCCTCCTCCCCCTATTCCTTCTCCTCCTCCCCCTTCTCCTCCTTCTCTTTCCAGCGAGGACAGCAGGAGCAACAGCAGGCAACAAGGCGTTTCTTCTTACCATCACTTCGGGCCAGCGGCAGCGATGCACCAACGACCACAAAAGAGGAAGTGGAGAACGTTATAATTATCGGTTCAGGTCCGGCCGGGTACACCGCTGCCATCTACTCTGCGCGTGCTAACCTCAAGCCTGTTATTTTTGAAGGCGCATCTTCGACAGGAGGGCAGCTTATGGCGACGACGGACGTCGAGAATTTCCCTGGCTTTCCTGAGGGGATCTTGGGACCAGATTTGATGATGAACATGAGGTAAAGAGGGAGGGAAGGAGGAAGAATCGAGGGACATACGGGACGTATTTGTCGAGTGGTATTGGCATGTTCTCGCTCGCTGTGCCACTCTTCTTTCTATTATATGTCGTGTCTGGTACCTCGCCGGATCCTCCGCTCAATCCCTCCTCTTCTTCTCTCTTTCTTCCTCCCACCCTCCTCCCCTCCCTCTCCTTCCGTCCTGCAGGAAACAAGCTGCCCGGTGGGGGGCCGAGCTCGAGAGCGACGACGTCATCGCTGTGGATCTACAGTCCCGTCCTTTTCATGTCAAGAGTGCCGGGGGTCGAAATCTGAAAACGCATTCCATCATCATTGCAACGGGGGCCGTGGCGAAACGGTTGAACCTCCCCAACGAGGTTAAGTATTGGTCGAAAGGTGTAACGGCCTGCGCCATCTGTGATGGCGCCGCGCCCATGTTCAGTGGAGAACCGCTCGCAGTTGTTGGGGGGGGGGATAGTGCTGCGGAAGAGGCTGTGTATTTGACTAAATACTCGCCGCAGATTCATTTGTTGGTCCGAGGGTCAAGTATGCGCGCGTCCAAAGCGCTCCAGGACCGGGTATTGGGGAACAAGAAGATTACTGTCCATTACAACACGCAGGTACTCGACGTTATGGGCGATGATCCAGACCTTCCATTTACGAAGAGTCCCGTCACGGGCGTGAAGATCGCGCCGGTTTCCGAGGGGGCCAAGGGGGCTAGGGAGTTGGCGGTTCGAGGCCTTTTTTACGCAATCGGGCATGATCCCAACACGAGCTTGTTCGAAGCCTTTCTGGACATAGATAAAAAAGGGTATGTTACCGTGCAGCCTGGCACACCGTCGACGTCTCTGGAGGGCGTGTTTGCCGCGGGAGACGTCCAGGACCCGCATTGGCGCCAGGCGGTGACCGCAGCAGGCTCGGGATGTATGGCGGCATTGGCCGCAGAGAGGTACTTGTCTGTGAGAGGCTTAGTGCGTGAAGTGCACCAGCCGAAAGAGGAGGAGGAGAAGGTGGTGGCGGCGCCTGCGACTGTTTCTGCAGCGGGTGGAGATGGGGCATCAAGCAGTGGTAGCAGTAGCAGTAGCAGTAGCAGCAGTAGCACTAGCAGCGGTAGCACTAGCAGCGGTGGTAATAGTGAGGGAATCCAGAGCATGGCCTTGCTGGCTGAGAGCGACCAGAGCAATACCTACCATAAGGGAGAGGCGGCGCTGTCGGAGCTGCTGGCATCGAGCAGCAAGCCCATTTTGGTGATGTTTATGAGTAAGACCTGTGGACCCTGCCGGATCTTGAAACCGATCCTTGGGAGGGTTCTGAAGGTACGTGTGGGGATTAGGTTGGATGTTTGCGCGTTTTATTATTTTTATTTCTTCATTTTTTCCGTTCTTCTTCCCTGTATGGCTTTCAACGTGTCCGGAATTTTAGGGAAGGACTTGCGGGCCTGTAGCATCTGATTTCTACTCGTCCTTAAGTACTTTCCGTACCAGGAAGTATCAAGCCAACTGCCGAAATGTACATTTAATCCTTCCTTAGCAATCTTTCTTCTGTCCCTCCCTCCCTACCTTCCTCGCTCCTTCCTCCCTCTGCCTCTTCCCAGGAATTTGAAGGGCAAGTGCACTTCGTCGAGATTGACATTGAGGAGTACCCTGACCTGACTATGCAGTCGTCTGTGGCTGGAACTCCCACTGTGCAGGTCATGAATTTGAAGAACAGGGCGGAGGGCGAGGAGGTGATAACCTTGCGGGGGGTGAAGAAGGGGAGTGAGTACAAATCGCAAATTATAGAAGCCTTGGATATGTGAGGGAGGGAGGAAGGGAGGGGAGGAGAGAAAAGATGGCTTGTCTTGATGAGAGGAAAGGGTAGAAGGAGGCTGACGTTGGCTTTAATTTGATGGAGGGACAAGACGGAAGGGTGGAATGAGGAGGAGTGCCGAGGGAGAGGAGAGGAAGGACGATTATGAGGAATGATGGGTTTTAATTGAGATTGAGGGGACCGCCTCTTTATACATATCAAGCATACAGGCTAATGCTGTTGCTGTCGTCGTTGTTGTCTACCGACAAGAAAAAGAATCAAAAGAAATAAGAGCACCTGATCAAGTCGCGACGAAGCAAGCGTATGTCATATGACGCAAAATCAGGTAGCTATAAGGATTCTATTTTAAAGAATTTGATATCTACGCAGCCCTCCTATTGGGCATATTGACCAAGAGGGTGAGTCTGACGGAGTGGGCACATATGTTTCGACTCCAGGACATGGCGTCTTCAACTCATCCTCATATCGAACTTCTCCTGCTCACCACGCACAGAACACAAGTAAGCAGCTCCGACAGGGCATGCACTACCTCGATAATCAGTTCTATGGTGGCCTTAAAGTGGCGGCGACTGTGCTCATGTGTCTTGGGCTGGCCGTTCTGGTACGTCATGAAGGTATCACGGTGGTGGGACGTAGGAGGTACGGTACCACAAAAACGTAGGCGAGACGAGGCCGTCCACGTATGCATGAGCACACATTCGCTCGCCAATCCCAAGGACTAGGGTGAGTAGAAGTCGACAAGCTGCGGTTTGCTGCAGAAGGCCCGCTTTCTGTCCACCTCTCTACCTTGCCTGATGAGTCTCTTCCCTCCGCCTCCCCCGACTGACCCCGATACCATCCCTCCTCATTTTCTCCCTCAAACTCATACGTCTTTCACCTTCCTTCCCAACCTTTCACCATCATGGCTTTAGCGAGATTCAGCCTACTACCGCTGGCTTCGTGGCCCTACCCTCCTCCCAGTCATTGGCCTTGCTGCCGTCGCCTTGCGCATGAAAACCCTCTTCTTCTCCACTTCCTCCTCCACAAACGCCAGCGCAACTCCCCTCCCTCCGTCCCTTCTCACTCACATCCTTGTCATGATTTCTGACATCCTTTCCTCGCCAGCCCATGCCCCATTCCTTATCCTCTTGCAAGACATTCTTGCTCTCTTCCTTCTGCTCGGCGGCATCCACGGCGTGCGCGGCGCCCGTCGACTGCAATGGGCTGCCGTTAAAGCCAACGTAGGAGACAGCTTCTTCGACCTCATCAAAGATTTTGGACCGGTCCGAAGAAAACTGGAGGAGGAAACCCGCAAGTTAGAAACGACCATGGAACACTCCTTGAGGCCCCCGGGATGGAATGGCGAGGCAGGGCAGCAAGGCGGGAGGAAGGAGGGGGCCAAGCCTGCCTTGCCCCCAAAAGGGGTACCAGCCGAGGAGCTTCTCCGGCAGATGAAATCGTTTGTGGGAAAGGAGGAAGGGAAATGGAAGGACGGGTGGGTTTCGGGTGCTGTCTATGGAGGGGAGGAAGAAGTGGTGGCCCTGATGGGGGAGGCGAGCGCCCTGTACGCGTTGACAAACCCTCTGCACCCAGACCTGTGGCCGAGCGTGATGAAATTTGAGAGTGAGGTGTGTGGAATGGTGTGCAAGATGGTTAACGGCGGGGATGAGGGCGTGGTGGGGTGTTTGACCTCGGGAGGAACCGAATCAATAATGCTTGCGGCTAAGGCGCATAGGGACTGGGCTCGTGCAGAGAAGGGGGTAGGAGGGCATGAGGGCGAGATAGTCGCGTGTGTTTCTGCGCATGCAGCCATTCATAAAGCCGCGGATGTGATGGGGTTGCGACTGGTGCTTGTGCCCATGGACCCGACCACGTTTAGAGTCGACGTGAAGGCAATGGAGGCCGCCATCACCTCGAGCACGGTGTTGCTGTACGCCAGCGCGCCCACGTTTGCTCAAGGCGTAATTGATGGTGTGAGTGATGTTTCTCGACTCGGTCTAAAATACTCGGTGGGTGTGCATGTTGACTGCTGCTTGGGCGGGTTCTTGCTTCCCTTTGCCCGCAAAGCAGGGGTGATGGACATTCCTCCTTTTGACTTTTCGCTCCCCGGGGTCACTTCCATGAGCGTGGATACGCACAAATACGGCTATGCTGCCAAAGGCACCTCCGTAGTATGTTACCGTAACCAAACCCTCCGTCACCACCAATACTTCTGCTTTCCCTCGTGGACGGGTGGTCTGTATGTGACCCCGACACTGGCAGGCTCGCGTCCGGGAGCGCTTAGTGCCGCCTGTTGGGCCGCCTTGATGTGGATTGGGGAGGAAGGGTACGTGACGCGCGCACGTGACGTCCTCCTGACAGCCAGACGGATCGCCCAGGGCGTGCGTAACGGCATTCCAGGCGTTGAATTGCAAGGGTCGGGGGAAGCGATGATAGTGTGTGTGGGAGGGAGGGAGGGCGTGGACATCTATGAGGTGGGCGACCGCATGGCCCAAAGAGGGTGGAACCTCAATGCTCTCCAGGCTCCCGCAGGCCTACATTTATGCTGTACCTTACGACATGTCGGGAAGGAGGAAAGGTTCCTGAAGCACTTGACGGAGTCCGCGGCGGAGGTGATGGCGGAGGGAGGCAAGGAGGGAGGGAGGAAGGGAGGAAAGGAGGGGAATTCGGCGATTTATGGGATGGCGGCCACATTACCTGCGGGGCCGATCAATGAAATGCTGAAAGTGTACACAGACTGTGTGCTCAAGGCTTGAGGGGAGGGAGGGAGGGATGGAGGGAGGGAGGGATGGAGGGAGGGAGGGGAGGAGGGTGTCCCCTGGCGTACACTGGACATAGATTAAATGTATGCGCCTCATGGTGTGAGAAGAAGAGAGTAGAGAGGAAGGGAGGGGAGACGACAAAGGAAGAAAGCGAGAAAGGGAGGGGGAAAGGGATGGAGGACGCGGGCAAGCCACGTGTTCACATTACCGCTGTGTGGAGGAAGTAGACGGAGGGGGGCGAATAAAGAAGTGGAAATGCATGCACAAAGATTAAATACATGAAAGAAAGAAGCAGCATCTTCAGATCCATTTGACGGCATTAATAATAGGGCATTTCGACTTTAATTACCTGTGTCAGGTTTTGTACACGTCCTTTGTTTTTTAAATTTTGCTCCCTCGGCTATAGACCGACTGCCTCGTTCTCTCTCCCTCCCTCCCTCCCTCTCTCTCCCTCCCTCCCTTTCCTCTAACCCGAAACCTTGACCGACCGTCGCGTGCTCCGCCGACGCGCCATTCCCTCCACTTCCCGCACTTCCGCTTTCTCTTCCTCCTCTTTGTCCTCCTCCTCTTCCTTCCCCTGCTTCAATAATTGCCTCTCCAACCAAGCGAACATATCACCGTACACCCTCTCTATGTGCGGCTCTAGCTCCCCTCCCACGAGGGAGTGCCACATTCCTTCGTACAGCTTAAGTTCCTTGTCCTTGCTGCCGGCTTTGGCATGAAATTCCTGTTGACAGTGAGGAGAGTGAAGGAGTGAGTGAGTGAGTGAGGGAGGGAGGGAGGGATGGAATTCAGACACAGCCTACGAAATTCCCATGCTCCCAAGGGACGGGACGTCCGTTCCCAGCTTCCTCTCCCTCTCATCCCCTCCTACCCTCCCTATACTTATAAACGCTTCACTATGTTAAGTCCTAAGTATTCATTACCTTGATCACTTCCGGGCATGTGACAACGTCGGCGTCACCTTGTAAGAGGAGGAAAGGATGCTCCACCTCCTCCATGCGCCCAGCCACTTCCTCCGTGGCCTCCAGGAGCTTAGTCAGGGAGGGAGGGAAGGAGGGAGGGAAGGGGGGCAAGCGATTACGTGGGTGGAGCCGAATCGATAAAAGCAAAGCGCTGGCATACCGAATCGTGATACCCGCATCTCCCCTCCCTCACTCCCTCACTCCCTCCCTCTTTTTCTTCTTCCTTTCTTGGCCGTACCTGCAATGCCGTCCCTAGCCGCGGCTTCATTCTGTATCCATACGGGGAATTTCGCGCCATTTCCAGTATATCCGGTCGTCGAAACGCCTGGGCCAAGACGTCCTTCGTCGGCGCCACCGGCAAGGTGGGGATGAAAGGTGCCACTTGCCGAAGCAGATTGACGAGGCATTCAGGGGGCTTTAACGCAGGAGAGATTTTTACCATCGGGGCGAGGAAGACAGCCCCAGCAAAGAAAGACTTGTGTTTTTTGGGGTTCTTTTTCTTCTCTGTCCGATCGCGGAGCAAGAGTTGGATAGCGACATTTCCCCCCATGCTTTCCCCTAGAAGGAAAACGGGTAGACCAGCATAGGCGGGATTCGTCATAATCTCCTTAATGAAAAATTGCCAGTAATCTTCCACCAAGGTAGGGAACGAAGGGACGTAGGCATGCAATCCATCGCTTCGTCCGTGGCCCTCCGGATCCATTCCTACCACCACAAAGCCGCGCTCGGCCAGCCGGATGGATCGCATCATGGGCAGGAAGGTGTTAGTGTCGGCAAAGCCACAACACTGGAAAATCAAGGCCTTGGGTCTCTCTATGTGAGAGGGATGCCATGCACAGGTATAAAGCAACATCCCACGCGCGTTCATAACGAATTTCTCAGTAAGAGATATATGCGAGGGGATGGGACAAGGGGCAGCATAAGGCACTCGACGACGGTCTTCTCCGTAGTGCTTCACCATACTTTCCTCCTGCGAATGATGACCCCATAGCATGCGGAAGAAGTACCACGCGACCCATGTGATCACCAGGGCGTAAGCAGCAAGCAACAGCCCGGCCGGGGTATTGAGAACCATGGTGTTAGAAAAATAGAGGCTTGGGCGTGCAGCAGAGATGGAGGAATGCGAGGCCGCTGGTGCGTGTCTGTTCTTGAGTCAGATCGGGAAAGATATGCGTGGCTTTGGCTTCGACGTGATGCTACAGGGCAAAGTGGCTGACTTGTTCACTGCTTGCGTGTGCGTTATGCGTGGGCGATGAGGGAGGAGGTCTTTTCGGTCTGGTGAATTAAGTGTACTTATACGTCGCAGCAGTCGTCGCGCCTGTGCTGCGACGTGGGGCATGATTTGGTGCAGACAAAGGAAGTCTACAGTGTTTGTCAAGGGTGCCAGACGTAGAAATGTTGCCTGGCATTCTAACAGCTTTTATCGCTTCTCGCCGACACTTTTTTTTTAACCCCCCACCCCTTTCGTGCACCCGCCCACACCCACACCCACGACAACAACTACACGACCACACAACTACATCGCGCGTAGAAATGTCAGCGACCAATGAAGAGTCTTTTCTATCTGCTCCTCTTTCTCGTGGTGTGGGTGAATGGCAGGTGGAACAACACGACGGGGAAGAGCAGGAGGAGGACGCGGACGACTTCGAGGATGACAACTACAGTGCCAGCTCCACCATCAGCGACTATAACTCCACGGTCGCCTACAGGATAGACATGAGACCCCCCATCCGTCTCGGGGGCATCAGTGTAGGCTTATATGCCCTGAGGATGGCTCGGGGCATATCATTGATGATGGTAGTGATATGCAAGTCACGGAAGTTTCATGGGATAGCGAAAAGGTTAGAATGGAAGAATGGAAAACAAGTCTTGATGCAAAAAGAAAAACATCTATGGTGTCTATTTTTAGACAACTTTTTATTTTTTGGCTGCACACACAATGGATTTGCACACTGCTTTCATCAGGCAGCGAGTTCGGGAGTCGAGGTCTCGTTGGGTCCGGGTCGGTTGCCGAGGACGACTTCATTCGTCTGCAACCCGTCGTGTTCGTAAATGGTAGCAGCATACCAGCGACCAAGACAGTGGTAGCCGCTAACGCATTCACGCATGTCATTTACGCACATAGCACGTTCGTACACGGTCACAGAACAGGAGCAATGGCGCATGGAGGAGCGAGGAGCTACTTGTTCGATGTGTGACGGACCTATAGCGCACACGGAAACAAAGCAAGGGTACCTTCAAAGACAAGGGAGATAGAATTTACCATTCAATTATCTTCGTCTTGCTATATTTTATCCTTCAATTCTTTGTACATTCACCCCTCCCCGCGTTTCTCCATCCCTCCCTCGCCAATTACCTCCCCTCCTTTTTTCACCTCCTCGAGTCTACCGACGCGCCTTCATGAGAGCTCCATCCTCTCCCTTTACCTCGATCATCACTTTTCGAAAACGGTGAATTGTTGCATGTCAACGCCCCCTCCTTTCCTCCTTTCCCTCCCTCTCCTCCCCCACCTGCTCCTCCTATACTCCCATCATCAACAACTACGAGCCTTTGCAGAGAGGTTTTAAGACAATCGATGTTAAAGTCAATAAGACCCTTTTTCTGGAAGTTCTCTTGGCGCAGGAGACCGACAAGAGCGAGATAGCTGTTCACTCGTCACCAAAAGGGGAAAGGAGAAAGGGGGAGGAGGAGAGCAGAGTGAGGTGTGGAATGAGCACGAGGTCTTGAGGCAGTTGATGCTTAGACCGATCAGACCTTCTTGTCTTTTTGAACTTGTTCTCACGCAGAAATCGACAAGAGGTAGATTGCTGCGTGGAAGCAAGGGGTGGGGTGAGACGTGTGCGAACACGGACCTGCATGCCCCAGTCCGTCTTCGAGAAAGAGTTTCCTCCCTCCCACCCTCCCACCCCCCACCCTCCCTCCCTCGCTGCCCACTTACTCGTCCACCTCCCTCAAATAAAGGACCATGCCGTTGCTTAGATGAATAGTGGAGGAAGAATCAGAGTCATAAGGAGAAGTCTCTGTTCCTCCTTCAGCATCGTAGCTTACCCTAAGGGAGGGAGGGAGAGAAGGAGGGAGGGTAGGGAGGTTACTGAGTGATATGACAGGAAGCCGGAAGCGAAAAGGCTGTAAGGTATGCCTATCTAGTAAACCAAAGAGGATAAGCAAAAGAGAGAAAATAACCCGCGGAGACAATTTTCACGGCACCACGACAGGGCCCCCTATCCCTCCCTCCCTTCCTCCCTCCTCACCCATAAATACACGAGACGTCCAACACCACGTCGATCATGTCCGCGCACAGCTCATAGCTCTGCATGTCCACTGGGTTCGAATCCGTCGCCACATACAACTTGCTCACGACGTCGAACAAAAAACTCTTCTCCATCTTACATGCACTGATCAAATAATTCAACAGATTCTCTAACGCCGGCAGTTGCGGGGTCAACCGTTGGACGACCTTCGAGAAGGCTTCGAAGATCGAATGATCGTATATAGAGGTCAAGAAGTAGGACATCTCTATCTGCTCCAAGCCGGCGTCGGCCAACTCGTGTGCGATCCGCTGCTGAACGTCTCGTTGACAGTCGATTTTATGCTCATCCGACAGGAACAAGTCCCCGTCGACCTTGTGAATAAACACCGTGACACACACCGAGCTGTTAATACTGTGCGCCCTCATCACTACCTCCACCAGCCTCGATAGCGCCTCCTGATACGGCTCGTCCTGGGCGTCCAAAACATAGACAAGCGCAGCACACGACCCAAACACCTCGACCGCCCTTCCTTCCACCCCTCCCTCATCCATTTCTCCTTCCTCGTTAGAAGAGGAGGAGGAAGCGGATGTAAAAGAGAAATCACCGGGAAAGTCCCATATCTGAAACTGGACGAAAGGATTATTGTTTATCAGCTTCACGTCTAGGCTGTGGGTGCTCTCTAAGAAGAGGGTCTCGTGAGGGCTCATTTTTTGGAAGACCACTCGCTCGATGCTGGTCTTACCGCTGCGACGGGGCCCCATGAGGATGATGCGGGGTTTTGGAAGATCGGTCAACTGTTAAAAATGGAGACAATAGATGGTAGGACATGAGAGGGAGGGACTGAGGAGGGGACGGAGGGAGACAAGGAAGGCTGGGTTAGGGCGCTAACTCTATCCGCCTTAACACCCCAGGCACTATTACCACCGCCAACCGACTCACACACATATAAGAGCCGTATCACTATTGAATGAATGAGTGGAGACGGCAGGCATGTTGACTGTCAGGAAGAAATGAGGGAGGGTAGAAGTGAGGGAGGGACAGAGGGCGCACGTACCATTTGCTGCTCGTCGGAGTACTCCATTGCCATGGCTCTTGATCAAGCACCAAGGCACCTTCTCCTGCTACTTCTGCACCTCTAGCGCCTCCTGCTCCTCCTGCTCGACCTTCTGCTCAAGCCGGTCGTGATGTTTCGTGTGCGTGGTAGAGCGCGTGAGAAGGCGGCGGGCATTGGAACTACCATCACATCGCTTTTTCCATCGATATGATGCCTCTCTCCCCCTCTCCGATGCCCCCGCGCATCCCCATATGCATTCCCGCTGTCATTTTTCTCCACCATTTACCTCTTCCCCGCCCCATCACCATATCTACAGGTCTTTCTTCTCTAAAGTATCACGGTTGCTTGTGCTTGGGGCGAGTTACTGCGTAAGTGTCGCTTTGTTTTCAGTTGAGACGGAGGATATTTTGGAGGAGCAGCAGCAGCAGCAGCAGCAGCAGCAGAGCAGCAGCAGCAGCAGAGCAGCAGCAGCAGCAGAAGCAGCAGAAGCAGAGGAAGCAGCAGCAGCAAGCCCTTCTACCTCCCGCCAATGCTGTGCTCGTCTACAACCAGGCTTAGGCAGACGTTTGCATTTTTTCTCCTAGCTTGTCGTTGTTCCAGGACCTTGTCATTTTTCCATCCCCCCACCCCTGGCCGCAGCACCCTGCACGCCACCTCTCCCTCTCCTCTCCTTCCCATCCCATTCCGCATCCGAATGGATTCCTCCCTTTTCTCTACCGCCACATCCACTTCGACTGCATCAGTCTCATCCGAAAGCGAAGACGGCCAAGACCGAGAGGCCTACGAAGATGCCTTGTTCCTCTACAAACGCATGCGCGCCGACGATGACCCTCACATAAGCACCCAACTCCACACCGCCCTCGACGTCGTCGAACAAGCCCTACGACTCTACGGACCCTCCCACGTCTTCGCTTCATACAACGGAGGGAAGGACGCCGTGGTCGTTATGCATCTCCTTCGTGTCGCCTTGGCCCATTATGTACAGGCCCACGAGCTTGACGAGCCCTCCTCATCCTCCTCCACCACTTCAACTGTCCCTCGTCCCCGCCTCGTCTACTTCGAACAGCCCTCCACGGAATTCCCAGAAGTCAAGGCCCTTGTCACACAAACCACCCAACGCTACGACCTGGACCTTAAAGTCTACCAAAATGTCCCCTTCGCTCAAGGTCTCAAGGCCTGTATCGAATCAGAGGGTGGAGCCCCCCTGGCTTTCCTCCTTGGAACGCGCAAGGGAGATCCGAACTGCAAGGAGCAGGAGACCTTCGCACCCAGTAGTACCTGGATGCCGGCATTTATGCGGGTCAACCCGATATTGAACTGGACATATGGGGATATCTGGCACTTTTTAAGGAAGTTTAATCTGCCTTATTGCTCGCTGTATGATCAAGGATACACGAGCCTGGGCAAGGTGGATGACACGCTACCTAACCCGGCGTTGGCCGTGGGGAAGACGGAGGGAGGGGGGTATTACCCGGCCCATATGCTGACGGATTGGTCGTTGGAGCGGGCGGGGAGAGTGGACAAGAAGAAGGAGGCGACGGCACGCGTAGTTGCTGCGGATGGTGGGGGGATCGGGGAAGGAGAGGAGTGCGACGCCATCGAAGCAGCGGCAGCAGCAGTAGCGGCAGCAGCAGGAGCAGCGGGGGCGCCTACGCCCCCGCCTAAGGGTAGTCATAATGATAAGGCGGACGTCAAGACTGCAGGCCTCATAATCATCGGCGACGAGATTCTAAAGGGGAAAACCTCCGACACGAATTCCTTATACGCCGCGCGTCGTTTACGAGAACGCGGGGTTTCCGTGCAGCGCATCTCGGTACTGTCCGATGCGCATGCAGATATCGAAGCAGAAGTGCGTGTGCAAGCCGCGAAATTTGACATTGTGATAACGAGCGGCGGAGTCGGACCCACGCACGATGACATCACAATCAAGGCAGTGGCCTCGGCTTTGGGACAGGGGGTGAGCGAGAATGAGGAAATGATCGGCAAATTGCAAGAGGCCTACGGTGTGGCAACGAGGGAAGAACTGAGTGATGGGCAGCGAAAAATGGCCCTCCTCCCCGACCATGCCCGCCTGCGGGTCCCTCCTCCTCCTCCTCCTCCTCCTCCTCATCCACTTCCACCAGCAGGAGCATCGACAGCAGCAGTAGCAGTAGGGACGATCGGGACCAAAAAGGTCTGGCCGGTGTTGATGTGTGGGAATGTCTATGTCCTTCCGGGGGTGCCGTCGTTTTTCGAACAGAAGATGGATACGATTGTGGATCATTTCCTCAATCATTCTCCTATCTATACTCGTAAGGTTGTTCTAGAGGTAGATGAAGTCGAAATCGTCGAGCCTTTGAATCGGGCGGTGGCAGAGTTCGAGAAACAGGGGTGCGTGTTCGGTTCTTACCCTTTTTATGGCGAGGCGTGCCCGAGGGTGGTGATAACGTTGGAAAGCACGGATGAGGCTATGGTGGAGGCAGCGAAAGATTTCTTCTTGGGATGCATTCCGCCTGGACATGTGCTGCATGTAGGCGAGGATGATGACCTGAGGGGACGGGAGGGCGAGGGAAATATGATGACACCGGCGGCCGTTGAGTCAGCGAATCTGACGTGAGATGGAGGCAATCAATTAAGAGAATTAATGAACAGAAGAACAGAGAGAGACAGACAGACAAACGGATATTCTACAAAGTATAGGAACAACGTAACATTGTGGAAACCTATGAATTAATATGACGCAAAGGCAATATTATCTCTCCTGGGCTGCTTCTCTTAAATCTTTTTTCTTCTTGTTGTCGTGATCGCATTGTCTTCTTTCCCATTTCTTTTCTATCTCCTTTTCTTTCCGTTTCCACCGTTTCCCTCTTCTCTATGTGCTCTCCTGGGAGGAATGAGTTGAATCGAAGCGAGGACAATGTGTAAGATAGAGAACAAACAAATGAGTCTCTCTCCTGACGAGACTAAACTGAGATGATGTACAGATTTCATAATCGCGCGTCGCCCATTGCCCCCCACCCCGACACGCGCCACCATACCGATGCCTACCCATACTCTCTTGTTCCTTTTTATAAAATCATCCTTTCCCGATCCTCCTTGGCCCCTTGACTTGTCCTAACTTTCAAGTGGTAATTCATTTTAATGGCCTGCTTGCCTGATGGAGTTTCTCGTCCTTTTCTCTCGCTTCTACACTCATTTTCTGACTCTTTCATTCACTTTCCCTCTCTCACTCTCTTTCTCTGTGCCCTTGAGGACAACACGCTCCCCTTTCAGTCTCTACGCTGAGCTTGAAGCGCTCGCTCCCTCGCTCCCTTTCTCGCTCACTTCCTCCTCCCTTTCTCTAAAAGAAAACTCCATCGTCCTCATTCCCCTCCTTAATCGTCTCCACATACGTCGCCCATGTCATCGCCGCCGCCGAAGGACTCGGAAACGGTCCTGAAATCGGCTGCGCTAACCCTCCAAACCCCCTCTCTCCCTTCCTGCCCCCTCCACCCCCACATCCCCCCGCCAAATCTCCCAACGAGAAATTCTTCTTCATTGCTCCGTACCCCACCGAGCTGTCTGTCAGGCTCTTCATCAACATCGGTCTCGGTCCCGCCGGCCCCGCTTCTCCTCTTTCAGGCCCCTCCCCTCCTACCCCCCTCCCCTCCCTCCCCTCTCCCCCTCCACCTACCCCCCCAGCCACCAACTCCCTCAAATCCACGCTGGACATGAAGCCCCGACTATTCGGGCGCGTCACGCGCGAGCACCTCGCGATGGACCCCAGCAAGCCATGCACCTCGTCCACATCGTTCAAGAACGACCGAGCCTGACTCGGCTTCTTCCCCACCGTGCACGAAAACGCATTCACCATCCGCGGAGGGAAGGACGAGGCGTACTCCGTGGCCGCCGTGAACATGCTCTCATCACTCGCGTCATCCCCAACGACCAACAGGAAGTCTACCATCTTCCCATGCTCCGCCATGCGCCCTAAGACTCTCTCGAGGAAACTCCCTTTGTGGACCCCCTCCGGCCTCACCTCCAGGTATCCTCCCTGCAACGCATTGTTTTCTCCCCGCAAAATTTCCACCGCCGCGCCCCTCAAGACCCCCGATAGGTGATCCTCCAGCTCCTTGCTTTGCATGTGCCCGAATTCCGGGTCTGCGTCTCGGTACTGCCACAACAAAGCGCTTCCTTTCTGCTCAATGTATGTCCCATGCGTCCGCTTCACATATACGTCCATGATCGCCCGCGCAAGCTCCATCCAGGAAGAATCGAACGAAGGCAACATCATCTCCCATCCTCCCTCCTTCCCTCCCTCCCTACCCTCCCTTGTTCCGACACTGCTACTGCTACTCATGTTGGAGGTGGGAAGGGCCGGGGGATTGGCAGGACTAGTGGTGGTACCACTGCTGCTGCTGCTGCTGCTGGCGCCCGGGGGATGGTGGTCATGGGGCATCTTGTAAAAAAATCCGTGCTCGGCACCTAGGCCTGCAAGAGAGGGAGGAAAGGAGGAAGGAAGGGAGAAAGGGAGAGGATGAATGCGCGGAGGTGAGAGACGAGGCACAGTAAGAAAAGATATCATATCTAAGACGATGAAGAAGAAATACAATGACAGCGAGAAGACAGGGATTGACAGACATTCGAGGGAGGAACGAATGGACGACGGAGAAAGAGGGAAGTGGGAAGCAGGGAAGCAACCTTACCTAGATTATCCACCTCGCCAAATCCTTGCTCGAGTGCCGCCCGTTCCATGCCCGTGACAATAAAGCAGGCGTTTTTGAAATCTCCGCAAAGGTCGCGGAGGGTACTTAGGAGGTGCTTGCTTGGGCCCTGGGAAAAAGAGGGAAGGGAGGGGAAGATGTATGAAGTTTGAGTACGGGAGCTACACGATGTACACGAAGGAGAAGGAAGAGGGGGGAGAAGGAACGGAAGGGCCTGCTTTCACTCACCTTGCGGTGCACCAACTTATTGCTAACGGCGTAGTACTGCACATTCTCCTTTTTCTCACTCCCACTCACGAGCGTCCCTCCATAATCCAGCATAATCACCCGGTGTTGACTCTGCCTGTACGCCCTTGCCACGTCCTCCACCCGCAGTGGATGGAAGCCTTTATCCATGCCCAGGACGCGATAATGCAATCCTAACCCTACCCCCGAATAAAACGATCGGTCCACATCCTTCTTCACCCGCTTAACATCCATCAAGATCTGGTACGCCCACTGCAATACCGTCTGGGAATTCACAAATTTCAAGTCTCGTGCATGCCGGGCCTGCCGTTCTTCCCGCGACATGCCCAACGCACGCGCAATCAGCTCGGCCGTATGCGCGATCTTCCACGGGTTGACAAACATGGCTCCGAGCAACACGCGCGTACAGCTCACAAATTCGCTCAGAATCAACACCCCTGGGGACGGCAAGACCACTGGCTCTTCATCTCCCTGATCCTGGTACTGTAGCGATTGTGCCTGCCTCTGCTGCTGCTGCTGCTGCTGCTCCCCCACTGTCGCCAGATCCACTTGACTTGATTTCCGACTGCTGCTGGCGGAACCCACAGTGCTCCCTCCCTCCTTCCCTCCCATCATTGCAGCCTGGGCTGCGACAAACTCCAGTGGCATCCGGTTCAACCCGTCCCTAGGACTAGTGACAATAAATATGTCGGCCATCGCCAACAAAGGCATCCGGTTGGGCAGGCGCATCTGGGTCTCGTCGCGCTCGATAAAGACAACGACGGGGGAGGCCAAGTCTGCATTGGCCGCATTGATGGACCGTACTAAACCTTGGACTTCGCGCTTCGTACGGGCATAGTCGTCACCGCGCTCGTTCGCCGTGATGCCCACCTGGAAGAGGACCACCCTGAGAGTAGAGAGAGGGAGAAAGGGAGGGAAGAAAAATGGGAAGGTACCATGCGTGAGTGAAACATAAGATAACGAGAACCAACAGTGCCAACCCTCCCCTTTCTCGCTTCCCTCCCTCCCTCCCATCCTTCCCTTTCCTACTTACTTGCTCCTCCACTCAGGATATTTTTCCAGGAACCGCTCAAACGCCAAAAGCTTCAGGGGGATGCCCCTTATCCTTTCCAACCGATCAATACCCAAGACTACCTTCCGCCCCTCGAACTGCTCCTTTAGCCGTTCGACCTCCAAGCCGACCTGTGGTTCTGCCACCATCAAATGCCTGAGGGCCGCGCTGTCCACGCCTACGTGAATCGAGCTGATCGACACCGTCCGTCCGTTGTAATGCACGGCCATTTGCCCTCCCTCCATGTCGTACGTGACCCCCAGGATTCGCCGGACACAGGTCACAAAGTGGCGCGCGTACTCGAAGAGGTGGAAACCGATGTGGTCGGCGTTAAGCATGCCGCGCAGCAAGTCCTCCCGCACCGACAAGGTCCGGAAAATCTCGCTTGACGGGAAAGGCGTATGTAGGAACAAGCCCGTCTTGGCCGTCGGGAGGCTCTTGGTGATGAACGACGGCAAGACCAACAGGTGAAAACCGTGTATCCAAATCAAGTCTCCTTCGTTATAAACCTCCACGACCTTGTCGCGAAACCGCATGTTCACGTGCGAGTACGAATGCCACACCGAGTCCTGCGTCTTCTGGTCCCAAAAGCGCGTCGGCTTGGGCCCGTACACGTCAAGAATGTGGTGGAAGACCGGCCACAGGGTGCCCTTGCAGAACGTCGTGTAAAATTTCTCGTGCATATCCGGCGCGACAAACACTGGCACACAATCGAATTTCCGCAAGGCCCGTGCCAAGCTCTCCTGCTCCTCCCGACACAAAGCTCCGCCGCTGCCCTCGGGCAGTCTCACCGTCCCCACCCAAGTGACTCGCAGTCTCGTCCGTAGCGACAGCAAATTCTCCGTGTCCCATGTTATGATCCAGTCATGTGCTTCGCTCCCTTCCTCCCTTTCCTCGTCCATCTCCTCCTCTTCCTCCTCATCTGCCCCTTCCACTGCATTCCCCCCACTCCCGCCAGCCGACACTGTCCTCCTCCTCCTCCCGCCCGCCCCTCCTTCCCTCCCTGATTGCGATCTTGACGAATCCACTCCTGGCGCCCTCGTCACGATCAAGGGTAAAAAATAGCTGACAACAATCACTCCATCTGACGACGATATCGATACCTCTTCTGGGTCCAGAAAGGCCTGCGCTGTACTTGCACTCCCTACCCTCCCTCTCCTCGAGGCCATCGCCTGCCCTGGCCCCCCCCCTCCTCCCCCAGCACCTCCTTCGCCTTCCCCCCCTGTCTGTGTTCTCGCCCCTCCTCCTCCATGACCAGGGTAACCGTCCTTCGATCCCCTCCTTCCCCCGCCCTTCTGACTGTCTTCCCTCCCAAGGCGGAGAGACACGTGCTTCACCAACGTGCTCTGAGAGGTGATACTCGTCACGTCGATGGGTGCATCGCCAAGGGACTGAGCGGTCGCATCAGCATCATCCCTGTTAATGACGACGTTGCTCTGGCCCTCCTCCCCCTCCTCCCCTCCCTCCCCCCCCTCCATCCCATCCTCAAAATTAAACCTCCTCATCGCCGCCACCACCTCTTCCACGCTTCTCGTGCCACTGCTACTCAAACTCCTTCTCTCTCTCCCATCCTTCCCTCCGATCATTGTGTCATCCCCCCACTGCACTCCCCCTCCTCCCCCGCTCCCTCCCCCCCCACCAGCTGCAATGGCGCCCAGCGCGGCTGCCGCGGCGCTTCTGGGTGTGATGGGAGGAAGGGAGGATGGGGAAGGGGTGGCACGGGGGGAGGGAAGAACACCGAGCACGTCTAGGATAACCTGATCCCCCTTGACTTTGACGGTGCGGGTGCCGTGGCGACCGGTGCCGGCCGGCTCCCAATGGGAAAAGGCTTCTCCCTCGAAGATGGCGTATTTGTAAGTCAGCTCCGAATCGGTGGGAACGGAGACTAAGGGGAGGGAGAAAGGAAGGTAAATAGGGAGGGAGGGGGACATGAATGCGGGTCCAGTACAAGCGAGGATTTGATCTTTACCCTAAGAAGGCAGCTTTATTGTGATGGGGTGGGAGGGAGGGAAGGGGGAGGATGGGAAGGGGGAGGATGGGAAAGGGGAGGGGATGAGAAAGGAAGTCTTACCCCAATCCGAGCTCCAGCGTGGGTATTCTGATGGGGTCGTATACAGAGCCATGCCACTTAATGCATCATTATCTCCCAAGGCAGGACCATTCCCTGTCACATAGATAGACTGTCCATGCCCGATGGGGGCTTCCACTTGAAACTGTACCCGCGAGAAGTGCCGGGTCTTGACCATGCTTGTAGGTATAAGGGAGACGCTGTTGTTGAAGGTGGTGTTCGTCACAAGCTGATGGTGTTGTATTTCCTGCAGCTGCTACTGCTGCTGCTGCCGCTGTTGTCCCCGTTATACGCAACGCCTATCTTCAACAATGCGAAGCACCCAGCATCATCTTTCCCGAGACGCCCCAAGCGCGCCTTATCCCTTGGCTCTCTTACTCGAGCCCGCTGCGGATGCTGCCGCTGCGAGCCTGTGTGGATGGTATGTGTGGGCAAAGAGGGAAGGAGGGGATAAGACAAGGGCATGAAGATGACGAATCGGAAAAGATTGGAGGCCGAGCGATACGTTGCCATCCTCTTGCAGCAAGGACCACGCAAAACGTGGCGGGGTCTCTCCATGCTGGTGGCAGCACAAGCAAAAGGAGGAGAGTGGTTCCGGGCGCGGGAAAGGAGGACACCAGGGACGACTTAATTAAGTCTTTGCCGTAGGTGCCGTGCATCATCAATCTTTCTCTTTCCTTGCCCCGGCTGCTAGCGTGGCCATCTTGGTCCTGCCCCGTGTCCAACACAGCGGCTGTCCAAGGAAAGTGTGGCCTTTGAACGCGAATTCGGTGAGGTACCGTGAGAATTGTCCATGGTTTCCCGCAGGCTGCGAAGGAAAGGAGGAAAAGGACCTGTCGAGGGGCAGGTTAGGACTCGAGGAGGGCGGAGAGGAGGCAGAAGAAGCGAGTCCCTTTGACCAGCACTCTCGCAACAAAGAGAAAAATGCCAACGCATACAATGACAGTACACACACATGCTTTGCAAGTGGGTGGTGAGAGTGGTCACCGAAACAAGAAAAGCAGTGCGAGGCCTTGATGCCTCGATGCTTCTTGCTTGGTTCGCTTGCTCACTTGTCTTCTCTCGATCTCCGTCTCGCTCGATTTCCTTTGGAAATTTGGTGTGGTTTAGAATGTGCAACTGCTTTCACGTCATACACTGCACGCCACTGTCATATGACACGTGTATTTTAATATTTACATCCAGCTGCTTCTCGAGAATGCGCCACAACGCACTCCAGGTCATAGGCGCATCATAATTATCTCGCCTGACCCGTCTTGAAGCAGCGCGCAGGCTGCTGCTGCTGCCCATAGTCAAGCTCCTGCGCTGGGCCCTGCACGACCCACGCACCGTTCTCTTTCCCTTGAGAACCACCGAGACGGAGAGGCATGAGTGACCAAGACGCTTCCAAGACATTTGATCGATGCCCGTGAATCCCGCTCGCCCCTTGGCCCCTAATCTGGGTCACACAGCACAACATGAATCAAAAGAATAAATGTGCCCTCCTCCCCTGGCTACCCCAATCACACAGGATAAGCAGCAGTAGTGGCAGCAGCTGTGGCCGATGCTCTCCCCCATTGCCGAGTCCCCACAGAAGGAGCGGGCAGCGGAGCAAGACGAGGAAGAGGGAATAACAGCGACTGTGCGAGCGCGTGCACAACATGAATATGAACTCCAAGCAAACGATGAGGAGGACGAGGGGAAGGACGAGGGAGAAGAAGAGGAGGATCGGTTGTTAAACGTTTACTCCAGAAGAAGATGGAGCCGGTTGGAGACGGTAACTAGAGGAAGGGAGGGAGGAAGGGATTGAGGGGCAGAACTGTGTGTCCATGCCCCTTTGAAATATGTTCTTTTTACTTCTAAAACCAATGAGGAGGGTACAGTTTATTTCACGTGGCTGCTCTAAAGAACGCAGCAATGTTTATTACCCTACTTTTCCTCTTTCCTCTGCTCCCCCATTCCTCCACACGTTACAGATGGAAATTGAGAGCGGTCGCAAGACACCCACAAGAGGTCCTGGCACCCGCTCCACCTCCTCCTATAGAAGCCTCGGCACGCAGGACTCTCCCTCTTTCGGCGCATCGCCAGGAGAAGCAGCAACAGCAGGAGCGGGAGGAGGAGGGGGAGCAGCAGCAGCAGCAGGAGCGACGCACAACCCTCCGCGTTTTCCCTCCTCCTCTTCTTCCTCCACTTATTCCTCGGGCGCGGCGAGATGGAGAAGCCCATTGAATATTTTGGTGTCGACCAGGAATGTTATGAGCCAGATAATGACCTTCTCGAGGGGAGGGATGGAGTGTCCGTTGCCTTTCTTGTGCGACGAGGACCATCCCGATCCATGTGTAAGTAATGAAGTAATTGTATGATTTATGTGAAGGGTGTCAAAGAATGAATGCAGATATGTCCGTTTGTCGACGATTTCGTCTGCCAACTCAACCCCAACCTCATCACGTGTCTTGGCTCTCTCCTCCCCTCGCTCCCTCACTCGCTTCCTTCCTCTCGCCCCCACAGGAATGCCTCTGCAATCTCATACAGATGCCCCGCGTCCCCGCCGCCCGCCATCACTACCTCATCTATCGCTCACCAGCTCCTATCGCCTATTCATCCTCCTCCCTTCCTTCTTCGTCCTCGTCAAGAAATGAGCGAATTTATACGATTGGCCCGCATTGGGCAGGTCTTGTTTTTACCATATTTTTGGTCTGTCTGGCTTCGTATTTGTTCATCACCCACGTCGCTCTCGAGCTTGGCTCGATCTTCGTAGGTATTGCATGTGTGTACACATTCCTGACTTTGGCGACGCTCTTAAGAACTGCCTGTCTGGACCCCGGGTTTATCACTCGCTCGGTTCCTCCCTCCCTCCCTCGTCGTAAATTCTGCCAGGTGTGTCGGTTGTACACAGGACCTACCGCCCAGCACTGCGAGGACTGCAAAGTGTGCATAGAAGGGCTGGATCATCACTGCCCGTGGATGGGACACTGTGTGGGGAAGGGGAATCTAGGCGCGTTTTTGTGTTTCAATTGCGTGTGGTTGACCTACGTGTTGTTCGTGCTTGGATGTTTGGCAGCGCAGGGTGGGGTGTTTGGGAGGGAGGGGGCGGGAGCTGGAGGCATGAAAGGAGGGAAGTAGAGTGCCCCTTATTTCTGTCTTCTTGTTTTTGATCAATGCAAGTAGAGAAAGAAGGTGCCAATTAAGGTCAGGTGTGTTTGGAAGACTCTGAGTGTCGTGCGGGATGAAAGCCGCTACTGACAAGTTGTGCAGTCTGGAGGACGCACTAACGAACGAAGGGGGAAGTGTTGAACTCGTCAGACACGTAGGGAATCAGCGCCAAGCATTTTCTTATTTACCTTGGACTTTTGTGGTTGGTTAATTGTTCAACCCTACGTTGTATGTAGAGCGCGTATGTGGGCACGGGCAAGGGAATGAAGAAATTCGAAGGTTATGGGGAAGTGGACGAGCGAGAGGAGACGAGCGAAAATGGATGAAAGATTCGAAATAGAAAAGCAGCCCATGACGAGGCAAATTGATCATCAAACGAGCGTGGCGTCGATACTTAATTTTTCGGCAAAGTGTTCGAGAAATGAAAGCGTATAATGGAAATTAGAAGAGGCGAAATGATATCAAGGGCTTTAAATCAGAGAAAAAGGTGAGAAAATCTGAGAGGCGACAAGCATCCGGTTGCGCGCTTCGATCGTGTTTTGTTGCCTTTTTCATCTTTTCGAAAATGTTTTACACTACGCCGCGCTTTAGTCTCGCCGCGACGCCTGCTTCCCCTTTTCATGTGGCGAGGCCATCCTCCTCTCACGCCTGGTCTCTTTTACCGTGGATCCCCGGGGGGTTCTATTTTTTCACTCACACAATCGTCGAAAATATATATATGCACAATCGATCCTTCGTGTGTCAAACTATCTTTCCCGCTTATCCTTGCCTTGCCTCTGTCTGTAACGTTTCTCAATTCCCACTTGAGAACCAAGTATATCCCGTTTGACTGCATTTCCTCTCATGCAGTTGCCGCAGAGAATTCTCATAGTCGCTGTTGCTCCCGCTGCCACTCCTGCTGCAGCTTAGATGTTGCATTCCTGCCCCTTATGATACACAAATCGCGGCTAAAATGTTGCATTTCGGCCCCTGACGATACATAAATCGTCAATACCTTACCAGCGTTGTTCCCCTTCGAGTTATAAACTCCAATTTTCCATCTTCCACTGCATCTTTTCCCCTTGCTCCATTGCTCTCTCGCTCCCTTCCTCTTTTCCCATCCCATTAAACATAGCTGCGTTGCGAGCCCGTCGAAAAGATGGGCACGCCTTTGCCACCCCCTTTCCCCTTTTTCCTCTGCTGCTGCTGTTGCTGTTGCTGCTGCTGCTGCTGCTGTTGCTGCTGCTGCTGTTGCTGCTGCTGCTGCTGCTGCTGCTCTACCGTGGAAGAGGACGCTCCTCCGCCCCATCCTCTAGCAGCAGACCAAGCGCCAGCGTCCAGGCTTGAGAAAGGTGGAGAGGACGAGACAGCAAGAGGGCTTCTAGCCGCCCATCTATTTCCTCCTCCCCCTCCTCCTCCTTCCCCCCCTCGTCCAACTCGACCAGCACCATCAGGACTCCTGCTCGGCAATAATAACGAGGATGAAGAGAAGGAGGAGGAAGAGGACGAGGGGTTCAATCCTCTTGCAGCACCAACAGGTGGAGCAGCAGCAACTGCTGTAGGAGCACCCCATGCACTTGCAGTAGCAGAGGTTGCAGGAGGGGAAGAGGACATAGCTCCCCAAAAAGCTCCACCCACCGATGAAGAACTCGCCAACACTGGCCCTAGACCCCCCCTCCCTACCCCATTTCCTCCTCCAGCACTCAAAGCCGGAAACATCTCTTCCCTCGACGGACCGCTCTTCTTCCTAATCACCTCGGCAAACGATCCCACCCCCCCCCTCCCTCCTTCATTAACTCCCTCCCTCCCTCCCTCTGATGAACTCCCACTACTCACTCCACCCTGATCATCTAATCTCTCCTCCACCTGCTCTCCCAGCCCTCCTTCCCTCCCTCCCTCAACCATCAAAGCTGCTTGCCAAGGAAGAGGTCCATTTAAATCAACCCCTTTCTCCCTCCTTGCCTGGATCGCCCTCACCTCTTCCTCCGTCAAGCCCTCCCTCCCTCCCTCCCTTCCTCCCTTCCTTGCTGCAGCAGCTGCTGCTGCTTCTTCTCTTCGTTCTTCGGCTTTTCCCTTTTGCTTGCGGCGCTGGGCGCGTTTTTTGATTTCACTTTTGAAGGTCTCGTAGGTAGGAGAGGAGAGAAGGGAGGGAGGAAGGGCCAGCTCGACAAGCTGGACGTGGCAGTAGAGTGGGAGATGCCTCAAGAAGGAGTAGCGGCCTGAAAAAGAAAGGAAAGAAGGGGGGAGGGATGAAGGACAGATATGTGAATATGCCGTTGTCCAACACGCCAGTCATGACCGGCAAGGGCACGCCTGACCGAGGGAGCAGAGGGAAAAGGGAGGAAGGGAACAAGAGGACTCACCTCGCAATTCAGGCGTCAGAATCATCTTCTCGATTTCCAGCACCCTCCCATATACGCGCCGTGGCAGTCGGTCATGGATTCCCTCAGCTTCAGCCATCAAGCACCGCATGTTCAGTGGGTGGAGAAACACGAACTGGCCGTCACGGAGCTGGTAAAAAAAGTAGGAGGGATGGTCGTGGGAGGTGGAGGAAGGCGGGGAGGAGGGCAGGGCTTTGCCTTCTACACTTTTCGAGGGTCTGTTTTTAGGCGAGGAGATGGAGGGCCCGGAGGGGGGGGAGGAGGAGGACGGGGGAAAGATTGAGAACCCGCTGCTACTGCTACTGCTGCTTCTTCCTCCACTGTCTCCCACTGAGTCGCCTGAAGAAATCGAGCTGACACTCTGCCCTCGCGGGCGCTGCTGCTGAAATTGCTGCTGTTCCTGTTGTTGTGATTGTTGTTGTTGTTGTTGCTGCTGCTGCTGCTGCTGCTGCTGCGAAGAGGTACTTCGTGGCGGCGAGATGCTTCTTTCTCGTCCTCCTCCCTTTCCCCCTCCCACGCCCCTGGGTGATGCCGGCATCGCGCCAGGTGGGAGGTGCACTCCCCCCTCCCTCCCTCCCTCCCTCCCTCCCTTGTTCGTCCTGCGTTCAATGTAGGTGCGCCTGCGTTTTTCAAGACGGGCAAGTGCGTCGTCTATGAAGGGGATCCATTCCATGTCACCCAGTCCGACGGTCTCAGACCTGAGTTGATTCAATTCGTCTTCTTCGCGGAGAAGGGCGGCGGTTTCGTGGTCGGGAGAGGAGGTGAGAAGGCGGGAGAATACCGCGTGGGGCGTAGACACGAGCGGGAGGATGCGGTGTAAGGATGATGAGGAGGAGGAGGAGGGAGGCAGCGAGGAAGGTGAAAGGGATTTTCCCTCTTCTTTTTCCACTTCTTCTTCTGCGAGGTCGTCGGTTTCGCTGGTACTGCTGATGCTTCGATTCCGTCTTTGTCCTGCTTCCTTCCCTCCCTCCCTCCCTCCCACCACCCGAGGGGTCAGAGTCCCTTTCTCTCGTGCCAGCAGCCATAACTCCAACCTCCCCTCCTCCTTCCCTCCCTCCCTCTCGCCCTCCCTCGAACTCGAAGCATGAGAGAGGGAAGAAGGACGCACACATGCCCCTCCCCCCTCTGCCGATCGAGGCTTTCTTGAAGGCAGAGGCAGGGAAGGAGGGAGGGCACATACTTCAGCGGCTTCCACAGGCCTCAGGTCTGGTTGACAGATCGATTCGAAGCACATCGGACAACGCCGTACTCTATGCTCCTCCTCCAGGTATCTCAGTATACAAGGAGCACAAAAGTGGTGGCCGCACTTGGTGAGTTGCGCTGCACGGGGAGTGTCGAGGCAGATTGGGCAGGGAGGGAGGGAGGGAGGGAAGGAGGAGGAGGGGAGGTAAACGAGGTCGACGTAGTCCCAGTCGATAAGGGAGTCGGCGTCGTAGAGGGCTGGATGTGAAGGGGGGACGAGGGGGGATAGGACAAAGCGGAAGCTGGGGGGAGGGTTGGAAGGAAGGAGGGAGGGAGGGAGGGAGGGAGGGAGGGAGGATGAGTCTACGATCACTATTTCGTCTTCCCTTCCGCCTACACTTTCTTGCTCTCTCCCTGATACGTACTTGGTCTGCAGAAAGTGTTCCTTGGAGCGAGAACGCAGGGTGGTGTGCTTCTTATGGTGGTGGTGCTGCTGTCGTTTGGCTGCTGCTGCGGCTGCAGCTGCTGCTGCTGCTTGAGGTGTCTCGTCATATCGTTCGTAGCGGAAATTGACGAGGTCCAACAAACTCATTTAACGGGGGCACGGAAGGGAGAAAAGAATACGTGGACGAGAGCCGACGTATGGATAACGACGACAACGACGACGATCGGTAAGCAAGCGTGTGCGGACAACGTTTGCTTCTCGCTTTTGCGGGAGGTATAGAGCTGCTTCTGGAAGTCTAGGGAAAAGCAGACGGACGACAGCGGAAAGGAGAATGCAGATAAGTCACTCCTGTCAATATCGTTTTCTCTTCCGCACTCGTATGTCTCCTGGATCAATGTGGGCAGCGCGTTTGTAGAAGGTAGCGTGGGGCGCAGGCGTTTAAGGCGTATGACGTGTCGATGAACCCGAGTAGATTCACACACGTATTGGGATGTGACGAACACACAACAGAGGATCAGCGAGACCAAGATCTAAAGAAGAGACAGGGCATTACCAAGATGTTATAGTGAATTCTGGCCTTGTAGCGCTCGTAGGAGGGGTTATGTAAGGGTCTTACCTTGATAAATGCTCGATGGTCGAGGGGGGTGCAAAAAGGGTAGGTTTGACGTTGCTCGCCTGCTTCTTGCTGTTGCTCGCTGCTCCTCACTTCTCGATGCACACTCGCACAATTACGGCGGTCAAGGAGAAGAAGGAGTGGCTTTGAAGGGCTTAGGATTGGACAAAAGAGACGGATGCTTCTCCTTTCTTGCCGGGGGGACTGGGCACGCGCTGTTATGTGGTTTATTTTGAGGGATTGGCTGATTAGAATGCGAAGGCACGAATCCTACCGCACAGCCCCGCTCACAGCTTAAAATTGTGAATATTGTTGTGATGGTGGTGCTGGATGTGAAGTCTGATCTTCTGGGTGCCTGAATGCGCTGGCATAACGCGGGTGCGCGAGTGTTAGTGCCAAACTATCCAATATTGAGGCGCTCGTCATCGACACACTGCTTTTGCTTTGCCGCGCGCTTGCTGCATACACGCAGTCATCCACATGCAGCGCTGTTCTCGAAGCAAAACACGGTCAGCATATACCCGTAACAATCCAGGAACGGCGCTTGGTGTACTTGCTACTTTATCGGGGAAGCAACTTATCAAGATGAGGCCGAGCAGGAGCGATAAGGCAGCGAGTCGCCAAGCAACCGTGCAGCATTGCCCATTGAGTGGGGTGGCTTTGGACCACGCTTAGCGAACCCTACGCCTTCTAAGTCCATGATTGTAAGCCACCCTCACCACCTGTATCATCCCACCACACTCAATAGCCGCTGCTCCCGCCGCCGTTGCTTGTCTACCCCTCCCACCCCTTTTTCGGGCCATGTCATCATCACGTGTCACCACTCCTCCCCTTCTCCTCGTCATCCTCCTTCAGTACCTTTTCCTCGTCACGTCGGCCTTCCTCGCGCCACCTTCTCCTTCCATCTCCATCTCCTCATCCTCCCCCCTCCACACAAATTCAAGGACCACCCGTCTTCAGTCGTGGGTCGACACGAAGGTTGAAATCGAAGTGCCTGCCTCGCCCGCCGATTGCTACGCCCTTTACTCCCAACTAGAAGAACACCCACGCTGGTCTCCCTGGTTGCGTTCCGTGCAGTTTCTGGATAAAGTGGGGCGGATCTCGGAATGGACGTTGGAGTCGCGTGGTTTTACTGTCGCCTGGAAAGCACGCAATACGATTGAAAACCCCGGGGAGTGTATTAGCTGGGAGAGTATGACGGGCTTGCCAAATAAGGGATTGGTGACATTTGAGGAGCGCAAGCCTGGGATGACAAACATGGCGTTAACAATTTCCTACAGAGTGCCGAAGCCGATAGCGAAATTGGGAGATGTGAAGTTGGTGAAGAAGTATATTGAGGCGACCTTGACGAGTGATTTGACGACGTTTAAGAAGGTGTTGTTGAAGGAAATTAGAGAAGCAAGGATAGAGGCAAGTGGGGGACTGGATGAGTGAAAAGTAGAATTAGATGCATAAATATTTAGATTGGGCCTTGTGGGGTTATTTTCTGACTGCTGCTGTCGGACAGATGAGGGACAGAAAAGGCAAAAGACCACTCTTTCTTGTAGACAAGAGGGAAAGAGATTTGTTTGGGAAGGCGCTTATTAATTTCGGCGCTCTCTATGGGTTTCTCGTTGCACGAATTGGTGCTGGCGATGACAGAAGTAGGTGGCCCAACTTGTAGGTCGGACATGTATGCGATGATATGTCATCGAAACGCAGAAACGAGAAAGAGCAAGGAAGCAAACATAATGAAAAAGAGTCGAAATCCGGATATGAGGTACACAGAACTATGCGAGTGAAACGGAAAAGCTGGAACTTTTCCCCATGACTGTTATCCTTTCTTCCTTTGCATTTTTCTTCTTGACCGGGGGATGTCTGCTACTTCTTCGTTCTTAGTTCATTCTTGTTCTTCTTGTCCTCCTTCTTTCTTTTCCGTTATGATATTCTCATTCTTCCACGTTGATCGTCCACGTAGACGCTATCCTCCTCTCCCTCTTCCCCTCCCTCTCTCGTCCTACTTCACCCCCACACCCGGCGCCTCCAAGTCATCATCCTTTAACCCCCCCCCTCCCCCACTCATCTCTTCCTCTTCATCCTCGGCCAAATAGATGTTGTCCGCCATCTGCCAGACCTGCAAAATGTTGTCTTCAGCCACACTAGCCATCACCCAGGGATCCTCCGCGTTCCAGCTCACATCGGACACCTTCGCCGTATGCCCCCCGTGGATAAACAGTAATTCCGGCGGGCCATCTTCCGCGTCCTCCGGGCTCTGTTCCTCCCCAATCTTAGACACATCCCAAACGTTCACCCGCCGATCGGCCCCACATGATGAGAATACAGACTCATGGAACGGGGCCCAATCGACTTGGAAGACCTCGTCCCGGTGCCCCTCGAACAAGTGCAATGGCTTTGTTAAACTGCGCATATCCCACAGCGCCACCATATGATCCGCCGAGCCCGTCAATAACAAGAATTCCGAGTGCGGGGAAAACGACAAACAATTGATAAACGCGCCATGGGCGTCCTCGCGACGATTCATGGGTTTCTCTGGACTCTCTCTCAAGTCCCAGAGAGCCAAACTCTTGTCATCGCTCACGGACCCAAACAAATATGGGTGTGATGCATGCCAAGCGACATCTTCCACCACGCTTGTATGCCCCCTAAACACAGTGACGTCATTGACGACCTTCCCAGCCTGCGTTACATCCCACAAACAAATGCGCGCATCATCGCTCCCACTCAACAGGTTCCCCGCCTTATGCGGTGACCAGGCCAGGCCATACCCCTCCCTCGCGTGCCCTTTGCAGATATGCTCGGGCCGAAATCCATCATTCGGTCCAGGCTCAGATGGATGCTTGGTTATGTCAAAGACAAAGACATCGGCGCTCGGTGCCTTGGTCGCGACTACAAAAGGGTTTTGGGGCATGTAACGCGCGCGATTCACTTCACCTTCGTGCGCGATCTTGACCTTTACTTCAACTTTGCTGTTTTTACCCCCGAATCCACCGACTTCCCCTCGTTCGTCTTCATATTTTTTGGCGTCAATTTCGGTATCGGGCAGGGGGAGGTTGACATTGGCTTGAATTAGGTAGTTTTGCTCGCCTGGGGTTGGAGTCGGGCAGGGTGGTAGTGGGTAAGGATACGACTGACACAACAATTAACAATTACGTCTGTCCCTAGGTGAGAAATAGTCAATTATATGCTCATGTAGATATGGAGAGAGAGAAGAGCAGAGAAAATAGTCACAACTATGCCACATTCCTTCCCTTTCTCCTCCCTATCCCATCCCTCCATTCGTACCCGCGGCTGTGTGCGTCCCGAACAAAAGTTTGTGTGTCGCATACTCAGGATTGTTCTCCGAAGTCTTGACGCCAGGCAGCCACTGCACTGTTAGAGATGGCCACTCCAAGGCGTGGGTCATGACTAGGTCGTAGAGGAAGGGGGAATTCTTCTTCCAAATTCTGGCGCAAAGCAGATAGGGAAGATGGAAAGAATGGAAAAGGGTGGGATAAGATGGGGAGGGCTGCACAAACGCCGCATCGATTAGCCCTTCAGGCTGCAGATGCTACTGAGAGCAATCCTGACTACACACACCGGACGGGCCATGGGTAAGGTAAGACCATCGTATCATGGCAGATTAGCACAGGGTGCACACACAGGCCGTACCCCACCCACGCATCCATTCATTCCAGGGCGCGCAGGTAAAGACACCAACACTACCTAAATATAACATATTACTTACTTATACTCCTCGGCAATGAGCTTGTCTGCGGCTTCATCCTGCGTGTCCTGGATGCGGGGGTCGACTTCCGCCATGGACGCTGTTGCTTCACGCCTTGCTCCTTGTGTTTTGTGTGTTGGATCGATGGGAAAATGAAAGGGATAAACAGACGAGGGAGGTACGGCATCATTGAATTCGCTAATACGCGCAATGGGTCGAGGCTTCGGAGCGCATGTCGTGCAGACGAGGCAGGTAAGTGAAGTCCAATGCCGGCGGCTGCAGAAAAGAGGGGGGAAAATAACTTCTTCATGCGCGTTTGGCGAGTTCCCCACATCATTGTTGGGCCCGGTCCATTTTTTCCACGCCCTCAAATGCAACGCAACTGTCCACATACACACAGACAAGCCCCATGTGATCGTGGCCTGCGATCTCGATCATCTGCACACCCAAGATTCCATTATAGGAACGCGCTGCAAGAGGCGTCAAGCCAAACAAGCGGCGGCTTGTTGGCGCGTGCGTCTCCTCTAGCCTCCCCTCCTGTCTCCTTCTGAAGCCCGCAATAAAACCAATACCAACATCCCAAACCACAAACACAGCAAGCAAATCAATAGCATGGAAGATTTGCTGGGGATTTACGCATCGGACGAGGACGAGGATGACGATCACGAGGACAAGCGCCAAGAGAGGCAGCAGATGACTTCCCACCCGTCCTCTATTTCTCCACCACGCCAACCCACTTCCTCGTCATCCCTCCTCCGCACCCAACAACTCCATGCCAGTATGAAAACAGATTCAACACGAAAGCGTGCACTTGATTCCTCTTCTTCGGGTTTGCCCTCCCCCGATCCCGGCTACTTCCACGTCTCAGCCGAGAACGTGTATACCACCGTTTTGACCAACGGGCAACGGCGTGGGCTCCCGTCCACCACCACAAGCAGCAAAAATAACAAGAAAGTCAAACCTTTGTATACGGTCGGGGCAGAATGGGTACGAAGTGTCCCGCATTTCGAGGGGAATTGGGCAACGCATGTCTATATCCGCGTGCCTAACACCAAGGAAGTGGTGAGATTAGCACAAGCTTGTGTGGAGAAAGGCAGGAAGCATTTGCGGAAGATATTGACGGAGTGTAAGAAGAAGGGGGAGAGTAAGGTGGGGGAACTGGTAGCGAATGATTTGACGCTTGAGGAAAGCGAAGACGAGGACGAGGATGAGGAGGGGGAGGAGGAGCAGAAGAGAGGAGAGAGGGGGCAGCACCTCAGTTTATCTCGGACAGTCTACCTTCGTTCTCATCACATCGAACCTTTTGTGACAGATCTACGTACAGCCTTGTCATGGGCCAGAGCGTTTACTGTCCGATTCGGAGGAGGGAGAGATGGAGGAAGAGGAGGAGTGCTGTTGGTCAATGACGAGCGGACTCGGTCGTTTCTGACCGTGCCGATAGTTAAAGGGGGGGAGGAACGGCTAATTAGGTTGGTGAGAAGCGTGGACGAGGTGTTGAAAAGGTATAGACAGCCAGTGTATTACAAGGAGCCTTTGTTTCACCTGTCTGTGGCGTCGATGAGGGGGGATGTGGAAGACGCATGGAGAGATGGAGAGGCGAAGGACGAGGGAGAGGAAGAGAATGTGGAGACGGAGGGCACAGCGGTGTATGTGAATAGGGTAGAATGCCGGATCGGACAAAAGCTGTTCTGGATTCCTTTGAGAGAGGACTGACGGAGGGAAGGAAGAAAGTAAGCTGGGAGCAATAGAGGGAGGGAGGGAGGGAGGAGTTGGGGGAGCGGTAGGTGCAGGCGACGGAATGTAAATCCACACAAAATACGATTCAAAGGCTCAAATCTAACCTTTGATATGGACAATTTTCCTCTCCCTTATATCTTATCATTCATCTCTGCTTTTTTCATTTTCTTCTTTCCCTCTTTCTCGATCTGGTCCTCGTTTTGTTTTATGTGCCTGAGCACCTTTCCCTCCCCTCCTCCATTACATCTAGATACAACATCGCCCAACCCGCACAGAATTTTACATCCACCCTTTAGTAATCTTAACGACAGACGCTTCCACCTATCATTCCATCCCTCGATCACCCACTCACACCCCTCCCTGCACCCCTACCGCCAAGGTCTCTTTTTTCAACCACCCCACGATCTCTTCCACACTTATTTCTGACTCGGGAAACAAATCAAAATACGTCAAATAAGCATGCACTGTCCCCGGATACACCACGTGCTTCACACTCACCCCTGCCGCCTCCAATCGCTCCCGTAACGCACCCGCCTCGCTCGCGAGTGGGTCACATTCCGCCGTCACTATCATCGTCGTCGGCATCATTTCAGGCTGTCCAAACAAGATGGGAGACACCTCTGGATTCGTCACCAATGCATCCGTGTAACTACGGCCCAGGTACATCTCAATGTAATATTGGATCGAAACCTCGGACAACCCAAAACCTGCCCCATACTTTTCATAACTCTCGCCCTCCATCCGCATGTCCACAATCGGGTAAATCAACACCTGTCTCTTCACCTGATGGTCCGGTTTGACCTCTCCATCCTTTTTAGTGAGCAGTCTCACCACCAAAGCACTGACTAGATTCCCCCCGGCACTGTCCCCTGCCACCGTCACTTGCGTGGAGTCGAGTGTTGGTTGTCCTCCCACCCATTTGAATGCCGCCTCCAAGTCGTCCAATGCATCAGGATACCGACTTTCAGGGCTAAGTCGATAATCTACCGCAACGACCACCTGTCCTGAGCCTATGGCCAAGCGCCGACATAGATTGTCGTGTGTGTTCAGGTTGCCTTTCACCCACCCGCCGCCGTGCGCGTACAGAACCACAGGCAGCTTCTTCTCCTGCTCCACCAAAGGCCAATACACCCTTATCTTAACGTCCGCGCTCAAATCACCCAAGCAAGGCACGCTCAGATTGTCGATGCGGCGGACACTGGGCAAGGGACCCCCAAATTTACGGGTGGCCGTCTCCATGTTGACCCGGCCGAGGTCGATGGGAATGTCGCGTTGGAGCGGGGCTGTGGGAGGGAAAAACTGGGCCAGAAAGGCTTGGGATGCGGCCGACAAGGAGGAGGAAGGAGAGGGCGATGACATGCTGGCAAAAATGCGATTTCTGGCTTGAGTGTGTGGATTGATGTACGTGTTGGCGTGTGCGTGGAGGGTCAGCAAGACGACGAACTTGGCAACTGATATTCTATTTATATCTACATATCTCCAGCGATAAGAGTTTCACACAGACTCTCTCTTGGCCACTCCCCACGAGCACAACCACAGTACAACAAGCAACTCTCACACTCAAACATGGATTTGAAGCAGTGTCTGGCCATCCTATCAGGGCGGGGCGTCTGCGAGCATGGCAGTCACGAGCACAATCAACCCCACACGTCAACAGCATCATCCAAGACGACGGAACCTTTGGGGCAAGTCATTGACTTGCTGTCGTCCGTTCCTCCAAGTTCAGGTACCAGCAACGACAAGGTGGACAAGGACAACGCTGATCAAGCAGCAGCAGCGCTGTCCACCGAGGCTCGGGCGCAGTCGAGCGTGGCAAAATTGCGGGAGGGACTCGCGGGGTTGGACGTGCAGGGCCTCATAAGAGCCTTTCGACAAGCTCAAGAAGAACGCGCGCAGGCATACCAGCGATTCGATGAGGGTTTGAACAAGGTGCTGGCTTCCCGGGCGTTTGCTGAATATGATGGGTTGTGTGCCGAGGCGACGGCGGGGTTTGCAGCTTTGAGTAACCTGGTCAATGCCGTGGAGCATTGCCTAGGGGCAGCCCCCCATGAGCGGAAGGTGTTGGCTGGGCTTCTCCGACGGGTGCAGACGGAGGAAAAAGAGAAATTGTCCTTGACGGCGGCGTTACACTTGGAAACATTTCGGCTCGCAACGGCGGTGGCGGGGACGACACCGATGGGGGGAGTGTCTGATGGTGAGGGAGGGGCAGGGGCCGGGGAGATGACGGAGAGGGATGGGAGGGAAGAGATGTTGTTAAGGGAGGGCATCAAGGCACTTGATGTGAGGATAGGGGAGGTAAAGGGTCGGATCAATGATATCTTGGAAGAGTTGAGGTATGAGGTAGAGGAGGAGTAGCTGTGAGTAAAGAAGAAAAAGATAAATAGAGGACAAGGCAGGCACGTGAGGAAGTGTAATTCTCCTTAATTTGGGGGGTATTAGCGCTTTCCTTAAGCATCTCTTTCTTCCTTCTATTCTTTGCTGCATGCTGTATATATATGCTGGTTTTGATGCTTTGATTTGCGCTGGGAGGACGGATAGATGGACACGTACACACAAGTTCGTTATTGGTTTGCACTATTCCCCCGCCTCCCCCTCGGGGTATCACGCGCACTGCTTGATTGAAAGAACCTTATGGCGCCTACACAATCATGATTGCTGCCCATCTCTTATTCTTTTCCCTTCGTCTTCTTATTTGCATCTTCTCTTGTGACGCACACACACATTAAACTCATGCCCTTCATCCCTACTTTCTTCCTTCCTCCCCCCCTTGGCGCGGCAACAACAGGCCCTGCTACTACAGCACTATAGTGCTGCTTCCACTACTCCTGCTGCTGCTGTTGCTGCTAACTTTGATTTAGGCAAAATTATTCTCAGGGGGGGCAGGCGAGTCTGGGGGTAGTGGGGGAGGGGAAGGAGGGAGAAAGAAAGGGGATTAGGACGTGTGAGCGAAAAACAATATACCATCTCTCCTAGTGGTTTAAGCATGACACCCCCCCCTCTCCCTTCCTCCCTCACTTCCTCGCTTCCTTCATACCGTCGATGACATAGTGCCGGAGGAAAAAGAGACATACGGAGAAGACCGCGTACAATACGAACAAGAAGAAGGAAAACACAGCCATGGCGTTGTTGCTCCTCCTTTCCACATCTCCATTCGACATCTTGGCCAGTCCCACAAAGATGGCGAAAAGCAGCAGCTCCATTTGGGAGAACATGATGGAGGCGCCCAGAAACACCCCGGTGGCGATGGGGGTCTTGAGCTGCGCGGGTGAGGGAGGGAGGGAGGGTCAGTTCACCGATGTGCTTGTCAGACTCACACACAAGGCGGCAAAGATAGCTTCTGGCCCTCTGTAGAGCACACTATGGAAGCACCCGAGAAAGAATCCGTCGTGATGTTTTGGTAGGGTGATGCTTTGCAGCAGAAGGGGTGCACTCTCTCATCCGGGTCTCATGTCAAAGCCTCTGCACCCTATTCCCTTTCCTCCCCCACTTTCACCCCATTACTTCACGTACCCTCTTCATGGTGATGGTACCGCCAACAATGATGAGGAAGAGAATGATCATGGACCAAATGGCCGCAAAGCCCGCGGCGTGGTTGGTCGTGGCTGTCTCGAGGTCCTTCTGGTTGGCCGCGGCGGCGATGGCCACGATGACATAGGCGATGGAGAGGAGGGCGTTCAAGTACCAAAGGTACGCAATGATTTTGCGCTTGTCGTCGCACACCATGGTTCTTGTTTCTTGTAAAGGTCAGTGGAGAGTGAAGAGGCCTGGGAAGGGAATCGTATGATGTGATGCACGCATGAGTTGAGGGGCTGAAGCCAAAGGCAAAATAATATGGACAGGACAAGACGCATCCTTTTTCCGTCTCGCCTTCCAGAATTGTGCCTCGCACGGTAAGGGGAGGGAGAGGGTTCTATGTGTGAGAGTATAAATACATGCCTATGATGCCTATGCCTATGGTGGCGTGTCGCAAAGCAGTGGTGTGAGGGTGCGCGTCCCAACTTTTCAAAATTGGGCACATGCAGACGCCTCACGCCCGGCAACAGAACGCCTCGCCAATAACGCGCACGTTCGGCGAGCATGACCGCCTCTGATGGGAAGGCTCGTATACACCTTCCCAGCATGTGCCTGCAAAGGCGGAGCCAGACATGTCATTACGTATATGGAGAGTAAAGTATGTGATGTGCCCATGATGAGAAACCATGCCCCCTTAGTGAGCTCGTCAGCTGCTTCCATCACGCGCAAATTCTGCTTTCCGCGCGTAGAAAAATGAAGAACCACTATCTATACACTGCATCTCATCCGCCCTTGCTTTCCATACCACATCGACAGTCATGAGCACTACTGGCGGTGGTGGCGACGGTGGCGGTGATGGCAGCGAGTCCAACAAGCGTCGACGGGTCTTGCTGGATTCGGACGACGAAGAAGACATGGCCCCCGCGCCGCCTCCCCCTCCTCCTCCTCTATCCCCCCTCCCTGGCCTCGATGACCGGCACGACGACGGTTCGGATTTGGAGGAGGTGGTAGAGGAGGAAGGGATCGAAGACGAGCGGTTGACGGACAATGACGAGGATGGCGCGGCGGCTGGGTTGAGCGATGAAGACGGGGAGGACTTGATGGAGAATATGGAGGCGGATTACGTAGCCATCCCTGAGCTCGATACGTACGATATGGGTAATTTGGACCAACGCGAGTATGGTGCGATGGATTTCGATGCACGACGGGCGGCAGAGGTGGAGATTGCGGAGAGAACGGAGCAGAGGGGGAGGCTTGATGACATTCTGGATCGCTATGGTGATGAGGATGAGGAGGCAAGGGATAGAAGGAGGGGGGCATTCGATCAGAGGAGGGCACAGGAGGGGATGATGGGGTTGGACGGGAGCTTGGAGGTGGAAGATGAGGATTTGAATTTGGAGGCATATGACGTGCCGTTGAGGGAGTGGATAGCCGAGGACCGGACCAGGAGAGAGGTGAAGAGGCGGTTTCGATCTTTGTTGGAAGAAAGTAAGGATGGAAATGGACGGTTAAGGTACATGGACAGCATTCGGAACATGTGCGCGGCAAATTTGAGAAGTTTGGAGGTGCATTATGAGGTGTTGAGGCAGGAGCAGGCGACCTTGGCCTTGTGGTTGATGGATGCCCCGGAAGATATACTAGAGGTAGGCCACTCCTCCCTCCCTCCCTCCCTCCCTCCCTCCGTCCCTCCCTCCTCCCTCCCTCCTTCTATCCCTCCTTCCATCCCGTCCTCCCCTCTCTCCCTCCTCCTTCTCTCCTTCCATCCCTCCTTCCCTCCCTCCCTCAGCCTCAATTGTGGTCACCTCATCGAGCTCATCGAGCTGACACACTCTTCAATACTTGCATTTTCCTCCCTCCTCTCTTCCCCCCCCCCCCCCCCCCCCCCCCCCCCCCCCGCCCCCCCCCG
>Ga0160420_100149_pt1 | contig 40830 bp, 32 predicted proteins | sample CelAP2metagpilot_FD_108197 | JGI IMG/M metagenome (GOLD analysis project Ga0160420, IMG submission 108197) | Phycosphere-associated microbial communities from algal ponds in Kailua-Kona, Hawaii, USA - Cellana AP2-5-5 metagenome pilot | ecosystem: Engineered > Artificial ecosystem > Aquaculture >...
CACGCCCGTTCCATCCCTCCCTGCCCTCCCTCCCGTCCCTGCTATTCCTGCAGCCGTGGTGCCCGCCGCAGCGCCCGTCGCCGAGGAGCCCGCTGTACCGGCAGTACCGGAGACGCCTGCGGCAACGCCCGTTCCGTCCCTCCCTGCCCTCCCTCCCGTCCCTGCTATTCCTGCAGCCGTGGTGCCCACCGCTGCGCCCATTGTTGAGGAGCCCGCTGTACCGGAGACCACGGATGTTGTTGACCTTCCTACCCTCCCTCCTTCCGTGGCCGAGCCAACAAGCCTGCCCACCGCTACACCCTCCCTCCCTGCTTCTCTATCTGGCGAGGCTGAAGAGACGGTCGTCCCTACCCCCACTCCAACTCCTCCAGCGGTCGCTCTTGTCCCTGAGGATGTGATTACGGTAATGCCCACCCTCCCTCCCTCCCTTGACCTTCCTACAGAACCAGCGGTGGTGCCGGAAGGAAAGGATGACAATGATGTGGACCACGGGAAGGCCCCGATAAACGCGACGGCAACGGCAGCGGGGAAGAAGGGAGGAAAGAAGGGTGGAAACCTCCGGGCGCGCCGAGATTTCTAATATATATGTAGGTTTGAACCCGTTTGCGTGAGCACCGTGTGAGAGAAGAATGGGAGATGTATTAATCGATAAGAAGGTGGGTGGTTTTGAAAAAGGAGGAAGGTGACGACGAAAATAAGTTTTGGTTGATTCTCGAAGTGCCAAGACGCCATTTGCGGGGCTAGAAACGAAGTTTATCAAATCGTGCCCCATTACTTCAGATACACAAAGGAGATGCCCGCACTTGTTTTGGAGCAAATGAAAAACGGAGAGACAATCTTCATGATTACATTTAATACAGAAAAGGAGAAGGAGGGAGGAACACTAATTAACCCTGTCATTCACTCTCCCTCCTTCCGGGGACTTCATTTTCACCATAAGTTGAGTTTTGACACACCAAGTAATGAATACATAGCAATACGCTGAAAGAGAGGAGAGGGATACCTGCACACAGGACCATGACAATACAGAATACGGAGAAGAAAAGAAAGCAAGAGACTAGATATTTGATTACTTTTTCGGGGGAAGAAGAATGGGAGGAGGTGGAACAGAGCGAGAAGTAGCGAAACACGGCACGTCCTCGAACCAACGCATCAAACCAAGCAAACAAAAAAATCAAAAAACCTGTCAAGTAATCAACAAATGATTTCCAAAGCGCCCCCCACCATAAGCAACTCTTGTTGTTTTCTAGTTTTCAATCAATCAATCCTCCTTCTTCCCCTCTATCTTTCCCACCCCCAGAGCCTTCCGGGCTTTACTCCCTAATATGCTGAATACCAAATCCGGCATTACATTTCTCATCCAGATTGCCACCCTGGCATCGACTGGCGCATACACCGCCTCTTTTTTCCCCGCGGCTGCTGCCTTGAAAATCTTCAAGGCCAAGTCGGAAGGGTCAAGCCCTTTCGCGGTGGTTTCGTCCATTTGTCCGTGTTTTTCTCCTTGCCCTGTCAAAGCATTCAATGATAGATCCGTTTTTATGTAGCCGGGGAAAATAGCCGTAACGGGGATGGCCTCAGCGGATAGTTCTGCGCGGAGGGAGTCGAAGTAGCCGGTCAAGGCATGCTTGGACGCCGAGTAGGACGTGCGGAGGCCTAATCCGAATTTCCCTTGCACGCTGTTGACGACGATGAGATGGGGGGCATGGGAGGGGCTTTGACGGAGGAGGGGAAGGGAAAGTTTGGTAAGTGCCACTGGGCCGAAGAAATTGCTTGCCATGACAGAAAGGTCGACAGAGAGGGAGGTGTCTGCGGCACTGCTGCGGGTAGACACCCCTGCGTTGTTGATTAAGATATCGAGTCCGCCCATGATGGCGCTAACGTGGGCGACGGCGGCTGCAAAGCTCGGGTCGTCGTACCGAGCCATGTCGAGGGGTTGGACAAGCACACGCTTGGAAGTCGTGGTGGAAGATGAAGGTGAGGATAATGGGGGTACTGCGACAGCAAGGCATTGTTTCTTGACGTCCTCCAGCTTGTCGACGCGACGCGCGCTAAGAACAACGCGGGCGCCCCGACGAGCGGCTTCGATTGCCAAGGCTCTTCCCAAGCCACTAGAAGCACCAGTGATCCAGATTACTTTGCCGTTAAGGAATGTATCGAGAGATGGCCCGGATATGAGGGAGAAGAGGTTGCCCATGACGATGGCGTGGGGTTTACTATATACAACGCGTGCGGGCAACGATGGGAAAGGTCTGTGTGTTTGGTGAAGAACATTATGGAGAGACAAGCTCAGGGTATGACGAACAACATTCTTCGCAGCATGCTGGTGCACTACACGACTTGACTTGACGCGTCTTACTACATTACGTTGGCTTTTCCGGGTTTACAGACGCATCCAATTCAACCTCCTGCCACTAGACCTTGGGATCAAGATGTGCGTAAATAAAAAGACATGCGATCGCGCCATAAAGAGAAGAGCTCTGACGTCCTTATTTTATATCACTTCTCTTCGTTGAGACACCATATATATTATGAAAAGGCTGGGAGGCTGAGGGAATGCGATAACGATCATGATAGACTCACCTCGTTGACTGGTGCAGACCTACGACAAAGCCAGACACAGGGATTGCAACGACTATGAGGAAGAGGAGCACGTGGACGAGAACCCGGACCCAGCGTCCCATGCGCTGTAATTGTCAGGCTGTGGGTTTGAGATTAGATCGTCGTTGCTGCGTGGGTGCTCGCCCGCTAAGAAACGTCTGTCGGCGCGTCGGCGAGCAGGCAAAATTTGACCGACACCAAGTCCACCGCTTGCCCATGCTATGGCGGGGTTGATATGCTTGGATGCGTGTGGTGCTGATAAAGACATGCCATTCGGGGCTTTTTTGAGCTCTGGCTCGTACAAAAGAAGCTTTCATCAGCCTTTCAGGCTCATTTCTCCCCTCACCCCCCACACGGCAACACAGGGTCATACATGGGCAGCGGCATCTTCATTGACCCTAAGACTCTGCCGCATGATGCGGGTGGCGCCATCCAGCTCTTCTTTCTCTTGGCGATATACGGCAAGATTCTCATGGACGCCAGCCACATGATCAGTGAGGGTTCAGAACTGCTTCTGCTTGTTCCTGCCCTTGCTGGCGTAGTGGGCTCTGTCGTCCTGCCCGTCCTGGGTGCCGTGCCCGACGGGGCTATCGTGCTGTTCAGCGGTATGGGCGAGGATGCCCAAGAAGAATTGACCATCGGTGTGGGTGCCTTGGCTGGCTCCACCATAATGTTGCTGACTATACCCTGGTTCCTCTCTGTTGTTGGCGGCCGTGTTCACATTGACCCTACGACGGGTTTGGCCCTCTATAAACGCCCGCATGGCGCGTCCAAGACTTGGAGCAAAATACCCACAAAGCTCAATTTGAAATACAATGGTGTTGGAATCCTTCCTTCCATTCGCACCATGGCTTTGATCTTGATCTTGAGGTAAGCAAGCGTTCTTTCCTACCAGCCCTCCCTCCTTCATTCCCTGTACACTCACATCTCCTCCCCCCCCTTTCACTATCAAACCCTCCCTTTCCTCCTTCCTCTCTCAGTGCTGGAAACTACTTAATCATTCAGATCCCGGCTTTTATATACGCTTCCGACCCTTCCGTCCACGAGCTGGCCAACGACGAAAGGCCGTGGGCGCTGTTTGGTCTCGTGACAACCGTTATGTCATTCACGCTTTATCTGCTATATCAATGGAAAATTTCGGGTTCGGATGAATTGAAAAACGACAAAATTGCCGAAATTACCGTCAAGAACATCCACAGCGGCAAGATAAGTTTGCTCGGTGCTTTTGGACCTGAATTTGAGCAAGCGCTGAGGGAGCACCACGCGTTGCGACAATACTCGATAGAGGGAAGGGTCGGCGAAGTAGAAGGGGGCAGGGTCGGGGCAGAGATTGACTTGAGCGTGAGTGGGAATCGGGCAGGCTTGCTATCGCCGGAGAATTATGGGAGTGTAAGTGATCAGGATATGCAGAGCGAGAAACACCTCCTGAAAGCTGCTGTGATGGAACGACTTAAACAGATTTGTCGCCCGTTTTTTTACCGTTACGACCGAGACTTCACTGGGACATTGGATAAAAGTGAAGTGAGCCAGTTGTTCGCTGATTTGGGGGAAGTGCCTGACGGGGAGGAGCTGGATGGGTTTTGGGAGAAGTATGATAAGGATAAGGACGGAAATTTGGATTTCATTGAGTTTTTGGAGTTAGTGATAGATCATTCGTTAAAGGTGCTCCATGACGGGCATCCATCGGGGAGGAGGGAGTCCTGTCGGAGTTTGGACAGATGGGAAGAGGGGGTCGAGGGGGAAGAAAGGAGGGTGGGGAGCACTAGGAGGGAGGAAGATGAGGATGCGGAGGAGGAGATACCGGAAGATTTGAAAGATTTGCCGTGGGAGATGCAGCAGTCGAGGTTGAAGAGACGGAGTCTATACATGATGGCAGTGGGGACGATGATGATTTTGGTCTTTTCAGACCCGTTGATTGGGGTGTTGTCGGAGGTCGGGAAACGGACCGGAATACCGGCATTTTACATCTCATTTGTTTTGTCGCCGTTAGTAAGCAATGGCGCGGAGGTGCTGGCGGCCTACGCATACAGCCAGAGGAGGAGTAGTAAGACGATCTCGATCAGTCTGAGCACATTGATGGGTGCTGCTTTGATGAACGCGACATTTGTCCTTTTTATTTTCTTGTTGCTGATTTATGTGAAGCGATTGGCGTGGACCTTCAGTGCGGAGACAATTGCGATTTTGGTCGTGCAGAGTGTTGTGGGCTTGATGGCACTGAGCAAAAGCCAGAATCTGTGGAGTGCTTTGCTTATATTGGGGCTGTACCCTTTTTCTCTGGGGCTTGTTTATGTGTTGGAAAATATACTAGGCTTTGATTAGAGGGAAGGAGGGAAGGAGGGATGAGGAGAGGAAGAGGAGGAGACGGATTCAATATCTGAAGGATGGAAATACGGGGAGTTGGATAAACAGGAGAAAGTACCCGATTTTTCTCATATTCTGTTTCAAAAATGTGAAACAGGAGATGTTATTGTGGAGGTAGAGAAGAAAGGGAAACAAGTTGCAGAGGCTAGAATGTGAAGGGAGAGGAAGCAACACACACTGCTCAGAATGCATATAAAGAACACGTTAACATAATGTCACGGACCCAAGGAGGCTCTCCTGCCTCACACTTTCCACTCAATGACCGTCACAGTTTCTTATTTTCTCCTTCCTTCCACCCCCCCCAACCCAAACGCCATATACAGGACTTTCATAATCATGTGTATTGTCTTCTTTCAAGCCTTCTCAACACCAGCAACAGTAGGAGTATCTACGGAAAGAACAGCAACATCGACAGAAATAGCAGCATCAGCGACAGAAACAACAGCAGCAGGCAGCCAGGACGTGCATGCCGCTATTGCAAGGAGTTACAAGCTCATCCTCGCCTCCAATCGTGACGAATTTCTCGTGCGCCCGACCCGTCGACCGCGCTTCTGGGATGACACCGACGGCGTGAACAATACGAGCACCAAGAATGAGGAAAAAAAAGGGGTGATGGTCGCACAGATGGAAAAGCCTCATGTTGACGCACGCACAAACAGCAATACTACCACCGCGTTGTCCTCGTCTTTCTCTCCATTTTCGCGCGTGTGGGCCGGAAAAGATTTGTTGGCGGGAGGGACCTGGATGGGAATTACAAGGACAGGACGCTTTGGAGTGTTGACAAACGTCAGAACACCCACAGAAGATCTCTTAGCTGCCGCAGCAGCAAAAGTAACAGCAACAGCAACAGCACCGACAACAAAAGCAACAAAATTATCGGAGACAAGGGCAGTTAGTTCGATTCCTGTGCAGCAGGGGAAGGAAGAGGAGAAAGACAAGGCGAAGGAGACAAATTTCGGAAGAAAAAGTCGAGGGCACTTGGTCTTAGATTTCCTCGCTGACCCGGATCCCAACCTCTTGCCGATGACGTACGCTCAAAGCCTAGCGTCTCTGGCCGGAAAGGAGGGCGGGTCGAGGACACCAGCAGCATTAAAGGCATGTGAGTTTGCAGGCTACAACCTTCTGGTGGGCAATGTGGGACGATCTGCACAAGAAGGAGGGGAAGAAGAAGAAGTGGAAATGGCCTACTACTCTAACTGCCTCCTCCCGGGGCAAGCCCAAAAACTGGAAGACAATCGTTTATATGCGATCAGCAACCGCTTGCTTGACGTACCCTGGGCAAAGGTACAAAGGGGAAAGAGGCTCTTCACTGAGTGTCTGACCGAGGGGGCACTGGCAGCAGCAGCCGTGGAAAAGGGCGGGGAAGGGAGGGAGGATGAGGATGAGGTGCTTGCTCATTTGTTACTAGATCGATTGCTGCATGATAACGAGCCTTGCAGCCCAGCGACGGACAAAGGATACCCTCTAGAATTTGAGAAGAAGCTTGCCCAGATTTGTATTCCGGGGGTGGCATTACGGGGGGAGGAGGAGGAGGGGAAGGAGGGAAAGGATGGAGGGGAAAAGGGGAGGGAAAGGTCGTCGTCAGTGTTTGGCACGACGGCAAGTATTGTAGTGTTGGTGAGAAGAGATGGGCGGATGTTGTTTTACGAAAGGGGTTTAGAATGGGATGAGGCGAGGGAGACTCATGTGGGTGTCTGGTCGAGTGTCAGAAGGACGGAGGTGAAGCTCGCTTCTTGAATTCTAGCGAAGGAAAATGAAATCACAAAATGTAGGTTGTATCAAGGCTTTGCTTTTGTAAAATTCTTCTCGTTGAAGATACATGTTTTCTGTTTCTTTATCCCATTTTTACTATCTGTCAGCACTCACTATAGAATAAACATCCCTTTCTCCCTCCCCCATCTCTCCATCTCTCACTACTTGACCGTCGTCCCCGACGGTGGCAAAATCTGTGCATCTACCAACGAAGGCACTTCCAAAGACAACCACGGCCCCAAACCCAACGCTAACGCATGAGCTAAGCCAAACTTAGGCACATTCCGCGCCCATAAAGGCTGAAAATGGATGTCCAAGCAAATACGACCCCCGCGGTATATCTTGGCCGTCTTTCCATCGAGCTCAGGAAGGACAAGGTCGGGGCACGTTGCGGGGTATGATACAGGAACCTCGAAATGCAAGTCAAACTCAAATTTTACGCCTTGGTGGTATGTCCAGCACTTGCCTTCCCACCTCGTGCAGGTTTTATTGGTGGGGTTTATGGTAAACCAGTCGTTGTCTTTCTCCTTGTTTATCCGGACCAGGGCTATGAGAGCTTGCATTTCTTCCTTGACCCTCGCCAGCCACGCATCCCTATCACGGGGACCAGCGCGTGTGCGCAACAAGGGGATTTCTTGGACAAGTTGTCTGTCGAAGGAGGGAGCTGCGGGTGGAGCCGGTGGGCCATGCGGCGTGATGCTACTTTGGGCTGGGGGTTTGGATGATAATTCTGATGACGATGGTGGAATCGGAGCAGCGTCCATCGCACCGGCGAAGGACCTGTCTTGAGGGTATGTGATAAGAGGGTGGCGGGGCTGGATGATTGCGTTTTGTGTCCCTGCAGGAGTGTTTTTGGTCAACAAAGAGCACAAGAAAGGCGTGTGGGCAAGATGGCGCGAGGAAAGCTATTGCTATACCAACCGATCAATTTCGCTTCTTTCTCCCTACGATTTATATCCAGCAAGCAAAAGGCTAAAGAGATCTCCTCGATTCTGTGCGCTTTATTATCGTGTCCTTGACAGGGGGTGACTGGGGCCTGGGCGTGGATGTGAGGCCAGGCAACAATGCCTTAGCCTCCCTCCTCCCCATCTAATCACTTCTCCTTCTGCCTAAAGCCTCGACCAACCATACCCTACCACAATCCTCCCCACACTGCGCACTGCACTGATAGCACAGGCATTCTAAGACCACCGTGGTATCGCTTGGCTGGCGTTGGGTGTCCCTCTGTCTGGTTCCCGGGCCATCCACCCGCAACACTCCCACGTCACCATAACCGGCCATCTTTGACACGCTCCTCCTCTCTCATAAGCCAGCACCATCACCAGCATCATGTCGGGCTTCGAGAAGATGAAAACTAAGGACCGGGAGCCCTTTAATTTCTACGTGGTGAAACAGCAGAACCGGGCTTTGAGTGCAGCTGTCAAGCAAAAGGAGCGACGCATAATTGAACTCGCGCAAACCTTACAAGCCCAAGAACGGGCCCAGCAAGCCAACACCGCCCTTGTTTCATGTGTAGACCGGCATTGGCGACAACTGGAGGGGGACGCACGGATGCTGCTACAAGTCCTAGGTGGTGGCGACTGTAGCACGGGAGAGAATGGTAGCGGTAGCAGCGAAGGGGGAAAAGAAGAAGCAGCAGCGGGGGTCTCGACGGCATTTGAACGCGTGTTGCTCCGCGGGGCCGACAAGTTCTTGTTGGCAGACGTCACCAAGCTGGCTGAGGCAGCGGTGGTGGACCATTTGGATGAGGTATTAAAGTATGACGATGAGTCAGGAGAGGGCTGGGCGATGACTCCTGAAGAGAACGTGGTGGGGGTTGTGGGAGGTCAGGCCACTGCTACTGCCACTACCACTGCTGCTGCTGCTGCCGCTTCTGAAAGGGATAAAGCAGCAGTCGCAGCTGTCGATATGGCAGTGCAGCAACGCTGTCAGCTGACCAGGAGGGTGGTTCAGAAGCTGGCGCAGCGCTTGCAGGAGGTAGCTGGAGGAGAGGGAGGAAGAGGAGCAGCAGCAGGGCCTACAGCTGGTGCAAGTAAGGATAATCAGGCCCAAAGTGGCGCAGCGGATGGACAGTCCCCCCCAGGGAGCGATAGCAGCTGCAGCAGCAGCAGTAGCCCCCTGGTCGAAGGGACGCAGCGGTTGCAAGCACAGGTGGAGTTGTACCGAGACCGCCTGGCTGTGGCTAAAAGGAATCAACATTATTTGTACAAGGGCCTGATACGGGCCTTAAAGGACAGGCATCGCTACAGGAGAGCAGAGGATTGGGGCATGATCGCCCCTCTGGAGGAAAGGGAGGGGGTCATGAAGATGGAGGAGGAGGAGGAGGGGGAGGGAAGGGGTGAGGGAGGACGGGAGGGACGAAATGGGCATCATCACCACCCACAGCATGGAGAGGGGGAACGTTGCGGTGGTGGTCATGGTGAGCATAAAACAGGAGGACAACATAAGAGGAAGCGCCCGTTGATGGGACAAGGAGGGGGAGGCAGGGAAGAGGAAGAGGGAGGGAGTGTGAATGCCGCGGAGCTGACGGCGACTGTGGAGGCGCTGCAGGAGTTGAGGAGTCTGGTGGAGAAGAGGGGGGAAGAGTTGGAGAGGGTGAGGGAGGAGAAGGCGGATTTAAACCGACGGTTGACGGCGTTGTTGGGGGAGCAGCAGCAAGCAGCAGTAAGTAAGGAAGGAGGTGGTGGAAGAGGAAGCGTGTCGGAGGAGCAGTGGAAAAGTCACCCTCTGTATCGACAGATGAGGATCGAGCAGGATGGCCTTCGAAGGGAGGCACAGGAGGGTGAAAGACGCATTGCGGTCTTGCGGCAGGAAGTGGGAGATCTACAAGGGAAGATGCAGATGCTGGCGCAAAGCCGACAAGAGGCAATAGACGCGGAACGACGCCATTTTGTGACTCGGACCGACGACTTGTTACGGGAAAACCAGCAATTGAAAAGGGTTGTGGACGAGTACTCTTTCGAGGTGGAAGCCAAGCGGGCACTTGTCCGACAAGCGGATGAGTTGAAGGCAGCCTTGGACGATGAGAGGACAGAGGCAGGAAGGGTCCGAGAGCTCAGTTCCTACCAAGCCGCGGAACTCAAGGAAGTCAGGGCGCAGTGGGCAATGCTGCAAGATAGGCTGGCGGGGAGGGAGGAGGAGGTCGCGCGGTTGTCGACACAGGTGCTCTCACAGGTGCCCCCAGAAGAGGGGGAGGGAAGGAGGGAGGGAAGAATTCGGGACTTGGAAAAGCAGCTGGTGGAGGCCAGGGAGGAGAAGGAGCGGTTGGCAGCGTTTCAGATGTCGTTGTTCGAGGAAACGGAAAGCTTGACCGCGGCCCATGAGCACTTGTCGGGAAGTATGCAGAGGTTGAAGACTCAAGTGGAGGAGAAGGAGAGGAGGAACAACCGGCTGCAAGACGAGTTGATGCGGACTAAGGCAACGGAGCAGATGCAGGTGGAGCGTGTCATGACACTGGAGAGGAAACAGCATGAGTTTGAGCGGTTACGATTGGAGCAACAAACGCAAATAAAAGAAATGCAGGAGGTTATTAATATGCTGAAAACCCAGAGCGCGGCCTTGGCCCAAGCCAAGACGGAAGCGGAGGAGGAAGTGTCGGTGGAGGCGAGGAAGGCAAACCTGGCCCTGCGGACCACAGAGGAGGCGACGCTGAAGCTGGAGGGGGCGCAAAACAAAGCGAATGCTTTAACACGCCGGGCGGAGGATCTGGGGAAGGAGCTCGATACCGTTGAAAAGGCACGTTTTTCGTTGCAGGAGCAAGTGAGTGGTCTGACGGGGAGGCTGCAGAGAGTCCAGACGAAGCTGGAGGCAAGTTCGGAGGGAGCAGGAGAGGGAAGAGGAGCAGCGGGAGCAGGACCTGTGGTTGGGGCTGTAGGTGGAGGGAATGCGGCACAGAATGAGACGTTGCTGAAGCTGTTGAATTGCTCCGTGTGTAACGTGAGGTGGAAGGATTGTGTCATCACCAAATGCTATCACTTGTTTTGCCAGCAGTGTATCCAGAGCAACCTAAAAGTACGGAGTCGGAAGTGTCCGGCGTGTGGGAAGCATTTTTCGGAGAATGATGTGAAGCCCATCTTTTTGACGTGAAGAGGGAAGAGTAGGTAAGCAGACAAAAGGAGGAGGAGGGAGGAAGTGTTGTCGTGTGAGAGGGGGAGTGGTGGTGTGTACAGCAGCGGCAGCAACAGCAGCACTAGCGGCGCAGCAGCAACTACAGGATCAGTAGCAACGCAACAGGAGTTGGACTAGTAGAGGGAGAAACAGCTCAGAAGCGTTCATTTGTATGTTATTAGACATCAAGTAATAAAGGTTCGAGCAACGATCAATACCGAAGCAGCGAAACGCGAATGAGGCTTGAAAAAGAAAGCAAACGGCGCATGACTCCAATAGAAAAAATGATGGCGGTTTCCAATGTTTTTCACTTTTTCTGCAATCGTTGCTCTGTTCCAATCCAATCCAACATAATGGTGGCATGGATATTGCTTCAGTTACCCCTGTGGGGACGTAATCGCCAAAGAAGCCACGCACTTTGATTCAAAACTTCTCTGGGATCTGTGCGCAGGCCATGCTTCCTGCACACGACGCCATAGGTAACCTTTGTCGTCGGTATACGAGGATAGGAGTGTCATATTTGTCCATCCGTGCCACTTTGTGACCAAGAGTCCAATAATACGAAGCCTTTGGTTCTCAAGCAAGGGCATGCATGGGCGCTGAGGACGCCATTTACCATCATGATGCAGATGATGAGACCCACGAAGCCCTCGCAGGCACAAAAATTATGAGCAGGATCCGGATACAAATAAAGAACCACGCAAACCACATCCATACATTGCACAGGACGCATTTCTTTGTACCGTGCCCCGCTTGTAGCTTCCACCCTCGCCTTTGGCCCACAACCCTTCCTGAGCTAGCGGCCGCACCATGGAGGGCGCCCCCCTTTCCGGGGGCCAAATGGCCTGTGCCATGTTGTTTGGCGCAGCCATTATAACGTATCTGGGCCTGGAAGTCTCGCGATTCCGCGTCCTCGTCCGGGTAAGTTGTCCAGAACATCCACGCAACGTTCCCTCCATTAGCAGGGTCCCCGAGCGCCGTGCTACTTCTCAAGTTCTCCTAATTTTTCTCAACCTCTCTGTTTCGCCCCACCCCACCCACTCTTACCCCTCCCATATAGGATGGCGTCGATCCCTCCATGCGTCACACGGCTAGCAAGCACTCTGAGCCCTTAGCTTGGACATTTCCATCGCTCTACGCTTTTTTCCGGGACACTGCGGCATTGGGCCTTGTGTTGCTGGTGGCGTTTATGTGCGAGAATTATCCTCTTTATCCACGTGGGGAGAAAGTGTGGAGCAGTGACATGTACTGGTCTTTATGTCTTTTGCTCCTCGTGGCGTCCTTGATGACGATGCGAAAGGGGAAGAGCACTGACATCCTCAATCGAGACCAGACGGAGGAATGGAAGGGGTGGATGCAGTTTATGTTTTTGCTTTACCACTACTACAAGGCGGAAGAAGTGTATAACGCGATTAGAATTATGATCACCTGCTATGTATGGATGACGGGCTTCGGGAATTTCAGCTTCTTTTATATAAAGCAGGACTTTGGGGTGGTCAGGTTTGTGCAGATGCTGTGGCGGTTGAACTTCCTGGTAATTTTGCTGTGTTTGAGCCAGGCGAACACGTACATTCTGTATTACATCTGCCCTTTGCATACTTTTTATTTTCTACTGGTCTTTGTGACCATGCGAGTGTTTCCGAGGAGCAACCATGGGAAGTGGGATATTCGTCTGAAGCTTATTGCGGTTGCCTTGGTGATATACACAGTCTGGGACCTCTTTTCTGGTTCCGTGTTCAATTCTTTGTTCAGCCCTTTCTTGGGGACAGCCCCGGTGATTGGGGCAAAGTCCGGCACCTTGTGGGAGTGGTATTTCCGGACGTCCCTGGATCACTGGTCGACGCTGCTAGGGATGGTGTTCGCCCTCAACTTCCCCATGGCCACGCAGTGGCTGACGAAGGTGGAGGAACGGCCGCGGGCGCATCAACTTCGAGTCAAGGGGCTTACGGGGCTATTCATCGCCGTGCCCTTCTTGTGGTGGGCCATCACTATCTTTCCGAAGGAAAAGATCGAATACAATCATACAAATGCGTACTACGGCTTTATCCCGTTGTTGACTTACATCTACTTCCGGAACATAACGCCCAGTTTGAGGGCGTGGCACTCGGGCTTGCTGCACGATATTGGTAAAGTGACGTTGGAGACGTATCTGATGCAGCACCATGTATGGCTGACCAGCAATGCCAAGACGCTGCTGGTGCTGCTGCCTGGGGCGCCTAATTGTAACCTGGTGCTGGTCTCGGTGCTCTTCGTGTATCTAAGCAGGTATTTACCCTCCCCCCTCCTTCCCATCCTCCCTCCCTTGGTCTCCTGTCAGTGCTCGTAGCACTCACCACCCATCTCCATCCCGCCCTATCTTCTGCCCTCTTCCCCCTCCCCTAGACAAACCTTTTACATCACTATGTCCCTCCGCGGGATGATCCTGCCTGACGACCGCCGCCGTTGCATCACGGGCGCCATTGTCTCTACACTTCTCCTCTCCTCCCTCGTCGGCCTTGGCTGGTTCTTATCCGTCATCGGCCTTGGCTTCATGACTGCAGCTGTCCTCTCTGCCATTGCTGCTATCGTGCTTCTCGCCCTTGTCCATCAACGTGTAAACCTCAATCTATGGGGGCATGTGAGGCAAGGGCCGTCAGGGAGCGGGGGGCTGACGGGACTCCGAGCGCCCGCCTCCCCCGATTCGTTTCTTTCCTTGGGCCGCGTCTTCTTTACTCTCGTTCTCACGGGCTTTCTTCTTTCCTTACCCTTGCGGCCGCCATTGCCTTTAACCCCCAGCAGTAGCAGCAGCAGCAGTAGTAGAAGCAGCAGCAGCAGCAGCAGCAGTAATACCACTCCTGCGGGAGTGCATAATCTGGCAGTCACGCCTCCGCCAATCTCCCCCTCGGCTGCTTCCTGCCTTACGCTCCTGAATCAAAATGAAGGGTGGAACGAGGGCAAGGAAGAGTGGAGCTGGCCCAATGATAAAGAAGCAGTAGGGTGTGGTTTCCACCTGTATGATAAGTCAGAGCTGCAGGAGCTTTACAAAGGGAAGGAGGTCGTTGTGGTCGGCGATTCACTTGGGCGGGAGTACTACTTTTCTTTGCTCGCCAACATGGGCTCACCTGCCCCCGACGCACACGACAGCAATGCCCCCAAGCATCAGGATCTGAAGTCGGAAGGAGGGAGCGAGGGAGCGAAGAATGTCTCGTTTTTGTGGCGACCTTATGTCAAGGATATTTTAGAGGAAGTGCAGCGCTGGAGGGTGGGAGAGAGGAAGGGAGGGAAGGAGGTGGTAGTGATGAGTTTTGGGTTGTGGGATACACTGCATAAGACGTCTCAAGAAGAATACGCGGATACCTTAAAGACACTGAATCAGAGCTTGGCAGCGGGGGAGGGAGAGAAGGAGGAAGGAGTAGAGGGAAAGGAGCGTTTTTGGGCTTGGTTAGTCCCGACGCGAATAGTGAATGAAAAGTTGCAGACGGAGGAAAAGAAGGCGAAAATGACCGAGGAGCAGGTGGCGAAGATGAGGGAGCAGACGATGGAGAGTGGGTTGTTTCAGGGTGGACAGGTGATGTTGCTGGATGGGAGGCGGGTGAGCGAGGGACAAGAGGGGAGGAGCATGGATGGGGTGCACTATGATGATGTGGTTTACGGGGCTTTGGTTCAACAAGCGGCGAATGCCTTGAGACTGTGGGAGGGAAACACAGGGAAGGTGGGAAGTGTCCAAGGAGCATTGGGTAGCGATGAGGCAGGAGGGGGACAGAGGCGGTTGTATGTGCAGGGTGTCGGGGGATTGGACGACGTCGCAGAGTGGGAGCCCTGGGTGTCGAGAGGGGAAGAGATACAACCAGAGTCTTCCAGCCGTCCTCAGCGATTGCTCCAAAAGAAGGATGAAACCAGCAGGAAAAACAGTGAGAGCAACAGGAGCACAGCAGCAGCAGCAACAGCACCAGCAGGAGGAGGTGGAAAATCTGTCCCTGTAAAGATCAGGGAGATTGATGGATCAATGTCCTCTCCTGTGTATGGGGCAATCGTTTTGATTGTTTGTATGCTCATGCTTCTCACGTTTGATAGCTACGCCGGTGCTGCTGTTCTGGGTCTGTTCGTCGCGCGTTCCGACGCATCCGTCACATGGGAGGAGGCTTACGAGCCACTTCTTCGCAAGATTCTGCGGGCATCCACCCCGAGCAGCAGCAGCAGCAGCAGCGGCAGCAGCAGCAGCAGTACTAGTGGCGGTGGAGTAGCAGAAAGTGAGCTGGAGGATAGTATTGGTGTTGGTACGAACAGCAGCACAGTAGGTGGGGGATTCGTGCACCAGGTGGCAGTCCACCATACCGGGGGCAGTGCAGTCAGGGGAAGATATACACCAGTGCCTCAGGCTGAGATGGAGCTGGGAGGGATGGGGAATCAATCAAGCTCTTCCCCTTAAATTGATTACAGCGGGGCTAATAAGAATGACGATGCTGTGCCGGGAAGGACAACGTGAAGGAATGGAGGGAGGAAAAAATAACTGCAGCAGTGGGTGGAGGGGAAGTAGTACATGTCCGGGTTTGGAGGTTGGACAGTTGGAGAGCGCCACCAGAGGTGTTGTTAAGTGAGAGGGGAGAAAGCGAGGAGAGAGAGAAAGAGAAAGAGAAACACAAAAGAGAAAGAGAAGGAGAAACACAAAACTTTTTGAAAGTATATTTTGTATCAGGCCAAATGTGAGAGCCTCCCACTGAGCTGGAGCGCAAGAAATGGAGAGAAGGAAAATAGGCGAGAGAAAAAAGGAATTTTGGAGAGCGAGGAATGAGTGATTTGTCGTGGCACGTCGGCATTTGTTACTGAGTAGTGTCAAGATGACGGGGACCGCGGAGAGCAAGGCATGAATGAAATCGAGCATATGAAAAATGATTATAATTTAATGTGTATGAACAAGTAGAATAGAAAAGATGAGACGATTAATGTACGCGAAAGGAGATAGAGAAAGAAGGCGTTTGGTCGACCATCCATGACTGGCAGCAACAGCAGCAACAATTGCGACAACAAGAGTATTGTATTAACAGTTGGATCTTAGCGACAGCAACCGAAAATCCAAAGGAGAACGATTCATGTTCGTCATAGAGAGAAGCAACAACGAAGGAGGCAGATAGAAATCCTGGCACCGAAGCAGGAGCGATCAAAAATCTCACGATATCTTTCGTCTTCTTGCCCTGGGGCTTAAGGGAGAGCAAAAGATAGAAACTTCGCTACGGTCCAAATAAAAGGAAATCAAAAGTATATCTAACGTACGAAACGCTGTGGACCTTTTTTAAGATTCTTCTGTTTTTGTTCTTGGTGCAAGCATTTAGCATTTAGTGTTTGTGTTCTTTTCTTTGACAGAAACGATATTTTCAGGTCAGTTATGTAGGAGTGGTCGTAGTGATGAATTCTCTCAATTCATTGAATGGCCGAGCTCCTTATATCTATCTCGCTTTTCTTGTTTGTTTTATTAGTCTTCTCGTACATCGCATCATTTCACCACACGCTCATCGCGGGAACATGAATATGCATATGGATAATAATATGTCCTAAACCATCATAAAACTGCTGCTCCTCTATCTTGCCCAAATCTGAAGTCGATCTCCGCCTTACTTGACTTTTCTACCTTCCCTTCTTTTTATCTTTCTTTCCTTCTCGGTCCAATCCACGAACGACACAGGTGTCCTTTATCACTCACGACCACACTCGCATACACACACACTCCAATTCTTTCTGCCTGCCTGATCATGTCCTTCCCCTGTAGCATGTAACACACACTGGAGTGTCCACGCAGTCGTCGCCAACTACCCACAAATCACCATTTACTACCAACTATTCGCAGAAACCAAAAATTCTTCGGTCATACCTTATGTCAAACCACGTTCACGAATAAAGAAATCCATTCTTTCTCAAGTTCTCTTCCTGGTATGAGACAGATACATATTCTCCAGACCTGAAATACCCTCTCTCCTCCTCCTCTCCCTCCATTTCGTCCTGCTCATCCCTGTAATTATCAAAATGTCCGATTTTTGTGCATAGTGTGATCTTCACAACTCATTTCCGCGAACTTCCCACTCTCCTCCCTCAGAACCTCTCCCGCAACCCCTTCCAAGGTCGCTTCTGCCCCCTCGACATCCATCGCCGACCCTGCTGATTCTCCCCTTTCCTCCATCGCCTCTCCAATGTCTCCTTCCTTATCCTCTATCTCGCCCATATCCCGCATTTTCTGGATGTACACGTGAACGTGCGGCCGCTGCAAGGCAGGATCATCAGACAAAGGAAAAGGCTTCGTCAATGGATGCCAGCTATCCGTCCGCAACAAACACAAATGAAATCCTCTCCTCACCAAGTCTCTTAAATCATTCTTGGGCAAAAGGAGGGTCACAAGAGACGTTTTCGAGTCCCAGCGGACACAAGAGAAGAGGTGGACATCTCCTGATTTCTGTGTCTCCTTGGAAAGCAGGAGGGGTCGGAGGCCCTTGTCTTCGGGGGCTGGGCGCGGATGGGCCGCGTTGGCGGAAGGGGAGGAAGAGAAGGAGCAAGTGGCGAGGGAGGTATTGCTCCTGGGTCGAGGGAGAGGAATGTGGTATTGGGAGGGATCGAATGCATCAGGATGAGCAGCCATCAAGGCAGGAGAGAGCAATGCCGCCCCCACCACCTTCGCTAAAGGTGCACCCGAAGCCTTGAGTTGAGCGATAGCTGCTGCCTCTGCCGCCGCTGCTTCTCCCTCGGCCTGCTGCTCATGCCGTAGCTGCTGCCAGGGAACGGTCAATCGCAACTGCGTCACGTCCTCTGGTTGTGGGATACGTTGACCCACAGGCGCACATAAGCGGAAGCCCATTTTTGGTTGCCATAGACCTGCTAGGGTCCTCATCTCGAGCGCAAACGCTCCAGTGGGAACGGCGCGAGGAAGGTTATGCTGTCGCCAGGTGTAGTGAGGAGACCATGGGGTAGCATCGGGGGGAACAGCGGCAGTTTTCAGCTCGCCGCGCATGACATGCTCGATAACCCAGGCGAGGTTATGTGGGGGGAAGTCCATATGTGCGACAAGGTAATGACAGAGCTCGAAGAACGCTTGTAAGGTCAAGGGTCGGATCTCCGTGTGGGTCTGCACACAATCCCTGCACAAGGGCATGGCGATCGAGAGAAAGACAGTCGACAGCCATGCCTGCACATCAGGGGCTGGCGGCAAATGCTGCGTCGGAGGCAGGGGGGTCGAAAAAATGAATGGCGCAGGCGACGATGTCCTTCTCGGCGTACCTCCTTCCCCCACCTGCTGCTCTTTCTCCTCCTTCTCCCTCTCCATGGCATCTTCCCGTTCCTCCCCGGTACCCTCCAACAGTAAAGGCTGTGCGCGACTCCACTCAACCAGATGGGCCCAAATTCCACCATACTCATGATTCACTCCCAGGTAGGTAGGGAGGGAAGACATGTCAGGCACATACAACCCCATCGAATGCGCATACTCCGGCAAGTCCGTGAAATTCGCGTTGAACTTCAACACAGAGTGCTTCAGAGCTGCCCCTGGAGTCGTCTTCAAAAGCGGGATCAGCTTGATCATGGACGGCAACAATGTGGTATAATCAGGCACGTTCGAAATTAAGACCCTATCCAGACTTTCTGGCTCCTTCGTGCTCCCCAAATCGTGGACATCTCCTAAGAACATTTCCATACTCAAGGTTCCTGCCTCCAGGAACCCCGCCAGCCCTAAGGCGACCTCGCTAAAAAATACGGCGGCACTCCTGAACGCCTCGTGCCTCGCTAAAAATGTCCCGTCCCCCGGCTGTGACAACAACAATTTGAGCGCCTTGAACGGACAGAAGTGCAAGGCCGTCAAGCTGCTCGACAGGGCATGGTCCTCGTCCAGGTTTCCTGTCACCATCGCTTCAAGAGGAGTATCAGCAGACACCAATGTCACGTTCGGCCTCCACAAATTATGCAATGCTCGTCCCTGCGTTTTATCCATAAGCCCCAACCCTTGGGCACACGCAGGCGGGGGGACAGGCAGGAGCATGGTGGTGTGGAAAAAATCGATTTCTCGATGAGCTGCGGGGAGATGCCTCATGAGGTCTAGCGTGCGGGGGTCCACATCCTGTGACCAGTGGTCACGGAGGAAAGCACGTTTTTCTTCGGGTGTATCCCCCTTCGCTTCGCGCATCTGGTTGATCTCCTCGTCGTCCTTGGCTTCAATCTGCTCCAGCATAGCCTCCCTCACTTGCGCCCTCCACTGCTGTTCCAGACTCATGCCCGTCGCATCCTCCATTGAGTCCGGCTTGCTTTCCCCAGAGATATCCCCATTGCTGTTGAGCGTACCAACCATCGGTTCCTCCCTCACTCCCTCTTCCACAGGCCGCTGCATCGAACTTTGATAAATGTGTGCCATCACCCTGGGGTCCATCGTCTTGCACATCATCCTCCACCGCTCCACAACCCCCCTCACAGCCTCCCTGTCCTTCCCCGCCTTAATCTTCAACCAGGAAAAACCCAAATTAGACGAGAACAAGGAGGAGGTTGATGCTGCAGCTGCAGCTGCCAGACTCGGGGCTGCTGCTGGCATGGATGACAACGGAGAGGGATTCTGCCTGCTGTTCTGCTGGCCGAAATCACTGCTCTGGCTCATCTCATCCAGCGTCTCTTGTAACCAATCCGCTTCGTTGGGCATCAGAAAAGCCCCGAGGTAAAGATGGTAACACCTGTACACCGCCACGGCTACTGCATCCGACCTCTCCATCAAATCCAACGGGTCAATCTCCCCTCCCATCTCCTCCACCCCTCCCTCTCCTATCCCTCCCGACCCATCCCTACTCCTCGCCTCCTCCTGCAGCGCCACACCCAGCTCCGCCAATGCCTTGAACATAATCACGGCCCGTGTCAAACATTCCGGCTTGACATCATTCAAAATCATGTTCAAGCCCATCTCCCTATACCTCAACCTCCCCCCACTCCTCCCCACCTGCTGATATATGTCTCGGAAAGTCGCCAACGACTGTCGTGCATCTCCGAGTCCCCCAAAAAGTAAACTTAAGCACCGCTCCCCCTCCGGCCTCCGCAACAAATCAATCGCTCCATGCGCCCCCCCTCCCCCACGAGCCCTCCCTCCCTCCCTCCCCTCCTCCTCCACGTCACTGTCACTATCATCATCTCCAAACGTTCCCCCATGCGTCGAAAACGGACTCTCGGTATCCGCAGGACTGGGTACCCTCCCAGCCAGGCCTGATAATGCCACCTCCCACCCTATACACGAGTAGGGGGTCGACCCATTGACCACTGGGGAACGGTACCTCGGCAAGTAATCACACGACCCTCCACCTATCCCCAGATGACTCACCCCACTTCCACTCGAGGAAGATTTTGTCATATGATACCCGGGACCCGACCCCTCCCCTGCGTTGAGGCTGAAGGCTTCATCGACTGCTTGGCAGGCCCCGGCGTGCATGGAGAGAAGCTCGGCGTCCGGATCGGGGTGAAGTTCGATGGTCCTTGCCAGGAGGGCTTTCGCGGCTTGCAGGGACTCGGTGCTGTTAATGCAGAGGAAAGCCCGGGCTGATTGGCGCAGGAGGCGGCCGATTGCGGTATTCGCCTCCGCGCGGGAAATCATGCCGATTTGTTGCTTGTCGCGGTAAAGAAGGCTGGCTTGCTTAGAGTCTTCGCAGGATGCGGTGTACTTCCCGAGTTCGAAAAGGCAGGTCGAGCGGTTGGCATAGTAGACGGGTTCAGAGGGGTCCATGCGGACTGGGGGGGATGTAGAGAGAGAAAGGGATGAGGGGTCGAGATAGAAAGACTGGTCTTGGGCTAGATTCGTGGTGAGGAGGGACATGTGGAGAGGAAGAGAGAGGGAGGAATAAAAATGGGGAAAATTTTGTGTAATACAGAGAGGGGTTGTGATCGTGTGTGTTCGACCAGCTTGCAAATGCCCGCGGGAGGTGGCGGGGTGTTCCGCGCGGGGTGGTGATAAAGGAATAAGTTGTATTCATGAGCGGGATGTGCATTGAAGGGGATCGTTCCTCCAGGAAAAAATAGCAAGCTGAGTAGGAAGGGGTATAGGCTAGACACGCTCAAAATGTCCAACACTGCTTGGGTGGTCATATTGAACCAAAGGCCGTTTGGACAGGCCTGGCCTAAGTCATCAGCACGTACCGGCCTCTTCGTAGCACTCCAAGGCGGACCGGAGGCGGCCATTTCGGAAGCGCTCATTTCCCTCTGCCTTAACCTCAAAGGCTGCATTCTTGCGGGCCAGGCGGCCGGACCGTGCCTCCATGACTGTGCTGCAAACGTGGAGCGGCTGCCAGGGTGTGATGACGGTGGCTAAACTAGCGCTCTGTCTGCGGCTTGGAAAAAGAGGCGATCGTGTGGGTGATGCAAATGCTGCTCGGCCCCGAAGCCACTTGACAAGAATCCAGCCCTCCCTCGTACACGTAGGGCTCCTGTGGATAGTGCGTGTGTTTCAAGTTGAGCCTAAAAGTCAAGCGGACAGGAGAAATGAAGAGGGCCATGCAATCACCCCAATATAGAGCAACTCGTTCGTGTCCAATAGGGCTGCTGCTCGTGAGATACGTCTCAGGATCCAGGGCTCTTCATAGCTAGCGGTGGTTGATGCCTAGAAATGAGTGGAATTGTTTGACGTGCTTCTTGATGTGGTGGAACGCCTCGCCACTGCCGCCTACTCCAGGGGCGACAACGCAGAACGACGGATGTCCAGAAGCTCCACGCTCGTTTGTCCGTGGTGTTCGTCCAATCATAAGCAAGGACTAACGAGTGCAACACACATCCTCATAAAAGCCCGCAGCCTGCTTGGTGTAAACACGACGTCAAATCAGTACCCAAAAGACGTTTATTGTGTCCACACCACAGCACGGAAGGATTGAGCGCCCTTTTCCTAGCTCGCAAAACTCCTCGACACGCATATCCCGTAAAATGGGGGGAGAACTTGGGGTTGAATTGCGTGTAGCGGATTTCGCGGAAGCGACCGGGGGCGCATTGCCCTCCCTCATGTGTTGGTGTAGTGGATGTGCGTAGTACATTATCTATGTACGGAAACATGGACTGTCTTTACACAGAGAAACAACTGACGTAAGTGAAGGGAAATGTATGGCTTGCGTGACCAGTATTTACACATCGTGCGAGTGTCATGTTTTTCGATTTGGAGCGGGAGCCTACATCCATCCATTCGCGTATGACCCTTATAGGCTAGCCCAGCCCTCAATCGAGTTTGCAGAAAAAAGCGTATGTGAAGAATGAGGTGTTTGTGAAGGGGGTGTTTTTGGAAAAAATGCGCCTCCGGGGCTCGAGGAGAATGTGACATGTGACGTAAGCGGCTGCTTTTGTATTGTTTGAAGTGTAGAGGAGGCCTAGACTTTGCTTTCCTTTGCCTTACATCCAAGCAAAGTGTATAAGTTATAGGTGAACTACGAGCCTATTTTGTTGGTTGCTCGTGCTTTCTGCTCGGACAGTGTAAGCTCGTGGAGCGGCGAAGGGGCACGTACATCTTGAATCGGCTGCAAGTATCGCGACGGCCGGGTTTGAAACACATCGCTGACGGAATGATAATCACACGAGATTGTCGAGCAGAAGAGCTTATCAAAATAATATCATGAAGAACTGGCATCGTGACAGTCTGGAAATTGACGCAGTGCGATGGGCTTTCAAAGCGCAGTTATCTCTTATGGACAGGAAACGGCCGATTTCCCCCCAAGTTTGTTCTGGCATTCTGAATTTCTGATTTCGAACTACATCTTTGCTTGCTAGCGAGAAGATGGCACCATACTGTGCTGCATTCCCCCAGGAAAAAGGTCGAAGCTGGGACTCAGAACAGGGAAATGGCGTGTTTATAGCGCAATACCCACGTTTGGTTCGCTGCTGGGAATGGAACCCGCCAGCAAATGATGACTTGGTCAATCGGTCATACTATAATGGTCTGCGAAGAGCATTTAGGCTTGCGTTAACGGCAGATGTAATTTGTTGGATGCGGGGAGGGAGTCAGGAGGCTGTTCTTCGCGGATTTATCGCCAATTTTCTTAAACCGACCGTTGCGTCACTTTGTCCTTTGGTCCTTGACTCAACACAACCTCACAACAAACAAACGGGCGCATACATGTGGACAGATAACCATCAAGACGACTTTTAAGCATTCGTCAGAACAATGGCACAGGAGTCGTTCCCCACCCCGCAGCAGGCAAAGCGCAGGATTGATGATCATGCACACAAGCTTCCAAGTTCACGCCTCTCCCCACAACCCAACACACAGGATGGAGCCTGCCGTACCGGATGGCGATAAGCACAATGATAGCGGCGCCCATCTTCCTCCGTCTCGTGCACACGGGGGATCGCAGCATGGACAGGCGCCGCCGCCGTCACCCCACGCCCTCATCGCCCCAACAGTAGCAGCATTACCACCATCGCAGCTAGCACCACTGCAGCACCAGACAATACCATCCTACGACTTCATCAATGCTCCGGCTGCTACATCCTGTCCCCTTGTACACCCTTATCTTCCTGGTGTTGCCCGTCCGGCACCACCACAACTGCAGCTACCACCGCAGCCGCCACCGCAGGGCCTTCCCTTGTCTACCGTTGCTCAAGCGTGGGATGCCACACATCCCTTACCTCTGAATCAACCCATGACAACAGTAGTGTCTGCACCATTTCCAACACCACCACAGCAGCAGCAGCCACCAAGTAGCAGCATTAAATTCGCTAAGCAGCCACTTTTACCATATCGTACACCCGCCGCTACTGCTGCTGCTGTCTGCACCCCCCGACCACCGCAGCTAATACCACCATCATCAGAACAAGAGCCACAACAATCAGCAAACAGCAGTGCTGTCATGCTACAGCCTCCCCTACCGCATCATCCCCCCCAAGATGGCATTTCTATTGCGGCCATCACTACCCTCCTCCCTCTCAACCTCTTGGCGAATCCTAACGCTCCCCCTCTCCCGATCCTTCCCCCATGCTGGCACTGCAAACACGAAATGGAAATCCGCGACCACAAATACACTTATCGCTATCGCTGCAAGCTCTTCCCCTTTTGCCCAGGGCAACGCCGGACTTTTGAGCCAAACCCATCCGTCTTCCTCCAGCTCCGCAGCCCCGAGCTCCTCGAACTTTGTGTATCCTTCCCAGACATGCCTGAGACCGCCGTGGCCTTTGGTGCGAACTGGCTTCGGGCATTCTTGAAAAAACATAATCTGATAGAATCCGTCCTCCACAAGGCGAAGGCTATTCGTCCAGTTGCCGCAAAGGATCGGGGGAGGGGAGGGCCATGGGAGGTGGTCTTGGATGCGAAGGAATGCGAGAGCTTGACAAGGATTTTGAGGACTCACCCATCTCTTGACTTGGTGAGGGAAGTGCCCTTATCCACTCTGCGGTTTGTAATACAATTGCATGATACAGCACCAACAGCTTCAATAGGGGAGGAGGGAGTAGGGGCGGGGTTTTATGCGACTCCGGGAGAGATGGAGAGGAGGTATGCGTTGCTGCCTCGACGTTTTCAGAAGAGTCTTTTCGAGTTTCAGAAGGAGGGAGTGAAATTCGCATTGAGGCGAAACGGGAGATGTCTAATTGGGGATGAGATGGGGACGGGAAAGACGTTACAAGCATTGGCAATCATGGCGTGTTATCAGGAGGAGTGGCCGTTGTTGATTGTCGTGCCGGCATCATTAAGGTTGCAGTGGGCGGAGGTAGTGGAGGATTGGATCCCGTTTCTGAGACCGGCGGATATCCATGTGGTGTTCGGAAGTACCGACAAGCTCTTTGCAACGAGTGAGTGTCCGCCTGTGGTTATCACTTCCTATGAGATGTTGCGGAATCTGGAGGCCTCCATGACGCATATTGGATTTAATTGCGTCATTTTTGACGAATCCCACAAGATGGCCACGTCACGCTCGCATGCGTCTCCCAATAAGCTCACCGCTGCTTCTCTGCGTGTCGCGAGCCTGGCGAGTCGAGTCTTGCTTCTGTCGGGGACGCCCTCCCTATCTCGGCCCTTTGAGATCTACGACCAAGTTCGCCTGCTCCACGCTGACCTTCTTAGCTCACCTCAAAAGCTGGGGGCCAGAGAAACGAATAAGTGGGAGTACGGGCGTAATTACTGTACGGGGGTCCATTGGCAAGCGCGGATGCATGGGCCACCGATTGCAGTAGCGAAGTATAACGGGGTAAGGTGTGGAGAAGAGCTTCATTTTTTGTTGAAGAACGCCGTGATGATTCGAAGGTTGAAAAAGGATGTATTGGCAGAGCTCCCTCCGCTGTCCCGAACAATTGTCAGGATCGAGGAGGGGAAGAAAAGTAAAATGTTGGGGCACGGCGGAAGGACGGGAGGGAGGACGGGAGGGAGGACGGGAGGAGGGAGGGAGGAGGTCCAGGTGGTGGGTTGCGGGGCGCTGCCTGACGTTCTGACAGTCGTAGGACAGACAGCAACAGTGAAGACATTAGTGGCAACAGCAGGAGCAGTTGTAGGATGCAGAGGCGAAAAAGGAGTAGCGGCAGTAGCAGCAATAGCAGCAGGGTCAGCAGCGGCCGGCCCTAGCAGCAACGGCAGCCCGAAGCACACTACCGTGACTAGTGCGATCAGCGACCACTACAGATTTAGCCAGGAGGAGTTACTATTATTAGAGGAGAAAGTCCGCCAGGAGGAGGGGGAGAAGGAGGAGAAGGAGAATGAGCGGGAGGATGAGGAGGAGAGAGAAGAGGATACGAAGAAGTTTGTGTGTCGCAGCGACTACCACGAGCTGGGAATGTCGAAGCTGGGCGGGGCGGAGGAATGGCTAGAGGACCGTTTTTTAGAAGGGTGGCTAGACGCAGGGGTGGTCGAGGGGGATCAGGAGGAGGAGAGAGAGGCGGGTCATCTATCAGTGGAAGCATCTGCGCCCAAGTATGTGGTTTTTGCGCATCATCTCTCTGTGCTAGACAACCTTCGTGCGACGATCGACGCTGTCCTCCGTAAACACCAAGCCCAACGGCAGCTACCCTTTGCCTGGTCACAAATCGGCATCCAAGGTTCCACCCCCACCGATACCCGCACAGAACTCGTCAAGCGCTTTACACACGACCCTTTTTGTCGAGTGGCCCTGATCGGGATCACTGCCGGAGGGGTAGGATTGGACCTAGCGGCAGCCTCAACCGCCATCTTCGTCGAGCTGCCCAACTCCCCCTCCTGGCTCCGGCAAGCCGAAGATCGCTTACACCGGAGGGGACAGAGGGAAAGGGTTCAGGTGTATTATTTGGTTTTGCCGCCGGGTAGTTTGGAAGATATAGTCTGGGAGAACATGAGAAGGCTGTTGAGAGAGAATACTGCGGTCGTTAACTCGAGGGAGAAGGCGGAAGAGCTGGAGGTGGCTCGGGTACAGGAGTTAAAAGCATCAATGTCGCAGCCACTGGATCCTAAGACCAATAAGGGGCTTTTGCAAAAGGGATTTGTGCATCACCATACCCAGGTGGAAGGGGGGGGAGGATGCGGGAGGTGGAGGAAGAGGGACACGCAGGAGAAGGGGGAGAGGGAGGATGTTGTGGTGGATCGGTCTTCGTACACTCCTCCTACTTCCTTGCGTGGTGGTCGACAGGTTGGCTCGGATGAAAAAGATGAGGAGCTACAGAAGCAGGATCACGAGATAGCGAAAGTGCCGCATGTGCCTCCTTTTCCTAACCTGAGCGCCTACGACGCAAAAGATCCGGCAGCGTCGACAGCAACCGAGCCGCCTTCAAGGACAGCTCCATCCCCCTCTCTTCTTCCTGCCTCTCTCTGTCTCCCTGCCATCGGAGCGGCGATGCTTGCTGGAGACAATGTTACTGCTGTGACTGCCCCCCCTTCTCCGCTTGTCCCTGGAGACGGGCTGGCAGTGCTCGCCGGTGACGGTGTTGGTGGTATCGGTTCAAACCCTCCTCCTTCCAATTCCCTGCTTCATTTTCCCTCTTCTCCTCCTCTTGCTGGCCGTGGGATCTGCCTGGAGTACGAACGTGAGTTGGAGGCTGAGGGGGGCATGACGCAGGAGGGCAGAGACGAGGTCGAGGAGGAGGACAAGGAGAAGGAGAAGAGCGTGGTGTTGGCACATCCTGGTACCAGTGGCCTCGACGATGATGCGACTGTGGACGAAGGATGTGAAGGAGAAGAACAGGGAGATGAACAACGAGGATTAGAACCAGCGCCAGTAGAAGTGGAAGAGATGAAGAGGCATCCGGAAGGGGCTGAACACGGCCAATTACTTTCTTCCAGCAAAGGTGGGGCGGGGCTAAATGAAGAGGACGAGGAACAGCACCAGAATGATGAGAACATAGAGAGGCTTGCGAGTGATGACGAGGGAAAAGCACCTCCTTATACAATTCTTCGAAATCTCTGGTTCGAAGTCAGTAAGCACACCGGCTGGGTCCATCTCCACGAAAGTCCAGACGGGAAGAAGCCCCTCGGTGTCCACGTCGATCCTATCGACTACCACCACCTGATCAATGATGCTGAAGCCGCTCTTTCCTCCCTCCCCCTCCTCCGGCAAATCCGTGCCCGCGCTGAAGAAATAATTTTGGAAGGCCTACCTCTTTACACCCAAGTCGCACCTGGAGAAAAATGGCAACTGCTGAAGCTCCTCACACAGTTCCTAAAACAAAGCGCTCGTATACGCAACCAAGTCTATGGGTACGTACTCCAACCTGTCGATGGTGGTTTGCTCGAATGGCTTCGTTTGCACCGGTCGACTGCACAGGAAAGGGGAAGGAAGGGAGGGCAGAAGGGAGAAATGCCTCCGAGGATGTTGTCGCTTCGGGATCCGGCTCTTGGGTATCGACGGCATCTGACGAGCAGAGAGTTGTTCGACCCTTCGAGGCATAGCAGTCTGACGAGACATGTGATGGTGAGATTTGGTTTGTACAAACAAAAGAGCATTTACCAGCCGTTGGATTTAGAGACGCATGAACCGTTGTGCTTCTGTTGCGGAAGAGTGATGCGGGTTCCGGGGGGGCCCAAGACGTTGCAGGATCTTGTGTGCTCCGCAGATTGTTTGGCATATTTTTCGTGTTTGTCACAGGGGGGGTTTCGGCGGCAGGTGAGGAGGAGGGACAGGGGTGTGTGCGAGATGTGTGGGTTGGACACATTGAGGTTGTTGGAGCGAGTGAAAGGGTTCGCGTGCCTGAAGGCAAGGGAGGCGGCGGTTCTGGAAGATGTCCCCATGATAGTGGAGAGGCCTGCCTTGTTGGCGAGGCTGGTGAGGGACCCTAAGGAGGGATATGTCTGGAATGCGGATCATATCGAGATGGTCTCGGAGGGAGGGGGGTTGTGCGATATCACGAATGGACGGGCGTTGTGTGTGTTATGTCATTATGAGGTAACCAAGGAACAGCGTCGCCTCGGGCTGGGGAGAAAGAAGAGCGCACGGCAGAGGAGAGTAGAGGAAGTGAGGAAGGAGGAATGGGAGATGACGCAGGTGAATAAAATCATGAAAGAGGAGCAGATTGAGGAAGAGATGGAGGAAGAAAGGAAGGGTAATGTGAAGGAAAAAGGGAGGAAAAGGGCTCCGAAGAAGATGGAGAAGAAGCCGAAAGAATCCTTGAAATCTGAGCTGCCTGGGACGGGGCAGTGGGAGAAAGAGGGTGACGATATAAAGGAAATGAATGAGAGGAAGGAGAGAAAGCAGGAGAAGGAGATGGGGGAGAATGAGGAGCCTGGAAAGAAGGAGGAGAGGAAGCTGAAAGGGTTTTGGAAGCCTGAGCTGCTTTGGATGGAGGGGAAAGAAGACGGGAACGTGGACGAGGAAAAAACGGAGGACGAGAATTGCAATTACAAGCAGAAAGAGGAACCTGAAGATAGCAACAGTGACACGGATGAGAGGATGGATATGTGCTGGCAAAAGCGTGGGTGGGGTCATGCCCGGCACAAGCACACGAAAAAATTGAACTGTGAAGGTAAGGAGACGAAGGAGGAGGGCAAGAAGGCGGCGGTGCAGCAGAAAAAGAAACAACGATTATAAAGATGTATTCGTAGTGTACATTGTGGGTATACGAGTGCAGGATGATGACATAGGACTGTAAATGACCAAAAAGCCAGCACTCAAGTAAAGAAGAAATAAGTTCAAAGTCTATTCACCAGGCGAGTCCATGCAATTGATTTACTTTAAAGCTGCTTGGTTACAAACTTTACCGGCAAGCCGCTTCTTCTTATAAGTACATGCAATCCTTTATCAGCCTTCCTCTTCGTTCTCCCCCGCCTGTCTCAACACCTGGCTCCGTCCATACTCCCACGCCAAAAACCCCAAGCTCGTCGGAAGGGCCCCTGCGGAAATGGCGCGTAATTGAGGCATACCATGCCGTCGGATCGCCACCTTCAAACTCCCCACTCCCTCAACTTCCCAATGCGGGGTCAAATGTGACACTGCCTCTTCACACAGCCCAGCCAACCCACCGGCAAGCCCCACCATGGCTATCCCCAGCGGTTCCTCATGCCGCGCCCCCGTCAAGAAAAGGAGAGCATCCTTCATAACCTCAAATGAACCGAACAATGACGCATGCGCAAGGGAGTGTGCAAAGGCAGTACCTCCCCACACATTCGTCACAGCATATCGTGAGTCCATCAACTGTCGTCCATGCTCCCATCCCACATACATCACCCCATGACACGCCCCTGCTAGCCCTCCACACACCACCGCCGTCGACGACAGAAAAATCGTGCCCTTCCACGTGCTCGTCGCTGCCTCAGCCTCACCGTCCGGATCAAAACCTATTGCATCATCCATCATGTCCTTGGTTGATTCGTACAATTCAAAGACGGCAGTTCCAAGAAACCCACTCTTGATCAAGGGTGGTAGCGCCCCTCGCAGTGTGTGTCCAAAGACTTGGGCCTTGCGCCAAACGGCCCCTCCATGACCTTCCTTCTGCTTTTGCTGCAGCTGCTTACTCTCCGTAACGACTTCTTTGTGCGAGCCCCTGAGAAATGAGTATGTCTCCCATGCCGTCGACGCTTGATCTGTGACTTTGGCCACCGATCTGAGCGGCACGCGGCGGGGAAAGCTCCCGAACAAGATACTTCGATAGATGCTGATGCTGCTCCGAATGGCGGCTCGTACGAGCCCCGCCTCGGTGAGCGCGCCATCATCGTCGTACGCCTCCTCCTGAGCCTTGGACGTTGATGGTGGGGCTGTTGCGGGCACGGACGGCATGACCGGGGTGGGAGGTCGGAGGACCTTTCTGCTTTTGGCTACTGGTTCGAGCAGCTGCCCATTCAAGCAAGCACATGTTGTGGCATTGCCTATGTTGTGTGGATGGGCGTGTGCATGGAAGAAGGTCAATTCTAGCTGTGATGTCACCGGTGAGGGCAGTGAGTGCGCTTGAACTCGCCGGCGGCGCCCGCCTGAAGAGGCCAGTAACGGAAGGGGCCTCCTGCGGAGCAAAATTGACTCCCACAATTCACACACCACACACGCAGTGCTTGGTCCGCCACGACCGCTCCTCGCCAGCATGCTTCCCAACATCGTCCACCTCCTAGCCCAGCCGGCTGATATGCCTTTCTCGTCGCAGTCGCAGCATCAGCAGCAGCACTTCAGGTACGTAGCCTCACCCTGGCGAGCGCTCAGATGAGGCTCATAGACACTATCTCTAACGTCCTTTTTGTACCCCCATGCAGCCCGACCGAGCAAGTATCCAGCATGGTAATTGGGACCCGCAGCCTCTGTACACCACTGGTGCTGCTGCCGTTGCCCTCCCTGCTCGCCCTCAGCCCGGCCGCTGCTCCGTCGTCGCCGCAACAGGAGAGTACATTTAGAAAGGTGAGCAAACAAAACAATTTTATTTGACACACAAACTGTAAAGTATATTCATGTTCGCATGTGAGCTGAGAGTTAAAGAGGTAGCCTTTCAAACCTGCTTGCAGACCTTGTCGGTGATGCAAGGCGCGTCTTCACACCTCTTCCTTCCACCTCAACATACCGCTTAGTCTGAACACTCTATCAACGACCAACGATCAATTCAAGCAATTTGAAACACGCTTCTCCAAACCCCCCACAATCCCATCAACAGGACCTTACACTTACAGAAACTCTCATCTTCAGTCTATCTTTTTAACCCTCCTCCTGCTTCTCGCCCCCCTTGCCCCCTTCCTTCCTCCCCCCCTTGTCCTAGTTCCTCGTCAGTGGCACCGTGGCCTGGATATACGAATTCAGTATCGGCCACTTCCTTGAATTCACAAAAGTCTTGAAACAAACCAAGCAAGGCTCGTACCTGCAGCTGGTCCAGGGGATCATGCGCGAGAAGGGCGTGGTTGGTGTGTGGGACGGGTTCTTTCCTTGGGGCTCCATTCAGGCGATTGCCAAAGGTACGTGTGTAGGTGTGTATGTACGTGTGTAGATGTGCATGCAAGGAGGACTAGGGGGATGGGATTTTGCATCATGTGAAAGCGAAAAGGTGGGCAATAATGTCTTCCCCTGCCTGCCGATTTGGTTCCACTCCTCCCTCCCTCCCTCCCTCCCTCCCTCCCTCCCTCTTTCCCTCATCCAGGCGCGGTATTTGGAGGGGCGCATGCCTTGGCCTTAGGGCCGGTGGCGCCTTTGGTGGAGCGAGGAGAACTGAGCCCCTTGGTGGCTGAGACGATGGCGGGCGGCATCGCTGGAGGGTTTCAGGGGATGGTGCTCAGCCCAACGTTATTGCTTAAGGTATGTGTTTGATGGTCCTGTCTCAAACTATCATGTCTGGTCGTTGGCAATCACGTCCAGTCCGGTCCTTTCTCCCTCTCTCCCTCCCCTCTTCCCTCCCTTTCTTCCCCCTCTCTCACCAGACCCGGGTCATGACCGATCCGATCTTTCGCGAACGCATGAGCATGTGGGAGACCAGCAAGCAATCCGCCCGCGTGGGCTTCAAGGTCATCCAGAAGGAAGGTTTGGCAGCGTTGATGAAGGGGAGCCTGACCTTCTCTCTGAAGCGCGTTGCGGACTGGGGGACTCGGTTTTATTTCGCCGTAATTTCCGAAGATTACCTCTTCAAGAAGGGGGATGCGACCTATGTGTTGTCGAATCACGAGAAGCTGGCGGCGTCTCTGATTGGCGGGGGCCTGTCCTCTCTCTTGACTCTCCCACTCGATGTGATGGTAGCCCAGATCCAGCAGGCGAGCAAGGCCGGGCAGCAGGTGTCGGTGCTGGCGACCTTTCAGGCAGAGTTTAAGCAGGGAGGGTGGGAGCGAGTGGCCGGATTTGCGACTAAGGGTTTCGTGGCCCGCACGCTGCACGTGGCCTTGACGACTGGTGAGGAGGAGAAGGAGGGAGGGAGGGAGGCTAGAAGGGAGGGGAAGATTGATTCAAATAGGAGTCACCGCGAAAACATTCTACTCAATTCTCCCTCCCTCCCTCCCTCCCGCCCGCCCTCCCTCCCGCCCTCCCTCCCGCCTTAGCCTTGATGAAGACGTTGACGTCTGTAGTGTACGAAAAAATCTACGGGTGTCCAACTCCCCAGCCCGCGAAGTCGTAAGGGAGGGGATGGAAGGAGGGAGAGAGGGATAGAGGGAAGGAGGGAGGGAGGGAAGGAGAGAGGGAGAGAGAGATGGTAGAGCATTTTTGATTTTTGTTTTGTGACAGTGGGTAAGGAAGGACGTGTTTAAATAGGAGAGGCGCGGAGGGAAGAAGGAAGGGATTTTTTTTTGCGTTGGCGTGGGTGCGTGCCTGAGGAGCACGCATGTCAGACAATGAAATAAAGCATAAGGAAATAAAAGGTTAATTAAAATGGAGCAAGTGAGAGGGAGAGCGGGAGGGAGATGGAGAGAGAGAAAGGCAGAGAGACAGAGAGAGTGGAAGGAGGTATCAAAAAGAGGGACGCAGAGGAAGAACGACACAAAAGAATGAATGGTCTATGTACAATCTCCAAATCCTCCTTATCCACCTCCTCTTTTTCCGCATTTTTATCTTTATGTTGATTATCTACTTATTTCGCTCTCCTGGTCCCCAATCGTGTTCTTCTCTACCTTCTTTTGAGCATAACGAGTGGGTGCGACACCTTTCCTCCCTTCCTCCCTCCCGTCCATCCATCAACACACCTCTTCCTCCTCAATCTGCTTCCTGATACTTTATAGCATTTCACTTCTCCGCCCCCATCCATTTTTTATGGACACAAATCATCCTTCCGTTCCTTTTTTTTCTGGGTGCTATGCGGCCTTTTTGGATTTACCTGATGAGTAAGAAGGTTCTTGTCGTCGCTTGACGGGCGAGGTCATGGGGCTCTTGATGCCTCTGGCTTTGCTGTAGACAGGGAGAGAGGGAGAGAGGGAGGGAGGGGGAAGGTAGGGCGTGAGTAAGTGACTGATGGGTCTTACAATTGGAAGTTTCCTTCCGGCTCAAGAAGGAGGATTAAACCAAGGGAAGGAGGGAGAGAGGGAGGGAGGTCAAAAAAGAGAACCCCAAAAACGTACCGGTATACCAAGGTTAACAACTTGTAGAACCAGAAGAAGTTCAACCCAGCAAAGGCAAAGACGATGCACAGCTGGAAGTAAAAGACCCCGTCCCGGCCGTCGTACAAGTGGCGATTGGCCGGGGCCAGGTATGTGTAGGCTAATAGAGGCGAGACTAGAATGCGCACCACAAAGAACGCCACGAGCAACGCCAGCGTCAACAGCTTGAAGGCCAGGCCGTCCGCAAGCCCCACAGTATTCATCATCCACGCCGCGTGAAGGATGGGTGTGGACCCCTCGGCCAGGTAAACCATCATCGTGTACCATCCGGAGGCCACGTCTTCCGTTTGCAGCGTGTGCCAGTGGGAGAGCAAGCCTGCCACGTGGTGGAACAGGACCGCATAGTCATACACGGCTGGAGTGACAATTTCAACCACCAAATCATAAAGCATATAACCGGTCATGATGCGCATGGTGTCCTTCTCGTAAATGTCCAAGACGGGGGAGATTTTAATGGCGGAGAAGTCGTGGCCGAAGAGAGGCTTGAGCACGATCCAGTACCGAAAGGCCCGGTAGCTCATAATGAGGGCATGACCTGTTTTATATTATTTTATTTATTTGACGGGGCGAAAGAAGAAGTAGGGGAGGAAGGAGAATGGCGGATTTGGTGAGTCTTGGCGATGATATGTAAAGGATGCAGCATGGTATGCAGCATTGCCGCGTGCCATTACGACAAAGCGCGCACATCCCGGAAGAAGAGGGGGGTACGTCAGCGTGACGCGTGGCAGCAATCCAACCTATTTACATTAGTACAAATACACACACAATAACCTCGAAACACCGCAAATGATCATCCCTCTCCCGTTATCCACGTACCTAAAGCCACCATGCGGTTGTCCCAGTCCGTGCGGGCCTGCTTGGGCAAGCGCCGATAGGTAGCCGAGACCTGGCGCAACACCATCCCACTCCCAAAAAAGGACATTGTGCACAGCAGCCCATACCCCAGTGCCAAGGGCAACGGCATGCCAAATAGGGCCTCCCCGTCGATGGCCTCCGCCGTGTAGAAGCGGGTGAGGCCGGAGAGCAAGTCCTTGTACATTGTAGTAGGACAAGGTGGAGGGCCTGTGGGAGATCTTGGCTGCCTGTGCGATAAGTGTGCGGTGGGCAAAGACATATTTAGCGTAACATTTCGGGATCAAAGATGGAATGATCACTTCGACGTCGAGCTGTAGGAAGCTAAGGGTGTGCTGACCGTGGCGTAGGTTGTCCGTGATCTTGGTGGCAAGCGAAGCTCCTCTTGTCATCACACCACTTCTTCCTTCAACAACCCTCGCCCTTTTCCCCTTCTCCCTCGATACCCTTGCAGCTACCAAACACTCACATCCACATTTGTCCGCACACCTACATACAGGTATTGCACGGTTATCTGATAGCTAGATGTCTGGTTGATACTAGGTGTCTTTTCTCCTGCGTTCGCCTTTCCATGACAAGCAAGACGGCCACGGCGGCGTCTTTCCCCTCCTCGTTGTCAAGTCTACCCGGTGCCTCGCACCTACGGGCTCGATTAAGACCAAAACGTCCACTTTGTCGACGTGGCATAATTATGGCGACCCTACTAACGCTAAGTGATGTGCTGGTGCGTGCCAGGGCAGGTGCTGTGGCAACGGTGACAGCTCCATTCGCACACATGGCCCGCGCCCGGCGACGAACGGCTTGGACTCCTCTCTTCCTTGCCCCCTCAACGCAGCTGCCAATACAACATCACGCTCCCACGCCTTTTTTGAACGCACCTAAATCAATTGTGCGACCCAGCGCCAACTCTTTGGCCGCGACCGCGAAGAAAGCCATCAGCAATGCCGCTGCCCCCGCTGCAACCCCATTACCCCCTCCATCCACCAGCACCCGCAGTTTTTACCAACCCGAAAGTCCCTTCCAAGACCAACCCCCCGCTTACTCCCACCTTGTCTTCCCAGGCGGCGACGCCAAGGCAGCCAGTATGGCATTTCACCATATTGACAGCAATGCCTTGCATGTCCTGCGCATCCGGCTCGAGGCCCGCGAACCCTCCTCCACCTCCCCTCCCTCCCCTTCCAGCCGACCTCTCCTGGTCGCGGAAGGTGATATTACCAAGGAAGGTGATACAATAGAAAGGCCTACTATGACTTCGACTACAACCACTACTACTGCTGCTGCTGCTGCTGCAGATGCCCCCCGCAAGGAACATCCGAAACCTCTCAAGGTATGGTGCACTCGCGCGTGGATTGGGAATGGCCCTGGCCAGCGCGAAGCAACCTATGGAGTGCTTGCCGAAGGTCTCGCAGCTGCCTATGCCCTCGGATTGAAAAATATGCAAGTCTGCGTCCCCTCGGCACAGATGGCCCGGGAGATATGTGGAGTGACTCCGCTGAATGAGACCACCAGCAGCAGCAGCAGCAGCAAGAGCCGTGGCAAGGCAGGCTTGCAAGCGGCCCATCAGAAGATCCAATCGTCTATCCGTCATTTCCCCTCCTTTTCCGTGTGGTACGATCATCCGGTGGATCTGGCGGAGGGCGAGGGCGCGGGGGAAGGGGGGTGGGTCGAACCTGTTCCTGAATTGAGGGGCAATCACGAGGACTGGGACCACGTGCTCCCGCATCTTCCCTCTATTACGTTGACACCCACTGCTACAGTCTCCCCCTACCCCCCTTCTGGCTCTTCCTCCTTCTCTTCCTCCTTCTCCGCCTCCTCCTCCTTTTCGAACAAACAGGATTCCCTTGCGCCCCCACCGGAAGCATCTCCCATATCCGACGCTCGACCACCAGCAGCAGCAGTAGAGGCAGCAGTAGCAGCAGTAGCAGATACAGCAGCAGCAGCAGCAGCAGCCACTCCCCCGATCGATCCAAAAGCTGAGTATATTCTACGCTTCGACGGTGCCGCTCGTGGCAACCCCGGACCTGCTGGAGCCGGTGCTGCTGTTTTTTATAAGACACCAAGGGGGAGGGCGGGAAGGAAGGTGAGGGGGGTGGCGGTGTGGTTGGGGAGTGATCCTCCGGTGACGAATAATGAGGCGGAATACCAGGGTCTGATCGCCGGGTTTAGGATGGCGAAAAACTTGGGGATTAGAAAGGTGTGTGTGGAGGGAGATTCATTGCTGGCTATTCGGCAGATGCTCGGGGAATACAACGTGAAGAATGAGAGGCTTGAGGTCTTGTATAGAGAGGCGATGGCGTTGAAGGATGGCTTTGAGGATGTGAGTTTTAAGCATGTGAGGAGGGCGATGAACCCTGTGGCGGATGCCCTGGCAAATCAAGCGTTAGATGAGGAGAAAAGTGGGACATTTGGCGCGCATGGACTGAGAATTGACGCACCACCACCTGTACCAGTGGCTGCCTCACCAAGGGTAGCAGGAACAGGAGCAGCAGTTGGCGCAGCTCGAGGAGAAGGAATAGGACGTCGAGGTTTCAAGACGAGCGCGACAGCGGACACACCCTCCGCCCATGTATATAATCCTACTGCTGAGTACTTGCTACAATTCGATGGTGGCTCACGAGGGAACCCCGGCCCAGGCGGTGCTGGTGTGGTGATATATGAGAAGGTCTCTCAAGCGCGGGTAAGGAGTTTGGCGTTGTGGTTTGGTGATGACCCGCCCTTGACTAATAATGAGGCAGAGTACCGAGGATTGATTGAAGGGTTACGGGCGGCGAAAGCTTTGGGTATCCGTCGCTTGTGCGTGGAAGGGGATTCGCTGTTGGTGGTGAAGCAAATTATGGGGGAGTACAAGGTGAGAAACGAGAGGCTGAAGGTATTGCATGCTGAGGCGATTGAGTTAAAGGACAGTTTCCCGGAGTTTGAGATTAGGCACGTGGAGCGGGCCTTAAACTCAGAGGCGGATGCGATGGCGAATCAGGCTTTGGATGAGCAGAGGAGTGGGACGTTTGGGCCGCTCGGACAGCGTCTTGAGGAGAGAAGTAGAGGGTAGGGAAGGAGGGAGGGGATGGGGGGTAGTTCTAACGAGGCAGGGTCGCTAGGACACAAAGAAAATAAACTAGACTCGTGTATTATTGTCATCTGACTTTGCTGTGGTCATCGGATAGATTTCTCGTTTGTTGTTTTTGTGTCAATGGGAGTGTTCAAGTCAAGGTGGGGAGGTTGGCTGGCCCGGCTTTTTCCTCACGGCACAGTCCAATCATAGAGCGTATCCTATGTGTCTTGCCTCTCACCCGCATCCCTGCACACCTCGGCACAGGCACAAGTACGACTATTATCCGCGCAGCGCCTTGGTCCAACCAAAGTGTCACAAGGATGATCATGAGGGTTTTCCTCTGCGTTCTTCCCCTCCTCGCTGCAGCGGCAACCGCATCAACATCAATCCCTCGCCTTGCATCCGCCTTTCAGGCCCCCGTCTCATCTGCCAGCAAGCGTACCCACCCCTTCTCTGCCGCTGCAGCTGCACGACGACAGCAACGTCAACAGCGACAATCATCCCCCGAGCTCAAGCACACTCCCTTGCAAGCAACTGCCACTAGCAGTGGTAGCAGCAGCAGCAAGCTCTCAGACCTGCAAGCATGGACAGCAAAGTGGCAAGCGGAGCAGCATCAAGGTGCAGGCCCTACTCCCAAGGCTACCGAATATTATCACGCGTCGCTCGCGGAAGTACTGGCCGAGGTCTTTGACCAGGTTTTGAAAGCGGAGAAGGCCGAGAAAGGCGTCCCTCCACCACAACACTTGCTTCTCTTCCCAGACGCGGAAAGCTTGTACGACGGGAATTTGATGCGACAATTCGGAGACCACTTGGACCTGTGCAAGGAATGCTGCGAGATCATGGGAATGTCTCAAAATACAATTGTCATGCATCCTTCCACGACCATTCCGGCGTTGCAATGCCCCGTGCCTGCTGTCTTGATTAAGGGCATCGTCCAAACGAGCGAGGAGTTTCCGGACGACGACCCATATTGGGACGACGATGACGATTCAGCATTTGACTTCTCCGCGCTGTACAACGATGACAATGGTAGCCCCAGTGCAGCGGCTGCCAGGGAGCTGGAGAAGCTGTATCAGGTCCCGGAGGAGGATGGGCCAATAATGGAAGGGATGAAGGGGTGGGTCGACGCAATCATTGCCGACCTGGGCGTGTGCCCTTTCACGGTAAATGCGGCCAAGGCCGGGTTACCACAGGGGGCGATTCGTTATTTCATTGATCGGAGTGTATCGCCCGAGGAGATCTATAGCAAGTACTGGAAAGAAGTGGCGTTGATTTCTAAGGACAGTAAAGAGACGCAAGATGAACGTAGTTTGAGTACAACTCTTCTGATCACCCCTAACTTTGGCTTGAGAAACCGGGAGTTTTTTGAGACATTTAGTAACACTCTGACTCAGCCATTGGAAGCCTTGGGCTTGGAAGACGAGATCCAGCTGGTGTTTTTCCACCCCGAGTGGGTCTTTCGCGATGGGGCGGACCGAATGGGCCAAGACGACGCCGCGAACTACGCTCGGCGCTCGCCCTGGCCGATGATCAACATCCTGCGGACGCCGCAAGTCAAAAAGGCCCAGAAGGCGATCCCGACGGGCTTGGTGTACCGGCAAAACGAGGTGACCCTCGACAAGATCGGCAGTGGGCGTTTGCGGAGATGGTTGGTTGAACGGGACTGGGGGGAGGTGAAGGATAATTTCCGTGTGGACCGGAAAACGGTGCCTATTCTTTCGACAGCCCAGGATTTGCTACTGGGTCTGACTCCTGAGGCTCTGAGTGAGGATGCGGTGGCCGTGGCTCCCCCAATGCGTGACGCAACGGAAAAGGCAGCCACAACCAAGGAGATGGTGGAGAAGAAGCAGCAAGAGCAATTTCAGAAAATGATGGCGGATGAAGGGGTGGACGAGGACAAGGACGAGAAGGGAAATATTGATATTGGTGAGAAGGAGAGCGTGGCATCGGCCTCGGCTGCTGCCTATTCGGCCGCCGCCGCCGCCAAGGCCGCTGCGGCAAATCGTCGTTTTTTTGGGGGGGGGTTTGAGAACGAGTTCGGGGAGGCCGGAGAAGCAGCGGCGGCGGCGGCAGCAGCAGCGGCAGCAGCGATAGGGGAGGACGATGATGAGGATGATTGGGATAAACCCCTTCCGCAGTCACAAATATATTTTATGACAGAAAATGATCCGACGAGGGTTAAGCGACCGATGGGAGAGATCATTCAGGACTCTAAGGCGGTCCTGGCGTTGTTGAGGAAAAGACTAGCACAGAACGTGCCTTTGTCTCCTGCAGAAGTGCATGACTTTGAAGAGAGGGCGTCAAGGATGAGGAAGGATTAGAAAGAGAGAGGAAGGGAAGGGGGAAAGTTAGAGAGGGTGTTTTAAGATGACCTCTCTCTGCTCTGGATCATTAAGTGATGAAGGAAACGAAAGAACTACAATTGATTAAGGACAGCCGTTGGTGCTGCTTTGTTTTCACTGTTTTTATCTTCTTTCTAAAAGTCGTCGCGGTGTATGTGCACGAAATTAACACATATGTGTGTTCCGTAGCGGAGAGGAAGGGGGTGGGAACGGAAGGACAGAGGGGAATTTGAGTCCAAGGCATGTTTCTAATCTCCTTTGGCCCAGAGAGAATACTACCTGCCTCCGACAACGCAACACAAAATGGAAGAAAGCGCAAAAGCGAGCCCTGCCCTTGCCGTCCCTCGATCTTTCCTTTAATTAGTTACCCACCTGACGCATGGTCGGCTTTTGCTACGAACGCAGTTCGGGCAAGCGGCCCAGGCACACGTTGATGAAAAAACTTGGCACCGACTCGTGACCAAGAAAAATCCACCGGCCGTTGAATTCAATAGGTGCCCATCCTTGTCATTGAACCTGCCCATGCTGTGTCTACTGCTGCTGGTGGTGGTGATTGTATTATGGTGGTGGCTCGAGAGCGAGAGGAGGGGTGTATGGAGCGCTCTAGTGGCGGTGATAGCGATGACAGTAGGCTCACAAACAGGAATTAACTCCGAGGGGATTGCAGGATGGTGGTGATTAAGACGAGGAAGAAGAGGACCAGATTGATAGTGATATACATACGCCGAATTTTATAGCAGGCAGGAGGGAGGCCGCAGGGTGGAATGATGAATAGAGTGAGGGAGGAAGGAAGGGGTGTAGAAGGACCGACCGTAGAGGGCCTAGGATGGAGAAAGGAGAGGTGTCGCTCGCTCGTTGACTCGCTTACTTGTCACGCACACAGAGGGATTGATTGGTTTTCTTCTCTACTTCTTGTACATCGAGTGGGTGGAATATTCTGCAGCCGCTGATAATCTCAAGTCTAGGCAAACATCGAGGAAGAAGGATATGGACAATAGGAAGGGGTGGGTAAGGGGAAGCCACTGATTTACTTGTGCTTGCAGGACGCCCACCCTCGATCCTCTACTGACGATCACCAATGACGACGCACGGATGTGCATAAGCCAGCAGACTTCTGAAATCTCGAAAGAGCTCTAAATAAGTTAGCGAGAGAGAAAGAGATAACAGAAAGAAAGTTTCCAAGCCCACCCACACACACAAAACGTCCTCAAGGGAAAACATTTCCAAGCCCACCCTCACACACAAAACGTCCTCAAGGAAAAAACCGAACCTCGATGGCGATCAACGATGGCGACGCGCACGGACGCAGAGAATCACCGCCCCAGCAGACAGGTGCTGTTTGAAAATGATGAAGGAAGGAAGGAAGGGGGAAAGGGTTTCCAAGC
>Ga0160420_100150_pt1 | contig 40794 bp, 50 predicted proteins | sample CelAP2metagpilot_FD_108197 | JGI IMG/M metagenome (GOLD analysis project Ga0160420, IMG submission 108197) | Phycosphere-associated microbial communities from algal ponds in Kailua-Kona, Hawaii, USA - Cellana AP2-5-5 metagenome pilot | ecosystem: Engineered > Artificial ecosystem > Aquaculture >...
ACTTTCCCTTAATCTAATCTAATCTAAAACTTTGTTTCCGTTCCCCTTTTTGGCATACGTACTGATCCCTCCCCCCCCCCCCCCCACCCTCTTCCATTCTTTCCGTTGTCCCAACCGCAGGCGCAAAGAGCTGGGTGAAAGAGCTTCAACGCCGGGGGGACCCGAGCGTGATCATTGCCTTGGCCGGCAACAAAGCAGATTTAGCGAGCAGTAGGCGGAAGGTGGAATTAAAGGAGGCCCAGGAATACGCAGCGGAGAATGGTTTGTTGCACCTTGAGACGAGTGCCAAGGACGCGCAGAATGTCAAGGCGTTGTTTGTGGAGATCGCCAAGAGGCTGCCCAAGGCAGTAGTACCGGTAGAGAGGGAAGCGTTCCCTATTATTGCGCCAAAGGCGACGAAGAGGGGTTGTTGTTGAGGGAGGGAGGGAGGGCAGGAGGAAGGGGTAATTGTTGATAGGGGGAGATGGAGAAATTTTCGTTGTGGCAAGCAACGGCAGTAGCAGCAGTAGCTATTGCAACACCAGGCTTTCCCCCAAATTATTCATTGTTTCGATGGATTACAGCTGGATTACAGACAGGAGGAGGAGGAGAATGAGGAGGGGGAGGAGGAAGGAGAAAAACAAAAAAGAAGAGGAAGAAGAGGGAGAGTGGAGAGTTTGGTGAAAGGGAGGGGAAAAGGGGTGTGCATCACGGGGAGGTAGACGAGCAGGAGGAGCAGGAGCAAAGAGCTGAACGGGGAAAGGAGGGAGGGAAGGTGAGACGAAGAAGGATGGTTTTGAATATAACAACGACAATATAATGTGGAAAAGAAATAACACACCAGGGAGAGCGAAAGGAAGAGAGTTGAGAGTCTTTGTCTACTGGCCGTCAAGCAGTATTTTGCTTCCTTCTTCACCGTATCTTTTTCTTCTGGTTGCTTTGTAAGTGTAAGTGTGTGAGTGTGCGTGTGCCTCCACGTCAACCCCCCTCCCCTTACACTACCTGGCTTCATTTATATTTCCTTTCCACTATTGAAAGCACCTTGTGTCTGATAGTCATGCCATGGACGACCCTTCTTCGATGCGTTCTGCCGTTTTTATAGCCTGCGACAATTCTTGCCGTTCCTTTACCTGCCCGTCTCGTACTCATTCTACCATCTATCCCTGTCCGTGTGGACGGGTCAGTGGAAACCAACGTGACCACTTGCCCTGCACACACACCCTTCCAGCTCCTCCTCACCCATCGTCCCCCTTCAGCTTTTTACTGGCTCTTGCTCGCCAACAACCATCCCATCCCTCCCTCCCGCCCTCCCGCCCTCCCGCCCTCCTCCTTCTCTAAAGCTCCTCCCTCCTTCCCTCCCTTCATCCCTCCATTCCTTCTTTAAAGCTCGTCTTTCCCGCCGCCCGCCAGCAGCCCCTCTGCCGACTCAGGTGACTTCCCCATCTCTTCCCTTACGTTCTGCAAGAACTTCTCCACCTCCGCCGGGTCTTTTTGAAGCTCGTCCTGGTTTAGGGAGGGGGGGAAAGAGGAGGGGGTGAGAGGCGGTTTGTTGTTGCAGCCTCATGCATGTCCGTGAGGAAGATGTTCCTTTTGTTTGAGGAGGGGGGGGGGGGGAGGGAAGGGGGGAGGGGAAAGCCATACAATCGAGGGAAAGAGGGAGGAAGGGAGGAAGGGAGCGAGGAAAGGAGGGAGGGCCTACCGCCATGATTTTGGCCTTTTCAATGACTTCGGCGAATAGAGGCGTCTCGGCCATCTTCTTCATTTCCTCCTGAAACGAGGGGTCGGCCATCTGAGGAGGGAGGAAAGGAAGGAGGGAGTAGAAGAGGGAAGGAGTGGGGGTTGGTGGTGTTAAAGGAGGAAAATGGAAAGAGTAATTAGTTGGATCAGACAGACAGACGGATGGACATCGGTCACACACGTTATCCCCACATGTGATTGCACACACACACCCCAGTCCCGTCACACTCGGTTATCCCAGGCGGTAATCCCACACACTCATCTCACACACTAATCCCAGTACACGCGCCAATCCCTCACGGTAATGCGATTATACCTTCACAGTCATCTCACACAATTATCTTGTCTCATACACGCCAATCCCCCCCCACACACGTACCAGCTCCTCCACCTCCTTTGCAAACTCCGGGTCATTGAGCATGTCCATGGTCTCCAGCACATCCGCGGGATTTGACATGGCCGAGGCCAGGGTGCCCAGCCCCATTTTTGTGGACGGGTTCTTCAAGTACCTTCGGGGGGGAGGGAGGAAGGGAGGGAAGGGAAGAGGGGTTGAGTGACTCAATGACGCACGCCTGTCAAAGTACCCAGTGGCATCTTTGTCGACGGATTTTTCAAAAACCTTGGGAAGGGGGGGGGCTAGAGGAAAGGAGGGGCAGGGAAGGAGGGAGGGAGGGGCAGGAAAGGAGGGAGAGAGGGCAGGGAGGAGGGAAGAAGAAGCAAGGCAAAAGGAAGGAAGTAGGGAAAGGGAGGACTTACTCGTCGACTTGTTGCTGGAATTCAGGGTCATCCATCAGCTCTTCCACCTCATTCATAAACTCCGGGTCTTCCTGCAACTTCAACAGCTCTTTCATGGCGTTGGGGTTGTTGACTGCGAGGAACAGAAAGATAGGGAGTGAGGAATGGAGGAAGAGAGGTAAGCATAGGGGTCACAGCAGCGCGCATTTTTCAGGGCCGGATTGGAGACAGGAGGCAGCATGGATGGAGTGTGGGAAGTAGGAAAAGTTGTGGATGCGATGGCTCCATCACAGATCAAGGGACAAGCATCAAACTTCTTCTTGCGCAAAGCACTCCATGAGTCGTTATCTGCACATTATACACACATTCGTAACCGTCACCTTCGCCCGTCACATCACAAGGATCGATCATGCACAAGACAAATAAATCTCATCATCAATCATCGTTACGTACAAAGGTCCTGGAAGGCCTGAAGTCCCATATTTGCACTCTCTTTGCCCGTGTATTCCGGTTTCTGCTCCGGCGCCTGCTCCTCTTGTACGGGTGTCCTTTTTTTGGCCAGCTTGCTAAACAGGGCGTCCGTAGAGGGGGTCACAAAGAGGAAGACGAGAAGCCCAAGGAGCAGGGCGATGGACCGGATGAAAGAGAGGGGGGCGGTGCGGCTCATGGTTGAGATTTACTGTGTGTACGTATGGAAGGGGAATTGAACATTTACTGTGAAGAAGCATCTAGGTGCATGCATTGGTTGTGTCAAGCAATCGCTTTTTTCCAAGCAAAAGGTGTCCGGCTTGTCGTGTGGTTCAATTGCAGTGGCACCCTCAAGATAGTTGCGGTGGGCGTGAAGGGAGGCAACCCCAGTCAGTGCCGCTGCGTCAAAAAGGCGCGGGAGGGACACGCTCGCCAAGAAAAGTGTTGCGCATTGCGGGCTTTCCACGCGCACCCTACCACGCACAATGTAAGCTTACACCTCTCCTCATTTGCCCATGCTCCGTACACATAGGGAGGAGAAAAAGGGAGAACCGCACGCAAACCCGCCGCTGCCATTGACGCCCCTCCGCTTCAACAGCTTCTCTACACGACTTTCCTTCCTCCTCCCCCTCTTCCACGCCGCCTAAAACAATGAAGATTACCACGCCACAAATCACGTGGCATGGCGGTGAGGCGGGCAAGAATGACCCAGTATTAAGCGCGGACGTACATCCTTGTGGCGTGCTGGCGACGGGCGGCGCCGATGCAGAAGTGCGGGTAAGTGTCCGCGCGGAAAAGAGGGGAAGCAAGGAGGGAAGGGGGGAGGAAGCAAAGAAAGCGATGCTGTGCGGCCATGAACCAGGGCGGGGCACGCAATGTCGAGTGCCTTATCCATGAGCAACATTTTCACTTACTATTGTGACACGGGGACGCCTCCTTTCCATTTGTCTGCGCGTGCCTGGACCTCTCTCTTTGCGGTGCGGCATCATTCTCCAATTTTGCCCATTCCCTATTCCTCACCATGCCTTTCATGTGCCATGGGAGTATGAACAGAATCTCCCACTTTTTACAACTCAGCCTCCATTCGCAGCAACAAATCTTTTGTCAATTGCAACCGAAAATTACTTCTCTCACCCATTCTCTCTTCCCTCCCGCCCTTCTGTCCCCACCACAGCTCTGGCTTCTCCATTTGGATGAAAACGAAGAGAGCAAATTCCAGGATTACCTGTACAATTTCGAAAACCACCAACGCTCGGTCAACAGTGTCCGTTTCTCCCCCAACGGCCGTGCCCTCGCCACGGCCAGTGATGGTGGGGTGATCTTCGTCTACCTCCTCCCCCCCGGCCGACCGACCCGGATCTGGCGACAGCCTAAATGCCAACGACTGGTGATCTGCCGATTGATTCGGACGACACAGAGCGACATATATGATATGGCCTGGGCACCTACCTCCGAGGAGCTGTGTTCAGTGTCCGTGGATAACAAAGTGTGTGTTTGGGACGTGACGGGCGAGAAAAGTCCGTTGGTTAACACGTTTACCAGCCATTCAAATTATGTGCAGGGTGTGTGCTGGGATCCCCGGGACGAGTATGTGGTATCTCAGAGCAACGATCGGAGCTGTCGGATGTATACGAGGAAAGCAGTGGGAGGGGGGAAGAAGAAGAAGAATAAGAAGAAGAAGGAGGGGGAGGGAGGGGGGGAGGAAAAGGTGAAGGTGGCGACGTCGTGGGTGGAGCATGTACAGTTAAAGTTGGGGCACAGGGAGGGAGTGGGAGGAGAGGGGAAGGAGGAGGAGGAGGAGGGGGAGGAGGAAGGCGAGGACGAGGGGGAGTTGTCGATGATCGTACCGGTGATGAGCTCCACACCAGTGGCGATGGTCGTGGGAGGAGGGGGAGGGAAGGAGGGAGGAGGGGCCGTGTTGCCCACTGCTTCCGCTGCTGTTGACGATGCGGCAGATATGGATGGGAAGAATGAAGGGGGGGAAGGAGGGAAGGCGCAAGAGGTGATGGTGACGAACATGCAGGACGCGGCTGATGCTGCTGCTGCGCCTGCCGCTGCTGCGCCTGCCGCTGCTGCTTCTCCTTCAGCTGCTGAAGAGAAGGAGCCGAAGGGAAAGGTGGGGAAGGAGGAGGAGAGTGAGAAAGAGGAGGAAGAGGGCGATGAAATCGAGGTGGTGGGTGTCAAGAAAGGCACCAGGGCGCTCGCGGCCGCCCCCGCTGCCGTTGCTGCAGCCGATGCTGCCACCGCTTCTGGTGGTGGTGCTGCTGCTGCTACTGCTGCCAGCAAGACCAAGCGCGCTCCTCGTCCTAACCTTTTTGCCGATGAAACTGTGCCCTCTTTTTTTCGTCGTCCGGCCTGGTCGCCAGACGGCTGCCTCCTGCTCACCCCCACCGGACTCTACCGCCGCCCGTCCCTCCCCGATGGCTGCAGCAGCAGCAGCAGCAACAACAACAACAACAGCAGCAGCAACAACGCCAAGGAGGACAAGAACAACAATAGTAATGGTCCCAGCAGCAAAACCGAATTTGCCACCCATGTCTACGTCCGTGGCGCTTTCGCGCGCCCTGCCCTAGAGCTCCCTCACCCGGGGAACAAGGCATCCGTCGTCGTCCGTTTCTGCCCTCAGCTCTTCGCCCTCTCCACGCGGGAATCCAAACACCAGCCCTCTCTCCCTCTTTCCTCCTCTTCTTCGTCTTCCGAAGAAAAAGAACCCAACTCATCCTCCCTCCCTTCCTCCTCCTCCCTGACGGATCTACCGTACCGAATGGTCTTTGCTGTGCTGACGGTCAATGCCATCTTGGTTTACGATACTCAGCATCATTTCCCTCTTGCCGTCATCAAGAACTCGCATTATGCGCCCTTGACGGACACAGCGTGGGTTGCCGATGGATCGGCGTTGATTGCGACCAGTATGGATGGCTATGTGACGGTGGTTTGTTTCCCAGAGGGGGAGATAGGGAAGGCGCTTGCTTTGGAGGAGGTGCCGGGGGAGGTACGGAGGATGTGGGAGGCTCATTATGAAGGATTGGAAAGGAAACGAGGGGGGGAGGAGGAGGAGGAGGAGGAGAGGGAGGAGAAGGAGAGGAGGGAGAGGAAGGCGGCTGCTGTAGAGGTGGCGAAGAGGGAGGGGGAGGAGAGGGAGAGGAGGAGGAGAGATTGGGAGGTGGAGGGGAAGAAGCAGAGGGAGGAACGAGAGCATAAGGGGAAGGACAACATTATCTGTGTGAGTGATTCGGATGATGAAGTGGGAGGGAAGAAGGGAGGAAATGGGTGCTCAAACACTACGGCCAGGGCTGTGTCGGGTGGGAAGAAGGAAGGGAGGGAGGGAGGGGTGAAGGACATAAAGGTGGCGGCGATGGACTCGGATGGAGAGTCTTTGCACAGCGAGGAGGAGAGCGAGGAGGAGGAGGAGGAGGACGAAGTAGACGCAGAGGAGAAAGAGGATGACGAGGGGGGGGGGGAGCAGAAGGGGGAGAAGGCGAAAAAAGTTTGTGCCTTTTCGGCCGATGCCTCAAGAGGGAAGAAAGAGGGAAGGAAAGAGCAAGGGGAAGAGATGGAGAAAGAGGAAGATGAGAGTGCTGATGAATGGGACGGGACTGTAGCTACCGCAGGGGCAGCCAACGCGAACACGAAGGGGAAGGGGAAGAGGATTGGGATGCGGGAGAAGGGGAAGAAGGACGGGAAACAGAAGAACAAGAAGGACAGTAGCAGCACCAAGCGCAAAAGTGCGGACATGGAGGAGGAGGAGGAGGAGGAGGAGGTGGAGGGACTAAAGGAAGATGAAGGGCAGGGTGAGGAGGAAAAGCAGCAACAGAAGGCGACGACGCCGGCCAAGACATTGAGGGTGGCGACATCGAGCAGCAGCAACAGTAGCAGCAGAAATTGCAGCCGGAGCCCAAGCCCTACGGTCACTCTCAATACTCCTACTGCTGCTGCTGCTACCATCGTCGTCAACAGTACCAGCAACAATGCTGTCAGCAACAGCGCACAGAAAAAGAAGCGTATCCGTCCTACTCCTGTACGAGGGGCGGGGAGTGCTGCTGAAGATGCCTTTGCTGCTGCTGCTGCTTCTGGTGCTGTCGTTGGTGGTGGAGAAATAATAGGAGGAGAAGAAGGAAGAGAACAGAACGAGATAAAGATGAGTGGGATGGAAGAGCGCAGTAATAGTGCCTCAGCTGTTGCTCTTCCTTCTGCTGCTCCTACCCATCGAGCGGTAGCAGCAGCGGGAGGGAAACCGGCGAAGAAACGGCTGGCTCCTACGCTTGTAAAGCCGTCTTTAAATTAAAATTGAGCTGAGAGAACAAAGGCAGGAAGGGAGGTAGATTAGTCTGTGAGTGTGTCTGTGTGTGTGAGAGAGAGAGAGAAAGAGATGTACTGTGCCAGTGCGTGCATCCGGCCAGAGTGAAGACGAGCGAAATGTTTGGTGGGATCGAAAGAATGGAGGGACGGAAGTGATTGGAAATATGACAGCAATCACGACTGCCGGGGGCAAGCTAAGAAAGCATCCCGTGTGTACGGACGAGGGGGGGCAGTACCAGGAGCTGTAGTAGCAGGAAAGACAACGATGACGAAGGAGAAAAGGGAGGGTGGGGAGCAGGAGGAGGAGTAGTAGTAGATGTAGCAGTAGAGGGACAAGGAGAATGGCGCGAACGAAGAAAAGTGGCAGACAATAGTAAGTAGTGGAAATAAAGGGAGAAGAAAAAGAAGAAGAAAAGGAAAAAGAAGAGGAAAACCAGGACAAGGAAAAGGGGAGGAGGGGCAAAAACAGAAAATGCGCATCATGAGCACTCAAGTAATGGAATAAAAGCAAAATACCAGCAAGAGGAGAGGTTTCGGCATCTTAGAATGTGTGTCCCTCCGTGTAAGTGTGTGTGATTTCACTTGATTCCTCTATACACATCCTTTTTTTTTTTTGCTGCTTCGTTTTGGGGGATGGAAGATTGGTTGTTCCTGTTCTCCATTTCTGCCTGTAGATCGGAGGAGATCCCAACTCTGCTGCTGCTGCTACTCCTAAAGCTGCTGCTGCTGCTGATGTTGCCGCTGCGGCTGCTGCATTTGCCACGAGATAACCTCCCTGTCCCTCTCCTCCCCTCCCTCCTCTAACTGAAGAATGTCATGATAAAGTCAGCAAGCCGATCGGGACAAAACCACACCAGCCACCCCAACCAAAATGCCGAAATCCCACTCACATTTGCCACAATATATCTTGTGTTGGGGTAGGGCGCCGTCAAGGCATGAGTGATCGCCTCGGTCGTCACACTGGGCTGGCTCGCCTTCTTGACCTGCTTCAGGTCCTTGCGTCGCTTGTCGGGGCGAAAGAAGTACCCGTACACCGACATGATTTCTTCAGAGGCCTCCACGTGTGTGTTTATGCTCTCAGTGACTTTGCCGAAGATGGCAGTGTTGACGAAGGCCGGTTGGACGATAGAAACCGAACACCCGAATGGAGAGAGCTCTCGTCGAAGCCCGTCACTTATCCCTTCCAATGCCAATTTGCTCGCGCCATACGCCGCTCCGGTAGGCAAGATGACGAGGGCTGTGATCGACGACAGATTGACAATACGGCCTTTGTTGGCGCGCAGGGCAGGGAGGAGGCGCTGGGTCAACTCGAGGGGGCCATGGACATGAACATCGAACATGCTCCGAAGCGCGGGGAGGGGGTGGAATTCGAGTGGGAATTTCTGAGCGATCCCTGCGTTGTTTACAAGGCCGACGAGCGGGGTTTGAGAGGAGGCAAGCTCGGTAAGGATTTGTTTGGTGCCGGTATCGATTGTGGAGGGGCTGGCCATGTCCATGATTATGGGTCGAAGGTTCTTGAGACCTAAAGCTTCGAGGGCAGTGGCATCGGCGGGTTTACGCACAGTGCAGTAGACGATGTAACCTTGCTTGGCCAGGTGCTGCGCGGCGTGGTTGCCAATCCCAGTGCTGGCGCCGGTGATGACAATGGCCCCGCCCTTGGCCGGGATGGGGAAGCGTTTGCGAAATGCGAGGAGGAGGATTTGGTAAAAGAAAAAGGCAAGGACTACGGTGAAGACAACACCCATGCATATTCCCTGGAGGAGCTCTGGAGACAGAGGTGCTGATGCCATGGTTGGCGCACTGTACGGGAAGGAGGGGTTGGATCATCAAGGGAGCGCGAGCTATGAGACTTTTGGAGGGTAACAAACAACAAAGCAAAGCAGCCGCCGGTGTATGTACAATGCGAGTGTTTGAGTATGATAAGTGTTGTGTGTGAAGGCCAAAAAGCGCAGGGCACTTCCCCAATTACGAACGAGGAACATGTTAGCGAGCTGTCAACAGGTTTGTCGCGATGAGCGAGCGACAAGTGCCCTGCTGGTTTCTGTACCAAGACGTACGTTCCCTCTTCATTACTTAGTGAAAGCACTTTGTTATTCTTTCACTTGACTTCTACTTCCCTTTCTTTTGCGCTGAAACGTGCACCAAACGTAATCCTTTCTTTTACCCTCCCTTGCTCACGCCCGATCACTCCATCCCTGGCGGGGGCGGGAACATGCTGGGGTCAATACCTGCCTCTTGGGAAAGCTTTTGAAAACGAGCCATCAACTGGAGTATCTCAGCATCGGCCATATATTTCTGCATGGTTTCATTATCCTTGGACATGACGGCTTTCATGAGCTCCTGTAAGAATGGGAATGTGGGATTAATGTGTCTGAAGCCAACCACTACTATAAAACTGACAGGAGAAAATGAGGTTATTCTGTCACAAGCCGGCACATTTTACTTGCTTTCCCCAGGCAAGCGTACCTGCAAGCGAGGATTACTCATTATTTCCATCATTTCCTGACTGCTTGTCAATTTCTGAAGCGCCTCTGGGTCGACGCCACCGGGCAAGTTTCCATCGCCTGCCTTGGCCGCGTCCCAGTCGAAGTCCGGTGTCGCCCGTCCCGCCCGTTTTTCCTCATCCTCGCTGTAGGATTATATGAGGGATTGTAGAAATAAATATAAGAATAATGCCACAAATATACTGCCATGAGTTCTCCCTCTCCTACTCCGACGAACCCACACCATGCATTCCTCTCCCCTCTCCCCTCCCTCCCATCATTCCCACCGTTGCTGGTTGAACGTGTCTAAAATCTCCGGGCGCGCCTTCCCCTCCATCCGTGCCTTAAGCAGTAGTGTTTCTAGATCTGATCGTTCAAAAACGCCGGCATAGGTGACGCCACGCAAGTCCAACTCGGCCTTGATCTCACCTACTTTCATCTTGCCCGGAATGGCCTCCTCGTCGTCGTCGTCATTCATGGAGGCGCCGGCACCGTCAGAGGCGGCAGCAAGCAGGGAGTTGAATGAGATATATCGTTGATAGAAGGCGTGGTAGATAGAGGTAGATGGAAGGAGGGACGTGGCAGCACGGGAGGCTGTGAGTGGATGAGGTGGGGAGGGTTGCAGGGGGATAAAAAGGGCTGCTGACGTTTGACGCACATACCATGCACGGGCCATATACGTACCGAGGCGTGCCGACGACGGCGCTGGGACAGAAATGAGGAAGGCGAACGCGCCGTTGTCGTTGTTTAGGGCGAGTAAGGCCCCGAGCACGGGGACAAGGAGGCAGCGCATTGCAGTGAGTATTGCTGCTGTGCTGGGACGGTTGACGGCGGCTGGAGGGTCGGCTTGGCTCCTGTGGATGTTTTGTGCAAAGTGCCCCGGCTAGGAGTGAATACGGTCCTATTTATGCTTGATGTATGTATGCATGCATGTAGTCAGAAACGTACCAATGCGTCTTGGTGTCTGCGTGGGGAGTGGAGAAGCAAGTGCGTTCTGCTTGCGGATGATGCTTGCAGCAACTTGGATGATGCCTGGCTTGTCCCACGCCAACCACACACAAACACACACACCATTATACAGACTGCAACACCAGGAGCAGCACATCTACAACCACAGGAACAATCATGGAAGCCGGCCAGTCACCACCAGTCCCTCCATCTGCTCCTACCGCCCCTGCCGTCCCTCCTATCTCCCCTCCCTCCACCGACGACCCCCTCATAGCCATTTTCCGGGCCAAGCTGAAAGCCGAGGTCCCTGTACCCATAGCGGGTGTCCAAACGCTGTTGCATGTCATGAGCAATAGCCGTGCCGTCACCATCATGGGCATTCAGAACGACTTGCAAGAAGCCACCAAGAAGTTGATAGACTACGAACGACAAATGAGTCGAGGCCGGGCCTCCATCTCCTTTCGGGCGGGGGTCGAGCTGTTCTTCCGCTATGCCACGCGCAACAACGACGATGTCCCAGATTTTAATGCCCTTAATCAATTATTCATCACGCGGGGGAATCGTTTCGTTGCGAATGCATTGAAAAGCCGCGAAGTGATTGCTGAGCTTGGGCACAATTTCGTGCAAGATGGAATGGTGATCTTAATGCACGGCCGCTCTGAAGTGGTGACCGGCGTCCTGACCCGTGCCGCGCAGAATAATAAAAATTTCACTGTGATGATCACGGAAGGTCGCCCGGAGGGTTCTGGATTCAAGGCAGCGGAGCGATTGACTGAAGTTGGGATCCCCGTGACGGTGATATTGGACTCGGCCGCTGGGTACTTTATGGAGAGGGTTGACATTGTATTGTTGGGCGCTGAGGGGGTGGTGGAGAGCGGGGGGATCGTGAATAAGATTGGGACATGCCAAATAGCCATGGTGGCCAAGTTGTACAATAAACCGTTGTATGTCGCGGCGGAGAGCTATAAATTTGCCAGGCTTTATCCATTGACCCAGGCGGATTTGGAGGAGAATATCGATAACGATTTAAGCCGGCCGTTGGTTCCCCCCATGCAGAGCGACAGTAGCGGCACTAGTAGCAGTAGTAGTAGCAGTTGTAGCAGTAGCAACAGTAGTAGCGCCTTCCGTTCATCGGTAGTGGTAGGAGATGGGGGTAATGTTGGGTTCGAGAGTGGGAGTGTGGCGGGGGTCGCGGCAATGGTGACGACGCAGAATCCAAGCTGTGACTACACTCCGGCGACGTACATCAGTCTGTTGTTTACGGATTTAGGTATCCTGACCCCTGCAGCCGTGTCGGATGAACTGATCAAATTGTACCAATGAAATTCATTTGTTGACATCCCAAAGAAAGGAGGAAGGGAGAAGGTAAGGAAACAAACCGGGCGCATGTAAGATGGAGGGAGGAGAGGGGGATGATGCTCTGACGGAGTGTGTCGTTTTTCCATTGGATTTTTATAATTGTTGTTGTGAACAACTGTTTTCTTTTTGTGTTCAGCTCCCCATCATCTCTATGAATCCTCTTTCTACGTCTTAAGCAGTCACGGATTGCTTATCTCTAAAGGTCATTGTCATGGTTGTCGCTGTGCCTTCAATCGTGTATGGAGCGATACTCATCCCCCAATCACATCTCAACTATATCTGCGCTCCTTCCTTCCTTCACTCAATCAATCACTCGCTACCACACAATAGCCAACCCTCAAGAAAAGGTAGTGTGCCGTGTGTCCGTTCATTCTTGTATCCCACCTACCCCGTCAGCCCCCGCCATCTGTACCGTCCCTTCCTCCACTCCTCCTCTCTACGGCCACTTCGTGAACCCCCAAACTTTAATCGCAATCTCCAACCCCGTACCCACCTGCCATGCAAACAACGCCATGTTCAGGGCGTTGAGACCGATGTGCAAAGATCTCGCCGTGTCATTCCCCTTCTGCATCGCCGGTACCAGCGCAGCAGCCGCCGCCCACAGAGCCGTGATCCCCGCACCAGCATACAGGTGGGGCCCGGGGAACAACTTCCCAGCACGGAAAAACGTGTTGAACCCACCCAGGATGGAAGTGAAGACACCAAGACCCAGTAGCGTCGATGCGGTGTTATAATGTCGGTCCCGGAAGTCGCCGGACAAAAGGGCCTTGCGTCTCTCGCTCAACTCCGCCACTTGAGCATCGATCTCCTTGACAGTCGCCGAGCGCAACACACTCAAATCAGCCTTGAGCTGCGCTGCTTCTTCGTCTCCCTCACCCATGCTCTTCAATACCCCTTCCACCGAAGCAATCTGCTTGGCGACCGGCATGGTCACTTTACTGCCATCCGAGAGCTTCGGCAGGGCCTCCTTCAAGGCGTTGATATCCCCCGCAAGAGTACGAATCGAGCGCCACTGCCACCCCAAATACCCCGTGTACGCAGTCGTCAAAAACAAAATGCCCATCACCGTCGGGTGGACGAATGCGAACGTTCGTCCCTCCAACACGCCGTACTCCCCCCCCTTGGCCATGGCATCCGACGCCCCCAATACCAACGGAGCCATGAAAGCAGTGGCTTTGGCCATTTCCTTCACGTCTAGCAGGTCGGGGGAAACGGATAAGCCAGGTATGATGGGGGCGAAAGACTCCTTGGTGTTGAAAACCTGGTCGGGCTTTCGGGCGTGCAGCCTTGGCAGAGCATGTCTGCGGGCTGTGGGTGGTGGGGAGAAAAAGAGTAGATGCAGGTGAGAGGCGGTGGTCAGGTTGACAAGGCCATGAGCTGGCTGGCGATGTACATGCTTTGACAGGGTCCTTCATTAAAAGACGCAGACGTGAATGTGTGGGCGGATGGGGGAAGGGTCTCTGGGACATACCTCGCGGATAGGACTACACGAAGGGGCTCTAATCACACACGCACGACCAAAACCCAACCCCAATCCACCCGCAGCCAAACGCACCTTTAAAACTGGAGCCCACAAAGGCATCGGCACCCTGGAAGGACGCCGTGGCTAAGACCAAGGCGGTAACAGCAAATGCTCCCTTCATTCTAGACGCGTCCTCGCTTGTTAGTTGCTTCTGTGGTGCGTGTGTAAGAGCAAGAGAGGATAAGAAGAAAAAGCAACATTATAAGACGAGGCTATGACTTGCAGGTTATACTGCAAGCACTGGCAATGGGTCTTGCACAGGCAAGACAGTGTATTCTGTGTAAGTGTGAGAGTCTTTAAGAGCCGTCTTAAGACGGACGGGGCTTTAACAAAGTTGTTGAGAAATACGTCCGTGTGATGATTCACACCTTGCTTGCCAGCACCTCGCCGCCTCGCTCTATCGTCGGTAAACTCCCTTGCGCGGGCCCAAAATTGAAAGAAAACCAGAGATAAAGCACGAACAACAAATCTTTGAATGTCCTAGGCTTTGTCAGCCTGTGGAGGCCCCTCAGGCTTGGGTTCGACCCAGTTTTGAGCCTACCTCATACCAATACCACCCCATCCACTTGCGCCATTCAGGAAGAGTTTGACGCAGACAGACTGTTCTTGAGCTAGCTCCATGTCGGAGGCTGTCTAGAAACAAACGAGGCCGGCGAGGAAAGGAGGCAGGTTCATCTGATGGCCATGGAAGATAGAGGGGGCGGAAGAGGGGGGGGAGCACCGGCACACGCCGCAGCTGGAGCCACGAAAAGGTGGGCGTGCCCGGTGTGTACGTTTGTCAATGTGCAAGCGGACGACAGTGTTTCGGCGTGTTGTGATATGTGCGAGACACCTCGTTCTGCTATCCCTTGGGGCTGTAGTACCTGCACGCTACTGAATCCCGCTGCGGAGAAGCGGTGCAAAGCCTGCGGGGAGAAGAAAAGGAGGTGGAAGAAGAATAAGGACCACAAAAAGGGCAAAGACAAGGACGACGAGAAATCCAAGAGGTGGAGATATGCACAGGATATGGAGAACGAGGAGAAGGGCAACAGTGACCTCACTGACTTGGTGTACGAAGACCGAAAGATGCCGGCCCCCGCCCCTCCTTCTCCTCCTTCTCCCCCCATCTCCACCTCCTCCTCCCCCTCCTTCTCAGTCTCGACTACGTCACAACCCCTCCGCATCAGCACCAGCAAAATAATGCGGGAAGCAGCAGCATGGAGGAAGGAGGAAGACGACGACGACAACGAGGACGACAACCATTTACGGGCTCGGGAGGCGTTCGCCTTGTCCCTTTTCAATGAGTTCGTCACTTCCGATGAAGTATGGGGCGCAGGACTTACCAGCAGTAGCAGTAGCAACAGTAGCGCAAGTGGTGATGTCAAAGGTGGTAATCCTAGGCTAACGTGTTTATGTTGCGGGAAAATGCATAGTACTAGACGAATCATGGTGAGTGTAAAGGAGGGGGAGAGACGGAGGGGCGGAGGGACGGAGGGACGGAGGGACGGAGAACGAAACGCTGAAGAGTGTTATGTTGGTAATTGACTCATGCGTATACACACACATTGACATACTAGACCATGCATTTTGTCAGGGACCACATTGATGAGTTCCAGGGCGAGTTGACGCTGGAGAATGAAGAAGGCCTGCGGGCACTGCGTCTCCAAGCAGATGCACAGCTCGCCCTGACGTTGCAAGCGAGGGAGATGGAGGGAGAGGAGGAGGAGAAGAAGGAGAGGGGGGGGGAGGATGAGGAGGAGGAGATGAGGAGGAGGGTATTTGCGAGGGTTCGGAATTCCGATGAGGACGGGAAGTTACTGTTGCCGTTTTCGAGGGCTGGCAAGGCGGTGATGAGGAACGTGGCCGGAGGGAGGAGAAGGGGGAGGGGGAGGGAGAGGAAGATGAAAGAGGAGAAGGAGAGGAAGAAGCGGGTACGGTTGTCTTGGTCAGACGAGGAGAAGGAAAAGGAGGAGGAGGAGGAGGAGGAGAGTGACGATGACAGCGATAGTGACGACGAGGGTGTGGTGGGTCATTGGGGGGGTAGGAGGGGGGAGGAGGAGGAGGAGGAGGCTATGGAAGGGCCAACGACGCGGTCAGGCACCACGATCCGATATGGGCCAACCTCCTACCCTTCCGCTGCTGGTGTGGATGCTGGTATACCTTCGTGGAGGCGAGGGGAAAGGCCGGGGGATGGAGGGAGGGCATTGTCGGCCCTGAGGCCATTGGAGAGCGAGCGGGAGATGGAGGCAAGGAAGGCGAGGAGGTTGCAGCTACTGGTGGAGAGGACAGCGGCGATGCGCACTCGGCTGGAGAAGGGGATCGCCTCCCTCCTCCCTGCTGAGGGTGTCGAAGGGGAGAGTGGAGGGGAGGGAGGGGGGAAGGCACTGCCGGATGTGGTGTTGGAGGGGAGGGTGTTGAGGAACTACCAGAAGATGGGTTTGTCGTGGTTGTTGTCGTTGCACAAGAATCAGCTCAATGGTATCTTGGCCGATGAGATGGTGGGTGGGTCGTTAAAGTGGAGGAGGGAGGGAGGGAGGGAGGGGGGGAGGGCATGTCTTATGGACGACTGCTCACCAACCGAATTTCTTCCTTCCTTCCTTCCTTCCCTCCCTTCCTCCCACCTTAGGGGTTGGGCAAGACGATTCAAGTCATTGCCCTCCTCCTCCACCTCCACCTCCAACAAGGCATCCGTGGGCCTCACCTTATCGTCCTCCCTCTGTCGGTGCTGAGTGGTTGGGAAGACGAGCTGAGGCGATACGCGCCGTCGATCAGAGTGTACACGCATAGAGGGGAGAAGGGCGTGAGGAAAACAGCCTTCCACCGGGTCATGCAGGAGTGCTTTGGTCGGGCTAGTGGTGGGAAAGGAGGAGGAGGAGGAGGAAGAGGAGGAAGAATTGGAGAGGTCGATGATGCCGCTTCCTCCCCCTCCTCCTCCCATTCTTCCCCTTCCTCGCCCCTCGTCGTCCTTACCACGTACGAAATCCTCCTTCAGGACGACTCCACCCTCCGCCTCTCCTCCCTCTCGTCCTCCCTCCCTCCCTGGCACTTTCTCATAATTGATGAGGGCCATCGGCTGAAAAATGCTAAATCCAAACTCCTTCATATTTTGAGAAAATTAAACGTCAAGCGACGGTTACTCTTAACAGGAACACCGTTACAAAACGACCTGAAGGAACTGTTTACCCTTCTGAGGTTTGTCCAGCCCAAACTTTTTGGTTCGAAGGCGGCCAGCTTGGAGGAGTGGTTCGATCAGCCCTTCGATGGAAGTAGGGGAAAGGGCAGCAATAGCAGCAACAGCAGCAACATGGAGAATACCATCGGAGGAGGGGATGAAGGAGGAGGAGGAGGAGGAGGAGGAGGAGGAGGACAAGGGGACAAGGAACGACGCAGAATCGTCCTCTCCAAGGAAGACGAAGAGCTGGTTCTCTCGCAGCTCCACGGTGTCCTCCGCCCCTTCCTCCTCCGCCGGACCAAGCGCCAGGTCCTTGCCTCCCTCCCCAAGAAAGAAGAACGCCTCATCCCCTGCCCGCTCTCTGCAATCCAAATCCGCCTCTATCATCTCCTTCAAGACGCCTCCCGTGCTTCCTCCTCGGCCTCCCCTTCCTTGGCCTCCATCCCGTTCTCCAGTCGTCTCTCCACTGCCAATCTCCTCATCCAACTCCGCAAGGTCTGCAACCACCCTTTCCTCCTCCTCGACCAGCATTTCAAACACACCGCAAAACCCTACTGGCAGCTCTCCTCGTTCTCTCCCCTACCTCTCTCGTCCTCCCCCCATTCCTCCTCCTCTCCCTCCTTCCTTCCTTCCTCTGGCAAACTGCTCGTCCTATCGGCCATCCTCCGTCGCCTTTCATTCCTGGGTCATCGCCCATTAATCTTCTCTCAATTTACGTCCACATTGGACGTAATCGAAGACTTCCTCATAAAGCATTTACCGTCCCTGCCGTACTGCCGACTCGATGGGAGCACCCCCGCCGGAGACAGGGAAAGGATTATCGATGCGTTCAACCGTAACGCCTCGGACGTTTCCTGCTTCCTCATCTCGACGCGCGCGGGAGGCTTGGGGCTGAATTTACAAAAGGTGCGTTTTTGATTCATTTGCTGATTGTTTGAATAATTATTTGATTTATTTACATCATATGTACTTTTCTACTTGTGTCTATGCATAGTTCTATACATCTCTGCGTTGCATCCATGCACGTCTTTATTTTCTTCATGCCTTTTCATATTTGTCTCTTCATCCCCCCTCGTTGGATTAACTGGCCTTGCCTCTGGTCCTCACAGGGGGCCGACACCGTGATTATCTTCGACTCGGATTGGAACCCCCAGAATGACCTTCAGGCCATGGCCCGCTGCCACCGCATTGGACAAACCCAGGACGTCCTCGTGCTGCGCCTTGTTTCCGTCGGCCCCGGGGGGGGAGGGGTGATGAGTGTGGAAGAACATATCCAGAAGGTGGCGCAGTCGAAGTTGAGGAGGGAGGCGAGGGTAATTGGTGCGGGAATGTTTACTTGGGGGAGGGAGGGAGGGAGGAAAGGAGGGAATAAGAGGAGGATCAAGAGAGGGAATAAGGGGGAGGAGGAAGAGGGGGAGGAGGAGGAGGAGGAGGAGGAGGAGGAGGAGGATGCTCGGAAGGTACTCCAGTCGTTGATGGAGATGGAGTGTGCGATGAGAGGATCGAGGGTGACTCATGTAGAGGAGGAGAGAAGGAAGGGGATGGAGGGAGGGAGAGAGGAAGGGGAGGTGGCGATGGAAGAGGAGGTTTGTGTGCAGCGTCACTTGTTGACCAAAGATGCGATGGACAAGGCGTGTGCTCGCAATGAGTACGAATTGGCAGTACTGATGTCTTTGGAGAAGGAGGGAATTGAGAATGAAAATGAGGAGAAAAAGGAGGAGGACGAAGGGGGGGGAGTTGGAGGGGAGGACTGCTTGATGGGCTTTAACGACCTGCCTGCCTGGTGGGAGGAGGTCGAGGAAAAGATGAGGGGAGGAGGGAGGAGGGAGGAAGGAGAGGAGGAGAAGGTAAGGAAGCGACATAGGACGGTTCGGTATGAGTCCTTGAAGGATGTGGACATGTTCCAACAGAGGGTGAGGGAGGTAAAGGAGGAAAGAGGGGAAGAAGGAGAGGGGGTGAGAAAATGGAAAGACAAAGGAATAAGCGAAATAGAATGGTAAGGGGGAAGGAGAGGAGAAGGGTGTGGATGGTGGCAATGATATTGATAATAGAAGCAGAAGCAGCAGTAGCAGCAGCAGAAACGGAGACAATAATGTGTTCGCTGACTACGAGGGAAGATATGATGGTGAAGGGGGTGGGGAAGAGGACTCGGGGGGGGGGGATGATGAGGATGAGGAGGAGGATGAGGAGGAGGAAGAGGAGAAGGGACGGAGAGCATGTCATAGGCCCCTAAGTATTTCTGTCGATAGAGCCAAGGGACAAGGGGATAAGAGCGCGAAATGTAGAGGGGGATAACATGCCGTTGTCGGCTTGCTCGTGTGTACAGTTTTAACCCTCGAGCCCTGTTTAACCATCTTTAATTATGTAACAACAACAAAAATAGAACGAATGGGTATAATAAAGGGAGACTAATGGTGTCCAAGGGATACAAATAAAGAGCTATCGTAAAAATCTTCAGCCGTGCTGCAATGCTAACACTGTCACATACCACACAGTCTCGTGTGCTTTCTTCTTCTCGTTCTTAATTTTTAGTTTTACACATTCGTATCCCACCCACCCACACGCACTTATCCCAGCCTTCATCCGTCCATTTTATCACTGCTTTGATGACCGGTCTACTCCAGCCCCACCTTGCCTGAAATCACTTCTTCTCGCTTCCGCCGCCGCTGCCCGCCGTGCTCTCAGCGTCTCCTTCTCGTCAGCGCTAAGTGCGACCACATGCTCCGCACGCACATCGCCACCCAACGCGTTGGCCCCGCCACCACTTGCGCAGCAGCACATGGCGCCCATCCTTTTTGGTATGAGAGGGGATGTACAGGATTGGTTGTGAGAGGCAACTGGCGGATGAAGATGACGACGCATTTGAAGGACCCGACGGCTTCCCGATGCGACTTGCAAGGGGCCGTGACACGCGTGACGACACAGGTTTACTTTGACTGGCGAGCTAAAGTAGCTCAAGGACCTTTGATGCAATGTAAAGGTGAGCCTCTGAGTAAGCATAGGGAGGGGAGGGTGAATGCTCGCTGGCTTGACCGCTGCATGCAAGACACCCTGCGACCTCGGCGCTGCTGCAACCCCAGGAAGGTGCGGCAGACAAGAGCCTGCTCTATGTGTGTGTTCTTAATGTCAGTGTGGGAGCTTCAGGGTGGTAGTGGTGAGACGAGACGAGCGAGACTGCCTCGCTTCTATAGCAAAGCGAACGGCGTTGAACGGCGAACGTTGCGACGCAACTCCACTTGAAGCCAACTTTGATGTACGCAAGCCGCCTATAACATGCTCAAAGCTCGCTCTTGATTGCGAAATAGTGCCTCGTTCTCACTTTAACACCGCCCTTTCCACCTCCATAACCATCTTAGGCAGCTACAGAACCGGTGCCTGGGGGTTGCGTTCATGCCACCTGCCCCCTGGCAGCAGCAACCATGAGGAAAGCCCTGGGCAGGGTCTGCCCTTGCTTTGGCTTCAGATTCCGAGGTCAGCAAGAACAAGGATATGACACCGTTGCCACCACCACATTTAAATCAACAACCGACGTCTCCTACGGCAGCACGAGCATTCTCTCCTTCCCCAAAAGCAACAAAGGAGGCGGAGCCGCTATTTCTGCCTCTGACTCGTCGGCAACACCTGTGCACCCTGCCATAGCATTGCCTCGTTATGTGATGGACGAGGAAATCGAGGTAGGGAGGCTGCCACAGTTTTTTTATCCTTCATAAGTCGCGTCTTCATGTTTGATTTTTTCCCCACTCTTCTTTCTCTCCCTCCCTCCCTCCCTCCCTCCATCCCTCCTGCCAAAATATCACAGCGATGCTTCGGGTGCGCCGTTGCATTTGACTTCGTCCATCGGCGTCACCACTGTCGTCGGTGTCGAAACATCTTCTGCGCTGCCTGCACCTGTCGAGAGCGGCCCGTCCTTCTCTACATGCTGACAGACCCCGTTCGGGTTTGCCTTCGCTGCGGGAGTGAAGTTCTTAAAGAAAACGATTTTATCGATGTTCACCTCCACGCCCTTCTTAAAGGCCTTGAAGTAACCATGCCCAGAGGCGTTCTTGGCAAACGACATCCTGTCACTCTTCTCCTCTCCCCCGACCTTGATACCCTCCAAGTCGTTGACCTTCCCCCCCTCCCTCCCTCCCTCCCTCCCTCCCAACCGCGGAAAATCATCAAATCTCTCCCTTTGCTTGACATTGGCGGCGTCTCCGAAGAAGCTTCTCTCTCTTTCATCCTCCTCACTACGGCTGGCAGCAGGTTTAAGTTTGAGACGAGTGGGCCAGGCCAAAGGCAAGCGTGGGTATGCGCGATCAGAGAAGCAGCAAAGCATCTACCTCAAATGAAGGGATTGAAAAAAAGAGTGGAAGAGGAGAGGAGGCAGAGGGAAATGCAGGAGAGGATGATGTTAGTAGAGAGACAGGAGAAGGAAGCATTGCTGGCCAAGAAGAGGGAGAAGGCCGCGATGAGGAATGCGATTGCCGATAAGTACGGGCTAGCCAGGCGGTGAGGGAGGAAGAAAAGGAGGGAGACAGGGCAGCGTAGAGAAGAGTTGTAAGGAGCAAATGAAGGAAAGATGTGTAGACACGTGACGCTTGTAAATTATTTTCATTTGAGTGTTGACACCACTTTCTGATCTATGACTCCTTGTACATGGCTTCCAAACCAATCATGGCAAAGCCCGCCTTTTCTCTCTCCCCTCCTCATCCTCTCTCTCCTCCCCCTCCCTTACAACTTTGACTAAATCCACACGCGGCAAGGGCACTGTCAATGCCTGCATCCCTGACGGCCCAAAAAAATCCTCTGGCGTTGCAGTTGAGAGGAGGGATAAGACTCTCCGTATGTCCTGCACAAACGAGGGGCGCTCGATGGCAGGGCTGGTGGACGTTTCTTGGACCAGATCGTCGTCGGAGAGAAGGGAGAGGGCGTGGATGTTTTTGGAGCGTTTAAAGCGGAAGGGGGCGATGGAAATGAAAACTTCGTCTCCTCCTTCTCCCTCTCCGACTACTGCTGCTGCAGCTACTGATGTCGAAGAGGAGGAAAAGGAAGAAGAGAAGGACGACGAGGAGGGAGAGGAGTGCTCTTTAGAGATATCGTTGGAAGCTTTGGCAATACGGAGATTATAATGTTGGGGTGTGGATAGCTCTGCTTCTATTCTCCTCTTCGCATGTTTTTTATGCTTGACTTGGACGTGCGTGAGGCTCCTACTGCCCCATCCCCACAGACGGAGTGCACGTAAGGTGTGCCTGGGGCCACGCAGGTTTTTTGGGATATCACCCGTAAATACTCCAATACATGCTTTAGAGGGATCGAGAGTCCCTCTTTCATCCCTTCTTTCCCCTCTCTCGCCGGCGGAGGCGAGGACAAATCCCAGAGAGCGACAAGTGGGCGCAGCAGCAAAGGCACTCGCCGACGAGAGGGCAGGGGACAATGGCTGCACGCGTGTATTCAGCGATGAAACAAGGGCAAGCTGCAAGTTATACGTCCTTGGAGACTCCGATGCGAAGTGACGCAGGACAACCGCCGTTAAGAGGCCCGCCTCGCTGTCCCCATCGTACCCTCCCACGATGAAGATGTCCAAGTCCAAGGGTGTGTCGCCGGCGGCGCTATCATCACCTCTTAAAGCTCGAACTTTGTCTTCCACGGCTGTTTCCATTGCACACAAATCAGCGACCGTCTCGGGGGAATCGACATGCGCCAGGCCTACCACGCCAGTCCCACCACGCTCTCTTATGCCAACCAAATGACACGTCGTTGCCTCGTCGCTCGCGATGTAATCAATCCCCTCGCCCGGCGCTACAACCGCCCACTCATGCTGCATAACGTACAGAAAGCGTTTCCAGTTGTCGTGAGGTCTGACCATTCTGCCCACTTTCCCTCCTTCCCTCCCTCCCTGGGAAGTAGGGGATAAACCAGGCAAGTGAGCTGCAATAGTATTAGAGGCCGCATGATTGGCAAAGCGCCGCGTGCGCTCGAGCAGGGCTGGCTGTCGTCTCGTTAAAAGATCGGTGAAAATCTGCCCAAAATCCGTGGTCTGCGAGGTGCCAGAGCCTCGCTTGGCTTTGAAAGCGGAGCGTAGAAGAGGGAGGATGTCTTCATCAGTCAGGAAAGGGAGGGCCGCGTATCTGTCCTCACTAGAGATATGAGGTACAGGCTCGGGAGGAAGGAGGACCGGCATTCACCACGATGGTTACTTGGCCGTCGTTCTTCTGTAGCGTATACGAGGATATGTGGTGCGATAACTGTGAACGTGGCGTTTTTATCCGAGCAGTGAGCAAGCGTACCAAAGCTTGTGCAAGATCCACGGCGAGTTCATACTAGGTTAAGGTACTTTCTTCTTTTTTCATCAATAATGCCTCTATTCATCTACGTCCATTCAAAATCAAGCAAAGCAATAAAATGATTAGTTTTTTTAGGCCCGCCCGTCCGATTCAAGGGCTTCGCGGAAGGATGTGGGTACGTCATACATTGAAAAATGTTACTTTCGCATCTCTAGCCCACCAGTATGATTGACCGCTACTTTTTTGATTCTTTTATCATGCAGTATATACTAAAGTACACCCCATCCTCACTACCTGCTTTCCCCGGGCCCCCCCTAATCCCTCCCTTGTGTCAAAATCGCCTCCAATTCAGGCGGCAATGCATCCATATCATCATCATTCCCCAACATCTTGACCGCCTCATAATTAATCTTCTTTGAAATTCGCTTCTTGGCCAAATGGTTTGATACAGCAATCTCGGCAGGCGACCGCGCTGGCCCTCCTCCCCCCATTCCTCCCGCTGCTCGACTCCCCCCGGCCCCCACTACCGAGGCGGCCGCCGCCGCAGCAGCCACTGCTGCAGCCGCCTTCTTCTTCTGGTGGTTGCTTTGGCCCGGTTGACGGTAATTGAAATCTTCCTCTGCACGCTTCTTGGCTGCTTCTTCTTCGGCTTTCTTCCTCGCTTGCTTTTCCAGGTAGCCTCTGTGGACTTCATGCCAGACTTTGCTCAATTTTTCCACCTCCTCCTCCGAGCGGATATACTGCGCCGTGTCATCAACCTCCTCTTCTTCTTCCTTCTCCTCCTCCGCCACCACCACTGCCGCCACCTCCTCATCCTCTTTCTCCTCTATTTCCTCGACTGCTGCTGCCCCAAGCACCACAGGTGCTGCAATCGTCACTACTGCTCCTCCTCCTGCTGCTCCTCCTCTATTTATTCTTCCATTGATCCCCACCTGAGCTGCTGCTCGTTCTGTATCTGCTGCCACAGCCCTATTATTTGCTTGCTCCTCCTCTTCATCCAAAAGCTGGTCCATCAACTCCTTGTATAACCCCACTTCCTCCGTCCCTCCCTCACTCTCCTCCCGAATTAACGGCCCCACGTCCTCCTTTCCCCTTTCCTCCTCTTCCCCCTCTCCCTCTCCCCCTCTTCTTGATCTCTTCCTGCTCCGAGCCCCAGCCACGCTACCACCTCTCTCCCTGCTACTGTTCGCAGTCGCAGCAGCAGACGAGGACGAGGACGTGGACGATTCCCGCCCATTCACCGACGTCACCTCTTCCTCTTCTTTCCCACTCTCTCCCCTCCCCTTTGCGTCTTTTCCTTCATCCCTCAGCGCTTGTGCCTTTCTTAACGCCTCCGCTGCCTTCATCTTCACAGCCCTTGTGAACGAAGGCGGGTCCGCCTCCCCCACCAAGCGAGGTGCTCCCTCCCTCCCTCCCTCCCCCCCTCCCATCCGCGGCGAGATATCAAACTCTGACAGCGCCATATTTGCAAGCTCGTCTCTACTCATCATCCCTGATATTGGCGTTTTTTCAAATTCATCCACTCGTTTTTTGATTGTGTCGGGCGAGACTCGGACTATTCTTCCCACGTCCTTGTAGGTCCGTGGCTTCTCGTGGTATATCGCCGAGAGGTAGAGGGCCGCGCCACAGATACCGGAGGGACGACGACCGGCTTGGATCCAATCACGTTGCATGGATGCCACTAGGCGCAGCGCAAGCTGGGACACTGTGGTTTGTTCTTGTTCGGAGCCGAGTTCGAGGCGGGCGGCGAATCGATGGATGTAGATGGAAGGGTCGATGACGGCCAGGTTAAGGCCGGTGAGCTGCTTGAATTTAAGGAAGGCATGCCCGAGGACGTAGACATTGATTTGAACGGCGTCAGAAAAGTCGATGAGCATATGTGGAGAGTTGTCTTCGCGGCAAACCATATACAAGCATACCGCCACCACACACAGCGTTTTGCGACCTTGAACGAAATTCCGTTCCACTGCCGTGCGGAACAAGCGACAGGCACGGTCAACGAATGCTTGACGGAGTCTAAGCTGCGAGACGACCTGCTGGATGGCACGGCGGCCATTGTTTAAGGTGGTGTCGCGGGAATCCCGTGCATAAAAGCGACGACGACCCCGTCCGGCCGAGCTGTAGGCCTTAGTCATTTCAGGTCCGACGAACTGTCCGACCACTGTGGAGGCACCTCCCGCGCTGTTCTCATTGAATTCCACAGAGGAGACTATGGCATTTTCTTCTACGATGGTGTGGCAGGCCATGCAGATAGTAGCTCCGTCGGGTTCGCTGTACTCAAGGTCAATGCCTCGGCAGTCCGGGTTAGGGCAGCGGAGGATCTGCTCCATGCTGCTGGTGCGACTTGTTGGAGGGCTGCAGGAGCGGGAGGGGGCGTAGAATGCAGACGCTGCGTGATGACTGCGTTTGTGAGATGTGGGGTGGAGGAAGGTATGGGGGCGTGAGGGCGAGGGCAAAGGACCGGTGCGATGTTGTTGTTGTGATGATGCGGATGAGCGGATGATTGTCGGTCTCGTAGAGCCCTCCCTACGGCATGGCCGCGACCGGGCAGGGCGACAGCCAGATGACATCGTAGGGTACGCTCTAGGTGTCGCGATAATATGCGGCACTGTGGGTACGTATATTTTCTGAGGTTTGTGTGATTTGGTCACTTGGATGTCGGCTAGATGGGTCGCCAGTACACTCCACTCTCGAGCTCTCCTTTTTTGTGCCCCATTCTCTTACATCCCCATTTAGCTTCCCCACAACCGCCACGCCCACCACAAAACACAATCACAGGAAGTCGAGGCGCTGCCTCGCACCCAGTGACGCGTGCCCTCCTTCCAGGTTTTGCAGCATAAAACCTCCCCACCATCCCGACGCAACCACCCCATAATTTCTAAAATGCTGCGCCACCTGCATACGCGTCATCTCAAGCTTCTGCGACCAAAAGCACGGCCACCACCTTGGGTTGACACTTCTACCTACTTCCTTTCCTCCTCCTCCACAACCCCCCCCCCTTCCAGCTACGCAGCACCTCGATCATCACCAGCACCACCTGCAAAAGGCCCTACCCTCAAGGAGCTCGTCGCCCAAAGCACGGACGGCCTCACCTGCATTCCCCAAAGCCGCACACGAAATTTCTCAGTCATTGCCCATATTGACCACGGGAAGAGCACCTTGTCCGACTGCCTCCTCGAACTCACAGGCAAGTCACACGGCCGGCCAAGAGAGGGTGCTTGAGGACCCGCCCAAAAAGCCCCCTCGGCCCTATGTCTCACATCAGTCCCCCCCTTGTTCCCACCCTCCAATCTCGTTCTTCGTTGAATAGGCAATATCACTGCCGCCGAGAAAAAAGCCAAGCCCCAAAACACCGACACCCTTCAAGTGGAACGCGAACGTGGCATTACCGTCAAGGCGCAGACTGCTTCCATGATCTTCCGGCACCCAAAAGACAATTTGGATTACCTCCTCAATCTTGTCGATACCCCCGGCCATGTTGACTTCGCCTACGAAGTCTCCCGTTCCCTCTCCGCGTGCCAAGGCGCCCTCCTCCTCGTCGACTCCACTCAAGGCATCCAAGCGCAAACCATTTCCACCCACACCCGCGCCCAAGAGGCTAACTTAAAAATCATCCCGGTCATCACGAAAGCCGACCTCCCCCACGCTCAAACCGATGATGTCATCCTTCAAATGGCCACCACATTGGAAATAGAACTCGAAGACGCGCTGGTCACGTCCGCCAAGAGCGGCCTCGGCGTGGACACGATCCTCCCTGCCGTCATTGATCGGATTCCGCCCCCCACAGGCGTGCCTGACGCGCCCTTGCGTGCCCGGCTCGTCGATTCCTGGTACGACGAAACAAGGGGAGTTGTATGCTTAGTCCAAGTTGTGGACGGATTGATCAAAGAAAACGACCGGATCTCCGCTTTCTCCCTGGGGCCGTCAGAGAGCTTCTCGGTTCAAGAGGTGGGTGTTTTATGTCCCTACCAGCTCCGGACTGGGCGCCTATTGACAGGACAAGTCGGGTATGTCATTGCTGGCATGCGGTCGACCCGCCAAGCATTGATGGGGGACACCTTGTTCCATCATCACAAGAGAGGGGGGGAGGCAGCGGAGGCTACCATGCTCACCCCCCTTCCTGGGTTCGAAAAAGCCAAGTCCATGTTGTTTGCGAGCATCTACCCATTGGACACCCAAGACTTCGATTCATTGGAGTTAGCCGTGAACAAACTCACACTTAACGATGCATCCGTCACGGTGCAGAGGGAAGGGAGCAACACCTCTCTCGGCTCGGGGCTTCGTTGTGGCTTTCTGGGCCTACTTCATATGGAGGTCTTCAACCAACGCCTCCGCGATGAGTTCGGGACTGCTGTCCTCCTCACCTCCCCTACAGTACCGTATAAAATCGTACAACCCTCGCCTGAGGGGGAGGGAGGGAGGGATGGGGAAGTGACGGAGAGGATAATTCATACCTTGGCTGATTGGCCGGATCCGGCGACTACGCCTAATTATAGGGATTTGAAGATCGAGGAGCCAGTGGTGGAGGCCACGGTGTTGACGCCTGTGAAGTGCCTGGGGGCGATAACGACGTGTTTGAAAGAGCGGAGGGGCGTTCAGGAGGACATCAAATATTTGGATGACAAGAATGTGGTGCTTAAGTATCGCTTGCCGTGGCAGGAGGTGGTAACGGATTTGCATGATGTCGTGAAGAATGTCAGTGCTGGGTATGCTAGCCTCAATTATCGCGAGGCGGGCTATGCGTCCGACGATTTGGTGAAGGTTGAATTGGCATTGAATGGAGATGAGGTGGATGCGCTATCATTCGTTTGTCATCGGGCCAAGGCCGAGAGGGAGGGGAGGAGGGTGGCGCTCAAATTGAAGACTGTGATTGACCGTCAGAATTTTGAAATCAACATCCAGGCGAAGGTAGGAAGGAAGGTTGTGGCACGGGAACGTGTGGCACCGTACCGGAAAGACGTGCTGGTGACCAAGGCAGGAAAGAATGTGGGAGGGGGGGATGTGACCCGGAAGAAGAAGTTGCTAGAGAAGCAGAAACAAGGAAAGAAGAGAGCCAAGATGGTGGGAAAAGTGTCATTGAGTCAAGAGGCGTTTTGGGCAGTGATAAGCAAGGATTAAGGAGGGAGGCAAGGAGGAAAGGATGGAGGGAGGGAAGGCCACACAGTGTGGAAGAAGGGATATAGGAGTGACATTTAGAAAAGAAAGCATGCAATGTACCAAATCGCTGGCGAACAAGTGTTCACGGACAAATAACGTTAATATTTCGCGATGAATTTTGTGGCTCAGCTCGGTCGATGGTTGCGGGCTGCCGTTGTCCTTTCCTGTGTCGTCCTTCCGCTTGGCGTCCCTTTCAACACAGCGCTCTCCTCCTGTCCTATCTCGCCTCGTTCGTTATTACATTCGCGTGCATACACTTTTGAACCCATACACAGAAAGTAGCCCATTATATAATACAACCCCGAAAGAACGAAAATGGTAAATTGATGTAAACCCGCACCGCCTTTTGCCTTTTGTCGCATTCTACGCTGCGCGTGCTCTTGGTGATTACAGACATAGTAAATACAGGTGAGACGATCACTCGGAGGAAGCTTTGCTGCCAATTGGTGTGGCTATTATAGATGTATTTTCGACTCGTCTCTTATTGCCTGTGCTGCTTTGGACTCTCTCTAGGATCCCCATTTTTTTTCTGCAGTTCTTTGTTTTGGGGGAGTGTTTTGGGGATGTTTTCACGTGCTTGGTGGCATGCGTGCTTTCGAATACACGTGTGTATGGGTGGCGGATTGGTATGTGCGTGGGTGTGGGTTTAGGTGGATGTAGGTGGATGATACATAGTGGTTTTGCTCGATTGCAATTTTCAAACTCACTTGTGCACATCTGTCCTCCATTTTTGCCTCTTTCTTGTCTCCCTCGTTTATTGTCTCCCAATCTCGGACTCTCACTCTTCCTTGTCTACCTCTCCCTCTCTCTCTCCATCTCTCTCATTCTTTCTCTTCCTCTCTCTAGCTGACTTGGTTATTGAATTTAGGTGAGATATTTCTGGTTCCATTTTTTCGTACGCATTGTCCTTCTCCCACACGCTGCTTCTGCAGCAGCTGCGAGTGATTATGCTTCACAGGCGATGTAGAGACGACAAAGGGGAGGGTGAGAAACACAATCTTCATTTTTTCTCCTCATACCTCCCTCCGCTTTCCTTCTCTGCACATCTCTTTCACTTTTTCTAGTTTGACAAAATTCTTTCTCCTTCTCTCTTTCTATCTAACTCATCTCTCATACACCACCCAAGAAACACAAAACGCCAAACGTTTCTCTCGATACGTCGACATTTCATCTCCTGTAACGCCTCCCTCCCTGCCCCCCTCCCTCCTTCCCTCCCTCATCCCTCCTACGGCGCCAATAAGCCCTTGATGAATCGTCCGACTGCCTCCCCATCTGTGGTGGTGAAATCCAAACTCACGAATGACGAATGACTTGCATACCGCTCAGTATCCCCGCCCGCGACCCGGTACATCTTCTGCTTCTCCTCCACCCCACCTTCCACCCCTCCCTCCACCCCTCCTTCCATCCCTCCTTCCACCCCTCCTTCCACCCCTTGTTCCTCCCCTCCAACCGCTCCTGCGTCTACACCTGCATCTGATGCTTCTCCTCCTCCTGGTGGAGCAGCAGCGCCGCTATCATCGCATGCTACCACGTAGAAGGCCGCTGCTAATTTAACCTGCCCCTCAGTCCCGAAGAACACCGCGTCTGGATCCCAGATATAGAGAGACTCTTCCGGGAGAAAGTCTTGCCAATAGGAGGCGTTGGGTACCTGAGGCAGGGAGGGAGGGAGGGGGGAAAGGAAAGGTAGGTGAATAAGTATATGTGGCATATGACGTGTGCACGATGAAAGGAGGGAGGGAGGGAGGGAGAGTTGGAAAGACGGAAGGGGAAGAAAGACGTACCTTGGCGTGTCGTTTCGCCGTCTTTCCCGAGTGATAAAGCAGTGCCATACGTCCCGTCCGGTGGTCGCAAATCACCACCCTCACACGCAGGTTTGTCGGGTATTGCCCTCCATGACACCCCTTGAAAAAATCCCTCACACTTCCAAACCTCTCCAGGCCTGGATCACGGTCGGCAGCAGAGAAAGGCTCGCTCACTTCGTGACGTTGAGGCCCCGCAAGACGCAAGATGACGTTCTGACCAACCGCCACATGGATGGGGCCAGTTCCATAGAACAAGCGACGGTTGTCCATCGCGTCGGTGATCTCGTACACCATGCTCAAGCCCTCTTGCCAAGCACTGGTCGTGCGATAGCGAGGCTCACCCAAAGCTTTCCCGAACGTCATGATTTGGGAGCGACAATCGACGCGGAGGAAGGCGGTGGAGGCTGCAGACGGACTCGCTGCAGCCGCCGCCGCTGCGGCAGCAGCTGTAGTAGCAGCAGCAGGAGCACGGGCGGCGTGGGACAAGAAGGAAGAAGAGGCAGACGCCGGAGAAAAAGGGGACAAGGGGGAAGTATAATCGGTACCATTACTACTGGTTGTCCTCTCCTCCAACTGCGACAACCACTGTGACGACGGCAACACACCCATCCCTTCCCCCCCCTGCAACGCTCCCGCCCGGAACCCCACCCATCCCGCCGCCCCTCCGCCTCCCCACCTTCCTCCTCCTCCCCCCTTTTCACCCCCCCACCCCCCCAACCACGCAACCCCCGCTCCAGGCAAAGCCGGAAACAAGTCGATGCTGATCGGCCGCCAGAAGGCATCACTTGCCGCCATTTCTTTCCAACCCTTGCTCACCAACGCCAGGACTCCCAATTGAACTCTCCCTCCCGCCCTCCCCTCCACCACATAGTGCCACACCTCTTGCATTAAGGCACTATCGTGCAGCACCACCGATTCTGCGCTTAATCCCCCTCCTTCCCCCCTTACTCCTGTCATCGCCATCGTCGGCACTGCACTACAGCTGTAGACGCTGCCGCTACTGCAGAGCCCTCCCCCTCCATCTCCCGCGGGACCTGGAATCAGACCCCTAAACCTGCTGCTATGATGACTGCAGCTGCGCGGGAAGATGAGGGGAGGGAAGGAACAGTATTCGGATCCTCTTCCCTCCTGGGCCTTCATCTCTATCCCGTTTCCGCCAGCCGGACGATGCGTTTGATGGCACGAAGACGAGAGAGAAGGCATGCAATTACCACTGTCCATGGCCGTCATCGTCGTCATTAAGTCTTTCTCGCCACCCATTCGAATATCTCCTCCAGTTCCATCTCCTTCTTCTCCCCCTCCACCTTCCCCTGGCTCGACCAGCAAGCCACAAAGCGAGTTTACAAGCCCATCAATCTCAGCCGAGCCACCGCCGCTGGTACTGTCGCTGCCACTGCTGCTGCTGCAGGTAGGAGTGCTGCTCCTGCTGGAACATGTACTGCCGCTACTGTTGCTACTGTTGCTACTGCTGCTGTTGTCGTAGGCCCGCGTTTCCTCCTCCAGCAGTGCTCGGAGCTCCGTGCCGCTTCCCGCAACAATCTGCTGAGCTAGGCGCAAGAGCTGTTTTGTTGGTCCAGAAAAAAAAGTAGAGGCAGAAAATGAGTGCCGGACAAAGTAACATCCAAACATGTAATCTGGGATATCATGCTGACACAAACATGTTTTGGGCTTGGCCCTCTGCCCCTCCATCCCTCCCCCTCCTCCATCATTCCCTCACCTCTCGAGCAGCCAAGGCTTTCGATGTCGCTACCATGGCGGCCGCAGATTTGGCGGCGGCCGCTACACTGCTGCTGACATGGTTGCTACCGATGCTGCTGATTACTGCCGGGCTGCTGGTGGCATTCGTTTTCATCTCCTCGTTATTCATGGTCGTATCAGTGGTAATATGAGTGCACTAGTGCTTCGGGCCGAGATTCCGAGCAGCAGCGTTCGAGCCGTGCGGCTCGATTTATGCGGAAGCCTGCAGGTATCCGAGTACCGACAGCCTGCACACGCAGAGCTACTCTGCTACCAAATAATATGCTGTAGGATGGAAAGGTGTGGGGTGGATTGGCGTGAGGCTACCACTAATTTGCAACAGACGTTTGTATGGCCCGCTGATGTTGCGAGCGCCGGGACAGCTTGAAATCCAAGAGCCTCGCGGCTAGCCCCATGAGTTCAAATGCTTCGTAATGAGTGATTGATGATGGAGTTTGAGAAGTGAGGGAGTGAGGATGGCTGAAAGCGATCGCGTGAATAGCGGCTCCCCCCTTTTTCGCTCTCAGCAGGCTGCTCATAGAAAGACACTCAAGTTGACCGCGTTTTATGCTTTCACTGCCGGCATGTTTCCTTGTGTCTACATATTTTTCAAGGAAATTTGCATACAAGTGGTCTCTGAAGGCCTGGCCTCCCTAGTGGGAGCCCACTGCCACACGCCACACTGTCACCACGTACGGATCGTGGCGAGCCTCCTGGATGCACTCGATCACACGGTGTTCGTCGTTTCTCCAGGGTACATGGGCAAGCCACAAACACAATCTCATACATCACTTCCCTCCCCCATCTGGGTCCAACCCAATAGCCCCGATGGAACCAAAGCTCATATGAAGGCCACACCCGCCACTTCTTCACTTCCTTCAACTCCCTTAAATTCCTCGCCTCGGACGCCAAGATGGACCATACCAAGGCTTTGCTGGAATAATCAATATAAAGAGGAAAAGGTACCGGTGGGGACGACAGCGTCCTTTAACCCCCAACAAATAACGCACGAGATATCATAATTTTGGACAATTTCCTCGTAGTCCTTGGAATCGCAAGGTGACACTGGCGAACCAAATTGACAGCAACTTTGTTACGGAATGGGGTAAGCGAAATTATGGGGCATTTATTTGGTCGCCTTTGAGCAAGCATTGAAACACTCTCAAAGTTTAAGCCTTTGTCCAATAAATGGTCTGTTATGCACCCATATGTATGACCGAAATAATCATGCGCTTGACTTAGGAACATTTAGAACCAAGCCCGCGGTCACACGGAGCATGCCACGCAGCATCTATTCCAAAGCTAGGCCATCACAACCATGCAGCTGTTGGCTATTGGATTCTTTATGAAGATGGAGAGCCAGGCAGCGCTTTTTTGCTCATGGTACCTTCTGTTATTCGAGGTAATCTTACCAATTTACACATGGCCCATGAGGACGTGCTCTTTCCCAATTCAGTGTCATGCAGTAGCCATTTTGCCAGGCGCCAGCACAAAAAATCATATTCCAGACCAATAAGCTAATTCAGTCCAAGATTTTTTTAGACCGAAAGTTATAGACGTAGAAGGCTGTGGCATGAAGCTGGACCATCCTCCGTGCACGCCAACCTCCCCGGTATATTGCTTCGTTCGCGCACCTTGTAAGGCGCCATGAGCGCTGTGTGTCATGAATGGCCGCTCGTATCCTTATATTTATAATGTACGCTTACAATTGTGGAGTGGATTACTAATAATGTTGTACATAGCATGAGAGGAGCTGGTGTGGCACAAAAAACACTCGTGTCTGAGATAAGAGCTCCGAGTTTCGCGCCTTCTCCCCCCCCCCGCCTCCTCAATGTATGTATACTGGGTTACCATGCATGAAGTGTTGCTTATTCCGCTTCCGGTACATTATATGTCACTTGTTGATTTGGAGGTGCATGGGGTGGTTGGCTTGGGACATACAAACATGCGTACACATCTTTTGAAATATTTTGATTCCGCGATTTATCTAGAACTCATCCTAGGGGGCCACGCTACATACCCCATCCTCTCTGTTTAAGTCGTGATGATTCGTGGTTGTGGAAATCAGCTGCGTCCTTGCATGACCGTATGACAGCTTCTTGTAGTCTTTCTTTGAATTTCTCTCCCCGCCCTCCCTCTTCCCTTTCCCTCCTACGCACGCCACACAGGCCTCTTCACCCGGCGGGACAAAACACTACAATCCCCGCAGCCATGGCCGATGCATCGCAACCGATGGGCGCCGGAGCAACAGCGGAAGCGATACAATCCGCAGCCCCCGACGCGCCCTTGTTGTGGGCAAAGGGAGAGGACGGGGAGGATCTCATTCATTCCAGTGAGGAAGACCTCAGGTTCGTTTCTCGTAGGACAGGGTGAGAGTGGGGGAGTGCATACGCTCCTGGGCTCTACTAAAACTCAAGGTATTGTTTGTATGTAGGACACGCCACACACTTACTCCCTCACTCAAGCCTTCATCACTTTTCCCCCTACTCCCCGAAATTGCAACTTCATCGAAAACAGGGTCATGGAACCAGGCTGTCTCACAGTCCTCCGAGGTTTCTCTGCGAAGGAGTTCATGTACTCCTCCTTTGCTTTTTACAAAGCCCATCCGTCCGCGTTGAGGAAAGAAATCTTGAGTGGCATCACCCTTGCCTTGATCGAAGTACCGGAGTCGATCGCCTTCGCGTTTATGGCGGGCTTGGGCCCTTCGTATGGCATGGCCAGTGTGGTGTGGATGGGGACACTAACGGGCTTTTTTGGGGGAAGGCCCGCGATGATCAGTGGGGCGGCCGGAGCCATGGCGGTGGTGATGGGAAATCTGACAAGGGAAGATGGGCCATTGAGGGACTTCACGCGGGAAGAGCGGGTGGAGCACCTCATGATGTGTATTTTGCTGATTGGCGCGTTGGAATTCTTGTGTGGGCCATTCCTGTGTGCCTTTGTCAAGATCATCCCGCAGTCCGCAATGATTGGGTTTATGAATGCGTTGGCGCTGATTCTCTTCATAGGGTAAGAGGAAAGAGAGGAAGGGAAGAAAGGAAAGAGGGGTGGGGCAGTGTGGGGGGGACACCGACACCCACATGTATATGTCAGTGGGGAGTAGAATCTGCTCTTTATCCTTTCCGTCCCTTGCCCCTCTTTGACTATCCAGGCAATCCGAGAGCTTCAAAATATGCTCCCTCGCCGACACCACCTTCAACGACTGCCCCATGAAAAACCATGTCTGGCTCCACGCCAGCGACGTCCAGACCTGGACCACGCTAGCCTTGATCCTCGTCACCCTCTTCATCATGTGGGGTCTCCCCAAGATAAAAAGGTTCGGAATCGGTCACATCATCCCTGCCTCCCTTGCGGCGATTGTAGTGGGGACGGCCATCGAGTGGGGCATATTCCGCACGGTACTTTTAGACCAGGGGGGAGGCACGAGGACAGTGGGTGAGACGGCCATGCTGGAGGCGGGCTTACCGGGCTTTCATTTCCCGGTGCTGCCTGAGGGAGCAAATTGGGGGTCCATTTGGATGTATGCAATCAGCTTGACCCTTGTGGGGGGTGTGGAGACTGTCATGACGCATGAGGGTAGGTGGACGGGGGGGAGTGAGGGAGGGAGGACCTGTCTGAAGACAGACCGGTGCATGCGAGGAGCTTGTTGTTGATGGGAGATGGAGATGGTGATGCCGCAGGAAAGGAGGCGAGAGAGGGATGGAGGGACGGAAAGACTGAGTAAGAGAGGGAGTGGGGGAGGAAAGGAGGACAGCTTGCAAGGGTCAAATCATTGCACTCACCCTCCTTGCTCTCTCACCCTCCCTCCTTCTTCCCTCCTTCCTCTATCAACCTCCTTCCACACAGTCGTGAACTCCCTGTTGAAAGAACCTCCTTCATCCTTCGACGCGATCCAAGAGTGCTCCGTCCAAGGCATTGCCAACTTCCTGACGGGTTTATTTGGAGGGATGGGTGGCTCGGCGCTGGTAGGCGAGACAGTCATCAATGTTCTCCACGGGGCACGAGGACGTTTGTCTGGCACCACAGCGGGTATCACCATGCTGTTCATTATGCTGGGCTTGGCGCCATTGGTGCGCCTGTTGCCCATCGCGGTCTTGACGGGCATTATCTGGACGGTGGCGGTCCACACTTTTCAGTGGAAAAACCTGAGACACCTGCACAAGGTGCCCAGGGCGGATGCCTTCATTATCGTCCTGGTGACCGTGGTGTCGGTGGTAACAAATCTGGCCGTGGGTATCGCGATTGGCGTGGCGGTGGCGAGTATGTGGCATGTGTGGGAAAGCGGAAACCTCATGACAGCCTCGGCGCTGGTCGGGATCGGTGCTGCTCCTGCAGCTGCTGCTGCTGTTGCCGCTACTGGAGAAAAGAATAGGGGGATGTTGAAGGAGGGAAGGAAAGAGGGAGGGGAGGAGGTCGGGAAAGAAAACGGCTCAATGAAGGGAAAGGGAGGGGGGCTGCGGAAGTTGTACAAGGTAAATGCTCCCTTGTTCTTTGGGTCGACGCGGCCGATGCTTCGGGTGTTCAATTATTTGGAAGATCCTGATGATGTGGTGGTTGATTTAAGCGTCTCTCACGGGGGTATCATGGATCTGTCGGGAATCACGGCATTAAATGAAGCAGGGAAAAGCTATGGTGAGGTCGGGAAACATGTCACCCTGGTAGGGCTTGACCCCAAGAGTCTTGCGATGATCGCAAAATACCCGGATATGGCTTCACATTTGATCGTGCCGGGCTTGAGGCAGGGAGGGGAGGAGGGATGGTTGGAGGGGTATCTGGGCGAGGTGATGACGGTGGGTCCAGAAGGGATCGAGCTAGGCTTGGAGATGGACGTCGACGAGCCTCACCCGACGGAGCACGGGGAAGTGGAGGTGGTAGGAATGGAGGAAGGGAGGCAAGGCGAAAAGAGGGGGAAGCATTGAAAAGATGGATGAAAACATGGGAAGTATATCACTCTTAGTGATGGTGGTGGGAACAGCGGGAGGCATGGAGACACTGACTGAGACTTGAATGAGTGCCGAGGCAATTGGCGTTCATCCAAAAACAATAAAAACGACAACAAGGACAGCAGGGGTAGAAAAGTGGCAGGAGCAGTGAGAGTGACTAGAGCATAGGAAGGAGAAATAATGATAATTTTAACATGTTGAGGTTGGTGGTGATGGTGAGGACAGGACAGGCAGTTTGCGCATCGGTTTTTGAAAACAGCTACACAGTCGATAATATGTCAAGAGAAATGAGGTTTGAGCAGCAGCCGCAGCAGCAGCAACGAGAACCAGAGTATGAAATGGAGAGGGAATAGACGCCTGTGTTGGACGATGCGGAGGCGCGTTCCTGGTATTGAATTGACCACGCAGAGTCTTCAAAATGTAGTTCAAAATGTAGCGAGTAAGGGGGAATTTAATCAAATTATTAATTGTACATCACTTGAAGCAATGGAGCCATAGTCCTGTGGAGGGTGATGGGATTGGTCAAGTTTTTCTACCATTCTTTTGTCCTGTTCGTGCCCTCTTCGTCTTGACTGCTTCATTCGATTGCACCCCAGAAACATACATGCTCCTGGGTCTCTTTTCTTCTTGCCTCTTTCAGTCTCAACGTTTTTTTCATTGGATAGCACTGCAAAGGCAAACATGTCTTCCTGACGCTCCTAATATTTCTCCTTCCCCCGTAGCATTCTCTTCAAAGTGTTACTCCATGTACGCATCCTGCCCTTATCCCTCCATCTTTTGCTCTGTGTTTTCCGCTACTCGCGCAGCAGGCTCCCAGTCATCCACGTTCTCCTCATACATACCAGCATCCACAACATCCTCTTCCACGTCGTCGACCCCACCCTTAATCAGCCCCTCCTGCTCGACTATCACGAAAGCGCTTGCAAATGTGGGTTCCTTCGGGGTTGGGGCAGATGGCTGCTTTTCCAGCGTACTGTCTTCCTCAGCTTTCTCCTCCACCTCCTGCTCGTTCTTTGGGGTGGGCGCTTTCGCCTTGTATGTCTTGGTGGGATATTTTTTCTTCTTCGTCTCTTCCTTCATCTTCCTCTTCGTATAATCCTTCTTGGGAGCCGGCGCTGTCACCTGACGCCGCCCAACGCCCCCCATCTTTCCTGCTTCCGCTCCTCCTGTTCCCGCTGCGTCTTTGGTAAACAGCATATCCGAGTCGGTTGATGTGGCATACGTCAAAATTCTGCGCATGTGGCCTTCGAAAGTCCCGTTCATCACCGTCTCTAAAACCTTTGCCATGATTTTGTTCCGCTTCGCCCGTGGTTCGTGGGCAAGTTGCGCGTTCGCGAAGGCTTGGAGATATTGCCTACCAAGGTGTTCGTGAAGCAAGGAAAGGAAGAAGTCAAGCTCCTGCTCGGACTTCGTCCCTATATCATCCGCGAGGGCCTCAAGGTCATCCAAGCCATTCTTCTTAACTTGAGTGAGGAACTCCTCCTTGTCTGCTTCTGTCCTATTAGAAATATAAGGGATTTGTTAATGAGATGAGAGTTGCGTGCGTGTACCTCGGCTCGAAAGCGCATTTGACAAGAGTGTGAGCGCGTTATATGAAGATCGTTCATCACTTACCAGTTCGTTGCCACGGAGCGAACGTTTAGGGTGGTACATAAGAGCCCGATGGTCATGTGGGTAGGTAAGAGGTAGGAGCGTGCCTTCTATGTGATTTGGTGAATGTATGAGCATGCTTTATTGGATAAGAGTCGGCGTGCCTTTTCAAATGACGATACAATAGGACTCAAGTTGCTGCCATGGCATGCAGTTGAATACGCCCAGTGTGTGAGAATCGGAGAACTCAAGACTCGGAGGGAGTAGCTCACCCGCTAAGCACGTACGGCGTAAAGTGCGGGTCCTCTAATTGCATCAGAGGAATAGGAACGCCTCCAAACTGAATAAGAAAACATGCTTATGTGGGTCAAGACACAGTTGTGAATGCGAAGGCAGCGGGGGCCGTATTGCTTCTATGGCGAATGTGAAGATGGGGGGTACTTTGAAGAAAAGAGGAGCTGTCTTCAAGGGTGGACACATCGATAAGCATATTCAGTGTCATGGTGAAATATATTTGTGAGAGAGGATATACCAAAGCGCATTTGAGATGTTGAATTCATCCTTCCATCTCACACACGGCCGCCTCGCATTTTACCAACAGCTTACCCTTAACATTGATGCAGCAAACTTCATTGCTTCTCCGGCCGATGCTGCTGTCTTACTGTGGCCGCTGTCGTCGTCTTCGCCCCGCCACATCTGCCTTCCTCTCGTCCGCTTCGACTTCACAACCCCGACAAAATCAAGACAAATCCACGCGCCACTCGCCCTACATGGGTGTGCACTGGCACCGCGCTAACAAGCGGTGGATCGCCGAAGTCCGGCATCAGGGCACGCGCGTCCTCTACAAGTCCTTTGTAGATGAAAGAGAAGCTGCTTTGGCCGTGGATGATATGCTGAGACAAATTTTTGGGGAGACCATCTTGACCAACTTTCACAAAGCCACCGGCGTGTTCCTCGACCCACGGCAAGCGTTCGCCATGCCGACAGATGAGAAAGAAATGGATGACATGGGCGACACCAACAGCACCAGCAACAGCAACAGCAATATCCCATCCCACAATGCTAATGCCGGCGTCTCGTTTGTGCAAGCCCTGAGCAAATACAAAGCCGTCATTAAACAACACGGCCGTCCCCTCCTCCTTGGCCTCTTTCCCACCAAAAGCCAAGCATTAGCAGCAATCAAAGAGAAGACTGCGCCCGTCGGGAGAGGAGGCATGGCGGCCGCCCCCAAACAAAGCCGGTTTCTGGGCCTATCGTGGGACACTCATCACAAGAGGTGGATGGCAAGATTGCATCATGAGGGGATTCGGGTATTGTCTAGGACATTCAAGGAGGAGATGGAGGAGGAGGCGGCACGAGTGTATGACCAATATGCGCGCAGGTACACTCGGAGGGAAGGAGGAGGGAAGGAATGTTGATGGGAGGGATAAGGAGGGGGATGGCAAAAGGGACTCACGCCTGCGGCACGCTCCATGAATTCTTTCATTCACTCCTTCGTTCATACAGGTACCACGGTGAGGAAGCCTTGGTCAATTTCGATCACAACGGGGTATTTCTCGACCCCAAGAACCGTGTCACGCGCGTGGATACAAGCAGCAACACCACCAACACCAACACCAGTACCAGAAACTGTAGCAGTAGCAGTGGCAATGGCAGTGGCAGTAGCAGTAGCAGTAACACACCCGGGGACGTCGACTATCGAGGCCTCTCCTGGTCCAAGGACATGCAAAAGTGGCACGCCCAGATTCAGGTTGCAGGCCGTGTGTACAATCTTGGGTACCATTCAAACCCGGAAACGGCTGCTTTGTTGTATGATGCCGCCGCTCGTGAGCACCACGGGGCCCGGGCTCGGTGCAATTTTGATGAGCAGGGAATGAGGACTAATGTGAGGATTAAACTCAATAACACGGCGGGGGCAATGTCTCGGTATGTCTTGCGGACGCCATATGAAAAATGAAAAGGGCGACAAGGTGGGCGACAAGGTGTAGAGTAAGAGAGAAATGAAATTCAAAATGTGATCGAAGCATCATTGAGGGATAATGCGAATGACGAGAGGACTCTCAGAAGCAGTTCCTGATGTTAAAAATGGACCTTGAGCAGATGCTCGGTTTTCCCCACACTCTCCACATACTTGTTTGTGTCTTCTCCACACAGCCTATTATTACTGGGAGCCAAAACCTTTCCACATGTCACCGTTGTTTGCTTATTCTACTACAAAAAAGTTAAGCTGCTCACGTATATACATATTCGTTGAACAGACACAAACACCCGCTCCCTGCTTCCAAATAAATGTAACATGGAACAAGCGTTGTGGGGCAAACACGGGACCGTTTACCTCCGCTTTTCTTCTTCAACCTCCCTAGATGTGTTTGCCCTATCGCTACGCCAGGGCCTTGAATCCTGCTTCGACAATCTTGAATGTATCCAGCAGGTCGTGCATGGCGCGCACGCGAATAGCCGCTGGCCTGCATGGTCAAGCGATTGAAGGCCCTTCGGGCGATCTCCGACCAGCTTCTCGAATCCGCGAGCGAGCCGGACCGACCTGGGGTTGAAGCTTCACACACACACACACACACACACACACACACACACACACACACACACACACACACACACACACACAC
>Ga0160420_100151_pt1 | contig 40644 bp, 41 predicted proteins | sample CelAP2metagpilot_FD_108197 | JGI IMG/M metagenome (GOLD analysis project Ga0160420, IMG submission 108197) | Phycosphere-associated microbial communities from algal ponds in Kailua-Kona, Hawaii, USA - Cellana AP2-5-5 metagenome pilot | ecosystem: Engineered > Artificial ecosystem > Aquaculture >...
GGAGGAGGAGGAGGAGGAGGAGGAGGAGGAGGAGGAAGAAGAATATGGAGAGATGGGGGAGGAAAGCTCTAGCCCGATTGCTATTCCGGGGCTGGGGGACGTTGGGAGGGATCGCCTTCCGGGCTTCCGCTTCAGTCAATCAGAGGAGGGAGGGGGAGAGGCAGGGGGCAGAGGAGGGATAGGAAATCGTGGGGCGAGCGTGCGTTTTTTCAATCAAGAGGCGGGCCGTGAGTTTTCGGATGAAGATGAGACAGCAGCAGCAGCAACAACAGCAACAAAAACAAAAACAACAACAACAACAACAATAACAACAATAACAACGGCTCCCGCACTCGATAAATTGAAAGAGAAGAGCAAGAAGCCAAGGAAGAGGGTGGGGAAGGAAGGAGAGGGGGACGGAGGAAAAAAAAGAGAAAAGAAAGCGCGAAAGCAGCTGACATTGCCACTCTTGGTTGTGGGCGGTGTTTCTCCAAGGAAGACGCTTCATGACTCCTTATTCGGAGAAACCGAATTGGATGCCCTGATGAGGAAGACCATGAATCTCGGTGCTGGTAGCAGCGGCAACAGCAACAGCTATGGCGGCGAGCAAGTCTTCTCTCCTCCTGAAACAGCAGCAGCAGCTGCAGTAGCAGTAGCAGAGGCGGATCAAATTTTGTGGCGGGAACCACGGAGGTGGAGCGTGGAAGAGGCAGCAGCGATGATGGGTGTGACTGTCAAGGACGTGGCTAGGGCGTTCGGGCTGAATTTTGACTTGCAGAGGGTTATGACGAGGGGTCATACAATCTTCGGGTTTTTTTATGACGAGGCCATACCCCCCCCTGCTGCTGCATCGTCTTTGGAGAGAATGGGAGAGGGAGGGAGGGATTCGCCTTTGGTCGGTGCAGGGGGGAGGGAGGGAGGGAGGGAGGGAGGGGCGTTGTCGGAGGATATGGCGAGGTTGAATCGGTCTTTGATGGAGGCATTTTCGACGGAGAAGCCTAGTAAAGAGCTGCTGCAGGAGGTGGAAGGGGGGTTTAGGATTAAGGAGGTCCGACTAAGATTTCTGGCCATTTTGTCACAGCCCAGGAGTAAAAAAATGATGGAGAGGCACCTGAGGTTTGGAGGAGGAGGGGGAGGGAGGGGTGGGCCGGGACATCTCAGGGTGCACTTGTCGGGCTTTGAGGCGTTAATGCAGCTGGCGAGTGGTGTGTGTGATGCGTGTTTATTGGACAGGGACTACGGAACCGCTCATGCGTTGTTGTTGTTGATGGGAAAATATTACAGAGTTGTGGAGGGAGGGGGAGGGAGGGAAGGAGGGAGGGTAGCGGGCGTAGGACTGCTGCAGGGGCAGCAGAAGGAATTCTTGAGTAGCCGTTTAAGGCATCATCAGATTTACCAGAGCGTTGAGTTATGGATGTTGGTATTGAAGGAGCAGGTGGCGGCGGAGAATGAGGCGAGCACCCGTAGCAGCAGCAACAAATGTAATTTCAGGCTTGCCCAAGCGCCGGGTGCCAAGGCCATGGACCGTGAACCCGTGGGTGCTGCTTCCTCCCCCTCGTCCTCGCCCTCTTCCTCACCCTGCTTGGCCGATGAGGCAACTGGAAGTGGATCATCAGAAAACGACGCAGCAGCAACAGGAGCGACGGCAGCAGCAGCAGTAGCAACAGCAGCAGCAACAGCGGAAGTAGACACGCGCAAGTTTGTCCAACGGGTTAAGTCCATTTTGACGGAAATGCATGGGGTGGGAATGCCGGATCAGAAGGCTCTTGCCTTTGTGGGAAGGATCTGTGAGGTGCACAAGGCGGGGTTTGAGAGCAAGCAAGTTCTTATCAAATTAGTCCAGCGAATTTGGAAGGTGAGTGTGAGTATCACCCCGCCGGTGCAGCCGATGGTAATTCCACGGACGATGACCTCGTCGAATGCATCCTTTCCGTTTAATCTACCGGGAGAAGTAGGCGGAGGAGGGGGAGAAAGGGGAGGGGGACCTTCGAGGAGGGTATCTTTTAAAGGGATAGGTTCGGATAGTGATTACTGTAGTCATAGCAGTGGTAACAACAACGGCAGCAGCAGCTGCAGCATTAACTACGCCCATCACAACATCAATGACTTTCCCGGTCCCATACCCAGCCCTTCCTTCGCCTCCTCCTCCTCCTCTTTTTCCTCCTCGCGGGGGGCCGCTCCTCCTCTTCGTCCTCACCGCGCTACTAGTCCGTTGTCGCAGCTTATGGGAGGAATAGGGCTAGGCGGGTTGGCCAGTGCAGGGAGCAATGCTCCTCCGGAGAGCTCTACGCATCGAGGGCCTGTGTTATGTCTGGATGTCGATGCGGCGGGAAGTGTGGGTGTGTCGGGGGGTGCGGATAAGCTGCTGGTGGTATACAGCTTGTTACAACGCTCCAGGATTACAAGTTTTTCGGGGCACACGGCGCCAGTGACATGTGTGAAGATTTTTAGGGACCGCTCCAATGAACCTTTGGTGGCTTCGGGATCTCTGGACTCGACGTTACGGATATGGAAACTGGGTGGAGGTGGTGGGGAAGGAGGAGGAGGAGAGTTTGGTGGGACGGGAGCGACGGGATTGTTATCGAGCTTCACGACTGCGAAGGACGTGAGGCATGTGCTGACGGGGCATGGGAATGGAATCATGTGCCTGGATAAGAGCGAGGAATTGGAGGTGTTGGCAACGGGCGCGAGGGACCGAACGGTGAAGATTTGGAATGTCACGCAAGGGAGGAACACGGCCACGCTGGTAGGGCACACAGGGGTCGTGTCCAGCTTGCGTTTCATGGACGAAAGCCAGGGCCACCGTATCTTGAGTGCGGGCCAGGATCGGAACATGATTCTGTGGGACTCGGTCCGTGGGGCGTGTTTGAGGGTATTCCGGGGGCATGAAAGCTGGATTCGGCAGGTGGAGGCTTGGGGTAGGGATTTGGCCGTTACCGCGAGCAACGACCGAACGTTGCGACTGTGGGATTTACGGGTTCATAATTGTGTGCAGAAAATGGCGGAGCACAAGGGAGCGGTGACGTGTTTGCAGGTAGCGGATGAGCAGGACGCCCCTGTTTTGTTTAGCGGTTCGACGGACGCTACGATCAAGGTGTGGGACATAAGGGCGGATGGAGGGAGGTCTATGGCCACGTTGGAAGGGCACTCGGAGGCGGTGACGGGCTTGGCGCTCCAGCAGCAGCAGCAGCAGCAGCAGCAGCAGCAGCAGCAGGCACCGTTGTCGAAAAGTAAGAATGGTGGAGACGGACGAGGGGGGGCGAGGAAATTAGTGTCGGTGGGGGAGGATAAGAGGGTGGTGGAGTGGGACGTGTGGTCGGGCGCCTTGTTGCAGTCTAGAATGGGGCATTCGGACGGGATAAGCTGTGTGCAAGTGAGTAGGAAAGGGATGATTGTCACGGGGAGTTGGGACGCGTCGGTGCGTCTCTGGGAAGGCACGTCGATGCCGACTTCAGGGAGGGAGGGAGGGAGGAAGTAAGGGAGGGGAGGAGTAGAGAAAGGAGATTGAAAGTGGATGGTAGGGTGGATCAAATGACATTCTTGTGTGAAGGAGTGGGAGATGCACATAGAAGTAGGTGAGTTTGTATATTAACTGTAGGCGGCGATTAATGGAGAGACAAATTAGAGCACCAAAAAGAGGAGGAGTTAGCACACTCAGGAGTAGGAGTAGCAGCAGCAGCAGTAGCAGCAGCGGCAACACAGACATATGAAGATGTACGACATTGGTAAGACACTCACAGAAATGTTGAGGGCGAGCCAAGGTAACACGAAATTGAGCAATGTGGAATACCTGATGGGGGCATCCATCGACCTGTTTCATCAGCTTGTCGCCTTTGATTGCCCAAAGCTCTCTTTCCCTCCCCTCCCTTCCCTCCCTCTCTCATTTCTCCCTCCCTTTCTGTATGCGACGCTTCATTTTCATTGTGTCTTGGTCTCCCTTCCTCTATCAGTAACCTCTCTCCAAATTTGGTCGCTTACTATCTATCCCTCGTCCTTTTAGCAACAACAACGAAAAACGAGCATCATTTAATCTTAACGAATCATTCGTTTTAGCACACAAATGTCAGACAGTTAACAAGACATTAAAACCTACCTCCACACACACTCACGCACACACACACACACACCTTCCTTCCTCCTATTGCCCCGTCTTTCCTTCTCTCCATCTCTCTCCTGCCATCAAGCTTTTACCACACCTCCTTGGATGGCCTTACTGGAGGCTGGCCCCGGTACATGAAGAACTGCGCAACCAATGCCCCATTGAAGAGCATGGCCACCACACACGACAACAAAAACAGGTTATTCTGCACCTGTACAAAGGTCGTGAAAATCCTTGCTAAATTGCCTGCTGCCTGAAGAATTAATGTGGACGGGGCCAGCTCACCCGTACTTTTTGTGCGGTGGTTCAGGAGAAGTTGGGGGATCCGGGAGAAGTTTAAGAGGGGGATTGAGATGCTTTGGAGGATCGAGACGACGACCATAGGGACCGCAGGACTGATCGTTAAGGCAAAAAATAAAGATGCAGCAAGGAGTGAAAGGTAAAGGACAGGGGGGCGGGGTTGATTGGAGTAGAGTGAAATCCCGCTCATAATGATGACATTTTGCAGGAGGATGAAGACCGCCTCGCCATAGGTGGAGAAGGGAAAGGCGTTGCGGATGCTGAATGCAAGGGACATGGCGATTCCAACCGTTTCCAGCACATACATGGATGAAGATAAGCCAGAAGCTGATTTCTTAAGGAAGATGCGGGCGGCTTGCGGGACCTTGAAGAGCATAGAGCCGGCGATGATGGTGTAGCCCATAAAGGTGCTTAGAAGGGTCAAGGTGTCGAGACCTCCTACCTTAGGGCTGGCAGATATGGAAGTTGAGCCCGCCCCACCGCGTTGACGCAAAAAGGGCAGCAGGATTGACGCTGAAGGAGTAGAGGAAAGGGCGGTGCGACTGAGGGGCATGGCCAACATCATCCGCATGGAAGCGCTACTTCTGCTGCTTGAGCTGGCCGAGGACAAAGGAGAGGAGGTTTTTATCTGTGACCGCGCAGTGGCATGGGCGGAGGCCATCAAATTTTTGGATTGGCCCACGGCAAAAGCTCGCGTCGTGCTACTCGCTGCTAAGGCGACGACAACACACGCCAGGCTAAAGGGCCCCGCTAAGATTCGGGCCATGAGACTGGATGACTTGGGAGAAGGGGGAGGTCGGCCAATGAGAAGTTATATGTGCGGCCGCTAGAGGGAGCCGATTGCAGGCCTGTGTAGAAAGATTGGAGCAGGTTTGTGGATATTTGTAGGCGTCAAGCAGTTTACGCGTGGTATGTCTCTACGACGGTGTCGGCAGTGTGCGGAAACGCAACATCAACCACTTGGCGACAAGAGACGTTGTGTTGGCGGCATGCTTCCCTGGCGGCTTGCTCTTCTTTTCTGTTTAACTCGGTTTGAAGGCCACATTCACATGTCTCGCGCTCACGAATAACGCGTACCACAAAGAAATAATCGCCTCCATCTCTAGGATGTTGTACCACGGGCGACCGGCGTGAGACATGCGGCGTTATGCTTCGACCGCCAGGGACTCTTCCTCTCCCCTACTACTGTACCCTAGTCCGCGCCCCTTTATCAAGCAAGACAAGCGCTCTGCGCTTACCGCCGTCTATCATGATCCGATCAAGATGCACCACATACACCATTTCACGTGGCCAAGGACTCTAGGGGGAGACCTCGTTATTTTTTGTTGCCCTGTAGCTCGAGCAGAAGTCCCTCTCGTCGTCGGCGAGGACTTCTTAGGACGACTCAAGAGTACTTAATGAGGATCGTTGCCATCCCTGGAGTAATTTTACGTGTTCATGCACCAAACTCCCTCGACAGTTTGATGTGCCCACCTGGAATGTCCATGCACCAGCCCAAACCAATCCACCCACTTGCATCTCCCTTTTCCCCGACCCTTACGCAACAATGCAGGGCACACCCCATCGACACGGACGCAGCCATGACGCTGTGGACCAGCCCCGTACCGATGCATATGACGGGCAAGGAGGTCACGGCACCACGGATGGACACCCTTAACCAACAAGAAAGAAACGTCTCCACCCCCGTCTCAGCCCCCCTCGCCGCCCAGGGCGCTAGCGCCGGCGCTGGACGTAGCAGCAGTAGCTCGAGCAACAATGCACCATCGCAACGCCGCCAAACTCTGGGGACGGTTCCGTCGGCGGCAGAAATACACCAAAGCCAAGAGAAATGGCTTGAATTCGCCCCCACTTCTCCCCAACGACGTGCCTCCTTTGTCAGCGAGCCTGGCGCAATTGATGGGAACCCCTTCGAGATCTTCAAGGAGTCCGCACGCATTGATAGCCTTGGCACACAAAAGCAAAGTTTCTATGAGGCAGGGACATCCTACTCCGTCAAACAACATGCCCCCCCCCTTTCCTATGCCTCTCCCCCTCCCCCCTCTATTCCGCCTCCCCCAACTACCACCCAATGCAACACCACTTTCGCCTCCTCCTCCTCCTCGTCCCTTGGTCTGAACTCTTCCCGCCCAGCTTCTCGAAGTTCCAACCCGTTCTACGAAGCTCCCCTGAGCCCGATTCGTTACAACAAGCCCGTGGCGAAAGTTGAACTTTCTCCTCAAAGCTCGGCTTTGTCCACTGCAGCGTTTATGGAACTGAACCCTCTCAGGCGAACGGAGTCCCCCACCGCATCTATTCCCTTGGATCAATTGAAGTTAGTAACATACAATAAAGAGCAGGCGGCGATTGCGGCGGCAGTGGCGGCACAGCAGCAGGAGCAGATGCAGCAGGAGAGATTGCAGCAGCAGCAGCAGCAGCAGCAGCAGCAGCAGCAGCAGCAACAGCAGCAGCAGTGGGGGGCATGGCCTCAGCAACAGCGACAGCAGCAGCAGCAGTGGGGGGCATGGCCACAGCAACAGCAGCAGCACCAGCCGCCGACGGAATGGGCTGCATTTGGGTCCGCTCAACCCAAACAGCAATCGCAGCAACAACAACAACAACAACAACAACAACAACAGCAACAGCAGGAGGGGTTTGGAGACTCTTTTGGTTGGCCTCCGGCTGCAGGCCCCAGGGAAAGAGCAGCATCAGTAGGGACTGTAGCCAAGGCGCCCAACTCGGACGAATTAAATCTTTTCCTGAGTGGTGTTGGAGGAGGGAAAGAGGGGGGAGGAGGGGCGATTTTTGACCCTGTCCGACAGAAATCTCTGGCGGAAAGTTCGTTTGATTTAAGCGTGGGAGCCTTCTTTCCTGAGGAGGCTGTGGCGAAGGAGGGAGGAAGAGCGAGGAGGAGCAGCAGCAGGATGGGGTATGGAGAGGAAGAGGAGGATGATGATGAGGAGGAGCCGGTGGACCACCATGATGAGGAGGACGACGGGTCAACCGGGGGGGATGGGATAGGGGGATTGGAGATGCAGGATGACCATTTTCGCCATGAGGGGGAAGGGGGGAGGGAAGGGAGGGGGGTAAACGAAGGGGCATCGGGCATGTATTATGAGGTGACTTTTACAGCGCCGACTACGTTTGGGATGTTGTTGGAGAGAAAGGATGAGTGGACCCGAGGGGCGGTTGCGAGAAGGGAGAGGACGGTGGTCACACTCGTGGTGGAGGGGGGGGAGGCAGAGGGTAAGGGGGTGGGGCTTGGGAGCATGCTTGCTTCGATAAATGGAGAAGATGTCACGGGGTTGACTTACAAAGAGACGTTGGAGAGGATTAAGAGCCAGGCGAGGCCAATGACGGTTGTGTTTGAGCGGGAAAGCTTGAAAGAGGAGGTGTTGCAGGGATATTTTTTCGTGAGCAAGGGACCGTTTTTCTCAAACCCGACCACGATGGACAAATGGAAGAGGAAGTACATTGTCCTCGGGGGACCAATTGCCAAAAAGAATGTCTTTCAGATTTATGATTCGAAACGGGCGTACCATAACACTGTCGTGGCCTTGTTCCAGCGCAAGCGGCCCGCGCATCGCGTGAAGACGTATGCGTTGACGTATGCCTTCAAGCTCTCGCCATTGCAGGAACGGAAGATGGAGGGACATACCGCCCCTTTGAAATTTTTCGCATTTATGACTCCAGCGGCGAGGTTCAAGAGTATTCGAATAGCGAGTGAGACGAGGAAGAACGTGGCGGCATTGCATGAGAGATTCGGGCGGTTTGCAGGCAAAAATCAGGGAGCAAGATAGAGGAAGCGAGGGAAGCAGAGGGGGCTTCGAGTGCATCGGGAGATAGACAGCAATAGAAGTGGATACAGGTGAGGTGTCAGAATGGAGTAAGACAGAGGAAGAAGTTGGATGAGAGACGCAAGAGAGATACATGATCAAGACGGAGAGAAGAGGAATGCGACGGGCATGATTTGTTTATCAAAACATTCGCGTAATGAAACGGGGGGAATAAATGAGAGAGAGAGAAAGAGAGAAAAGAATGGGAGAGATAACGAGAAAGAATTAGGGGCATATATGAGCTGATGTGTGTGTCTGGGGGAGGGAGAGAGAGAGTACGTACCGAAATCTTGGAGACGAGACAATCAAACACGCAATACAAATTAGAAAGCGTAGCAGCCAAAGAAAGAAATAATCGACAGGAAGGAAGGAAAAGGTGGTGGAATTTATCTTATGGTTGATTGCATGCATATCACTTGCTTATCTGAACGGGGGACAAGCCTGCCAGTAACGAGTTGTGAGGATGTGCTTTTTTAGTCATACTTTGATATCAAAATTACATCTTGCTACTTCCTCAACAATGCTTTACATGTCTAAAATTTTATACACGCGCTACTGGTAGTCGGAAGCCTCTCTCTTTTCACGATCACCCCCCTTATGACATTGTTCTCGATCGCACTCTCTCTCGTCTCCCCTTCCCCTCCTCTCCCGCGGACAGATGACACTTGTGCCCACAGCCCGTCGGACATTCTTGATTCGTCTCAAACCACTCCTGTAGATGCTTCACGTGCCCTCCATGCCCACAACCAGGACACCAGACATACACTCCTCGCACAGATTGCAGGCACAACGCACACCGTGAGACCGGCGATCGGCAATTCCTACACCACGGCGAAGACGAAGAGGGAGGCACCGAGACGCTTGCTGCTGCAGTGGCAGGCCCTAAAGAACTACGGCAATTTGCACAAGCGGCATACATTGTGGTGTTACTCGCATACAGCTGCTGAATATATTTATCATTCCCACGCGTCACCAGCTCATTCGCCGCTTCCCACAAGGCTAATCGCTGCAACAGCTCTAGGTACCCCAAATAGATCTCGCGCACCCTCTCAGGGTTTAAATCGATCATGTCCGGGAGCGTTTCTCCTGCTATTTCGCCACCTGTCCACACAATCACTTCGAACAAAGCCACGCAATTCTGCACGTCCCCTTCCTCCAGTAACTCTTCTACAAGGCTACCAAGCAGCTCGCGACGCAATAAGTGCAAGCTCCAGGAAGAGAATAACGAGGAGGGCGACGTCGTATCTTTCCCTTCCACATGAGTACCGCTTTCCCCTCCTTTGCCGCCACTCCACAGACCCCTACCCGTCGCGAAATCATACCCTCTCCCCTTCTCCTTCGAATCCTCCTTGCCTGTCAGCCCGCTCGCCTGCTCCTGCCCCGGCAGAAACACACCCAGCATCTCCCATACATGTGCCACGCGCCATTGCCCTCCCAAGCGAGCGACTTGGGCGTTGTACTGACACAAATCTTCTCTCGCTCGGTAACAGTCCCAGGTGGTGGTCAACGGCAATGGGCATCCCTGGGGCTGTAAAACATAGCCTTGTGCCATGTGAGCGATCTGGTCAGCAAAATGAAGGGGCTTTTCTGGGATGGAAGAGGAGGAGGGAGGGCCAGCGAGAGATGTGGTGTGTTTCGCGCTTTTTTTGCAAGAAGACTCAGAGGATCGTTTAGGATCTCCCGCTGTAGAGACGGCGATGACGCCTAGGCGTTCCATTATGTCAGCAGCAGCTCCAGTATCCGAGGTGGTCTCGTCCCAATCCATCCGATACACAAATCGAGGCAACCAGGCCACAGAAGCAGCAGCAGTATCTACAGCTGTTGGAACGAATGCAGTACCAGCAGTACCAGCCGCTTTTCCAGCAGTGAGCTTAGACATGCCTCGTGGAAAAACCGCAGAGGGAGAGGAGGCCGGATCAAGTCCATAGGTGGTGGAGGGAGAGGGAATAGTGGCCGTCTGGTGCATGACTGCTTGCTGCCGGGGCGTGGAGAAGGTTGAGGAAGAAGCGGCAACGGAGGGCAAAACGCTTGAGAGGGAAGAGGAAGAATGGATGGAGTGATAGGGGTGCGGAGGGGTTGACAGCGAGCCGCCTATCCGACTATCTATAGAATTCTGACGTAAAACCATTCTTGGAACCGCGTCTATCACGTCTTGGTCCTCATCCCCAGCAGATTGAGCAGTACCCCTTCTTCCCTTTTCCCCTTCTTCCTGAAAAGCATAGAACCCGGGGGCCTGCCGAGTGTGTTCGCTCTTGATAATGCCGATAAACTCCTTGGAGCGATCAATCCGTTCGAAGGTCGTCAACATCTCCCCTCGCACACTCAACGCCACTACCGCCGGGGTAAGTGCATCCCTTGGCTTCGACGCACTTGCCAGTGAGTGTAAAATAATCCTTCCATCCCTTCCACACGAAATCAGATGCTGCCACACACCTAGGTATTCAGTATATTTATCGAGCCCATCGTCTTTTTCTCCTTCCTCTCTACTATGCCTCAAGAACGACCCCCCCCATGCAGCACCCCACAAGCCAAATAATCCGGAAGACCGAGTCTGCTGCTGCTGCTGCTGCTGCTGCTGCTGCTGCTGCTTCTGCTGCTGCTGCTGTTGTGGTGGTGGTGGTGGTGGTTGCTGTTGTTGCGGTTGTTGAGGCAGTGGTTGTCGTGATGTCTGCTTTTGTGCTTGTTGTGGTGGTACTGATGGTTGCTGTGGCTGTTGGTGTTGGTCTTGTTGCTCTTGTTCTACGTGATGGCGTTGGTGTGGGTGTTGGTCACTGGTAGAGGGACTGATGGGATGGGGGGCATGCTCGGGAAGGCAGGGCGTGTCCAGCCAAGTAAAGCTTCCACAGACATCCTCGTGGCCATCAAAGGAGGCGATTGGAAAGAAAGGATGACGAATATTCCATAAATGAATCATGTTGTCCCCCTGCACGGACGAGGTAGTGGTGAGCTGATCCGGGTATCCCGGTCGCCATTTGATCCGATTCACCGCCGAGACTGTATTGATCAAGTACACTTCCTTCATTGTGGTACTCGCACCATTATTCGCATTCCCTCCCCCTCCACCCCCTTCATCCCCCATTCTTCCTCCCCCTCCACCTTCGCCTCGCACAGACTGGTCACTAAAATCCCAAACCTTAACCGTGCGATCTCTCGCGCCCGTCGCCAGAACCCATGGCTCGGATAAATGCCATTCCAACGCAAGCACCAATCCATTATGGCCCATTATTTTCAAGACCGGTCCTGCCGCCATCCGTCGATCCCAGAGTTGGACCGAGCCGCTTTCGCAGGCAGCAGCGAAGTAATGGGCTTGTGACGGTTGCCATTGGACGTCCCGCACGGATTCCGAACGGGGGTTGTAGGTGGCTTGGCAGTCGTGAAGGCGACCCCGTCGATCCCAAAGCTTAATTGTCTTGTCTTGGGAGGCGGAGAGCAGCAGTCCCTCTTCTTGTGGGTGCCAGTTGATCCGATTGACAGTTCGGGGGTGGGCGGCAAAGATGCGTTCTTGTGAGACCCGGCCATCGCGGGAAGAGATATCCCAGAGGATGATATTTCCGTTACTGGCTCCGCTAGCAAGGATGCTGTGATTGGCATCTTTGACGCACCATTCAACGTCATGTATGGAGAAATTGACTTCGTTTGTGACTTTGTTGGTTAAACGAATGTTGGTTTTGTCAATCAGGCCGTGGGGGGAGATGGAGATGACTTTAAGCATTTGGGCCCCCCCCACTGCAGCCATAAGGCCGGCAGTACCGGGTGTGCGGGCAACAGACATGCAGTTTAAGGGTTTGCCGAGCTGTTAAGGGGTTGGGAATGAATGTATGACAAGAGGTTGTTGGCGGAATGTAAGTTGAATGCCGTTTTACATGGTGATATGATGAAGCGTGAGACCTTGTGATGGGATAAGTGCAGGATTAGACAAGTGTATTTTTAACGAGGTGCCCCGGTATACCGAATGTCTGACTCGCATTGCATCCCAAGAAGGCAGTGCCTGAAGTTGACAGATGACAAGGAGGGGAGGAGGAGAGGTCACAAGTGAGCGCACTTACGTCAATGTGGGATATATAGGCGGCACTTCCCGGCGATGGCAGTGACTGTACTGAAGAGTTGGCCCCGGTATCGTTGGAGGGCCATGCCTGACCGGGGGATTGCTGTAGTGATGGTGGTAGTGAATGCCACATTACCTCGATTGCGAGGTGGGGGGCTGATCCTGTGTGTAAGCAAGGATTGAAAAAGGGACTAGTAAGCATTTCAGCTGCTGCATCCGGACCTGGGACATTTACTGCGAAGGTTGGGGAAGCTGTAGATGGCGTACATCGCTTTGGTTGGGTTAAATCTGCCTCGCGGCCCAAATGCGTTGACCTCCCCCCCTCCCTTCCCGATGGCGAAGGCTACAGCAATATATGGCAACGGCAGCGAAGGAAGAAAAGTAGTCGAGAACCCTAAGCCAAAATCCAACCAGCATGGTTGAGATCAACACGACCGCCATCCCCACGACTTTATTGCAGAGGTCATGTCTGCAATTCTTGTGGCTTCCGATTATACATTGATGCCCTTTTGATTTGTGTCAAAGGGCAGAGAGGTTCTCGCTCTCATCTTCCGCAGAAAGGCATAAACCCACAGCGCAAACTCCCATGATCCTCACCATACCAACACACAGGCAGTAGCAGGCCAGATCCAAGTTAGCCCATACGCAGAAGCAGCCTTCAGCCGGAAGGTGAGTGTAGCGGCTCCGCTTTTTAGCCTCCTTCCTCCTGCGCATGACAAGCGAAGACCGACGAACCAACATTCCTGCCTCCCTCCCTACCCTCTTCTCCGATTCCCTTCCAATCCTCTCGCTAGACTCTCAACCATGGCGGACGGCGGCCTGAGCAAGATGTACCAGCTGGTGCAGTGGTTGTCAAACCAAAAGGACGTTGACGCTTTCTTGGATCCGGTGGACTGGAAGACGCTGGGGCTGACTGATTACCCTCTCGTGATTGCCCATCCCATGGACCTCGGCACCATCAAAGGGCGGCTGGAGAGCGGGCATTATAGCAAGCATGCCCAGGTAGCGGAGGATGTGCGGCTGGTCTGGAATAATTGCAAGGCGTACAACCAAGAAGGGTCTTACCTCTACAAAATCGCGGAAAAGCTCGCGGGGAAGTTTGAGGAGAAGTATGTCAAGATCAAGACGGAAGAACCCGAAGGCCCGGAGGACGAGAACCAGCCACCGTCCTTGGAGGATAAGAGGCAATTTCGCGCAAATATGTACAAGATTACTTCGGACCAGCTGGGGGAGATCGTGCAGACGTTGGAGCAGCAGTGTCAAGAAGCTCTAGCCAAGGTGGGGGGGAAGGACGAGATCGAGATAAATATTGATAAAATTGCACCACGGACGTTTCACTTTCTGGCGAACCTGGTGAAGAATTCTCTGCCAGAAAAGAAGGTGAGGGAGTGAAAGGATCGAGGAGCGCTATTCAGGGGATGATGGACGCTCCTTCTCTGGGCAAGCCTACTTCCTCGTAGACAGATCAGATTTCCTTGTTCGCCCACAAATGACGTGCACTCTTTGTCCATCCCTTGATCATCCAATTACAGGCAGCAGGGGCCAAGAAGCAAAAAAAATCGGGATCGGGCGCAGGGGGCGCAGCAGCAGCAGCAGCGGCATCAACTGCCGGTGGGGCTGCGTCCGGTGGAGCGCCTATTTCGATGCCGCCTATGGCGGTCGGAGGAGGAGGAGGTGGAGGGAGCGTTTAGAGGTGTGATCTCAGCCAAAGGAGAAGGAGTGGCACTTGAAGTCACGAGAAGAAGAGGGACACTTCACGGGAATGAGGAAAGGGGAGCTAGGGAGGGAGGGAAGGAGCGAGAGAGAAATCTGTCTGTATAATTAAACGCCGATCATATTGCACGAGAAGAAGAGTGTTAGTGGTGGAGGATGGGTTGGTGTGTGGTGTGTGTGTGAGTGTGTGGAGGGGACGATTCGACCGAGTCGACGCAGGAGGAAGGAAAGGAAAGGAAATCAAGCACGATGAGGAAGGCAAGCGACATGAGAAAAATAAAAGAGGAAGAGAGGGAGAGAGAATGAGAGAGAGGGGGAGATATAGGAAGGAAGAGACAAATATATAGGATGAGAAGGAGATGGAGAGAACGAAGGGAAGGAGGTAACAAACAACAGAAAAGCAAGCAACGCAAGAAAGAGGGAGCGGCGCCTCCAGCGTTATCATGGTTAGAAGAAACTCTCCAAGGAAAGATTCGCGGGCGTTCATCCGCTCTCCCGCCAATTACTCTACTACCACAACCACATTCCAGACAAAGAGCGAAAAGAACGACAATAACACACAGTTGACAAAAACAAGAGAGAGGGAAAGACCCAAAAGAGAAATATCGACTCCGGAGATGAGCAATAGTTGATTGCATCTGTCTATCTTTCCTTCTATCGGTCAATTTCCTCATATTTTCTTACTTTTTCAACATTCTTTAGGCGTCTCCAGAAAGTCACACCATTTCTTTACTTTCCGCACGATTACGCGATTTGCATGGTGAGCTAGCTACCTACGACCTCTTTCGCCGCTGCTGCAGCCCATCCATTTATCTGATTACCACGTGATGTCTTGATATTCGCCTCCCACATGCTCTTCAGGGTGCTGCTGCCGCGTCTTTTGCTTGTCGTGCCCGTGCCTCCTTCATCCTTGCCTCTTTCCATCGTGTTGGAGCCCAGTAATCAATGACCCGCAACACCCAATGCTTCTTCCTTAACCTTTCAATATCCGCCTCGCACGACATCCAATCATCCCGACACACGCAATGATCAATCCCCTTCTCCTTTAACTCCCGCGCAATCTCACCGTACGCCTCTCTCATCACACTCGACAGTGGCAAAAGTCCCTCCACTCCAAACCCTCTACAATCTCTCCTCCTCGTCCCCGGCATCAGCACATCCCCCAACTTAGAGAAAACATCCATATAGATCCTATTTCCAATCAACGGAAACTCTCGCAAATCCAGCAATTGGTTGTTGTGGTGCAAAGGCACGAGCCCAGGGGGTTCCTGCACCGACTTATTCCTCAAAAACTGCAAATGACCATTCACCTTCCGCGCATGTCGTGGCCCTTCTTCCCTCCCTTCCTCGCGAGCTACCAGTAGATAACCAGGTTCTACCTCGTGCACAGACACCGTCTTCCCGACGAAGAACATGCCCAGCGCCCAGGTATCCTTATCGCCCAGAAGAGAGACGTAGGTAGTGCGCTGCAAGGGCCCATTCAGAGCAACAGCCACACTGAGGGCATCGGCGTTTTTGAGTTTATCCATCACTACACACGAACTGTCCAATTCACGTCCTCCCAATGAACGGAAGACGTGGTTAAGGTCAAGGCACATGTCCCGCAGGAAGGGTTTCCACAATCCTTGGTCGATGCTTACATAATCACTAAACACAGCAAGACCTTGTCGCTTGTAAGAAGGGAGGGAGAAAAACAGCGAGGAGGACGCAAACGGGATCACACCCGCATCGAACAAGAGAGCTTCTTGGAAGGAGCAGGCCTGCATCGCGTAGACTTTGGCTGCGTATCCTTTGAGAACACGCAGTGGGGGGAGAGGCTCGAGGGACATGAGGCCGCGAGAATGGAGGTCTGTCAAGGCTTGTTCGAGGTCAATCAGGTGGACATTTGAGAGAGTTTTTAGCGCTTCGAGAACGGGGCCATGGAAGGCTTCTTCGGGTCCAGAGTAAAATATTTCGATGGGCAGAGTTTCGTGGAGGACGTGGCGGAGAACAAAGGCTGTGACGTAGGCCCCGGCGGCTTGACGGCTGATGGCGCCTGAGGCCGCCATGACCACGCCTTGGCCCTCGAAGAGCGCTTCCGGGGTGGCGGTGGAGATGGACGGCGTGGTGTTGAAAGTGGTGTGCAATAAATGGAGAATGTGCGGGGTCGCTACAGGGTCGTATGATGTGCACGCTGCGCCTCCGCGGAGGGAATGACCGGGGAAGAAGAAGCGAACCTGTAAGAGGAGGTCTAGGATTATGACAAGAACCACGCCCCGTGCCAGCCATTTGAAGGAAAATCTGCCGCTGCCATAGCTGGTACGGTTGTGGCTGCTTGAGGGGATCATAATCGGGACTTAGAGAAATGGTTGTGGGGCCAACCGTCGCGGCGGCATGACGGCCGCCGTACTTACTCCTATGAACCAGTCGGACGATGCATAATTGGCAGCACCTAAGGATAGCGTAGGGAGAGTATTAATTCGGTTTACATGGACTCTTTCCTGAGTAGAGAGACAAGTTCGAGATTTACTTTGTTCGCACAGGGACGGGCTGGGCCCCGGGAGGGCATAGATTATCCCATGAGCATGGAAAAATCAAAAAATGGCGAGCGGGCCGCACGGCAACGACATGACCCTATTCGGCCCCGGGTCTTACTGACCACGGCCTTGCAGACTTGGGCGTATCGCTCTACTGTTGCTATGTCTTAATATGCCTCGCGATGTTTAATCCATTGCGACCCTCTCGCGTGCTATTTTAATAAAAACCACAGCCTCGCTCCCCGCTCAAGTGAGCAACCTCAAACTAAGCTACTCGCCACCCCTGCCGATGCCGCGGGCCTTTATGAGAGGAGCACCCCAAGAGCACGTCAAACACGACTAGGCGATGGAGGAGGAAGCGCCTCTGCAGTTTTACGGCTGTGGAGTCAACTCGTTTTTCCAACTCGGGCCTCTCATGACCGATGGCCAAGGCGGAGGAGCAAACGACAAGGAACACACCACAAGTATTCCCCAAGGCCAGCATCCGTCCCATCATCCACGAGCGCAGGCTTGTGCCCTTCATTTACCTCAGCCTCTTGCATTTGATCGATTTTTGGCGGAGGAGGACGGCCCTGTAAAGGATTTGTCATGTGGCTCGACGTTCACCGTTGCCTTGACGACCCGCGGCATTCCGTATCAGTGGGGGATCTTGAATGGTACGTTTGCGCGCATGAAAAGAGGAGATGGAGAGATCCGAAGAAAATGTTGCGCACGTGTAATAGAGAGACCGAATGAGAGTCTGATTTACTTCTAACACAGGGCGGGCTTTCCCGGAACCGACGCGGGTCTCGTTGGGCGTGCCCTTGCGGTGCGTGCAAGTGGCATGTGGCCGTAAGCATACACTAGCATTAATGGAGGGAGGTTATATCATGAGCTGGGGTACGTGCTGCTTTTTTATATGACGAGGATGGGCAAGAGCAACAAATACCGGTGTGCGAGCAGCGAGCAGAGGGAAGCCCACTCATTCCTCCCGTTTCCTCCCTCCCTCCCTCCTTCCCTCCCTCTTTCCGTCCTTCCCAGGTGTCGGCTATTTTGGCCAGCTTGGGCACGGTGACGACCTTTCGTGTGACAGGCCGCGGATGGTCCACCTGTTGGATCCTCCCCGCTTGGGGGGAGATCATGTCGTGGCCATTGCGTGTGGGGGGTTGCATTCCGCCGTGTCGACAGCGGGGCAGTCGGTGTATTGTTTCGGGTTTAACCGATACGGGCAGGTGGGGCAGGGACAGACGAGTGACAAAATTTCTACACCACGGCCAGTGAGCATGAGCATGATAGGTAGGTGCTCGAGAGAAAGAGAGGGAGGAGGAGAGGGAGGGAGGGAGAGGAGGGAGGGAGAGTAACCGGAAGTTGCGTGTCTTCACCATCCTTATTCGTTCTACCTCTCTCCCTCATTTCCTCCATTCACCCTCAGGTCCTGCAAGAATACGACAATTGGCCTGCGGGCGGCATCACACCTCCGTTTTAACAGACAAGGGACATGTCTTCTCTTGGGGTGCATCTTCCTTCGGTCGTCTCGGCCTGCCGGACCCCAAAAAAGTAGTCACATTGCCGACAGAGGTCATTTCTTTTCGCGCGTGCCCTCTCGCGGCGATGGCCTGCGGGGACTTTCATGTGCTGGCGTTGGGGATGGATGGGAAGGTTTATGCGTGGGGGTATGGGGCCGAAGGACAAGGGGGACTGGGCGCAACGTTGCATTTGAGGACTCCCCGACCAGTGGAGGGATTGGAAGGGCAGCAGGTGGAGCAGGTAGCGTGTGGGGCGTGGTGGTCGATGGTGGTGACGAGACAAGGGTACGTTGAAGTGGACTTTTGTGCGGGGGGCGGTAGAAAGAGTAGGCGGAGGTCGTCCGGTGGCCCGGGAGGAGAAGGACAACGGCGTCCATGTTCCTTGCTCCTTCCTTGTGCAGTGGTGTCGTCTCATCCGCTTTCTCCCTTCCTACCTTTTTCTATCTCTTCCCCCCTTCTCTTCAGACGCCTGTACTCCTGGGGCTACGGTGACGGTGGCTGGCTTGGACTGGAGCACGCATCGGAACTCCCCTATGTGGAGCCATGTCAACCTGTAACCAAATACGGAGCCACTTGTTCATTTGACAGCGACTTTAATGCTTGCTTGCCCAGCCTTGTCACAGCTTTGGCTCACCTAAAGGTTGAAAAAGTCGTCGGCGGCGGCGGGCACACGATTGTCATGGCCAGGAGGATACAAAGGAGGTTCTCGAGGGCGGGAGGTAAGGTGGTGAGGCAGGAAGGTGGGGAAGGAGGTGGGACGAGGAATGGACTTGCAGAGGGGGTAGAGTCCATGTCTTTGGTGGAATCGGATGAAGAAGGCGAGGAGAATAGGCAGGAAGAAGAGGAAGGTGGTGCAGGTGCAGAAAGGGCGAATGCCAGTCGTCGGGGGTGTGGGGCTAGCACGAGAAGCAGCACCTCGTCAAGCTCCTCATCCTCGTCGTCCTCCTTCTCGTCGTCTTCGTTCTCCTCCACCTCCAATTCCTCGGCATCTAGTATGCCCACGACATGATACCAATTTAAGTGTGAGGGATATCATGGAAGTGCGGAGGCACACATGTACAAAGGAGGAGGGAGAAAGAGGTGGTAAGAGTCCGAAACACAAAGCAAAACGGACACAAATAAACAGAGTACCGGTAAGACAACAGTAGTAAGTATGTGTAAGCATGTAGTTGCATTGCCTCAAGGATGAAATAACAAACTTTAACAAAGAAGAAAACATGCTTGCTCGGTAGTAATTAGAGGTATGCGGGCCATACGCAGATGTATTTTTGTCTTGCATGCTTTTACCTGCGCAGGACAAAGTTTAAACATTTCTGGGAATCTGAAAATTTCATATTTTATCTTTTATTCACATTGATCATATCGTATTTGCGCTCATGATGGGTGTTTCAGCTATCTTTTCAGAAAGTGACCGTGTAAACCTCCTCCCTCTTCCCCGACGTGTTTAAATCGAATGCAAGTCGTCTGGCAGGTAGTTACAAAATGCCTCTACATGTTCCCAGCAAGCGCCAGGCTCCCAACTACTCAGGCGCCGTGTACCTTAGATTATACTCTCTGTGCATGATTCTGCCTCAAGCGGCGCGCACAAGGTGACTTGCTTTAATGCTCTGACCTGGCCCTGAAATAGCGCGCGCTAAATTTTTTGCTTTCCTCGTCATCACCCCAACGACACGCACAGTCAGTCACTTACGCTCATCTCTCCCGACGGCTGCCTCCCCACCACGACAGGTTTGGGCGCTTCGAGCTGCTGCTAATCACTGCTTGCCCGGTCCCGAGCTGGAGAAGTTAGCTCCATGAAGGCGACTCCGCCGCGAGGCTGTAGCTATACCACCCTCCTGCTGTACGTGCTAAGACTGCTGGGGGTGCTTGTCCTCTTTCCAAACTCGATCCAAGCCTTTGCGCCGCCATACACGTCATCGTTGTCGTTTTGCTCAACAAAAAGAAGATCTCTCGGTGACGAGGCCATCGACCTCATGCGGCGTTCGATGCAGACGGCGGGACACGATGCCGCAGTCGAGACAGCCTTGCCTCTGCTATTTGGCCGCTGGACGCTTGACGAAAAGCGGTTGGTGCGGCCGTTGTGGGGACAGAAACCCGTCAAGCATGCAGGGGCTCTGGGGATTGCCGATGGGGATGGCAGCCGGTTCGAGGTACTCCTGCTGCCGAAAGGCCGGGTAGACCAACCACTTGACAGCGCCTTGCGCGGTCTGGATTGGCGTCTGAGTTTTAAGGACATGTATGCGACGGGTCGCTTGGAGTTCAAGATTGTACACCCTCCCCCAGACAAGAAGCTCATCGCGAACGATCAGATCCCACACACGCATTACTACTCTGGAGTCTTTTGCGACGGTCTCGATAGGGTCGAGGGATGGGTTGAGCGGTACGCCGACGTGGAAGATGACAAGCTTGGCCCGATAAGGAGGAAGGTTCGGATCGGGCAGTTCTGTCTCATAAAAGTAAAGGAAAGGGAGAAAAGTGCGAATGCAGGAGGGGCAATGATGGCCGTGGCTGCTGGAGTTGTGGCTTAGGGTAGCGCATCCTTTTGCAGATAGGCTGATAGTTATAGTGTATATAATTTTTGTGTGGTTGGAGACCGGAATCAAGACATAAAGGGATTAGGGAGGATGATTGTGAGAGATTGACGTGCCTGCTCGTAGTCAAGGATTGTACGTTATTTTTGCTGTTCATTCATCGCGCTGTTCCAATATTTGTAGGTAAAGAGTAAAAGAAAGGCGCGAAAATGCACAGTCGTGACGGCAACTTTCTTATTTGCAGAATGGCACATACTGACCATAGATATGAGAATGTGGAAGGGATGACGCCATGGGTCTCTGTGTGTACAGGAGAAGAAAAGACGTGCGCGATTTCCGTTGTTCGAAATAGGTCCGGTGTATATGTAATAGGGATGTGTCTAATTTTCCATAATAATAATTATAATAACAACAATAATTGTTTTAATCACGATAAGAATAACAACAAGAGGAAGGAAACGAATCAGAAGAGGGACTAAACCTCGTGCCGCTTGGTGGCCTCTCCTTGAGTGGGCCAGAAACACAAGAAGAAGAAAAAAATCTTTTTCAGAAGCAACCGGGTTGTGTAGATTCAAAACAAAGAGTATAAACATTATCTTTTTAGCTCTTGTGCCCTGCTACTACCCACCCATGCTATCATTTTGACGCCGACGCATATGAAGCAAGGCAACAGTAGCCACAGTCAATAGCAGGCCCACCATTCATCTATTTATCCTACTCCTCAGATCATCATTCTTACCACCACCACCGCCATCATCAGCATCACCACTTTCACCAAATAAAGGACAAGTGATGAATGGCGGTGTCCTCAACACCTCTTCGACTAACTTCCTGTTTGACTCCAAGAGCTCGCGGCACATCCCCTCCGCCTCATCCTCTTTCGGCATCTCCGGACACGCAGTCGAGTGAAAGTACCTCATCTCAAAATTGGTGCGTTTCAACAGCGTTAGCTCATTTGGCAGCATCCCAAAAGAACCCGCAGCGGCACTATAAGTGCTTCGACATGTACCAATCACCGCCAGCCCACTCGACAACTTGATCAGATCCATCAACGGCCCGAGCGCAAATTGCTGGTATGGGGTATTGGAATAGTGCACGCGGATGGCCCCTGCTTGTTTCATTTCCTCGCTTTCAAACGTATCCATTGACGCAACCTGCTCGGGAAACCGCGCCCGGATATCATCGACCACCTGCTGGTAATCCGAAGCCACATGCCACTGTTCCACATTTACCCTTCTTCCACCCTCAGAAGCAACCGCCCCAACCATTGCTTTGAAGTCATCTTCCAACATGGCTTGCCGCATCCCCTCTGCACAGCGCGCGAATCGATAATGCTCGTCGGTTGGGTAAGCGTACTTTTCATTCCAGGTTCGGTCATCGCCCGTCCTCACATGCACCCCAATCCCTTCCGACGACCCCTCCCCCTGCACTTGACAATAAAAATCCTTCAAAATTTTGGAAGGTTGAAACAATACACGCAACGCACATCCCTTGAACTGCTGGTCCCAATGTTCATCCCACACTGTGTCTTCAGCCAAGAGCCCCTTGGCAACTGCCCGCTTCTTGGCCTCCGGGTTAATTCTCAAGCTCGTCGCGGGACTCTGTCCCATATGCACCAGAATGATGGCTTCATTCTCCTCAACATCTAACGTGTCACTAAATACCTCAGGGATCTTCAGCAGATCTTTGATTGTTGCCCCATCGTTCCACCCATGCAGCAATAGGGTTTTGTTTCCGGACCAATCAAACGTATCAGCACCCACGGCGCTTTGAGCCTTCCAATCCACAAGCCGAGGATCCAAGTAATTGGTGCCCTCCTGCCATCCACGCTTGCCTGGATATCTCCAATCGATCACCAAAGCACGATCTGTCAAGACGGCCAATAAATATGTCCCAGTGATGGCATCCAATATATTGCACATCCCGCAATATCCACAGTCGGGTCGCACGACCAAAAAGCGTTTGGGTTTTTCCCCAGAAAGCATGTCGTCTTGCAATTGTTTGTGCTTCATAACCCAGTCTTGGATCAAGCACCGTGTTTCTCGGTTGGACGGCATTTCTTTTTGGGACGGGGACAAGTCTCCATGAAGGAGCAGTGGTGCTGGTGCTACTGGTGCTGCTGATGCTGCTGCTGGCCTTTCCTCCGCTTTGGGTAGTATCGCAACCGGCTCAAACTTCTCCCCTATATGTTTGGCATCTGATCGTTGTGGTTCTGCTGAGGCGGCTTTTGGTAGTGGTCTGCTGCCCCCAGAGTTTACCTCGAGGGACGCCATGCTGGCATGAGATATGGCATGTGGCAGAGCGCGTATGGCTCCCACACCACCGCCCTTTGACGCAATGTGGCCACCAAGGATTAATATGGTGGTCACGAACGACACTACAAAAACGTGGAGCCCAGGGGTTCTCCTCCACTGATGATAATGCTGGCAGTAGCCTACGGTCATGGTGACTCTTGATGTTGTTGCTTATGTGTTCTTGGGGGTTCAAAAGGGAAAAACCAGAAGCAAGCAGATGGGCGGAAAGGTACAACAGGACCTGTGGATGATGTGCAGGTCGCAAGGGATGGAGCATGGAGTGTGAAAAGGGTAAACAGAAAATGTCGCCTAAGCGTCTCTCGATGCCCCTTTGCCCCTAGTGCCACGGTTTAGGGGCCCATACTGAAAAAAAGAAACAAAGGGAAAAACAGGGGAGTCCTCGCATTGATCACGTGGATTCTTCGACCCACCCATCCATTGGGGTTGCGTCGATTCCCAACCATCCAAAGGTTTAGGATGTTGGAAAGAGGGGCTCTCAAGGCACACAGCATGAAGTAGTTGGCGAGAGCGCGAGAGGGCGGCGAGAGGGCATCGCGATTGGGACTCCCAATTTGGGAGTCACACGGAACGAGATGGCAGCTGTCGCTATCGCGACGCCACCAACTTTTTCTGACTTGGCAAAAGAGCTTGGTTACGATGCGGAGATGGAACAATTTGCACCTGACGAGGAACGAAGCAAACTCCTGGACTTCGTAGAATCTTTGTACGTGGTTAGCCACATGTAATTAAAACTTCTTCGCTTCCTGCCTCGTGCCTCCTCAAACGTGTTTGGACGGTCCAACCACGCACGTCGTCGCATCGCCACGAGGATCGCCTACTACGTGTGCAGTTGCTTTGGAAATACTGCCTTTACTGCCCTTTTTCTGGCTCTCCACTGACTGACAGCACGCTCTACTCTCGTGTCCACTTTCTCACAGTTCTTAGAGAAGCTACCCAGCGATGAAGACAGCTAATGCCGCTGCCGCCGCCGCCACGCTGGCATTGTCTGCAGCCGCCGTGCGAGGCTTTGTGCTACCCACGAGACCGATGTCGAGATCTCAGCACCATTTGCGAAGGCCCCTGGCCTCGGTACGTCTGACTCAAGACGTCGAGGTTCTACAATCGGTGGTCCAGGCCCCTGAAATGCAAGAAGGTAGCAGCAGCACCAGCCCCGATCTCGATCTATTGCCCCTTACCCTCGAGCCAGCCTCTTTCTCCATTGACCCCGCCTCCATCGAAACGCGCGTTAAACGCAAGGGGCCGCCCCCGCCAGTGGTCGTGGCAGCAGGCGACGTGTTGGAAAGCACATGGGTGCACCGCATGCACGTCGCAACACACTACATCGTCACCCTAGTCGCTCTGCAGCAAGTAGCTACAAGCTATGTGGTCAAGGGCGGGGCTACCCCCGCAGACTTGGCGATGTTGATGGCTACAATTGCATTCTCACTCGTTTTTTCTGATTTCTTCAGCGGAGTTTTTCACTGGTCGGTGGACAACTACGGCTCGGGTAAGACACCTGTACTGGGGGCCGTGATAGAGGCTTTCCAGGGACATCACGATGCGCCTTGGACTATTACTTACCGGGAATTTTGCAACAACGTGCACAAGATTACTAAAATAACCATTCCGGCGATGATGGCTGTGGTCCTGCTGCATCCAAGCAACCCCCTCTTGACCCTTTTTGCGATCTTGTTTTTCAATCTGCAGGTGCTTAGCCAGGAATTTCATAAGATCTCGCACTTGACCAAGCCCCCTGCATGGGCCGTGATGTTGCAGGACATGGGCTTGATAATTAGCAGGAAAGAGCATGGCCAGCATCATTCGAATCCGTTCGAGAGCAACTATTGTATTTTGACTGGGATGTGTAATTCCTTTTTGGATGAGAGTGGGCTCTTCCGGGTCTTGGAAAGGGGGGTTTACGAGGTGACCGGGGTGATGCCCAACTGCTGGAAGCTGGGCGGGCCGAAATTTCAGGCGGAGATGCTCTTGAGATCACGTGGAGGGGCGGACGTGGCGACGGTGGAGACGAAGAAGGAGGAGGAAAAATTGCAATAAAGAGGAGGGAGGGAAAATAGAGGGAGTCTGGGAATAATGGATGGGGAAGGGAGGAGCGCATGTAGCATGACAAGACACTTATACGAGTGCAAGTCTCTCGGGAAGAGTTAGAATGGAGGAAAACACGGGGCTCATGAAAGATGGTGAATGAGGAATCGAGTGCGTGGGTACATTACAGGAAGGTACGACAACAAATGCAACGAAATGTAGATCCATTCAGACAGGAATATATGTACTATTGAAAGGTAACATCATACAGTGCCTGTACTTGAGTTGCCACACACGTGTGGCTGCACACGGACAGGCGTTCGTGGATTTGTGTGGGTAATTGCGTGTATTGTGTCACAGCGGCTAACGCAGCAAGTCTTATATATAAAGGAAAGCACTAATAATCCATACCAAAAGCTGCATCTACTTTCTTGTACTTTGGTGAAGGAAGGAAGGGCGGACGGACGGCGTAGATTGACCCTCTATTGAAGGGAAACGGTGATGTGTAACGATTGAAGGCGAGGCGTGAGACTCCGGGGAATTGTTACAATTCCCGATATCTCTCATCGGGGGGGGGGGAAGACATAACAAGAGAGCACGAAAAGCAATGACTTAAGCAGTGGGTGAGGACTCAGTCACAGCTGTTCCGATACTTTTCCTTTTTCCCTTTCTTCTCCAGAGTACCGTTGCCTCCTATTGTCTCTACAGAGGGGTGTTAGCCGGGTGGAGGACAATTGATGTGACCTCCATCCCGCCTCTCTCCCTCCCTCTCTGCCTCTCTAGCTCTCTGAATCTATGGCTCTTTCCTATCCTCCCTCCAATTTCTTTATTTTCTAGTACCAGCCAACAAGGTAAGCAAGAAACCCTTTTCCGCATTGTTTACGTACGTCGCAAAAATAACTTTTGTGGCCCTTTTCCATTCTCTCTGTCTCGCTCTTCCTTTCCGGTATCGAAGAACTTTAGAACTCTTTGCCGCTATCCGGGCTAGTGATACCCAGCAGCTCCACGTCAAAGACCAGAGTGGCACCGCCCGGGATCTTGGCACCCTGTTATCGTGAGGGGAACGATGATGAAGAAGATGATTGTGGGCATGCTTGACTGAGAGTAAAAGAAATTAAGATTTGCAGAAAGGCCATGACAGGCGCAAGTCAAGGGATAGGAGCGGGGGCAAATTTCAAAGAAACGGAGCTAGACATGACGAGAAAGCCGGGAGAGGAGCTAAATCTTTCGCTGTCTATCCGTACCGCGCCTCGGTCGCCGTAGCCTTGAGAGGCGGGGATAGTCAGGCGTCGCTTCTCGCCCGGGCACATGTTAATGAGGCCGTTGTCCCATCCCTTGATGACCTGTCGGGATTGATAAGAAAGCATGATTTAGCGCCATCAAAAATGCTTGAAGGAATAATGACGGTCAATGATACATACCTGGCCCTGGCCCAAGGTGAATTCAAAGGGCTGGTTGCGGTCCAGGCTCGAGTCGAACTTGCTCCCATCTTTGTAGAGGGTGCCCGTATAGTGCATTGACAGTTTGTCGCCTTTCTTGGACTTAACGTCGCACTTCTCAGGGCGAAACTTGACGCCTATGCGCTGTTTGTTGTTTGTAGATGTGGGATAGGTGGGTTTGAGGAGAGTATTATCAGCAATAAGTAGTTGTGAGTGAGGCACGCTCACACCCCTGCACTTCTCCTGTTTAATACCGGCTTCAGCAAAACCACCACCACACAACACTTACCACTTTCTCCTCAGGGTCCAGGTCAACGCCGTCGCCTTGCTTGGCAGACGCGGTCAGGGCCACAAGGGCGACGATGGTCATGAAGAAGACCTTGCGGTACATGGTGCTTTGGTGCTGCCTGCGATGGGTAGGGGGGAGGAAAGGGCCGATGCTGGTGAGAAGAAAGAAATTTAAGGCCAGGCTTGCGGCCCAAGATGACAGCCATGCCATTTTGGGTTGCCCTGTATGACAGACCGTGGCGGTGTTGTTGGAGAAAGCAAGACGTTCTGCCCCTCCTTCGCCCTCTTCTTCCTCTTCCATTTCAAACGGAACGAGTCTTGGCGAGGCTTCTCAGCGTAAGCCTGTCATCTCTGTCCTTCCTGTTGAGAACTCAACCAAAAACAATCTCGTTAAACCCCATATGCACAGATAAAGAGAAAATTGTGGGCTCTTCAGCGTCTGGCCTGCTGCCTCGCGGTGGTCGGCCCGCCTGTGGGGAGGCAAGGGCACAGCTTCGTTCCTGCTCTTAACCCCGGCCTCTTTCGTATCTTCCACTCCCGCGCCCACGACCAAGACCAGGACGTCCACGGGCCTACTTTGCGGCACAAAAGCAGTGGCTTCAGTGCAGGGCTAGTACTTGCCACCATCGATCAAGATTCGCCAACTATAATCACCCCCATGGCTAACTCCATGCGACTACCAAGCCCCTCCGCAACGCTTCAAGAGGAAGAAGTCCTAATTTCTTCCAGCGACGACGTGCAGATTGCCGGCAAAATCAGTAATAAATTCAGTCCCGTTGCCGTCGTTATATCGCACCCCTACGGCCCCCTGGGCGGGAACATGATGAATAACGTGGTATGGGCTATGACCCAGCACTTGTCTCGCTTTGGCTTCACAACGCTCCGTTTTAACTTTCGTGGCGTGGCCCCTTCGACAGGCCGGACATCCTGGACGGGTGTAGGCGAGAAAGAGGACATGCGAGCAGTGTGTGAGTATGCATTGACCCGTCTTGAGAGTCCCCCGCAGAAATTATTGATTATTGGATACAGCTACGGGAGTGTGGTCGGCTCGGCGTTGGGGGGAGAGATGCCCCAGGTGCATGCATATGCGGCGATTGCTTATCCTTTTAGCGTGGCATTTGCATTGACGCTGTTTCGACAGCGGAGCTATTTTACATTAGCGGCGAAGGGCGAGAAACCGAAGCTTTTTGTAATGGGGAGTCAGGACCAATTCACTGGGATGGGGACGTTCATGAGGAAGGTCAAGTTGCTGCCTTCACCTACAGAAGTGGTGGCGATGGAGGGGGTGGATCACTTCTTCTTTGGGAAAGAAAAGGCGTTGTGTGAAATTGTGCAGGTATGGCTGGAAAAAGTAACGGGAACGCATGATTTAAAAGCCTTTTTGACATCCGCTGCTGCTGCTGCTGCTGCTGCTCCTGGTCCTGGTCATGGTCCTGCTGCGGTCGCTATAGGAGGGGAGGGCAGCAGCGATGGAGGAAAAAGAGGGAATAGCCAGAAAGAAAAGCTACCAGAAGCGTGTGTGGACGGGAACCAGGAACTGTAAATTGAGTATTCGTACGAGAAATTAAATAAAGGAGAGGCGTTGAACGCAAACATAGTACCCATATGCAAACACACAAAACGCGACCGTAGCCCTCTTCAAATCGTCATTAAAGAGGAACAAAGATGATACCATTCAATGGCACACGTACATTGCATATCCCTCTATTGATTACGTTTACTCTCCCCCCACTCATGTACCCAAGTCATACGTCTTTCTCTTCCTCACCCTCCTCATGGCGGGGTCCATTTCTTCTTTTGAGTATCGAATATATTCACCATTTTTTCCAGAGCATTCTCATATCTCCGCTTCTTCCGCCGTTCAACCTCCTCCTCCAACCCGCTCCGGCCCTTCCATCGCTCGTACGCCTTTGCCCGCAATTGTTTTCGGCAATATAGCTTCATCTTGGTATACTTCGTATTGCGGGGGTTACTTCGCTCTAGAAAGGGCATGACGCGGATCGTCCCTTCTTGCAACAGAAATTCGGCAACTGCATCTCCCTTTGTCATAAGTCCATATTCATCCTCATCGTTGCTCTTGCATGGTGAGCATACTAGGATGCCAAAGACTTCTTGAAAAGTGGGGTCCACGAGCCCGTTCCCGCACACCTCGCACGACATACCATCCTTCCCCGCCAGCTTGGGTGGCTGGACGGAAAGTGACGCTGCTGGGATAGTTCTTGTGCTTTGGGTTTTATTCCCACCGTCGTCTTCGTAGCCGTCCGTGGTAAAGCCTCCTTGGGCGAGCAGCTCGTGGAGGGCCCCGCCCTCCTTCTGCTGCTGCTCTCTATGCTGCTGCTCCTGGAGCTTCTGAGCTCGCAACGCCAAGGCCCGCCTCCTGTTTTCCTCGATCCTGGCCTTTTGCTCATCTGTCAGCATGGATACCTGAGGTGAGTGGGCCATAGTGCATGCGGTGAGTGGTCTTCGCTGTGTGATCTGGGATAACACAGGCACATAACGCAGAATCATGATATCAGCGAGCGACTTCTTGTGCCACCCAGGAAAAGGAAGCGCTGGTCACATCGGAAAAATCGCTGATGCAAGAAAAAATAGTTACCTTATTGAAAATCAAATAACTTCTATACGGTGGTCACGAGAGCGTGATCGGTCGCGCATCACCCCAAAAACAAAACCTCCTGCCTCTTAGCATAAGACAAGCAAACATCGCATTAAATTAAAAAAAGCAAAACTCAGCATTTTTCCCTTGTCCAATTATTATTCTATTCTATTCGTACACTTTCATTTGACTCCAGCATCTTTCTACTTTCCTACAAGCGACTCAACACATTCGCCGCCCGCGAAAATTTGATCTGGCCGCTTATATCGACTTGGAAGTCTTGAACGATACCTTTCCCATCCAATACCATCGCAAACCGCTGCATCCGCGGGCCCATTCCTCGACTTGTGCCATCCATTTTCAGGTCCAAGGCGTTGGTGAGAGATTGATTGCCGTCGGCAAGGAAGATGATGGGAGGAGGTTGCTCTTGTGCGAGCGGTCCTAGCGAGCTGGCAAAGGCATCCATCACATATACTTGGTGGATGATACAAGAGACAGATGAAATTATGAGCTCTCATGATGTACATTATCCTGACATGCAGTACTTCCAATATTTTTGTGTCTCCTACCGTCGGCGGTGCTGACAACGTAAATTTGATCTATCCCTTTTGCGCGCAGGTCTTTGGCAGCTTCAAGGAAGCCTGGCACGTGGCTCCTGGAGCAGCCGGGGGTAAACTGTAAGGGTTTGAAATATACCATTGTAACAGAAAAGGTTAACAGGATGGCTCGGGCAAGGTATCGATTGCCCTCCAAAGCCCGCAGGCCAGTCTCCCCCTCCCCGATTCTGCAATACACTGGTCAAAGAATTCAGCTACGCACCGGTCCCGGGATGCCCACCACCACCACGCGCCGCTTGCCCTTAAAAATGTCCAAGGGCTTGACAGCTACAGGTTCTCGGGGCTTGTTGTCAGATGTGGCAGGAGACAGAACCCAGAGGTCCACGTTGGGAAATGTGTCGCCCTGGCGGGGTGGAGGCATGCCGGCCTATATGATGGCGGGGTTGCGGCGTCAATTGGAGGAAATCCGCGTGTTTTACATGACGGAGTAAAGGGATGAGGAAGCGAGTGTGATAGGTACTAAGACTTCGGCATGCAATACGAGCGGCGCATGGGAGGCAGAGATCGCCGCCAGCATCGGGACTCCTTACACAATCAGTTGACAAGGCCATCCCCTTCGTGCTGCGCTCCGAGTCTGCCTGACGATTTAAATGGTTCATTTTTTTCCAGTCACGATTAAGTGCCCCGACGTGCGGTGGTTCCCCGCACCCGCACAACGCACGTTTGGCAGTACTGGACAAGTAGTATCTCCCGCGTCTATTCCATCAAAACATCAACCAACGCTTCCCCATGCTCCCCAAAACAGCCCGCCAGCCATGTACCAGAACCCCTACGTCTATGCGGGCAGGTCATTAGCTCCACAGCAGTCGCAGCAAAAACAGCATGCGGACTATACGCCCAGTCTCTATGGAAATTACCCGTCCCCCACGCCCTACCCCGGCTATGCTCCTCTTCCTCCAGCTCCCCACCACCAAAGCATCGCAGCCTACTCCAGCGGCCCTCCCCCGCCGGAGACGTACGTCTGCCATTCTTGCGGGCAGCGTGGAGCTCACTGGGTGACGAATTGCCCGGCCGTGACAGGGGGAGGTTCCAAGCAGCCGCAGCAGCAGCAGCAGCAGCAGCAGCAAGCACCACCACTCATGCCCTACCACCGGCCCCATCCCCCGCGATATCAGCAGCAACAGTATCCACAGCACCAACCGCATCAATATCAGCAGCAGCATCTACAGCAGCGAGCATCACCACCACAGCAGCACCAGCAGCCACAACACCTGCGACAGAACCAGCAAGTTCAATCCCAGCAGCAGCAATATGACTCGCAGCAACAGCAGCAGCAGCAGCCTTTGCAAGCGTGGCAAGGAGGAGGAAGGGGAGAAGGAGGAAGAAGAGGAAGGCGAGGGGGAGGACGGGGAGGAGGAAGAGGAGAGAGAGGAAGGGGCATGGGGAATGGAAGAGGAGGTCGCGGAGATTGGGCCGGCAGAGGCGAGAGAGGAGGTCGATTAGGAGAAGGAGGACGAGGAGACAACAGCGACAGCAGCAGCAGTAGTAGCAATCCCTTTGGTAGCCCAAGCATCCACCCATCTGCACTTACAATGCCTGCTGCGTCACAAGGAGGAGCAGAAGCAGAACCAGTGGTAGCAGCTGTAGAGGAAGGGGAGGACGCAGGAGGAGCATACAAATGCGCCCCCTGCGACAAGGCCTTCCAAACCGAATCTCAACATGCCGCGCACATCTCTGCCCACGAAGAATGCCACTACCCAACTTGTACTTTTCAAGGCTCGCGGCAAGTGGTGGGAGGTCACTATAGAGTAGCGCACGGCAAATATCGTGGAAACGGATTCCGTGTGCTCAAGGTGGAAGGGAGGAGTTTCAGGATTTTGGTTGGGAATGCACCGGAGGAGGTAGAGCAGTGGAGGGAGGATCGACGCAAGAATTTCCCGACGGCCGAGAATGTGGCGAAGCGAAGGATGGAGATGCGAGGTGGAAGGGGAGGAAGAGGGGGAGGGGGAAAGAAGAGGCCCAGGGCGGAGGAGGTGGACGAAGGGAGGGGAGGGAGCAAGCAGGCACGGGCGGAGTGCGGAGGGGGTTTGTTGGGGTTTGGGGAGGCGTATGCGAGCGAGGGAGAGGGAGAACAAGAGGTACTAGGGAATGAAGAGATACCGACAGTGGTCCGAACAGCGGTGGAGAAGGAGGCGGACGTGGCAATGCGTACTTCGTTGTTGTATGGTGTTTGTCGTGCTTATTTAAGGAATCAGTGTCCGCTGAGCGCGGCGAGGTGTCGATACCGACACGGGCCCACCAAGGGAGGAGGAGGGTTGATGTATTGTCGGTTTTACACCAAGCCGGGGGGTGGGTGTCATCATGGAGAGGGCTGCCAGTTCGTTCACGATCAGTCCTTGAAGGAGGAGTTGGAACGGTGGGTGGTGGAAAGGAGGGCGCAGAAGAAGGAGGAGAGGGAGGCCGAAGTTGCAGAGGGAGAGATGGAGTGCGGAACGAAACGGCCTGGAAAGACGATCAAACAGCAGAAGCAGCAGCAGCAGCAGCAGTCTACGGCTGGGACGGCAGCGGCGACGGGGCCTTCAAGAGAGCTGACGTTGTTGAAGAGGCTCTTGGGGATGGAGGTTGAGAAGGAGACGAACTTGGTTCTGGGTTGTATTCGATATTTGGTAGAGGAAAATTTCTTCAAGAATAAAACGTCGCCTGTATCGTCGTCGGTAGTTTGTAGGTCTTCGTTGTCACCTGTGTCGCAAACGTCAGTTGCGGGTGTGATGAGGGATGGAGGGGAAGAGGAAGGAGAGGGCGTGATAGTTGACGAGGCGGAAGGAGAAGGAGCAGTCAAGGAGCTCGTCTACAAGACAGCGGTGATAGCATGAAAAACATTGGAGTGTGGAAATGCCGACGTTAAAAAAGAAAAAAGAAAAAAAGTGAACACACGATGCCTTCCTCCTATCAACGCAAGCGAAAAAGACTTTGGAAATAGGTACTCATTTATCACCACGATCGATGGTTTCCGAAGCCACAAAGGAGAAAAATCCAAAGTACCAGTGTGTAAACCAACATCAGGAAACATTTCTTGCTATTTGCTGCGGACAGTCTTATCAAGTCTTATGTGTTGAATCTTTCTTTAAATCTTTTTGTTCCATCTTGTTATACCTCCACGGTCCCGGGTATGGTAAGTGTCTTGCCTTTCTACACACCCGCCGCTATATCTCTCCACCTTTATCCGTTTTCTCTCGTTTCTTCATCCATCTCTTTTCGTTCTGTTTGCCGATGAATCGATGACAGTTAATACATCTCGTTGGTAGCGTTCTCTAGTGTTCTGTGGTGGTAGTGGTTGCGGCGTCCCCCCCTCCCTCCAACAATGTTGGTGGTGAGGACACGCAACTCTCTGTCTCTTTCCCTTCAGATCCATGGGTACTCATCCTCCTTCTTTGCATGCTTAGTGATATAATTCTGCGCCTTTATATTCGATCGATCATCTCAACCATCCATTCTTGTTGCGGGTGTTGCTGTGTCGTGGTCACTTTTTCAATTCTTGTGTTTTTGATCTCTTTTACTCTAGCGACCTCTTCCTACGGCTGCCGACAACTTCGCGTCTCGCTTGCTTGCCTTGCATGTCAGTGCTGCTGTATGTACAGACATAATGATAAAACGTTTACTTCTGCTGCACTGCTGCCGCTGCTTCTGTGCTGCTGCACCTCTGTTGGTATACCCTTCCTGCCGTTCGCTCCCAGGTCAATCTAATTTACTCACAAATTACTCACAAAGATTGGTCTTCGACAGGGGAGGGAGGGGAATAGAAAGGGATTCAGAGGGAGAGTAAAACATGCACAAACGACGTTTGCCGTTGCTTTTGCTGTCTCTCTCCTATTCTTCCCTATCCCTTCTCTTCCGGACCTTAGATTTCCATACTCTCTCTGCCAAGATCGTACACACATAATTATGTGGGTTTTCCTCCTTTTTGTGTTGTCTCTTTTGTGATTGATTGAGCCCTCTCGGGAAGAGTTGATCTCTCTATCGCCCAAAATCTCGGTTAAAACTCGCTCGCATCTCATGGTGGTCGTTTTCCTCTCTGTCATCATCCCGCTCTATACAGTAGGGTGGATATGTATGCCCCTTTCTATACGATCGGTACAAACTCTAAGTATGCCACATATAAATAACACATCGTTTTCAATTGTCTCTGGCTACCTTTGAGCTCGCGCACGGGTGGGGGGACCTATCTATTCTATGGGTCAAATAAAACAAAATTCGATTAAATGACTCGTGGTGATGGTTTGGAGTGGCGGTCTTCCTCATTGATCCTCCCCCCGTACACTCAGCATAGATTATAATGAATCATCTCCCCATCTACATAAAATATGGAACTGTCCCTCCCACAAGAGAAGGGCACGCATGGTATAGACTAGTTAGACTAGACGTCATGACGGCGATTGGACAGGGAGGTTACGGACAAGGAACATGAACGAGGGAATATACGGCCCTCTTGTAATAAGAATACGCGTTGGAAGAGAAGCTACGACTGCTACTGCTGCTTTCTAGTTCTCCTCCTCGCTCTCCTCCTCGTCGGTCACCACATGCATTACCTCAGGGAGCGCCCCAGCCTCTCCTTTATCGCTTCCCAACGGCGTCACCACAACAGGCATCGCGATTGTTTTATTTCCTTCGAAGGACCCTTTAATCGCAGGTCTATCGGTCGACTCTCTCTTGGCTGTCTTATCCAAGACTTCAATAGAGGGCGTCGCCACTGATAAGGGGGTTAAGGTCGAGATTGGCTGCGGTTGCGGTTGCTGCTGGTGCTGGGACAAAGGAGATTGCTGACTTTCTCCAAGATGATGATACTGCTGCTGTTCTTGCTCGAGGGTGAGGACGACGTCTAAGTCGCCATTATGCCGCCAGATCCACTCCAGACAGTCCGTGACGACTTCGATCTGCTGGTGCAACTGCCGCGGGGAGGGAGCATCCAGAAACTTAATCGACTTCGCACGGGATTGAAGTTGACCGGCTGCAATTTTAACTGCGGTCCGTTCTTCCATGGAGTCGCCGAAGGACAAGATGTTCTTAAGGGGGGTGCCGAGGCTTTTTTGGAGCTGGTGGAGTTCGTGGGCAAAGGCGGCGGCTTTCCAACAGAGGGGATCGCCGGGAAAATATCTCTCGAACGATGAACGCGCGGAAACCACCCGCACCGACGCATCAAGCACAGCCATCATGTCAGGCATGAACTTGGACACGCACAGCTCGACCCAACCTGTTTGGGCGTTGGTGATGATGAGGACTGTGCCAAAACCGACAGCCGTCGTGACCAAGCGTGTGGCCGCCTTTTCCAATTCAGCAAAACCCCGTTGAAGCTCCACGGGCAGGTCATCTAGTCCCCGCGCGTGAATCAGCTTTTTGCGGTCGACAAAAGAGGAAGGGAACAAAGTGTCATCCCAGTCAAGGACGACGCAGGTTTCCTTAACGGCGAAGGGTCCCAACACCACGTCCAAAGCCGGGTGTTCGGCGGCCGATGCGCAGCTAGTGGGTTGAATGAGGCCTGGAGTAGCGGCGCGGGAGGGGGGAGAGGCAGCGAAAAAGGTGTGCCCTGGGCTGCCTAGGCCATCGCCGCAGGTTTCTTCCAGCTCTTTGAGTAGAGCGGGAGAGGGAGCGTGGGAGGGGACTTCCGTCTCGATGGGTTGGACGCACTCGGCCATGGTTTCAGGCGGTGGTTGAGCTGGTGCTAGAGGTGCTGCAGTGAAAAGTGCCGGTGGTATTTGCTCTCTCCGAGGGGAGGGGGAGGACACACGTACGTGCTTGATGGGGGGAGGAGTGATGTTGTTTTGTTGTCTTGACCTCGAGGTGGAGCCTCGGTGGTACAGTTGCAGTCGGAAAAGGCGCGGCTTAAAACAGTTTGCTTCTACACTGAGTGCCCTGCCTGTGATAAGCGGTGGGTGGGTGGGAAGGGTGGAGTGTGAGAACTTGCTTTACAAAGGGGGCTGATTTCTTCTCTCTAGCCCAAAAGAAAGCCAACAGCTGCTGGGAGCCAGGCATGTTGGCATCCTCCCCGCCGTCAGTCACCACTGCCGCTAATCTGTCCACCTGCGACGCATTGCGCACATCTATGAGCAGCGTGTGGGCGTGTGATATGTCGCTGGGTGGTGAGGCGCCAATTGAAAAGACGATCATGACTGAACAGCACTTGCACGCAAGACAGTGTTGTATCTTGCCTTCTCGAGTCGACGTTCTCGAAAACGCACGTGGCTGGGAGAAAGGAGCCGCGTCCCGCCGCCCAATGCACCTCGACATTCACGATCACACAGGCTATGAGGGAAGGCACAATTTGCGCTTTACTGACATAAAGCAACAATTGGGGGTGAAGTCCTCTGATCATCAGAAATTCTCTTGAGAAGAGGCAATCGCTGCTTGACAACAAGGACGGGCATCAGATAAGGCAAGCAGCAGATGGCTTCATTACTCAGAGAATTTCACGCCGCAAACGCCATACGAGTGCATTTTTTACAAATACTGATTTGCGATGAAAAGATAACAAATGAGCATGTATATATGAAGATGCGCGCCCGGCAGGCTCGCCGGAGCCACACGTGCAAGCCCTTGGTGAAGCCTGATTTGCTGCTTTGATGTCATCGCCAATGCTGCGGTGTCCCAACTGGGGGAAGGCGCTCGTTGTTCCCCAAGCCAGCTGTGCCCGGAGATTCCAATCAGTTCTGCACTCCCCCGCCCCCTTTGGTTGTTGTGACAAAAGTAAAAGGGGAGACACCTTGAGTCTTATGTCCCTAGCTTTTCATTACTTCCCCCCCTAATTCGGATCAAGTTGCCCTTCCGGAAATGTGGTGGCGTACGGTTTTCATGATAACCTTGAACCTGGGCTTAAGGCCTAGCTTGCTATAGGTATGGCGTGCAACGTATTCGCAGACAATTTGCAAACACAAGTGTTTACACACGCATGTCTCCTCTCAGAAATACACACAAGGGAAAGCCGTCCACTTATAAATTGTTGTCTTCCCTTATTTTGGCCGAGTTTCAGAAGGCTTTGGCAGGTTTTTCACCACCAGTCCTCGCATGGCCCATACAGGGCTAGGAGAAGGGGGGGAAAAAGAGGTTAGAGGGGAGGCAACTTCTCCAGCGTCTGCATTACCTGCCGCGGTTGAGCAAACCGGAGCTCGTGGGGACAGACAATCTCCTCCACGGACCACATTCCTATACACCCGCAAGACTTTGCGCGCCCCACTACTATCTCGAGATACGAAGTGTTCACAGATTTCACACCAACAAAGTCCTCGGATGGCCGGCACGTAAAATCCCCCCACCCCCTCCTTCTCCTCCTCCTGATACTGATGCTACTCCTCTTCCTTCTCTCCCTCCTCCTCTTCCTCCTCCTCCTCCTCCTCCTTCTCCTCCTCCTCCTCTCCTCCTCCTCCTCCTCCTCCTCCACTTCCTCCTCCTAGTGAATCCGCTACAGTCGCTGTCGCTGCTACTCCTCCTCCTCCTGCTGCTGCTGCTGCTGCTGCTCCTCCTCCTTCTGCTCCTCCTCCTCCTCCTCCTCTTCCTCCTCCTCTTCTTCCTTCTCCTCCTTCCCCTCCTCTTCCTCCTTCTGCTCCTGTTCCTGCTCCTGTTCCCACTCCTCCTGTTCCTGCTCTTCCTCGTTCTCCCCCTCCTCCTCTTCCTCCTCCTTTTCCTCCTCCCACTCCTCCTACTGCTGCTGCTTCCCCTTCCATCCATCCTCTTCTTCCTATCCGTCCTCCCCTCCATCCCCTCCCTCCCGCTCCTCCTCCTGCTCCCACATCCCCCCCTCCTCCTACCCCTTCTCCTCTCCTTCCTTCACCCCCCTTCTCCTGCTCCTGCTGCTGGTGGTGGTCAGCCTGGACGCAATTTCGAACTTGGTCAACGGATAGCATGAGCATGGGCCTCTTGGCAGACTGCAGTGATTTTCCGGGTGCTTAATGCGGAGATTACCTGGTACAGTATGACTTGTCCGAGCCAAAAGAACTTTTCTTATGTCCATGGGTGCTCGAATAGTTGAGGGTCGGTGCGTTGGAGGGATGGGCGGTGATGAGCCGCCGGTCGCATGGCGGCACGTAGAAAGCAGACACTACTATAAGCCGTCCCCTTTGTTGAGGCCTGGATCCAGGACATTTATCCCTGCAACGCAGGCAAGTGCTAATAAGTAAGCACGAGGAAGTAGGAGAACACGAGAAGTGCAAGTGCTGTCGAACACGACACGTACACGCAACAGCTCGGGTTTCGTTCCTCAAACGTATCTCCCGCCGCGCACACAAGCACAGTGCTCACGACCCCCGATCGCGCACACAATCACTTGCAGGCCGTGCAGGAGTGTTAGAGTCTGTCTCTTTGTCTCCATTACACGTCATTGAGACGAGGATGACAAAACCGAACGAGGAGCACCAGCATTTGCAGGCGGTTAATGAACATGCGACCAAGAAAATAATGAAGGAGACCGACGGACGAGTCATGAGTCAGGCAGAGGTTGCGGAACTAGAGGCTTTATTTGCCAATCACGAGCGCGTCAAGGCTTTTCCTGTCTCACATCCGCTACTAGACATCCCTGCGTCCACGCAAGCGAAAGTGGTGTACTTTGTCCGGCATGCGGAAGGCAAGTGGAGATGAGAGCGGGGGTAAAGGAGAGAGAGTTCCCGTTCGAGCAACCTCGCCCAGCGTTTGGTAATGATGCCTTTTATCTATATTGACCATAGATTGCAGTAAGAGTGGACTTGTGTTAAGCCCCCTCCTCGGAGCCCTCCTCCGAAAAAACCTCCCTACCAACCTCCTCACTCGCACACACAAATACCCTCCACACACTTCAGCCTTGCATAACGAGGCCTTCAAGATCCGTGGCCGGGCCGCCTACTCAGACCCCGCGTTTCTTGACCCAGAACTGACAGCGCTGGGTATCGCGCAGTGCGGGACCCTTAAACCCTCCGTGGAGGCCATTCAAGATTCCTTAGACTTGGTGGTCGTTTCTCCCTTGCGTCGCACCCTCATGACGGCCGCCTTGGCATTCGATCAACGAAAAGGCACACCCTGGGTCGCGCACGAATTGGTGCGAGAGCGGATCGGGAAGAACACATGTGATAAACGGCGGGCATTGACGGAGATAAAACAGGAGTATCCCTCAATTGATTTCGCGCATATGACACACGAAGACGACGTGTGTTGGACTCCACACCACCGGGAAACCCCCGCCGAGATGGCCAAGCGAGGGTTGATATTTCTAGAATGGTTACGAGGTCGACCAGAGGCGAGAATTGGGGTGGTGACTCATTCGGCGTTTTTGTCGACGTTATTTGGAGAGGTCTTGGACTGTCACGAGCCCGATATGAAGAGGTGGTTTGAGAACGCGGAATTGCGGGCTGTGAGGTTGCATTTGTGAGGGAGGGGGAGATAGGGAGAGAGGCAGGGAGGGAGGCAGGGAGGAGAAAGGGGGGGGGGTTTAAATATTTTGAAGTAATAGATTGGTTTTAAACGCGTAAGGAAATGACTCACTGAAAGTATCGGCAGGTGGTCAGAGATACCTCGGGACATATCTTTCTTTTATCTTTCTCTCCCGCTCGCTGCTTCTGCTTCTCGCTTCTTCTTTTTCTATCACTCAGACTCGCTTTTACTTTCCCCCTCTTTCACTTCTCTTACAGCTGCCTCTGTTGCTGCTCCCGCCGGGTGTTGTGTTTTCCTATTTATATTGTGTCCGTGCGTGCGCGCCTCAACGAAGACGAGAGAATCCGTCCACCCGACCCTCTCCCTTCCCTTTGCATCCCCCCTCTGCCCCCCACCCCTTTCTCCTATTCCTCTTCTTCGAATGTCGATTTCTTCGCTATTTCTTTCATCTTTCCTCATATTCTTTCTTACCCCCACAGCTTATTCGCCCAGCCATTGCCCCACCGAGCCAAGCGCGACACCACATCTGCGCCTCCCCCCCCCCCCTCCCCCTCCTCGTCCTCTGATTTCTCCTTCCCGTCATCCCGCCTCACCTCCTTCCCTTGCCCCCCTTCCTGAACCACGGCTGGTGCCACCCCACTTTTCTCACTCGCAGCAGGGAGAGGCGACGTATTCGATTCCCGTGCTAGTCATTTGGTACCTCCTCCGCCTCCACTGCTACTTACGGGCCTGGGCAAGGTTTCAAACCCTGCACTTGCCCCCGGCACCGCCGCCACCGCGGAGGGCTGGTTGGAAGGCACCCATGGAGGAGGAAGGCCTGCGCCTTGCTCTACTTTCGTGAAGGATCCGTCGGGGTTGACGCGGACAACTTCCAGCATGCTCAAGACCTCTTCGGGCGTCAGCTGTCGCGGTCGTCCTTGGGCGTCGCGGGGGAAATCGAACCCTCTCTTTTTGAAGGGAAGGGCGACCGGCGCACCCTCGAGGGAGGGGGGGAGGCCTTGACGACGGCGGGCGGCTGCTTGATTAGTGCGAACCCGGTCGTAGAGGTCTTCGATTTTGCCGGCCCAGGGAGGTGGGGTGGTGGTGCGGGGGGGAGGGAGGGGTGGTTGGGCATCCGGTGACGATGCGCTCTGCGATGGGGATGGCATGAAAGGATCTTGGGGACGGGATGGTGGTGGTGGGGGGGAGGGCGTAAAGGGTTGCGGTGCGGCTGCTGCTGCTACTGCTGCTGCTGCTGCTGCAGATCCTGGCCCTGTCCGTGCTTCTCCTCCTATTTGTGTCTCACCAGCAGCCCGCCGTCGCTCATCCAACGCCTGGGCCTTGGCCACACGCGGGTCCTCGTATTCATACCCCAAACTCGCCATTAACTCCTCGATCCCCTGCTCCCCCCCCCCCTCCCCCCCGATCCCATCCCTACCACTAGCAAAAGAAACAACCCCACTGGGCCCCGAAAACGCCGCCTGTGCCACCACGTCCTCGTAGTGACCCAAGTCCTGCAGCCCTTGCTTTGCCGCCTCCTCAAATGCGGACCATTCGCCCC
>Ga0160420_100152_pt1 | contig 40184 bp, 40 predicted proteins | sample CelAP2metagpilot_FD_108197 | JGI IMG/M metagenome (GOLD analysis project Ga0160420, IMG submission 108197) | Phycosphere-associated microbial communities from algal ponds in Kailua-Kona, Hawaii, USA - Cellana AP2-5-5 metagenome pilot | ecosystem: Engineered > Artificial ecosystem > Aquaculture >...
AGGGAGGGAGGGAGGGAGGGAGGGAAGAGTATCAATATGTGTTATCATATGTACATGAAAATACACGTTTTGGGGGCGGGAACCCTATCATGGTGACGACAGTAGGCAGCATACAGTGAAATGTTAAGTCGATAATTATTTCGCTCGCCTGTGTCGCTTTTTTCGTCTTTTGACCTCAGAAAAGATTAATCGTGGAGGGTAGTAGTGAAGGAGTAGTGTTCCAGACCCGGGGAAAGGAAGCCATTGAGAGAGTCAGGAATTCTGCGGTGTTTGAAAACTCGGGAATCAGACTCTAAGGGGAGTCATGGTCGTCTAAACTGCGCACCATGGCTTGCGTAAAATGCCCAGATGCCTGGCGCGCATACGTTTTGTTCTCCGACGCAACAGCAGATCGATCGTACTTACTTTGCTTGTTTTGCGATGTAAATTCATGAAAACGGTTGGACTGGGGAAAGGGTCAATGTGTATGTGCGCATGTAAGAGTCAGCGTTGGTTGCATCGTGGGGTGGAAGAGTGCTGCGGGTTATGAGGAAAGCCTCCTTGCGGGAATTTCCCGCAGGGAAAAAGCAGTTGGCGAGCTCGACGTTCTGTCTTAAAACTGTTTTTTGCTTCCGAGAGTCCCTTTCCCGCACTCTCCAAAGCAAGCCTGCAGTTTCCCTACCACCTTACGCACTTGCTAGGGTCCCTCAAACATGCAAGGACAATATCATATCACACTCTCACGTGTCCTTTAAGCAATGTTGATCAAGTCAACCGAACTCAAGAAGGGGGCAAGTAAATCCATCTTGCATTCAATAATGCGTCACAAACCTCAAATCGAGGAAAAAGAGGCATGGAAACATGGAAACGTGGCATGCAGCAGGTCGTGTGGAGCTCGCACGCTGACCTCTTTTCAGTTCCAAAGTTCGCTCACTTATTGTGCGGCACATGACTAGGCCCCGCTCGCTCGCTATATCGTTTTCCTTGAGATGATGGTCCCTGTGATTGAGACCCATCAATGGCAGCCAAGAGCGAGGCATGACATCACAGTTGTGAACACAACAACGAGAAGCTCAAGGACGCATACGCATGTCTTTTCCCTGGCCCTTTCCCTTCTACACCCAACCGCCCACAGCAAAAACCATTCACGCCAGTCGTCAGCCACCATCGTTACCGCTGGCACTCGCGGCCAGCTTCATCAAGGTGAGCTTGTGGCCCAGGGCGCCAAGGGAGTGCTGGCGCCCCCTTTTCGTGCTGGTGGGCCCTGAGCCCTTAAGGTCTGTGGGTTTTGAAACTGACTCTGCCCCATTTCTTTTATCCCATACACCCAGGTCTTTGAACCGCCAGATCTGTCCTCGTTATCGTCGGCCGTGCCCTCAAGAAAATAAATGGCGTTCATGCACGTAAAACGCTACCCCATGCTCTTCAAAGCCGTCCTGCCTGGGACGCTTGCTATTGCCTGCGGCGACATGTTGTGTCAGCGGCTGGAAGGGAAGATAGAGATTTGTCTAGAGCGGACAACACGAATGGCAATAACAGGAGCTTTGATTGTGACTCCATCAGCGTATTATTTGGGCTCCAAGATTGAGCGCATCGTTCCCAAAGGTAAGCAGGGGATGGGGTGAAGATAAGAGCGGCCGAGTGATAGTGCTTTTTGTGTGCACCTTCGTATTTTTAAGAATTGTAATTGGGGTGCGGTATATTCATGATGTGGATGGCTAGGTATGCATATGAAGGTTGATGCCTTTTCGTGTGCTTGCGGATGACGGTCCTGGTAAATGGGAGGGAGGAGATGGGGGGGACGTTCTCTGCCCCATCAGCCCAGTACGTCCTAGTCTACTTTGTTTTCCCCTCCTCCTTTTCCAAAGCCAAAGGATCCAATCACTCCAATGCATATTTCGTTAATCCCGTACTTACCCCCCTTCCTCCTTTCCGCTGTTGAAGCCAACACCACCTTCACCACCATCGCCAAAGCTGGGCTTAATGCCACGTGCTCTGTCTTCTTCATCATCGGAAGCTTCTGTGGAAACAACCTGTTACAAGGTCGTGGATTCGAGGTACTGCGTGCACAACTCAGTGAGCGCCTCTTGCCCACCGCAGCCTCAGGTGTCGCATATTGGACAGGCGCGAACCTCCTACTCTTTTCGGGGGTGGTCCCGCAATCCGTTGCTGCTACTGCTGCATTTTCCGTGTTATGGAATGTACGGATGAGCAGTGCATTGAACATGAAGACGCCTGCATCGGAGACGGCATTGGCGAAGGAGGAGCGGAATCGACGGGTGAGTGCCATGCGGCTGGCAGTCGGGGGGTTGCAGAAGGAGAGTGGTGGTGGGAGTGGCAGCAGCATAAGCAGTAGCACCAATAGAAGACGTGGTGGTGGCAAGGCATGTGAGTCGCAAAATACCAAATTGTTGCAGTAAGAGATCGGTGTGGTTTCTTGCTGGACCTACCTATTATTTGAGAAGAGAAGAGGAAACAGAAATGAACTGGCAATAAAGGAGAAGGAGGAGGGGAGAGAAAAGATGTGACGTGCAGCAGTACTGGAGAAGAGAAAGATGTACAGCAGACTGACCGAGCTACTAATAAGCGTTGTGTGACGCAGCGGCTAAAAGAAAGACAAAATTTTGCGTTGTGTTGGCCGTGCAGGATTTGAGACGCGGTAGAAGCGGCAGCAGCAGCAATACCAGTAGCAGTAGATGGAGGAGTGAGCAGGAAATAATTGAATCAATGATTATTTCAATTTTGCGAGAGGAGGAGGAACTAGAGGCTCTACGATATTACGCCTCCAGCTTTGAGAGTCGATATTTTTTGTCTATATTGTGGGCAGCACCATTACGATGGTCAGTTTTGGACAGGAAGATTTCCTCTCTACGTGATCAAAGGGGGAAGGTCAAGGAATTACCACACTTTCACTCAACCTGTCGAGTGGCAGACTTGCGAACAAAAACAGTATCGCTCAGACATCCGATGGGTCCTCTCGCGGGGATATATCAAATTTTGGGAGGAAAGGAGAAAGTGAAGACGACGATTGTGGGGGAGGGAGAGAAAAAGAAAGATAAGTGATGATGATATGCAGACGATAACCTGGTAGTGGGGGTGGTAGGATGAACTCAGAGGCGGCAGCAGCAGCGGCAGCAGCAACAAACGTTACAGTGGCAGCAGAAGTGTATTGGACACTTTTTAGGGAGGAACCCCCGCGTGCATCCGACGAGTGTCTTTGTCAGGAGGACATTAGGTCCGTCAATGTATATGTATCTGTCGGTGTCTGTGTACCTATCGAACAAAGACGAAGAATACAAGCCGGCTGGTTTTTGTTCCTATGTTGGCCATAGCGCCACGACGACAACGGTACAAGCAAGCAGTAAGCAAAACCCAAACTTAACAAGCAACAATAACAAATAAGTACGTGCCGCGCGCTACATATAGCGTTACCCATTCGTTAATACTCGTATCAACATAAAGTTCCCCTCGCCGTGGGCTTGTCCAATGAGTGTGCTCCACCTTCCCTTCCTTTTTTTGCTTCTAATCACGATTCTGGTGATACCGATCACATTGATATGTACATTTATTAAGACTTGCCTTTCACCCTTCCTCCATTCTTTTCCTCCCTATGTTCCCTGAAAATATATCAACACTCCAAATACCTCCCCAGAAATCACACAGTAGACACGCGCTCATGCTCTCCCCTCTATCTTCCTCACACCTTCCCTACCTCCTATAACAAGATCTTACTTACGAACACGAATTCGCCCCGGCACTATCACATCCGGCGGTCGAAACAGCTTTCGAAGTAACACCAGCACCTCCTCTGCCCCTCCCTCCCTCTTTCCTTTGCCCGTACCCCCGTCCTCCTCCTTGGTCATTAACACCGTCCTCTTTGCTAGATCAATATCTGCCATCAGATCGGCCAGCTGTTCCGGCGTAGCCTTTCTCCCTCCTTTTTTCTCTCCCTTTTTCCCTCCTCCCTCCAATTCATCAAGGGCTCGAGCTATTACTGCCTCCACCCCTCTTCTGTCCAGCAAACCCAGGCCGGCAGCTTTCACAGCAGCGCCCACATAGGTCTGAAAATAAATCACGGGGACATCAAGCAGGGAGCGATCGCGGGGAGGAGGGGGGGAGGGACGGGCTTCAGAGACGTAGTGCATGAAGAGGGCCTTGATACGGGTGGGGTACTTCCTGACGGAGGGAAGGAGGGTGTAGGTGTGTGAGTTGATCAGGCCATGACGTACCTGATACATGTGACATAAAATTTACGGCCGCACACACGAAATACCAAACGTCTCTCATTCCTCCACCCACCCACCCAAACAGCCCTCACTCACTCACTCCCTCCCTCCCCCTCTCCGTCCCTCCCCTTCTCACCTACCTGATCATGCTCTCACCCGCCTGCACATCCAACTCCCCCGTATCTCCAACAAACACATAATCCGTCAAATCAAAGCGATCCTCTCTCCGCAACGCCTCGAAATTGCGAAACTTCCTTAAACCCTTCCTACCCTGACACACCCACTCCTTGACACTACCATACAGCACCGTACCGACCCCCCACCCATCCACCCCATTGTCAACCCCAGCAGCGGCATATGTCCGGCAAACTTTGTGGGAGGGTTTGAGTTCGAGGGCGAATTTGAATTCACGGGCTCTGTGTTTGGTTTTTAGGGAGGGGAGAAAGAGGAATTTAAGTGAGGGTGCTTGATAGAGGAATGTCTCCAGAGGCTCGTACAAAGAGAGAGGAGGAAAGTGTAGGTGGGAGAGATGGCTGAAGCACCCACCTCGCTGTCAGTACAGCAACACGTGCAGGATCTCGACCTTCAGGTACGCCGAAACGAGAGAGCTCCAGGGCAAACTGGAAGGCACCTGGGTAATACTGTCCGCGTTTGTATTGGGTGTCAATCCCTCCCAAGGCTACCCCGAGGAGACGCAGCCCGCCGCTGGACTTGACAGTATCATCGATATCGGTGATGACTTGGAGGATTCTGAGAGGATGGGCGTTTGAGTAGCGATTAAATAGAGGGAAGGGAGGAGGGGAGGGAATGTGAAAAATGCCTTCTATGCCTAAAAACGTACCTGCCACTGCACTTGCCCTCTGTCGTGGGTCCCGCTACACTAATGCTGCGACTGTCCCCATTGGTAACGTCGGCACTCTCGTCCCGCAACAGCCTCCATGTATGTGATTTGTAACAGATAGTGTGAAATGTGAGCGAGTGAGCGGAAGGCATCAGAAAAGACTACGAAAACAAGACAAGAAAAGGGGGCTTACCCATCGACGGACGTAGCAGAGGCACCTCCCAGGCTCGTAGACGTCTGGAGTAGAAACGGGCGGGGCGGCTGCAACCCTCGTACGTCTTTAAGATGGTCTACACTGCGCGGCCCTGTGAAGAAGAATCCCTCTACGACGACCCTTGACAGCAAAAGCAGGAGCAAGGCAAGTTCGTTAATGCCAAGCGCCCGGCCTGAGGATGATGGACTCTCGCTCCGCATCGGCATGGCTCTACCGTAGGCTGGCTCTGTTGGTTGGTGGGGTCAGTTGTGTGTGTGAGATTAACATTGTTTGGCAGCAGCAGGGCGGTGAAACGTGTCAAAGCTCGTCAAGACGGTCTCGCTCTCGCGGCGGCATTCGCTCTTTTTTACCGTCACACCTTACTCACCCATACAGGAAATGGTTGATTACAGCCGCTTTGACAAAATTGGCATGGACGACGACGAGGACAAGGAGGATACACCATGCCAGCAGCAGTCCAAAGGGTCCACCTCCTCATCCCAGCCTCCCCACCCCCTTCCTCCTGCCTCTGCCTCCACTAACACCACCACCACGAGCAGCACTTTTGTCACACCCAAGGGCAAAGAAGGGCACCGGCTCAAGTTCGAGCACGGGGGCCAGACTGTCTATGAATGGGAGCAAACGCTGGAAGACGTCAGCCTTTACATCACTCCGCCACCGTTGGTGAAGGCCAGCATGCTGTACTGCACTATCACACCCTCCCATCTCACCTTAGGCTTGAAAGGGGCACCGCATCCTTTCATTGACGAGACAACTGCTGGGTCTGTCAAGGCGACTGAAAGCTTTTGGACCTTGGAAGATGGGGAGCTGCATATCTTGCTACAGAAAGCGAGCAAGGGGGAAGTCTGGCCCAGCGCCTTGGCCGGGCGGGGCGCGTTGGACCCCTTGACGAGCGAAACCGTGAGGAAGCAGCTCATGCTGGAGAGATTTCAGGAGGAGAACCCCGGGTTTGATTTTTCGAATGCCAATTTCAATGGAGCAGTGCCGGACCCGCAGACGTTTTTGGGTGGCGTAAAGTACACGTAGAGACGATGTGGTAGAAGAACAACTTGAGCATGTGACTGAAAGAACATGTACAGACTTTTTGGGATCACATTTTAATAATGTGATTTATGCTTTTATTTTCTCTGGTGTCAATCTTAATCGCTCTGTGTCTTCTTTTCTTGACAACGATAGTCCATACTCACTCGACACATACCACACCACGGTAATGGTGTGCTTTATCAAATGTACTTACTCTATCAAAAGTACTGACAACCGATCAATTTCACACACATACGTACAATAGTCTATAGCACAGCATTTACCTCTTGGCTCCCTCCCTCCCTCCCGAACCCTCTAAATTCTTTCCCGCCCCTACCAACCGCGGTGTCATATTCCCCCCATCAGCGGCAAACGCGGGGTCAACCCTAATTCCGACTTCTCGATCATGCCGCTCAACTTACTGTTCTTGTCCTGAACAAGCACAGCTGGAGGACCTTCTTCCACACATTTCCCCTGCTCCATCACAATAATCCGATCAAACTCCTGGATGTGATGCAGACGATGACAAATAAATAGAACCGTGCCCCTAAGCGATAAGACCACCTCATGTATCGTCGCATCCGTCTTGATATCAATCGACGACGTCACTTCATCACATAGCATCAACGGTGCCTGATGAAGCAACGCCCGCGCAATGCACAACAATTGCCTTTCTCCCGCCGAGAACTCCACCTCACTTAATTTCGTCTCCAACCCCTCAGACAACTTCTGCACAGTCTCAGCCATATGCACCCTTTCCAAAGCCTCCCAAACCTCTTCCTCCCCCCCTCTCTCATTCTCAACCTCTTTCCCGCCCATCAACACATTCCTTAGGGTAGTGCCAAACAAAGTCGGGTTTTGGGGGATCAGCCTTACCTGTCGCCTCAGACTGCTCAGAGGCAAGCTCATGATCTCCGCTCCATCCACCTTCAAACTACTCCCACTCTCCATTCCATAGAAGCCCAACAAAGCTTGGAAAACAGAGCTTTTCCCCGCGGCCGTCCGTCCTACAATCGCTATTTTCTCCCCTGCTTTCACCTTCATATCTAATCCTCGTAAGGTAAATTCTGACTCAGGCCCGCCATATCGCAAGGCAATCTCCTGCCCCTCCACTGCGACGGCTTCGGGTAGCACCGCTGTTGTTGCTGTTGATGCTATTGATGGAAACGGAGCCTTCTTATCATCACCACTAGTTTCCAAATCCTTTCCCTTCCCTTTCTTCATTATCACAACAGCAGTCTCGTCCAGTCCGGGCTCGGCCTCCAAATTCACATACCTAGACACTCGCTCCACAGAAATAAACTCAATCTCTGCCATGAAGTACACCTTGAGCAACCACCCAAGATTATTGGGCACAAGCACAGCATAGCTCATTAGTAGCCCCATCTTTCCTCCATCGATATGACTTGCCAATACCCCAGGAGCTCGTGGACTGGTCACCCACACAGCAAGCACGCCACATCCGAGCATAAACAACGTCCCAACCATCTCCAACCAGATCGTAACCCATTGATTCGCCACCCACTTCACCCAGTAACACTGAATCGAATGCGTGGAATGTTTCAAGTGCTGCTGTAAAAATCTCTCCTGGGCTCCAAATGCTCTAATTGTCGAGACACCTCTCACCGCCTCGCCATATTGAACATTCACAGGGCTCTTACTTACTGCCTCCAATCGCCGCAAATCCCGAGCAGGCCACCGGTAGAACTGACTGATTGCACGATACGGGAAGGCAAGCACCACTACCACGGGCAGCATCTCGGGCAAAGCATAACAAAGAATTGCAAGCGTCGCTCCAAAGTACAACAATTGCTGGAAAAAATCGGCCAAAGTACTAGGAACAATTCCATCAATCGCCGCTTGATCCGCGATAAAGCGATTCAAAATCCTCCCTGACGGCTGCCGGTCAAAAAAACGCATGGGTGCTCGAAAGATTGATCGCAGCATTGCACTATGCAACACATTTCCTGCCGTCACCGCCCCATAAATCAAGATCAAAATACGCATCGTCGTGAGTACACACAAGGCCGCCCCTAGTCCCATAAGCGCCGTTACTTCCGACGCTTGCCTAGCTGCGTTCTCCTCCCCGCTTTCCGACCCTGTGAGTCGGGAAAGCCAAAACCACTGCAGTACATTACAAGCCTGTTCCACCACAAACAGACCAACGGTGAACCCAGCAAAGCCCAACCCATCACAACCCCCATATCGTCTCAAATACATCTGGAGCAGCCGTCCCTCAATTCCGCCCTGCCGGCGTTCTTCTTGATCATTAAAAGCTTGCCTGACCAAACACACTCCTTCCTTAGGGTCCCAAGCCTCGTCGTCTCCCTCATTCTCTCGCTCGCTCCCTACCTTGCCACTGCCCTCTCCTAATCCATCCGCGTCCTCCTTGTCCGTGAACGAGAAACGAGATTCCACTGCTCCCTTCTCCCTCTTGTTGGTCCCACCCCGTGGCCTGTTTTCTGTCGCAGAAAGAGCGTCGTCGGAGGGCGTCATGACTGCCGGGCGAGACCCAGACGCTGAGCTATTATGTATGCTATTATGTCCCATTATGATTTCACTGACTTGCCTATCCCCCAACGCCAGTAATTTTGCATACGAACCCTGAGCCCTTAGCCTTCCTCGGGCATCAAACACCACAATTCGGTCAACCGCCGGGTGCTCTAAGAAATGTGTTTGATGCGTTACCACCACCCTCGTCTTCCCCCTCAAAAAATCCACCAGGCACTCATCCCAGATCTTCCTTCCCACGCTCACATCCAAGGACGACAACACATCATCAAACAGACACACGTCTGGATCACTATAAACAGCCCTCGCCAATGACACCCTCTGGCGCTGACCCCCACTCAACGCAATACCCCCCTCTCCCACCTCCATCATCTCCCCCCCCCGTCCTGCTAGTCCCTGCAGATCTCTCGACAAACCACACCGTCTTACCACTTCTCGGAATATCTCCTGGTCATACCCAAACTCCGCCCCAAACACTATATTGTCTCTGATCGTAGTATTCTGGACCCACGGAGTCTGCTCCACCAACGCCACTTTCCCTTGTACCTTCCACCCAGCACCAGTCTTCTCATTCACTTGCACCGTATCCCCCACTAGACTGTGCAACAAAGTACTTTTTCCCGCGCCAACTGGTCCAACCACAACCACTAACTCACCCGGAGCCACGCGCAAGGTGAGATCTTGAAGCGCGGGCGGATCCCTGATGCCATCTCTCCCCCAGGCAAAAGAGCAATGTGTAATGTCCACTGCATACATGTCATCATTTCCAGATACGGAAGTAGAGGATCGCGGTACTTCTGCGGCAGCAGCAAAAACAGCAGTAGCAGTAGCAGGAGCAGTGCCATCAGAGCATTGTGGTGTGATCACCTCATCGGACAGAAACAGGCCTTCCAACCGTTCCCATGACACCAAACAATCCATCAACGATGTCAAGGCATTCGGGAAACAATTCAACGGCCTTTTCAACAGATTAAACCATGCTAAAGAAGTGAAAGCCACAGCGGCAGTCAGTGGCTGCCCTTCCCACAAAATCCGACAAGCAAACGACGCGAGCGGTCCCATCACTTGCGCCAGCTGCGCCAGTGCATTATTCCCTCCAAAGCACGCTGATCGCTTTATCTGGGATCTGACCTCCTTCTTCCTTGCTGCTTGGATGACAGACACAGCAAACGCCTCCCATTGTAATGATTTGATCAAACGAATCGATTCTAGAGCTTCCGCCATAAGACTCGCACGTTGGTCCCTCTCGGCTTGAATCCGCATGGCTGCATTCTTCCCTTGTACCCCCAGTAAATAACCTAAAGGCCAAAACACCAGAATAATCACAATCCCCACAAACGAACTCGCTCCCAACAGCGAATGCAAGGCCACAAGAGAGATAACCAATGTTGCGACTGAGCACCACGTTCCCCAATGCACCATCGGAACAACATTCACATCCGCCACTCGACAAGCATCAACACTCATCAAGTTGATGAGCTGCCCCGTTGGATATTTTCGTCTACTCTCGGGACCCAAACACAACGCCTTCCGAAAACATTCTCCCATCAACCCACTCTGTGCGCGCATTCCACACCTAATCCCCCAAATCCAAAACTGGTGCTCCGTCATACTCTGAAGTACCGCCAACATAAACAACAAAACTGCCAATCCATACCCTTCCTCCGCCCCTCCCTCCGCTTCCAGTCCCGCGTCAATATGTGCCAGCAACCGATTCAACACAACCGGCACAGCGAGCTGCAATCCTGTCGCCAAGGACAACACAGCGCCACATCCCAAAAAAGTCCGCCAGTGCGCTACGAGGAGCACACGCAAAATAAGCCACCCGCCCTGAGGCTTCAGTGGATGCCCTCGTTTTTGTGCATCGTCTACTCGTTTGGTCCATTCTCGACGGAATGCTTCGTGGGTGATGGGGGGTTTGTCGAAGTGCTCCAAGTGAGGTAAGCTTCCTGCGCCTAGGGTCTTGGCGTTGTACCCCTCACTCAACAAGGGCGTGATCCACCAGAACGTCAGACGACTCACGATACTCGCTTGGCTCTCCAGCTGCGCTTTATCGTCCTCCTCCTCCTCCTCATCCTCCTCCTCTTCCTCCTTGTCTTGCTGCTCCGTCGAACCAACCACGGACAGCAACGGCTGCTGCTGCTGCCACCGCTGATACTGGTGCTGACCACCATCACCACCATCCAACAAAATAAGCGCCGGCTCAACACTCTTTCTGGATTGGACCGCTGATAATTGCCACGACAAAATGGCCTGCCCGCCGAAGGCTAGCAAGGCCACCAGGTAAAGTATAGTGGCGCCCCAAAGCCTCCAGCATACCTGCAGCGGTACCAGCAGCACGACCACCACACAGGCTACGACACTCAATAGCTTGCGGACGATGTCTAACCCAGGCTGCAGAGTAGATCGCTTCTTCGTGTCATGTTTCCGCGTGAACGACGATGGAGGGTAGACAAAGGTCAAAAGGCTGAGAAGCGCCCAAGCACACGCCACGGCCAAGCCGGAAAAGGCTTTGGCACGCGATGCACTCTTGTGATAGGCATCGGCTGCTTCCCACAGACCTAGTGACACTAGCACAAATGCCAGCGAATGAAATATTGCTGTGAAGAGGGTGGATTTTCGGGTCGTGGTTGTGGCGCGAGGACGCGTCTTGGCCCCGCTCCCGTATATGTTTATGACGCGGGACGATGTGAAGAAGATGAATAGCACGACCACTACTGAAGCGGCATGCACCCCTCCTTGGAGTTTGAGGAGCATGCATTCTGACGGATAGTGCGCGGGTTCCTTGTGGTCTGATTCAGGCGCGCCGCACCAGCCGTCCCATGGAGAGGTCGTGGCGTTTCCGTTTGCCGCATGGTTGCTACTACCCAGGAATGGCAAGGACAGCGACCCGCTTGACAAGACCTTCAGGCCACCGCCATTAAATAGGAGGGAGGATATGAGCTTCGAATTCATGGAAGCACAGCGTCTAGACCCTTTCTAGTGGTACCGCTGGCGTGCTGGCTGCATTGTGAGGCCGTTGCCCGTGCAAGGATTTTGATGATGGCCCGGGTGGAGAGGTGCCTATTATAGTTGTACAGGTGGTTTTGGAAGGGTAAGCGCCCGGCAATATAGCAAGACATATGCCATGCTTGTGATAGACGAAGTCCTAAGATCAAACATGTTCGCAAGAAGAGTTAAGAAAGTGTCCAAAGGAGCGAGGGGATGAGCTCCCGTGTGCGCAAGGTGGTTGAAGGCTCCGAGTCAAGCGTGAGCGATTGCGCCTCCACTTAAGATATGCATCCTGCCAAGCCAGCACGAGCAATAATCGTAACAATACTTGCATGGGGTAGCAAAAGCGGCACTGTTATTAGGTACCTGGACTTGCCAATTCCTAGCTTATTCTCTTTCCCGCACTGATCACAAAATAACAGAGGGTATAAAGCGGAGAGACGGCTACAACTTGGAACGTGCTGCTTGCGGCTGCCCATTGCCCTTGACTAGCGGTAGCAGTAGTAAGACACGCGGCAGCCGTGTGTTTGGCGGTGGCGACCACCAGCATGCAGAGTAGCAGCAGAAGAAGGAGACGGCCGCGGACAGAGGATGCCACGAGGCCACCGTCACCAATACTCCGGCACGCTTCCTCTTCGGCCCTACTCCAGCCCATCATCTTACTCGCACCCTTTCTCCTCCTGCAAGTTCTGTTGCTGCTCTTTCCTCATGCCAATGCCTTTTTGCAGCCCCTCCTATCACCTTCCTCCTCCAGCTTTTCCTCGTCTCTTTCCTTTTTAACTCCCACCACCTCAACCACATCCACCACCACCCGATGGCGGCGATGGGCCGCTCTGTCCTCCTCCCCCGCCTCATCTCACCCACCTCATGCCACGACTCCCAGCGTCGCTGAAGATATGGAGCTACGAATCGAAGCATCAGCGCCAACACCATCAGCAGTAGTAGACTACGGAGAAGAAGCTGGTGCATCACTACCACCACCAGTCACTGCCCTCGTTGACAGCAAACAAGAGCTTTTTGATGCCCTTCAAAGCCACACTGGCCGTAGAGAGGCATTTGAGGGGCTGTGGAATTCCGACTTTGAATTTACGGAGGCGGAATACCAAGAATTACTGAAAGCGTGTTTTCGTTTGGGTTATGTTAATCCTTTCAAGGACTTGGTGGACGAAGTGCAGAGGTTGGGGGTGCCTGTAGCGCCGGAGACATGGACAGCTTGCATTTACATCGCGAGCTCCCGCGATTTTTTTAGGCTGGGTATTGCATGTTTGGAGAAGATGGTGGAGTGTGGGACGATCCCGGATGGGAAGGCTTTCAATCAGGTGATGGCTTGTTGTGAGAAGAAGGGAAGGGGGGAAGAGGCGATGCATTTGTTTAACTTCATGCGTGGACATAGGATTGAGGCTCCTCCTTTAACGTACTGGGCGTTGGCTTCTCTGTTATCATGTGAGGGACGATGGGACGACTTCAAGATTGTGGAGGAGAATTTGAGAGCCAGGGATTTCCCAGAGAGTATCAAGGAGCGGTTCTACTCGACGGCAGTGGTGGCCAGGTCAGGGGCGAGGGACTGGCAGGGTGCGTTGGACATGTTGAGACGGATGCATGAATGTGGAGCGGTGCCCAGTATAAGGGGCTTTACGACCGCGCTGAGTACGTGCATGGCAGCGGGGGCGTACCAAGCCGTCAGGGACTTTGTGGAGGAGGTAAGAGGATGGGCCATCTTTGATTTCGACGTGGCTACGTATAACGTGGTCATTAATTCGTACGCGAGCGAACGGAACTTAGAGGGGGCATCAACGTGGTTTGAAAAGATATATGAGGCGGGGTTGAGACCGAGTTTGATCAGTTACAGTACCATCTTCAAGGTATGTACGTCAGTGAAACGCGGGGATTTGGCCAAGGAATATCTGGAACGGTTGGTGTCTGAGGGGGACGTACACCCGAATTTGATTACATTGAACCATGCGATCCAAGCATTGGCGATCAGTCGTTCACACGTGGAGGACGCTCGGGAGCTGTTGGAGACGATGAGGGACAGATTCGGGGTTGTGCCAAATGCGACTGCGTATACTTTTTTGTTGAGGGCCGCAGGGGAAAAAGGGGACGCGAGACTCGCGATGGAGCTTTACCATAGGATGAAGAGGGTGGATGGGCTGGTGCCTGAGCCGAGGACAATTTGGGAGGCGACGATTGCATGTACCAAGAGTCGTTTTTTTGCGCCCATGGAAGAGCTGGCGGATGACCTGATGGCATTGTCGGCGGACTCGCCCGAGGGGGAGGATGTGCAACGGCAACAGCAACAGCAGCAGCAGCAGCAGCAGCAGGAAGGAGAGTTGAAATACATGGGGAGGGAGGGAGGGAGAAGAGAGGGGCAGGCGCAGGGGCAGGGGGGGTATGATTCGGTGAGGTCCTTGTTGTACGCATATAATGCCGTTTTGACGGCTTTGGAGAAAAATGGGGATGGAAAGCTAGCTTTGCGAGTATACGCTCATATGCAGGCCCAGGGGCTGCATGCTGATCCGATGGCGATTGCTCGTTTGTTGGAGGCATTGAATAAAGGGAAAATGCCTGAGAGAGGACTGAAGATTTGGTCGGAGTTGGAGGGGAGGAGGGCGGAAGTACGCGAAAATGTGAACATAACTAATGCGGTTTTGAATGCAATGTCGTCGGTGGACCCTTTGACTGCAGTGGAGTTTTTCCAAGACTTGAGGGAAAAGGGACAGGTGGATGATAGGTCTTACACGTTTGCTTTTGCGGCCTACGATAACTTGGGGGATGTGACGGGGGTCCGGAGGTTGTGGAGTGATATGAGGACTTTGGGCCTGGCGTTCGACCGGGTGTCGTATGGGAGTTTATTGAGGGCTTTGGCAAATGCAGGAGAGATTGATCAGGCTATGGATGGGTTGCGGCGGTCGGAGGAGGTGGGGGTGCCCTTGAATAATTATACTGTGGCCTTGACCTTGATTGGGTGTAAGAGGAGTAGGAGGTGGAGTACGGCTTTGAGCATGCTGAGGGAGCTAAGGGATGAGAAGGGGCTAAGCTTGAATGTCGTGTGTTATAACTCGGTGTTGACCGTGTGTAATGCCGCGGGGCAGTGGCGGGCTTGTCTGAAGTTGCTGGACGAGATGAAGGAGCATGACATTAGCCCCGATTATACTTCATTAAGAGTGACACTCAATGCCTTGGCGTCCGCGGGGAGGAATAATGAGATTGTGCGCCTGTATCGACTGCACGAACAGGAGGGAGGTGTCTTGTCACGAAAACTGGATAATTTCGCGTTTCGGCTGGTTGCGAACGCTTTCATCAAATTTGACCCCGTGGAGGCCGTTGGAATGATTCAGAGCTACCTGACTACTTTCGAAAGAGGAGGAGGAGGAGGAGGAGGGCAGGGCGCTACTGGTGCCTCCTCTTCCTCATCCTCACAGCCGTCCCGCCGCTACAACCAGCAGCACCACAAGGGCCCCACCGGTTCGCAACAGCAGCAGCAGCCAACATTGATCGATTCCCGGCTCTACAAGACGCTCATCACCGCATTGGGTCACAAGGGGGAGTGGTCTCAAGCATTGGATGTTCTGAAGTCACTCCCTCCCCCCCTCCGGGATATTTCGACTGTTTCTGCTGCGGTAAGCGCCCTGCTGCGCTCCGAGCAATATATCCGTGCGCGGGATTTGGTGGTGGAGGCCGAGGAGAGTAGCAGGAGCAGCAAAAACATGCGTTTCGACAGCGTCGCGGACTCCTTGGGGCTGCAAGCCGCGTACATGGCAAAAGATTTCCCTCAAGCACAGATCTACCTGGATAGGTTGTCCAAAGAGGGGAGTCATGCCAACTCTAGTGTAAATTTTGGATTTTGCCTACTGGCAAAACAAGGGAAGTGGCTCGAGCTTGTGTCGTTGTTGAGTGAGATTGTGAAGATCCAGCAGCAGGGAGGAAAGGAGGGAAGGGGGGAGGGTGGGAGGAAATTTGTTGTGAGTCGGACGACATTAGAGACTTTTGCGAATTTGACATCAACGACGACGACAGGGGGTGATGAGGGAGGGGTGGTGGTGCAGCAGCCCGAGCCAGCTGTATTGACCCAGATTGTCGAGATGCTAAGTAAAATGAAGGGGCCTGATTGTGGCTTCGCGGTGCTTCCAGGAGGAAGAGGAGGAGGGGCACCAACATCAGAAGCAGCGGATGGAAAAGAAGATGATGGAATAGGAGGGGAAGGGGTAAAACGGGCAGGATAAGCAGAGGGGCGGGAGTGTTCTTGATGGTCTTTTGATGACCAGTAGTACGTCACATTCTTTGTTACATCGCAATAACACCAAAGCAAGAAATAAGCAAGCATGTGTGTTACGAGAGGGAGGCGGAGGCCAGCAGAGTAGAAATAAGACCGCCCAAAATATGAAGAAATGCCACAAAGGAAACAAGAAAAACGATATGCATCACATTAAAGTATGGCATGTTTTTCCTGTGCATAAAATCAAATCGACAAATAAGGGAGTGACGATGAAGGAGAAATTCTTCATCTGTCCCCCTTTCGGGTTCTATAGCGCTGAGCAAGGCCATTATACGTAATATCGAGGAATCACTATCAATACGCGTAATAGCAGCATCAAGTAAGCACTCTGTTAGGGTTACAAGTACAAGTAAGCGAATGTTTTGGCACATATGATGCATGCATTTCATCTCCCATGCTGGGGCGTCCCGTCATTTCGGCGTGCTGCCCCCCCTCTCCGCCCCGTCGGCTGCATCTCCTTTCTCTTCGTACTCTATGTGTACCTTCCGAGTATATGACTGCAGTTTTCCATCCCAGCTCGTATGCCCAGATGCTCGGCACTCGTGCTGCCAAGTAGCAGTGCAGGCATGGAACGAAGACCCGAGATGCCGAAATGCTCTCTTCTGCCCCCGACCTAGGGTGCGGAGAGGCGTGGATGCCCACACTTCGTCTCCCGTGCCAAGGTAAGAACTATCCATGCGCTGGTACAGTCCTTCTAAGCTTACACTAAACGAAAGTTTGCCTTGGACATCTGCATTTGCACCCGGGCCGGCGTGCCTTTGGCCGATGCTTTCCCTTTTTTTCACTTTGTTCTTTTTCTCTCTCCTCCAGCCCCGAGGCGACGAGCAGAGATTCAGCCAATCACACGGGACGGTTTAGCCCCGGTCACCAAGGATCGACCTTCTGCCAGGTGCGGACTCGGCCAGGTCTTGATCGTCTGAGCTGTGTGTGTGCACTCTTCGCGCGGCGGTTTGGAAAATAAATTGCCTTGCGTCGTTCAAGAGATGGTTGGAAACTGTTTATTGGGATGCTTGTCAACCTGCGCTGCTGACGTAGGCCCAGCGGGTCAAGATGATGGCTTCTTGATCCTCCGGAGAACCTGCGTCATGGACCTGCTTCACTTTGTTGCCCTCCTTGTTTCGACTCATATCCATGTCCTCCCCACCCCGTCCTACAGCCATTACTGACTCTGCATTCAACTGCTTTGATGATCTTCACCTGGAAGATCAGGAAGAAAACTTGAACCCCTTTGCGGAAAGCAGCAGCCCACAGCATCACCCGGGGCAGAAAAGCTTCAAAATTGGGACGCGTGGGCGTAGTGGAGGCTTGACCATGGAGGACGCCTTAGGACCTTTCCGCCGGGGCATCGAAGAGGACAACCAATTCTTTGACATGGACACGGACGATCCATTCAAGGTAAGTGCTGCCCTGTTCGGACCTAGTAGAGTGTGGGCACGAAGAGGCCTTCAAGGGAGGGGAGGGGAGGGAGGGGAGGGAGGTGCAGAGGAAAGAAGAAAATTTCATAGCATGACAACGTTCTGCACGTAGGATTGAGAACACCATTATTGTCATTCAGGGCATGTAGGTGCCGATGAGGAAGGCGATTTCCTCTTGGGGGAGGATCGAACAAAATTCACATGTGCGCAAGCTTTGGGGGTATCTCTCTCTCTCGAAGCGACCTCTGTATGCCTCTGTGCCATGAATCAGTCATGTATGCACGATAAGTCAGGGATGCAGTCTATTGTATACTCCTTCGTGGCTAGCCGATCGACGACGACAAGAAGAATGAGATGGATTAAATAACTAACGTGCCTGTTCATATTCTCCATCTCGCTCCCCACAGTCGTTCGGACAACACATGGAGGACGAAGGAGGAAGGTACGAAGTCAAGGAGGAGGCCTTTGTGGAGGTTATGAGCGCCGATGATGAAGGGGAAGACGACGATGAGCTGCTCGACGAGGATGACCTTGACGGGGAGGATATTGACGAAGTGTCCAGCCATAAAAGCACTGTGGCTTCGAAGACCCCCGTCGTCCGACGACGCCTTAAGGTATGTAAATTGAGTTATCGTTTGAGGGGCTAAAAGAGAAAAAGTGCCTCGCTCTTGGGGCATTCTTGATTCTTTTTCGGCCTTTTTTCCGTCCGGTGTGTCTTAACTAACCAGACATCGTTCTGTCGCCTTGGCGGTCTGGTTTGACTGGTCTGTCGCGCTGGCATATTTCCCTACTTAAAAAAAAAAAATCAAAACATAAGTAACTCATGCACTCGCACATTCGTTCCCTTGACAGCGTAAGGCTGCCCTGAAAAAAGCTCCCGGCGCGCCAAAACGATTCAAATCCCCCTACATCCTCTTCTCTATTGAATGCCGCGAATCCATCAAACGGCAGCTCCCCCCGCAAGCCAAAGTCACGGAGATCATGTCAAAGATCGCTGAGACCTGGAGAAACCTCACTCCAGAGGAACGCAAGCACTGGCAAGACAAAGCCGAACGTGACCGCCAACGCTACGACTCCGAGATGTCGTCGTACCAAGGCCCTCTCAAGGTGCCACGGGTCCGCCCCCGCCGCAACCCCGAGCAGCCGAAACGGGCTACTTCAGCTTTTATGCAGTTTTCGCGGTCGGTCAAGCCGCAAATGCGAATGGAGCACACGGAGATGAGCAATGCCGACATCACCAAGATGCTGACAGAGAGGTGGAAGGGGGCGAGTAAGGAGGAGAAACTGCCTTTCTTAGAGAAGGAGAGAGAGGACCGCGCAGTATACAAAAAAGCCATGGAGAATTGGCAAGAGGATGTAGGTCGTAAGGCAAAAGCAGATGGAGCAGCAGCAGCAGCAGCAGCAGCTGTAGCAGCGGGAGCAGGAGGGGGAGGAGGATTGAGAGAAGGCCAGGAGGGGTTGGATGAGATGGAGCTTAGGGTTTCTGAAGAGGGAATTACCACCACAGCCATGGTAACGTCGAGACGGACGGGTCTGAAGGCGGTTTCATCTGTGCCACCACCACCACCAGCAGCAGAGGCAGAAGCAGCACCGGTCGTGAAGAACCTCTACTCACCGCCACTCATGACCGTGACACAAGCGTATGTACCACCAACAACAACAACAATAGCCTCACTACCGCATCAGCAGCTACAACAACATCAAAACCAGCACCAGCACCAGCCACAGGCTCAACAACAACAACAACAACAACAACAACAACAACAACAACAACGGCATTTTGAGCACTTTCTAAGGTGACTTCAACTTGTCCAGTACCTCGTTATAGCCGCACAATATCCCTTTCCACTTCGCACAACTCCGACTCTCGCCACGAGAAACACTCGCCAGAATGAGTATGTCCACCTTCCCAGACATAGGACAAGAATGAACGTTGAACATAACCACTATTGGAAATAATCCTGGTTGTTACAGAAAAGGTCTGGATGCGCTCGCACACCGGGGGGGGGGGGCGAGGAACTCACCCGCGGGGACGACTCGAGGTCCCTCTGATTTAGGTGTGTATAACCGATCGCCCCCTCGGTAAGTGCTCCCTTTTAAAACGCTACAATTATGTTAAGGCAACGCCACCCTTGCTTGTTTGCGAAGCAAGATTTTATCATCATTTACTTTTTGTGTCCTGGCATGTACGGCACCACAACTTTAGGCTGACCTCGTCTTTGGATTTATGCTTTTCATACAGGTCTCTAGTCTACCGCCCCACTCGGACTTCCTAGGCTAGGCATAGTGTTCAAAAATATGACACGGCAACAAGAAGGCAGTTCCTAGAAATGTCTTCCTAATGCTTTCTGGTTCTACAGCTGAACCAAACTAGGATTGCCCCTGGCCCTTAGACTTTCCCTCTTATCGTCGACACACTGCTCTTAGTGCTCTTGAGGGGTGGTCGAGGACTTTTTTAGTGACCTAAATCAAGTATAATTATATATAACACAAGATTTTGCGCTCTTAAGCGGCAATCCTCGGGAGGGTCCCGTGTACATGTATTTAAAAAAAAGTTAGAACAGACGGAATTCAGGCAGGGAACAGCAAAATTTATGCGGTCTTTGCGGAATCAGACGTAGGCAATAATTTTTGCATGTTTTTGTGTTTGCTTTGATCGTTGACTGTCAAGAATATATCGCATGACAGCACCAGTGCTATTTCCATGCTTTTTTCCATCTTCTCACATAAGCATTACGCACAGACCCTCCCTCCCTCTCTTCTAGTCAATAAGGCATTTCCATCTGCTGCTGCAACTCCTCCATCTCCCTCCTCAACCCCCTATTCTCCTCCATTAATGCCTGGAATGTTTGCACCAGTCCTTGCATTGCCGCATGCGTAGTTTCCGAGGTCTTTAATAACTCCAGATGTAGCCCCCGAAGGTCCCTGGCGAGCTCATCCCTCAGATCGTCCACCATGTCCTTGACTTTGCTTTCAACCAGCTGGGCGAACTCTTTGGTGTTGATATCGCTGTTTGTGCTTCGCGCAGCAGCTGAGGCGATGGCTGCAGCAGCAGAAGAGTGATTTTGCGGGCCGAAAGCTGTGGCGGAGATAGAGCTGGAGAAATTGAGCTTGCCTCGCCAACGGAAGGCGTTGCTGGTGGTGGCGGTGTTGCTGCTGTTGGCATTGAAAGCGGAATTTTCGCTACCAGCTGGTGATTGCGGTTGAGTTTGTATCTTTTCCTGCTGTTGCTCGACAGGTACAGAGGGTTGGACTTCCTCTTGTGAAATGGGAGGCCGCTGGGTTGCTACTACCGTCGCGGGGTTGGTGCTGACTTTTGATGGAGGGATAGAGGAAAAGGCGAGGGAAACATTATTTGTCCTGCTGGAAGGCAACGCGCTAATGCTGCTGCTATCGCTGCTGCTATTGCTGCTGTTTTCATCAGTGTTGAGGGAAGATGGAGGGAAGGAAGGAGGGATCTCACGGACTGGCGAGGGGGCAGGTTGGACGGTATGCCCTTGCCTGGCGATGGCACTGGCAGCGGCAGGGGAAGATATCGAGGTCGAGGGGAGAGAGGTAATAGATGAGAATGACACAGCAACAGGACTACTGGCTTTTGCGCAAAGGGGAGCCACAGCTGCTGTGCTGCTGCTACCGCTGCTGCCGCCGCTAGTAATAGTGGTGGTATTGCTGGTGGTTCTTGTACTTGTCTGTTTCTGAGCCGAGGAGATCGAGAGGGGTATCTTGGGTGCCGTGGGAGATGACGCCGGCTCGGTATTTTTGGTGGTTGTGCTGCTGCCGCTACTCCTGCTCGTACTCCTTCCGTTCATGCTGGTAGAGCTGCCGTAGGTGGTGTGTCCGCTACTACGAGGGTGCTGCGCCTGCACAGATAGAGCTCGAATGGGGAGGCCTTGGAAGGCATGGGTGGTGCGAAGGGGCTCGTGTTGGTTACGGATGTCGTAGATAGAGCAGTTGCCATTTTTCAGACCGAGAATAATCATGTCGCCTTCGGGGTTAAAGCACATGGAGGTGATGGGGGCCAACGCCTGCGGTTGTGTTAGTGTGGTGGTATGGACGAAGACGGGCGCGAAAGAAAGAGGAGGAGGGTCGATCAATCATTTCGTATTACTCTCTACGCTTGCTACTCTACCTGTCGCTTACTACTTTTATCCCTCCCTTACTCCCCTGAAAACTTACCTTGACCTCCTTCAGCAGCTTGCGATTCGTAACATCCCACAGAAGCGCTTTTCTATCTTGCCCCGCCGTCACCATCAATTTATCACTCGCCGGAGAGCCTGCCACGGCCACGATCGACATGTAATGCTGACCCTTAAATGTCATTAGACAGGCCCCTGCCGTGGAGTCCCACACTCGCGCCACTCCGTCCCGGTGCCCCGCCAAGAGCAAGGGCTGCCTTGCGGTCCAAAAGTGAAGGGAGCGCACGCCCGCGGCCATCAATCCAGAGGGTGTTCGAGGCACAGGATCCCCCTTCACGTCCAAAGGAAGACTCATGCCAGGATTCTCGCTATGCAGGGCGTGGAGTAGGATCTCGCCGTTTTTGTCGCCCGAGGCCACGCAAGCGTCCTCTGGGGCAAGGGCAACCGAGGTGATGGTTGCGCCATGTCCTTGAAAAGACATGATGCGCTCTTTCTTCTTCAAATCCCACAATGAGGGACAATCTCCTTGGCCGGTAGTGACAAGGTGACGGGAGCGCTTCCCCCAGGCCAATGATATAATGGGAGTAGGGGGATTCCGTGCTTCGCAAGGCTCTTGAAGCACTTCCAGCATCTTCCCCGAGTCAAGCATGAGTGCAACGGCGCCATCATCTGTCCCGCAGGCCAGGACTTGCTGGGTATGATTCCAGCCTAGACAGTTCACCGTACCATAGCCTGAGCTCATGGTGCTCTGGACCGTCGGCGTCCTCGACTCGTAGATGATTTGCTGGTGTTGCAGCTGGGCTTCTTCCCGTGTCAGCTCCCACGTCGAGACCACATCGTCCGTCGCAGTCGCAATCAGATGAGATGGCATGCTCCAAGGCTAGTGAAAATGCTGCCAGGGAAACGTGGGGTGGGCCTCGGTGTGTATTGTGGGCGATGCGTTGTATGTATCGGGCTGAAGGCGGCGAACAAACTGCTTAACTGCTGGCAGCTTCTCAGCGAGGCAGCGATGAGGCAGCCCGAATTAGGCAAGTATGCCTTTCAGCCTGTGCGTGGCGGTGCGAACAAGGTGACGGACTACATAGTTAGAAAGTGGATGAGCATGGTGGTGATCTGGCTGGGCTATGGTGGTGGGCCTAAGCGTGAAGGAAAAAAAAAAAGGTGGACTTGCGTGACAGCCCGCTAGCACGATGGCAGCAGTTGGGGCCTCAGTTCCCCTACCACGGTGTGTTGTACCGCCGACGCCACGGCCCACGGTAACCACCTCTCTCCAAATATGGGACACAGACAACCAATTAACACAGAGAATTTGCGTCAGCAAGTCGAAATGGACCGTGAGCTCTTTCTGAGACACATCATCGATCTCATCGACCTCCCAACCCTCATCTCACACTCCACTCCACTTCATTATGCTATCCAAGCAATGTCACTCACTTCAGGTGTCACGACTTTTGTCGATCAAGGGGATTGTATGTTAAGGCTTTAAATACGCCCCCCATTTCTCCCCACCTCACCTTTTCCAATATACAGGACACACTAGGTAGGGTTAAAGTCATAAATGGTAGCGTTTCGAGCTCGGTCAAAGTGGAAGCGGGGTTGGCGGCGCCTGAGGCATGATGGCACAACATCAGCGGGAAGCACTGCAGATGAGGACGCGTTTACTTTTTATTGGCTTTTCATTCAGGCGCGTCTCAACTCGCCCGAATGGCCTTTACCCTCTCCCTCACGCCCCATCTCCATCCTTGGAGGCATTTTCGGAGAAGTGAGGCAGCCGCTCTTCGTACTGGCACCGATGGTCCTCCAATCAGAGAGGGCCTTCCGGCTGCTCGTGCAACGATATGGTGTCAAGCTGTGCTTTTCGCCAATGCTCCTCGCCCGCAATGTCCTTAATCACGCAGAAACAGGTAAGGTCGAATGCCCTTATGCCCGAGAGCTTCTTCGACCCTGCCCTCAAGACAAGCCAGTTATGGCTCAGTTAGCCGGTGCGGACCCACAACTGATTCTAGCAGCTGCCCGTAGACTATGGGAAGGGGGAAATATAGCAGGTATCGATCTTAATTTTGGTTGCCCACAGAAATGTGCTGAGATCGGAATGTATGGTGCATACCTTGTTCAGAAGGATTCTGACACCGCTGTGGCCATGGTTAGGATTTTGGTTAAGGAATTAGGCGTGCCCGTTTCGTGTAAGTTGCGTTGTATAGGAGGAGTGGAGGCAACCGTTTCTTTTGCGCAGCGTTTGGAGGAGGCAGGGGCAGCGCTGTTGACCGTGCATGGTCGGACGCCACATCAGAGAGATCATCAGGCGATAAGTGATTTCGATGTAATCCGTGCGGTGCGAGAAGCGGTCTCGATCCCTGTCTTGGCGAATGGGAATTGTCGTACACGGCAGGATGCGGAATGTGCGTTGCGTTATACTGGGTGTGACGGCATGATGAGTGCGGTGGGGCTCCTTCGAAATCCGAGACTTTTTGCTGCTCCTGCTGATACAATTGCTCCAGCTGACGCTGCTCTCACATCAAGCGGCACCCTCACTAACCCCAGGGTCGCTTTTGCCTGTGCCTGGGAATACCTCGAGCTCGCTGAAGCTTTCCCACCGCCCGAGCCCCGTTGTGTGCGTGATCATCTCCAGGTCATACTACAGGGAGTGTTGCAATTTAAAGAGGTAGCTCTGTGGAATCTGTTGGGGAGTGATCGCATGGTTTTGAACAAACAATTCAGAGAGTTGTTGCGACTTGGCGCGGTTCTCTGCGCGAGTCGCTCGGAGGAGGGAATGAGGGTAGGAAAAGAAGGAGAAGGAGGAGTGTTGACGTTGCAGGAGATTAAGTCATTGCATAGGCGGGGGGATAAAAACGAGGAGGAGCAACAGGAAGGGGACGGGAAAGGTTTTGTTTGGGGTGGATTGTTCGAAGAGGAGGGGGAGGAGGAAAATGAGGAGAAGGAGGAGAAGGAGGAGAAAGATGACCCGAAGGATGAGAATCTAGTCTATGCGCTTGAGGTGCAAGTGCCATGGTCCCGTCGGCTGCTGGATGGAAGCAAGACTGTTGAGACTCGTGGGTATGACTTGCCTTTACATTTGTGGGGACATCCTATTCTCTTGCTTGAGTCTCCTGCTGGAGGAGGTTTGGCCAAGCACGGTCGAGATGCAGGAAAGACGGTGGGTGTTGTCGTCTTTGGGAGGAGTAAGAGATACCGTTCGAGGGCAGAATGGGTGGATGACGCGGACAAGCATGGGGTTGATCCGCAGGCAGGGCGGGAAGAATTTGGCTGGTGTGAGCACAAGACAAAGTGGGGGTGGGAGGTTGATAACCTTGAGGTCTGGGGGGAGGAGCAGCGGAGTGGGGTGAGCCTGAGGGAAGAACAGAGGATAGTTGGGAGTATTTTTTGTTTGGGAGAGGAGGGGGGAAAAAGAGAAATAGATGCTGATTTGCAGGTAGATATAATGGCGCCAAAAGGGGACCAAGGAGTTGTTATGTGAATATAATAGAATCCAAGGTGCAACCTTTAATGAGCATTTATTTTGATGATAGCACAGACCTTCAGTGACGCGAACTCAATAATTATGAATATGACATACTTTGTAAAAACGGTCAGCGAATAAATAAGTTGTAAATGTTTGCTGTCGATAATGCCGTGCTTTTTCGAATGTGTTTCCCTTTTCACGCCTCAATATTCTTATCCTTTTTGCTTCTCGTTGTTGCCTTCATCCTTTCCCTCATAGCGCCATCGGACATCCTTCATCCTCCCTCCCTCCCCTCTACCTGGGCGGCAACGGCCTCGGGGGCATCCCAGGCGGAAACCCGCGAGGAGGAGGGCCAGGGGGAAAGCCACCGGGAGGCGGCCCCTGTCCTTGGGGGGGATAGCCTGGCGGCATGCCACCCCCCATACCCGGAGGAGGGGGGCCACGAGGAGGGGGATAGCCCATACCCATCCCTGGTGGCGAAGGGCCGCGGGGGGGGAAGCCTTGAGGCCCTGGTTTGAATAGGAGAAGGGGAAGAAAGGATGGACAACGGGGTGATTACAGGATGAGCATCAAGAGGGAATGATTTAAAAGGAGGAGCGAATGGAATTATCACTGATAAATTACAGCGAGGAAATACTTTGTGTGGCCCAATCAAAATTAACGCATTCAGGGCATTAGAAAGAGCCCGCGCGTGAAGACGAAGCGTGGGCAAGCGGTGCATGAATGTGGGCGAGTAGAACTGATGGGAGCCCCATCGTAGTGCCCGGTGAGCACCCGGCGTCCCGTCGAAAGTCTCGCCCCTCTATAGGTGTGGCCTTCCACACGGATGTGCACATACCACCATATAGAGGCAGACATATATCAAAAAAAGAAAAATCGCAGAAAGAGACGACAGACGCAGACACAGACACAGCCACAGACACAGCCACATACTCGCGCGTTTGAGCGCACCGATACCACCAAACTTTGCCATCCCCCACCAAATGTCTCTCCAACCCCCCCCTCTTTCACGCACCTCCCGCAGGTGTCATCAACGACTGCGCTGGTCCGCCAATCCCCCTCACGGGGCCCGCCAAGCCCACTGGTGCTCCCATCACAGGCGCGCCCACCGCAATCCCTCTTCCGGCCGCCCGCCCAATCCCGGGCCCCCCCGGCGTGGCTTTCGCCTCCTCATCCGGCGGTGGCGGCCCTTCCACCGTCAAAGACACAACGTTCTCTCCTCGTAACAAGACCAAACCCAACATGCGTTTCTCCTCTTTCTCCTCAACAATCCCCGCCGCGGGGCCGCCGGAAGCACTGCCTTTTTTGCTCTTGACTTTGCGATACTCTTCACAGTCGCCCAACACCAGATTCATGTGTCGGTCGAAAGCCATAAAGGTCCCGACTAAAGTGCGGTTGTCTTGAATGGTGACCCGCATCCGATAATTGATGTAGTTGAGCATCTTGCTGCTCTTAGACATCGACTGTGGAGGGGAGGGGAGAGATTCGGGGGGTGGGGGAGAAGGCAAGGTAGAAGGATAGAGTGATTGATGATGATTTGGAGTGTCGAAAATGGGTTGATGGGGAGTGATGGCAATTAAACGCATGAAACAGACAACGAGTGCAACATGAAGAGGGGGGGATAATTGGGATCACTACAGGCACGCACGGCGTGGAGAACGAGTGAGGGGAGCCAACCAACACCGCACCCAAAATACGTACCATGGCTGGTGAAAAGTATGAAATTGATCGAGAAGGCTCCTTTTTTCTGATACTGCACGCTATAACTCGGTAATAGGCTCAAGCGGTCGGGGGTGGAGTTTGTGACGAAGTGATGGTGACCGGGAGGTCTACTGATCTGCCTTCTCTACTGGAGCGGGTGCGGCTTGACAGGGCCTTTGTGTAGCAACAAATCGGCGGAGAAACAATGAAGACGGTGCCCTTCGTGGCCAGTGCGTATTATTGTAGGGTGTTGGTGAGTGAGTGGCGCATCATGATGAAGAAGTAGAAGGTAGAGGGAGCCAGGGTTCACGCAGTAATCACACGCGCGATTCAAAGCCACCAACACCCTGAGCCAGGGCCATCATCTCTACCTACACCAGATGGACTAGATCGTCGAGCATGTTGGACGACATGTAGTGTGTTCATGGTTGAGAAGAAAGAAGAACAGGATATGTAAGCGGTGGTGGAACTCGAAGCTCGCGCCACTCAACAGAAAGCGGAAGCCTCTGGCATGGTTACCTTGAAAGGCTGGCGCATTCACACAGCTAAAGCATCACCTCATTCTCTCACCACCGTTCATTTTATGCGCTCTGTAGTCACGGTTAAGAAGGCGCCGGGCACGATTTCCATTCTGACAGCAGCAAGCAACACATCGACCTCCCGATTTCATCAACAAGGCAAGCGTTATGGCAAGCAGTACGAGCCGCGTGCTCACGCAGCTGATGCGGCGTCAGGCTCCCAGTACCATCAGCAACAGCAGCAGACAGAGACTCTTGTCGTCGACTGCGGCAAATACTGGCGCGACCAAGTCTGAGAAATTCATGGATCTTGAGGTACGCGAGGAAGACGGCAGGAGGGGAGGGAAAGCTGGAGGATAGGTAGTATGGTGGGCCTTATCATACACAGGCCTAAAAAGCCTCCGTGATTCCTTTTCTTAGACGTAGGGCCATGTTCATAATATGGGAAATGCGGTCGCGGTAATTAGTCCGCCTCATGTTTGGATGTATGTAGTTCTAGAAGATGCCCGCCACCTTTTTCCGTCCCTCGTCTCTCACCATCCTCTTTCCTTCCCCTTACTATTTTACCACCACCATCATTCTCAGGATAAACACGGAGCACACAACTACCACCCGTTACCTGTGGTGCTCTCCCGGGGCCAAGGCGTGCATGTGTGGGATGTGGAAGGCAACCGGTATCTCGATTTTTTGTCCGCCTACTCCGCCGTGAACCAAGGGCATTGTCACCCCAAGATTGTCGACGCGCTCGTGAAGCAAGCCAGCAAATTGACTTTAGCCTCTCGGGCATTTTATACGGATGCGTTGGGGGAGTACCAGCGGTTTGTGACGGGCTATTTTGGATATGATCGTGTACTGCCCATGAATACCGGCGTTGAGGGCGGCGAGACGGCAGTGGTGCGTACATCTTGGGTAGTTTGGGGGCTTTCTACTCTTAATTCAAGTCGTTTTTTTTTTCTGTATTCAATCTGTGCTTCTTTCATCCCCCATCCCTTTCCCCATTGAACAGAAACTCGCCCGTCGTTGGGGCTACGAAGTGAAAGGCATCCCTACCGATCAAGCGCAGATCGTCTTCGCTCGCGGTAACTTCTGGGGGAGAACCCTGGGTGCGATCTCTTCCTCTACTGATCCCTCCTCTCGAAAGGGTTTCGGGCCCTTTGTTCCTGGCTTTGACCTGGTGGACTACGATGACCCGGATGCCTTGGAAGCCCTGTTTGAGAAGGAGGCGGCGAGGATCGCGGGTTTTATGGTTGAACCGATTCAGGGGGAGGCGGGAGTGGTGGTTCCGCAGGAGGGATACATGAAGAAGATCAAAGCGATTTGCGATAAGTACAATGTGCTTTTGATTGCCGATGAGGTCCAGACGGGGTTGGGTAGAACGGGAAAGTTGCTCGCGTCGGAGTGGGATGAGACGAAGCCGGATATTTTGGTGCTGGGGAAGGCGTTGTCTGGCGGGGTGATGCCTGTGTCGGCGGTGTTGGCAAGTGACGAAGTCATGCTCACCATTAAACCGGGGGAGCACGGGTCGACATTTGGGGGGAACCCGCTCGCGTGTAAAGTTGCAACGGCGGCTTTGGAAGTACTGAGGGATGAGAAGCTGGCGGATAATGCGATGGTGATGGGGGAGAGGTTTAGAGCGGGCTTGAGGCGGATCTCGAGTCGGGGGTTGGTGGAGATCGTGAGGGGCAGGGGGCTGTTGAATGCCATGGTGATTGAGGACCGAAAGGGGGATGGAGGACCGGCATGGGACATATGTTTGGAGTTAAAGAGGCATGGGTTGTTGGCAAAACCGACGCATGGGAATATCATTCGCCTAGCCCCGCCACTAAGTATCAACGCTGGGCAAATCGATGAGGCTCTGGGAATTGTTGAGGCGTCTTTGAAGAAGTTCATGCGTTAGGCAGCGAGGGAGGGATGGAGGGAGAATATTGGGAAGGGCGACCAAGGGGAGCGAGATAGAAAGAAGTGTATCAAAGTCCAGGAGTGTGGGATCTTCTGTATTTAATGATGATCGTTCAGATTCGCGAAAGCGAAAAATAAGACCAATGTACCTTCACAAGAGAGAAGGACAAGAAAAAGAAGCAAGCGAGAAAGTAGCAACTGCAAAAAATGGCATCCGATTTAAGTGTTTCCTCGCATGGCACACATGTCCATTTGCAGAGGCAGAAAGGACGGACACAACAGCATGGAAGACAAAATTGGTTCGTTTAAAATTTGGAAAGAGACGACATGGCCAAAGACAGTCTTTTGCTCTTTTTGAGTCTCGCGCGACTAAGTCGGACCGAAGCAATGGCTGCGGATACGTATTCATGAGTATCGCAAGTGCTTTTTCGTCCTCAAATGCTTTACGTTTATCTTTGGTTTTTTGTTCCTACATTATAAGATGGGTGCTGGAGCGGCGGACGGTCTCGGCCGCGTCCCCGCGCACCACCATGTCCTAATTCAGATGGAAAGGTATGTGAATCCCATTCGCTGTACGACGAGTGCAGATCTTGCGGGGAGAGAGATCCTTGGGAGTCGGGGAAAGGGGGAGGAGCAGGCAAGAAAGAATGCGGAATGGATCCCCGGGGCGAAGAACGGGAGGAGTAGAGAAAACGGACCATGCCTTGCTGATTCTGTTGCCGCTGGCACTGTTGCTGCTTGCGCTGGTGCTGTTGATGCTGCTCGATAGTAGGAGAATAAAAGCCTTGCAGCGCTTCATCATTGCGTTGACATTGACGGTATTGCTGTTCCCCGTGGTCGTAGAATTGCTCGTACTGCTGCTGGTGAAAGTATGCCTGTTGCGGCATCTGCTGCTGGTGAAAATGCTGCGCCCGCTCAAAATGTTGATGACGGCAATGATGGTGATGATGCGGCAAAGCCTGCCCTGACTGAGGCCGCATGGAAGGGAGACTTCCACTGCGAGGTCGAAAGGGCGAAGAGCCCCCTTCTATCCCTCCCCCTCGAACACCACTACCGCCCCCTTTTTGCGCCTCCCTTTCCCTTTGCTCTCGAGGAGGCGTCTTGGGCCGCAGGTCTTCAATCAAAGGTGTAGACCCTAACAAATGGCCAGCACAAGGAGTACCGTCCGGGTTTACGCCTGGCACGCTCATCCAATTTATATATGCAGTCATGTCGTAATTCGTGGGCGGCAAGTCCTTGCCAACCGTCACCCACCCCGGCCGAATATTCCGCGGGCAACCAAAGAGCTCCAAACGACGTCGACCCAAGCAGAATTGCTCCATGATTTTGTACATTTCTTCGGGCTTGGCTGTCGAGAGCGGGTTTGTCGGCTGCTCTGCTACCACCAGGTCCGTGTGTACGTTGCAATGGATAATGTGTCCATCCCTGTTGCGACGCACCGAGCCTTTGATACCCATCAGGCAATGCTCCTTGGCGCGGACCAACAAGCTGGTGGCAGATGTTGGCAAGTCAGGCTGGATCTGAGGACCTTGTTTATTTGTTTTGACCCAGCAGACTTCTTCACAGCGTCGGTAGCCCCACTTTCTAAGCAGGCGTCGACCGTCTTCGACGTGCAAAGCCCCCTGCGACGCGTCCTCAGTGACCCGACCTCCCGAGCCGCACCATAAAAACACAAAGCTAGGGACACTCCCAATCTCCCCAATTGGAAGGGCCTCCAAATCCTCATACCGCCATAATTGATCAAGTTGCGATGATGTTGCATCCGTGGTGCTAGAAGACGAGGGAGAGGCTGACGACGATGACGACCCCCTAGGACTCTTCTTGCCTCCCACCACAAAGGGTGCCGCTCGACGGGCGTACTCCTCCCAGGGTGGATCAATGTAAATCAGATCAAATTTGGTGCCCAATTTCCGCAAATCAAACGTCCTCAGGTCGGCCTGGATGTGCATGGGCGGCGTCTTGCGACTCTCCACCAACTCGTCCTTGGCCGCGAGGAGCTTGGCTAGCTTTGGGTACTCAGCAAAACCGTCCTCGACAGTCTTATCCCGGATAAAGTTTTGTGGCCGCTCGCGAGTCTCCAAGAAATGTTGACTATAGTCATTCTTTACCTCAAAGGCGCCGTGGCGGAGAACAGTGCTGTCGTCCTCTTGGGCTTGGCCTTGCTCATCAAAAGCTTGCAGAAACAAGTTGCGTCGCTTGACATACATGTGGGGCGGCGGTGGAGGCATGAGCGCCGTTGAGGACGAGCGCCACTCGTAAGATGATGCGGAGGGGTGGGCGTGGCATGGTGATGGTAGGGGCGGCGACAGTTCCATAGTTGAAGGTCTGTGAAGTGAGGAGGTCAGAAACTGGGAAAATGAAAATGAACATTATTACATCAGATGGGGGGACCCACGGCGCATAGTAGTGATCCCCCCCCTGACGCCCTGGTTTGTGTTCCTGGGTGCGCTACGCACGGAGATGAGGTAAAAGACGAGCACGTGGTACATTTTGGCGATTTTGACAGGCCCATTCCTGGATCCACACTGACTGGAACGTGCTGCCGTCCCTGACAGTCAAGGGTAACTTCCCACAAAGATGAGCAAACGCTAGAATCCCATAAGATGCAGGACATAAATACTTGGGAATATTTAATGTTGTGGCTATTCTCAGGCGGCACTCAGCCTTGGCCAAAACAAAAACACAAAAACAATATTTGGCTGGGGGCTGTCAACGCATTCCGCTTCCCTCCGTGCAGTCGCCTAATATACGAGTTACGAAGTTCTTACATCTCTTCCCCCGCAAGGGATTGAAAAACCACCACGGCCAAAACTTGACCAGATTATTGTAGAATCTCCCTCACACATATCCCGCCCCCCCTCCCTCCCCCCTCTCCCACCGCAAACCACACATGGACAAAAGATCTGACCATGGTGGGTTTCCTTCCTCGTGTCGGCGTCGCCCGCCTTTTGGGCGCTGCCGCGTCTTCGCTGCTGTTCGTCTCATCCACATCAGCCCAAAGCTTTCCAGGTTGCTCGTCAGCCGATATGCGCCAGCTCACGTTTGTCGGCCGGGGGCTGATGGGCTGCTTTAGCTTGTCCTTGAGCGAGGTGTTCATGTTCATGGGGGGGATGTCGGCGGATCAAGACGCGTGGCTGGAGCGCTGCTCCCAGTCATCGGAAGACTATCAAAGCGAATGCTTTCAGCTCCTCGAGTCTTTTTTGCAGCAGGCCGCCAGTCAGCCAGGTTCTCTGCCAGCCAAGGTAGTGAGCAACGTGTACAAGAACCCGCCCCAAGTGCTCGATTGCGTGGCGCAGATCAACAACCAGGTGGAAACGTTTAGCCCCACGTGCAAGGATGGTGCCATGCTCGGGCAAATCACCCGGGCATCAGCTCGCCTGGCACCTTACATTGACAGCATCCAGCCTTGGCGTTTGCCTCCCCAAATTCAGGGATGTGCGGTGAACGACTTACTGAACTTGCAGCTGGCTTATTTGCCTTTTATTGACTGCCTGAATTTCAATTTCACCCAGCTCGCGGAGGGCTTCACGACGTCAAGCGGCCCTGGAATGGGTGCGCAATTGGAGGACGCCACTATCCGTGCAGGAATTAGCTGCTTGTATGACCCACATATGAGTAATGCCGATTGTATGTACTTGGTGGTCGTGGCTTCGACCAAGTTGCAGGGTGGGAGCTGGAGTGACATGGGGGTATATGCCATGCGGGCCTTGACTGACTACCCGCAAGCCTGTCAGTGCGTCCGTGGAGCGAGCCAATCCGCAGCCTTCTCGGCGGTGGCGACCAGCTGCCCCGCACATGATACGTTGAATTTCCTGACGGCCTTGGAAGCGTCCTGTGCGTTTGAGCCGCAGATCCAGTCGAGTTTGAGCAAGGCGCTGAATGGCTGCTCGGATGCAGATGTGGTGCGGACAGAGTTGGTTGGGCTGCAGGTTCTTGATTGTATGGAGGCAAACGGGGGGGATCTAGCGGGGAGCACGGATGTGTTGACGGAGGCGAGGGTTGCTCAGATTGCCAACTGTGTGAATAAGCCCGGGTATGATAATGCAGAGTGCTTGGGCTTATTAGGTTCGCTTGCCCGCATTGCGGCAGATGAGCCTGATAGCTTGGAGGCGCAGGTGGTGGAGAAGATGACAAAAGACGGGGCGGCTTTTTGTGGATGCTTGGACCGGGCGGCTAGGAGCCCTCCGGCAAAAGACTTGTCGCCCACATGCGAGGTGCCTTATTCGGGGATCAAATTTCTACAAGACAACAAGAAATACTGCGAGGCCATTGCGGCCGTGCCTCCCTCTTTTTGGACGGCGGCAGCTGCGGGGATTGCAGCTGCGGCCAAGGCGCCCTTATCTTCCGAGACGGTACCAAAGGCGGGGGAAAAGCCGACCGAGACCCCAGTGACGGAGGAGGTGGAGCTGGGGCCGACCGGACCAAAGCATCTTCCTCAAAAATCGGACAGTGGCTTTTGGGACCATTTGCCGGCCTTTTCTTCGGCGAGTTTTATGAGTCAGTCCTCGGAGTCGGATGAAGGCGGAAAGGATGTGGAGACAGGAAGGCGATTGGAGCATGGCGGGGACGACAAGCTACGTCTTGTGGGGGGAGCGAAGGCCGAGTTGGTGGGCGAGCACCCACATTTGCGGTTCAAAGGAAATACCCAAAAGCAGAAGGAGGCGTAACTCATGGTAATGAATGTATCCAGACAGAAGGGGTTGAACTAAATGTGTGTGAGAGAAGAAATGCTAGGGTGTATGAGTAAGATGAAAATAGATGCGTGCTAGCAAGAGGCGGGGAATTTACATTTCACTGTGGCTCTTTCGACTGGAATCGAGAAACAAAGACTCAAATGAAATGCCGCGAAGCTTTGAAATGAAATGAAAGGGATTTTGGGGGGAGGTGTTTTTTGCTTTCATTGTCAGAAGAGCGACTGGTTGTCAATTTCTTGATGTCAAAATGTCTCTGAGTGAAGGGTCGGTCACGTAAGACACTTTGGCCAGCTCGCTCTGTCTCAATTGAGAGGTGATCACCGTTGGAAAGGGCCTAACGAATAAGGGGGAGGTCGGAGAGGTGCAGCTTTTGGCCCAATAGAGACGTCAACTTCACCCATCTACGGGTAGCGGAGGAATGCAGTTGAAAAGCTCCATGCTCAATTTTTAATTATCAATGGAGCCCACGGTACTCTTCCGACAGAACCATCCTAGGTAAATACAAAATTGTTGACGCGGGTCTTTTAATTTTTCTTTCATTCATACGCACGGGTCCCCAACGGAAAGCCTTCTTCGATGGTGAGTCGACCAGTCTCCCCCTCCGTGTCCTCGGTGTCCAAAGCACTCGGGGTGCATGGCATCTGCTCTCCACGCTTCGGCCTTTCTTGGCTTCGTCTTGTGCTGAAGCGTACCAGAGTTATGGCGGTGGGAAGTGAAATTGAAACACGCCCGAGAGGCCACGGCGCCTATTATGGGCGGTAATGATGGCAACGAAGCCGTGGAAAAAACTCTAAACTTACGAAACTGTATTTCTTAGAACTCTTCTTAAAAAGATTATCCTTGGGAGGGTGAGTTCTACACTTAATTATTACTAGCTTGAAAGCCCGCACTCTTGCGGGCATGTGCTCGAAAGTTCCAGTAGTGAGAGAAGTTGTTACAGGAAGTGTAGAACAGGTGAGAAGCGGGGAGGCGTCTGAAGACGTAAATGTTGTGATGGAGGTGTGTGTTGTTGTGGCCGGGGAAGCTGGAGGGCATGAGAGTGGTTGGGGAAGGAGAGTTGTCCGGGTAAGTAGAAGAAGCGAAAAGAGACGAAGTAGAGGGAGAAGAATGTTTTTGCTTTACATGCAATCACAATCACTTATTTTGATTTGTTCTTCATTTGTTTGTTTTTAAATATGTACAGTGTATTACACAAACTACAAAGCTGTTGGGACTTTTATAGTTGGATGATTTGTCGTTGCTGTTGCTGGTGCTGTCCGGATGGGGGGGTGTATTGACATACTGGAATATTTCAGTGTACACCACATTGGGCGTTGAAACAAAAGGTGGGTGGGCATCGATGGGAGGATGATTGGCCATAATGGTGATGTTGCTGGGATTCCCAACTCTGAACAGAGCGATGTAGAGCTGGCCGTGGGCGAAGGCAGGTGGTCGTTGCCTCGGTTGGCAGGGTCGTCGAAGGAGCCGTAGATATGGTTTATGAGGCGTTTCGGGTCGTTGGCCAATTCGGGCGGGGGGAGCGTGAAGGTCGGGATGAGCAAATGGTTGTGGAAAAAAGGAGGCGGTGGTGTTGCATGTGGGGAGTGTAGCGGGTCTGGAAGGGCAGGGGGCCGCCCTTTCCCAATGGCGAGAAGGAAGTCGGCAAACCACTCGAGCTGGTGGTCAGGTCGGCCGGCCAGGCGAGCTGCGTGGATTCGCATGTTCTCGTCGAGATGGAGGAGCTGCTTGTGTCGCCAGAGATGACTCAAGCGAAGGGATGCACGGACGGTGGCGAAAGTCCAGGTGCGTGCGCGCGATGCGGCGCCGGGGGGAGTCGTGGGGCTGGTGTGAATGAGGCGGTGGGGGGGGCCTTCTTGTGGTGCGCGGGCTTTTTGGACTTTGAGAGCAGCGCAGATTTGTTGGGCAGCGTGTGCGGCATGTTCTAGGGAAATGCCTTCTCGATATGTGGCTTGACGGTGCTGTTTGGCTCGGCGATGGGAAGCAAGGCTGTCGGTGCTGCTGAGATGTAGGTCGTCCGCGGGGGCGGGGGGCAACATCGGTGGGCACACGAGGACGACCAGGGCGACGGCGAGGTTGGTCTTCATCTAGCGGTGTGTTGTTGTTGAACTGGCTGCCAAGAGCGAAGGTGGCCCGGCGGGCGCGGTGGCCCCGGCCGTGCTGGAGGGGTCCCTGCTCTTGGCTGTCGCTGTGGCCGTCGCTGTGGTCGTGGTGAAGGCGACGTCGTAAGGTTGAGGCTTGGAAATTGTCTGGACCGTCATCCTTCTCCCGAGCCCTGCTCATGCACCCCTGTATGTTGTGAGCACGTGCGTTGGTATTGGGTGAGGGTAGGGAGGTAGGGAGGGCAGAGGAACGTAAACCGGAAAGGTGAAACGCCGCTCTGCAAAGGCTCGAGTCTCGAAACCACAGAAAATGTGTAGAGGGATACAAAACATGATGAGGACGGTTGTAAAAAATATTCTTCATCATGTATTGTGCGCAGGTGAAGACATCAGTCAAATCAGGGAGATTTCCTCTCCTCGAAAAGGGAGAGGAAAAACGCCAAAACAAGGAAAGCAAACGTGGACAGTTGTTAATTTTATGTTTTTCTTTCTATTTTGGGATGTGGTCAAATGGTAGTGTTATTACCTTTACATCTTTGGTACTTAAAGTGTTGATGCATTGGACTTGTGATGAAGGAGGACGATGGTGAAAAGTGGCGCTACCTTCATTTTGCTGACGAAGGGCCCATCATCATCATCATCAACGGCGTCGTGGGAGGACTGCTCTGTGGCTGTACCTGGCGCTGGTGCGACTGACAGCCTATGTCATCTCTTCACGTCTCTTTGCTTACAATGGTATTATATGTGTTTGATTGCGTGCATGAATGCAGAGGGCTTCTATGTAGTGCAAACGTCCATATGGGCAGAAAACTTGGCGATGAGGAGGGAGGGACCTGTGTGTGGACCGGCGAGGCGACGACCACCTGGGAAGAAATTACTCGGGAACGCCAAATGCACAACACAGAGGAAAAAGACATACCAAGTCACCTAATTGAATATGTAGACATGATTTTCTTCATCTTTCGTGCTACAGGGCAAGTGGCGGGGTTGTGCGTGGGAAAAGCACAAAGGTGAAGACCGTGAATATTTCCGTACGCAAAGTTCTTTTATTTAAAAAATAAAATAAAATGGTTGAGGACGGGCATACATGTACAAGGGACGCATAAGCCCTGGGATGGTTCAGTGTGTGAATCCTGAGCAACTTTTTCACAGGGGTTGATACTGCACGGCACAGTGTGCCTGCCTCGGCACGTACCACGAAACACGAAAAGACCTTGATACAAAGAGCCCGTAAACGGCTACCCGGGGTAGCCCGTTACGGGCTGCCGGGGTAGCTCGTTACGGGCTACCATTTAGTCATTGACCGACATCACCAAAAGGACAATTACACGTGTCACACAGCGCACACAAACGAGTCTTGACAATCCCTTCTATCACCTGCAAGCCTGGAATTTAGCCCCTGATGTTGTTCCGGCAAGTAAAGTACGTTCATCCTCCAACTCACACGTATTGTATAATCACGAACCGGTACGCCGCCCACCAGCAGATGCAAGAACACGACGCAATATCGGTCGATTCCGGCAAAATCCATGATGACGACAGCCGCAGGCTTATCCCTCCCAAACTTCTTGTCTCCACAATGCTGTCATCAGCCGGTACCAGCACTTATTCCAAGGTAGCAGCGACAGCAGCTGACAGCAGCGCGCCGAGCTCTGTGGACCAATTGATGCACAGTCGATCTTTTATTTCCCACTCAGGGGTTCCAATGTTCGTGGATGGGATAGGTGAGTGCCAGCTCAAAGTCAAGCTCCCTTTCAATGCAATACACGTCTCAATCATGTCAGGGCTTGCGTCATTCCATCCTCCCGGATCTCGCACTGCGCCGACTTACTATCAATCCTTATCGCCCGAGCTCGTAGACGAAATCAACGGCATCCTTCCTTGCCCAAATCTCCCCGTGCATTTTTATCGATCCACCCGCCATCTTCACAATTCCGTTCTGTCTCCCCCCAGACGACATTGAGAAGATGGAAAAGCTCGCCGACTTGGATGCTAACAATTCTTGCCTCACGATCCCCGCGACACGTTTTCCGGACGCGGCCGTGCCGTTCAATGACGGTCCTAACGTGGGCCGCTTCCGTGTCACGAAGCGTGCGGCCTTAAGAATCGTACCTGTGCCTGCAGAAGGGGAGACACCACGCGCCATAGAGAGCCGTGACAAGGTCAAGCTTGTGGTGGTCTTGCTGGGGTGGTTGGGCTGCCAAGACAGGCATTTGAAAAAATATGCGGAGATGTATCATGAGAGTATGAACTGCGAGGTGGTGTTGCGGCACACGGTCCCCGCGAGCAGGCTGCTGCGTCGGAAGCAATGGGGAGCCGTCCGAGCTGCCGAGGAGATAATGACATTGATCCCTCTCTTTTTCCCCGATGCCAAAGTGGTCGTGCATTATTTTTCAAATGGTGGCTGTTTTGTACATCGTAGAATGCTGTTACTGCAGAACGGGCATTATCGCCAGGGAGATGCAAGGCGGTTCTGCTGTGATCCTGAACCACCCACGGACGACTACCAGTTCCCTCAGCTTGCAGGCACAATTTTTGATAGCTGCCCTGTCGCCGCGGATGCCGAGGCTGGGGCCAGGGCCGTAAGCGCACGTGTGCAGGTGTGTAACTTGGTTTGGAATGCGGGAGGGGGGAAGGGGTTGAATAAATAGAGAGAAAGGAGGGGGTTGAACGATTAGACGGGGATGAAGAGTGAAGCCTTCGGAGGCAGTGACGAAATTTGTTTCAACTCACTTCTGTCACCTCGAATGGTTGCGTACTCCTTTTCAGTCGCCGATTATCCGCTTGCTCATGTACGCGACTATTCGCTTCGGGCTTGAGATTTACGGGATCGCACAATCATGGCGTTATGAGCAGAAATATATCGAGCACATTGAAAATGATCATACCCTCGTTCCCAGCCTCTATATCTTTTCGGAAGACGACACCATTACTGACCCTGCTTTGGTTGAAAGAGTGGTGGCCAAGCGGAAGGCCTACCTTACCTCTCAAGGTTTGCCCGCTGATGTCATGCTCGAGACATGGAAGATCACAGATCCTTCACTTCATGTTTGTCATTACGCGCGTTATCCGATAGAGTACCAAAAAAAAATAAAAGATTTTCTGCAGAGACAAGGCCTAATCCCTTGAAGAGCGTAGATGAAGGATTCAGAATGCTGCCAATAGTTCAGCAGTGAATGCCTTGCCCTCCAATTGTAGACAAAGTAAATCACATTCGGTGCCTTTTTTAATTAAAGCGGCGATTGAAGCGCTCGATCGAGTGAACGTCTTCGATAAGCAAGCTTGATGGATCGAAGAAAATTGGTTCATGCCCGTCGTTCCTTTCTTTCACCACTCTCGTTTCATGTAAAGCTTTATCCGAAGCGCTTGGGGAGACTTGCCAACGATTACCCAGGGGTACTGAATCCTTCCCCATCTCTTTATTTTATTTTCCCTTCGATCCTACTCTTCTTCGACTTTGTCTCTCAAAAAGTATTCTCTCTCCTCCCTAGTATTTAGCATAAAATCCCAACCCATGTCGCTGTTTGGTTCCCTTAATCGTTTTGAAGTTCCAAATCATGCCTGATATAATCACACACAGACGGCTGCTGATCTCTTTTCTCAACATACACTCCAAGCCTTACTGCCGTCTGTTATTCTCATTTGTCTCTCGACATACAACTTTGAAAAAAATGTGATCCTGATTTCTTACGGTACAAGATGAAAATATTTTTCTCCTTACTTTAAGCTCCTCCTTCTATTCCACTTATCCACGAGCATCTCAATATCATGCTCTACTACATATCGCCTCTGTTCCCCATTTAAATTAATCATTCAATCACGCTTCGCAGACAGGCATGGTCGAAGGGTCGCATTGCACTCCAGCGAGCTGCGCTGAATTATACTCGATACCATTGCAGACACCTCCGGCTTCTGCCTCCAAGCAACAAATAGGATTCTTAAGGAGACCACTAGTGTCACACTTCGCCCGACAGTTGGCCAGGGTGTAGGCCTCATTTGAGCGGGTTTCCCTAGGATATTGGCAGTACCACGCACCCGCGATCGGTGCCACTGGCTTTTTGGTGGGCACCCTCGGAGGCACTGAAGTGGGGGCTGGAGTGTTAGCGCCCCTCGAGCAATCGACCGGGCGTATCGCAGGGTCGCATTTCAATCCACTGGCCACGGCTGCAGCCTGTTCCTCCTCATTGCACACGTTTCCTGC
>Ga0160420_100153_pt1 | contig 40075 bp, 31 predicted proteins | sample CelAP2metagpilot_FD_108197 | JGI IMG/M metagenome (GOLD analysis project Ga0160420, IMG submission 108197) | Phycosphere-associated microbial communities from algal ponds in Kailua-Kona, Hawaii, USA - Cellana AP2-5-5 metagenome pilot | ecosystem: Engineered > Artificial ecosystem > Aquaculture >...
ACCCCCACTCCTCCAACTCCACTGCTACTAACCCCCGTCTCCGTCGCCCCCAACAAATCCCCTCTCCCCCCGCCCGGTTCCTCTCCCTTCCCCTGCATCAACTCACAATGGTAAAAGTATCGCTTATCGCACTTCCGGTGCCTGTCCCCCCCCCCCCCTGCTGCTCTAGCATCCAAGTCATACACCACGATGTGCACACTCGAATCCCCAAAATACCCGGCCAAATCAATCGACTTCTGTCCCGCTATGTTCACCAGCTGCCACTGGGCGAAGTCCATGTACATACTGTGAAAACTCATCGAGTACGTCGGGCCTAGCACAAACTGCGGCTCCTCCCCTTTCCCCCTCCTCGGTATTCTCACCTCGTCCGGCTCAAAAAACTCCTTCCCAAGGGGAGGGATCTTCCCTCCCACGGGTGTTATGACCAACCGATCCATCCCTCGGCTCAACGGAAATGTCAAATGTGGCAGCTCCACCTCATCCGCGTCCTGACCCCCCCCAGCCTTATCCCCAAAGGAGTAATGCAAGTTCTTTAGCACCCTCCTCGCAAAACCCAAGATCATTCCCGCAACGGTCTTCGTCACCAGACCCATATGCATTCTCTCCGTCAGCTCCGCTCCCATGTACAAGACACCTTGAGGCAGCTTTTTGAACTTCCCTTGAATCTGCATCTCAAACAACCGTTGTTTGCCAGCGAAATGCGCGACGTACCTTGGGTCTTCCGGCTTGGTTCGGAGCATAAACAGGACATGCCCTTTAAAATATTCGTTTTCAAAATCAACGACCTCGTTGAATGGCACCTGCGTCCCCGTCCAATCAATTAGCTTGACTCCATTATAGCGGGGATCACGCAACGTCTGAGCAAACCTCGCGCTGCTCTCACGGCTCCTTCCCCCAGACCTCCCACTCCAAGGCTGCTGGGGCTGCGTGCCGTTACCGTCCGAGCCCGTCTCACCATTAGTACCACTGCCCCATGCTCCTCCCCGTGCTCCTCCTCCCGCTCCTCCTCCAGGAGCATCAGCTTCTACCCCAGCCAAGCCCGTCTGGCTAGCAATTCGCCGCAACGCCGAAACTGCTTGTCCGGCTGCCTGCCCCGCGGCCTCTACCATCGTCGACGGCACGGCCACTAGCGAAGGGGAAGAAGACGCGGGTGAGGATGACGAAGACGAATTAGGCGATATCCTGCGATTTGAAGGGTGGTCATGTCCGTGTGGGTACCCGTGCCCTGCTACCCCTCGGTGTCCATCAATTCTCGCTGATCCCGAACGGCCCATGGTTTGCACCTGATCTGTTGCTCCGCCTGGACCTGGGCCCAACGGCGCCAGCAAATTTACATCTTGCCCCCGCGCTTTGAGGATAAGGATGACAAGGGTGGCACCCAGAACCATGCCTATAAGTAAGCCTACATCGAGCTCCGGGCTGGAAAGGAGGCGGTTCGCGGCCGCCCACCCTATTGTATAAAGGATTTGTGGGACGAATAAACGATGAGCACAGCGTAAACACCATCTGATTTGAGTACGACTTGTGCCAAGCCACTTCCCCTCTACATGGCCTCCACTTCCCCTCTACATGGTCATCACGCTTGCCTCTCCCACTCTCTGCACTCTGTCGTTGTCGACGTACCGGTGCCCGCGGCGGCTGCCAATACCAAGGGTTCGAAATATGTGTCCATGATGGTTGTATGCTCTGCCGACGACACCGACGCTACCCACGCCTCTCCTGGAGCCGTACTATACCGAAAGGCCCCGCTCTGCGTACCTTGCCCTTGTGACTTATGGTATGTTGTAACTCCTCCCGCCTCTCCAAGTGAGGCCAAAGGGATACTGGGGCGTCCTATATCGAGTGCATGGAGAGGGGAGCGACAGTAGGTTGATGATGATGTGGGTGTCGAGTGTTGAGGGTTTCAAAAAAGGCTCACACGTCCACCAGAGGGCTTTCGATCCGCACCCAATCGCAGCTCACATCACAACGGAGCGGGTTTTGCTCCCAGGAGGCAATTTCATAGCTGGGAAGCGACATGGGGTTCAGCGATGACTTCGAAAAAAACGGGCTCGACAGTGCAAAGTCCTGCGGCTAAAGACACCGACCTTCCCATTTCGCCCCCCGTTTACTTTACGCTCACCCTTCCATTCATCTGAGCTCGCAACTACGCAATCATGCCCTGGAGCCATCGCAGCGTTGGAAGAGGGCGGCGTGCCAAGGTCACGTGTGTCGACCGATGTGCTCTGTTCTTTTGTTTCGATCTCTTCGTTGTCGTTTGTTCATCACTGGGAGAGCATGCCGCTCTGCTCTCGTCGAGTGCACTTATTGAGAGCGCTTAGGAGCTCGGCTCACAATTCCTCCCGGGTAGGTGTGCGGGAACAAGCGGCAACTCAGCGGACTCCAGGTCCCGAGGCAGCTTGTCTTGGCTGTCATGTCCAGATCTCATTCCTTTTCCCAGCACGAGTGGGGCATAGAATAGGCGAGAAGAGGGGGCAATAGATCGGGAGAAAGAAAAAAAAGAAGATTTGCGCCTCGACACAAGCACAGAGTCCTCGGGTTAAGCCGTAAAGCCATGTGGATGACAGGCATATTAAGCCACCTATGTGAAAGTTGTGGAGAGAATGTGGCGTGGAAATTCGGGGTTTGTGTGTATTGTAACATGAAGGATGGATGGCAGCTATCTTGTCTGTATATGCATAGGGCGAAAAGATAGAGGCATCTGTGCGAGACATTAGTGAAGGCGTGTTGTCGCACAAGTGTGGCTGTGCAAGTGTGGTAAATGGGGAGGTCAGGGTGAGTCAGGAAAGGAGCCACGAAAGAGCATTAAAAACAAACGAAGCAGCAAGGTAAAGTTTAATGAATTCTTGCCTTCTTTCGTCTCTTTTTCTTAACGCCTAAAGGGTTACACCCCACTCCACCATCAACAAGTCTGCACCAGCGGGACACGAACCATCTTAGACAGGAGTGCAAAAAGTGGTGCGTCAACGTAAAATGTGCCTGCGCCTACAAAAGGAATCAAGCCGAGCCAGCAGAGAGATATTAATTGTCCTGTTGAAAAGGAAGCCTCACGGTTCAACTCGACGTACATAGCAAGCGGGGAGCTGGGCCATAGGCGAGTGAATCCGAAGAACATGGTTTACCGATGTTGTTTACCGTCTCTCGGTCCAATTGAGCGAAGCTTCCATGCATGATACGATGGTACCAGCAGAAGCAAACTTCAGCCTCATCCATCGCTCGTCTGGATTCGCATACTATTTCCTTTCCTTTGATTTACCTCTGCAGCGATATGATAATACAAGAAAGAGATACTCAAACGAAAGGGACACGTCTTGCCGGCCCGGGCGCTTCGGTGAATTTTTGTCTTTCTCAAAACAGTGCCAACTCTGTTTAACCAGGCTTGAGCGGGAGAGTTGACCCCCTCCCCTTCCCTTCCGTTCCCCCCCCTCCCCCCCACTTTCCACGGGCGTGCGACATTTATTTGGAGCATGGGCACCGCGCGTCATCTTGTAGGCACCATCGTCCACATTCTCTTTCTTCAACCCCTTTTTCCAGAGCATACAGGGATGGTCACTGCTCAAGACACCCGCTTCAGTCATCAGGAATAATGATAAGGGATGGCTCTGGGGAAGGCCGACCGCCAGTCAGAGGCGGCGTAGCGTCCTACTCCCCTTACCCTTATCCTTCCGGTAGCCCCCCTTTGGTGTCCTCCTACCCCCATCACCACGATGACCACGCTTCGCACAACCTCACGGAGAATCAACAGCAGCAGCTGAAGAAATTCAAGAAACAGATGGTAGCCGGACGAGTACGACGGACGATAGGCCTGTGCGTACTCTGCGCATTATGCATGGCGGGAAGCATGCTGTTGGGGGCCAGAGTGCTTTCCCTCGGCGGGACGGCGCTCTTCTGGCCAGGCCCACCGATCCTTGCCATGTTTTTGGCGTTGAATCCTTCGTGGATGCGGCGGTGGTTGTCTATGGCAGCGCTTCTCGTGTATTTAACGTGTATCCTCTTGAATAGTGGGAAGCTCAACGATAGTTTGTTCCTCAACTTCGTCTTCATGATAGTTGACGCCACGGAGGTGTTCTGCGTCACGGTGTGTCTGCACGCGGTCATGCAGGTGGCGCCTCCAGGCTTCGTTCGGACGGGGGTAGGGATAAATGCAATCATGCTTTATCCTTTGCTGCTGGCACCGTTGAAGGTGGGTTTGAACACTTTGTTAATCTACATGACTTTCGGCCCGTTGCATCTACCGCTGTTTGAAACCCTTGTCATCTGGTTGATAGGCGACTTGTTCACGGATTTTTTTGTCTTATATTCAGTGTTGGTGTTTCGATTTTATTGGTTACAGTATCGGGAATTGGTAGATGATTGGAAAATGACGTGTGAGAGAGAAGGGAGGAAGGAGAAGGAGAAGGAGAGAATGAAGGAGGAGTCGGCGGCGGGTAGTATGGGGAGAGAAGCTGCACACGTAGGGGGAGGCCTAGCGAGGCCTGCTCGGGCAGATGTTGGAAATATTGAGATGATAGTGTGTCAGAAGAAAGGTGAAGATGACGTGGGGGAGGAAGAGAAAGATGATAGCGACGGCGAAAGTGACTACACCGACTATGGAGAAGAGACGGAGGAGGAGGGAGAGGAGGAGGAGGAGGAGGAGGAGGTCGAGGGGAAGGGGGAGGAAGAAGGTCACCACGAGACGAACAGCAACATTGTCAAGAGCAGTTCGGAGCCGCAAGTCGAGGAGGAGTGGCTGCGTGGTGCTAAGCGCTCTTCTTCCACCAAGGGCGGCGGGACGGCTGACCGGCAAGAGGGCCGCAATGGTGGCTGTGTAGCGGGCAAGGGCGAAGCCAGCTATGGAAGCGGCAGTACTGAACAGCAGCAACAGCAGCAGCAGCATCACCCTAAGCTAGGCGAGGCCCACCCTCTGGAGGTCTGGTTCAGGTCTCCCCACATCGGCCGAGACATATTCGTCTTTATTTTCTTCGTGGCCATCATTATTTTGTCATCGTTTGCTTCCATCCTTAACCATACGACCGTTGTGCGTCAGCCGTTATTTTATTTGTGGAGTCGGTTACTCTTTCCTGTGATCGGGTACGTGACTGTCCGGTATGGGCAGTTGGTGTCGTGCTTCAATGTGGCGGCTGTGGCGGCGAGTATGCTGGTGACGGATTTTTTCATCAACGAGGAGAAGAAAACGTACGGTTCGATTTACATCACCTCCTTCAGCACCTTGTTCCAGGCTTTGGTTTGCCCAACGTTGATTGTAATTGTGTCGTGGTCCATCTCCTACCTGGCTGTCGCCCTGGCGGAACGCCAAGACACCTTGAGGCTGCTTCGTGATAAAAACGCCCAGCTTCTGGCACAAGAAAAAGAACTTCGAGAAGCCAAACTGGCTGCCGAGGATGCCCTTTCGTCCAAGACAGAATTTTTTGCGCGGGTCTCTCACGAATTTCGAACTCCTCTGAATGTTGTGCTGGGTTTCTCGGAAGAGTTGATCAAACCGCCATCACCAGTGGGGAGAGGGGGAGAGGGAGGACAGGGGGCAATGACGACCATAACACCAGAAACGGCCGACCGAGTGCAGTATATATTGGCTGCCGGGGAAAGTCTCTTGAGGGTCGTGGATGACATATTAGAGTTGTTTCGTCTGTCCTCCACGCACTCCCAGACAGGGACACAGCTGTTGCAGATTAATTTGACGGCTGTTGATATCCCGAGTTTCTTTGGGACGGTTTGCGATTTGGTCGAGGTCATAACCAAGGAAAACGGGCAGCATTTCATCAAGCACCTTGATCCCTCCCTCCCTCGCTACCTCGTCATTGATCGAGGGCGATTTTCCCAGCTTGTGATGAACCTGGCATCGAACGCGTGCAAGTACAGCCGCCCTGCAGGGGGTGTGATCTCCATCCGGTTGACGAATGAAGGGCCTGTGGAGGATGGGAGACCTGGTTTCATCACCCTGAGGTTGGACGTGCAAGACAATGGCCCCGGCATCCCTCCGGAGCTGAAAGATCGAATTTTCGAGTCGTTTTTTCGCGGGGGGCCATCGGCGGAGGAGGCAGAGATGGAGGCGGAGGAAGCAGCAATTGCGGCAGCGGCAGGGGCGCCATATTATTATCCTTTGCCGACTACGGTTGGGGGGGGGGGGAGAGATGATGGGATACGTAAGCCTCTGACGGCGACACAGCACTTTCAACAGCAGCAAATGGAGCAGCAGGAGCAGTATCAGCACCAGCAGCACCACTACGGTAATGCTTATCACCCTTTTCCGTCCTCCTCCACCACCATCTCCTCTTCCTCCTCTTCCACACCTGCTTCCTCTCCCACTTTCACCAGCCTAAAAAGCACCCATCCCGTCTCCGGAAGTCACTTCGTCGGCAGGCGCAACCCTCATCCCCTCCCCCCTCCTTCCTCCCCTCCCTCCTCCTACCCTCCCTCCTCCTACGCCTCCCTTTCCCCAACCCATTCCGCCGCCGCCAGTGCCGCTATTGCTGGGTTTCACTCGGCGTCTCCTCCCCTTTTTCTTCCCCCCACCCAACAGCACCAGCACAAGGCCAAAGGCCACGGACTCGGATTAGCAATCACGAAGCAATTAGTAGATTTATTGCATGGACGAATAGACGTTCAATCGTCTTTGGGACTGGGCAGCTTGTTTTCAATTTTTTTACCGGCCGAGATCGCGGACGGATGCAGCAGTGAGGATAACATGGGGGTGCATGAGAGAGGAGGAGGAGGAGGAGGAGGAATCGTCGGAGGAGGAATTGGGATGGGGGGCGGAGGAGGGGGGGCGGGGGGGGAGGCTCCGCCGGTGAGGGAGTTGAAGATTTTGTCTGTGGAGGACATATTGGTGAACCAGATCGTGTTGGGAGGGATGTTGCAGCAGGATGGACATCGGGTGGTCTTCGTGGAGACGGGGACGGCGGCACTGACAGGAATTGACCCGAGTTTTGATTTGATACTGCTGGATTTGCAGTTACCTGATATGCATGGCATTGATGTGTTGAAAACCTTGAGGGGGCACAGTGATCCGCGGTTGGCTTCCATGCCCATCGTGGTGGTTTCGGCGTTGGTTCTGGATAGGGAGAAGCAGGAGTGTGCCTTGGCGGGCGCGGACGGGTTTATTACCAAGCCGGTCAAATTGAATCTGTTGAGGAAGGAGATCAGGGGCTTGTGGGACTCGGGGAGGTTGAGGAAGGGTGGGAAGAGGGGGGATGAAGAAGAAGAGGAAGGGAAGGAGGACAATGGAAAGGTGGGTGGAGGCGGGCACGGGTGGGTGGTGGAAGAGGAAGTACAGGCGAAGGAGGGGATGACTTTAGACGATTCTCGGTGTTAAACACATCATGTGACTAGGTTCTGAAGAAGGAATGGCTTGAGCCCGAATGCTTACCAAATTGTTCTTTTCAAATCAAGAGATCAAAACAACAAATGGAAGTAAATTAACCAAACGAAAAGAGAAGATTCCACAAGTTACAACAATAAATAAAATTCAGGATTGCCACTGCACCGTCGTACTTTGTCCCCATGTCTCTTTTTGATTTCATACCTATCACTTCCTCCCATCTCCTCCCATTCCTCCCTTCTTCCGTCCCAATATCGGCATCTCGCTCCAGGCCATCTGGGTAACCATCCTCATTAACTTCGCGGGAAATATTGCCGTCGCTAATACAAAGCCCTGATTCACCACTCCAGGTATGACGATACTATCCCCTCGTAGCATCCCTTTCACCCCTGCCCGTGCCACTCGATCAGCAGACATCGCTAGGCCAGGCATCGAGAACGCCATCGCTGCATGCGCTTCTGCCCGCCCCTGAAACTCCGTAAACGTCGCCCCAGGGACCAAATTCGTGATTGATACCCCCAAGGGTTCCAGTTCATGTTGAATCGCCAATGTAAAAGAAGTGACGAATGCCTTTGTAGCGCTGTAAACGGCAACGAGCGGGCCAGGAGCAGCGCCTGCGATCGATGAGACTGACATGATGCGTCCTCGGCCTCGCTTCGCCATTTCTGACCCGAAGAGACGTGTAAGAGTCGTGAGAGCCAAGGTGTTCAGATGAATAATCTCTTCAATTTTTGAGATGGACATGTTAATGAAAGATTCGGTGTGTCCGAGGCCGGCGTTATTGATGAGAGCAGTGACCCTCAGTCCTTTCTCGAGTACTACTGTATTGAATAGGTGCTGGGCAGCGTCAGGCTTGGTCAAGTCTGCAGACACGATATGAACGGGTATTTTATTTTGTAAAGTCGGTTCACTGGTCATTTGAATGTCTGCCGCTAACTCATTAAGCTTGTCGGCGCGGCGAGCGACAAGGACAAGGCCGAACCCTTTCTTGGCGAGCTCAAGACTGATTTCACGCCCGATGCCGCTTGATGCCCCCGTCACTAACGCCAGCTCTTTTTCGCCAGGAGGCAGCACCGGACAAGCCGGAAGCTTTCGTCTTGATTGATGATATCCAAAAGCGCTGGCGCTCATGCCGCCCATGGTGGCCAGTATGACTCGTTGCGCCAGCCCGCCATGTGGGAGGACCGAAAAGCCTGCGACGGCGGCCGTTAAAGGGGGGACGTAGAGGTAAATTTCACGCAGTGGGCCGGCAAACAACGACGCGGCTACCACACCAGCGCCGATAGCTGTGATGTCGTATGGGGAAGGAGTGTACACCGAGATCAAAGCGGACCGATGTAAAAACCATCAAAGCAAGCATGGAAGAAGCAAGTTGTTTGCATTGAATGCCATGCAGGAAGGCGATGGCGATGATGCGGAGAAGGCTGAAATGAAAACCCTTACGCACCTTGCCAGCTACCCAACCCCGGCAGCTTCATTTTTTGGATCGATGCGTTTAGATAGACGTGTCTGAGTTGTGTTTATGTGCTATGTTAGTCGTGAATTGTGTGTCTTCATCGGTTGGGGGAGCAAGGGTGGGGGAGGTCACCCACAGACCCACCGCGCCTCGAGGATGCAGTCAAGGCATCCTTTCCTCTAGATCCTCTACTGCAGCAGTTGCTGTGTACTGTCTCTCAGGATATAATATCTGCATAAACATAAAACACGCAACACGCAACACAGGCTTTCAAGCCCCACTCTCCAAGCCAGCATCAACATGCCGTCGTCCTCAACGTCCTCGTCGATCTGCCTCCTGCTGGGCTTGCTACTGGTCTCCGTCCAAGGTTTCTTCTTCACCCCGACACGTTTATCCTTGGGTATGACACAATTGTCCTCCCTCCCTGCAGCTGCCACCGTCGTCCCCGGGCGGCTGCCCCTCTCCTTGCTGTACATGAGCCAGACAATGAACGAGGAGCCCTTGATCTTGACAGAGGAAAATGCAGCCATGGTGCTGCAGCAAGCTCGGGAGGAGCTTAGCACGATGTTTGGGTATTTGGATGAGAATAAGGCGGTTGGGATCACGGGGGAAGTGGATTTGGTGGCCGTGGAAGGTATAAGCATCATTGTTCGCCTGAGGAATCGATTTTGGCATGATAAAAGGATGGTGTTGGCGCGTGTGAGTAAGTACATGACGGACCGCATTCCTGAGGCGATGGTGGAGATCGAGGACGAGAGGCAATTGGACGGGGATGATGCCAAGAGTGTCTCAGATTTTTATAAGCACTAATTGAATGGGGAGGGGAGGGAGGCAAGGAATGGAGGAGGGGAGGGGAGAAAAATGAAAAGCACACCACGTAGTAGAGGGAAAGGTAAGTTTGTGGTGTAATTCACTTTCTATTTGGTGAATAACATCTTCGCCATTCATTGTTTGTGTCACTGGCCAATGAGTTTGATTTCTTTACCTGTTACAATTTTAGTTTCATTCTCTTTCCTTCACTCTCTCTCTCTAACACTCTCTCTGCTCCTAAATCTACCAAGTCCTCTAAGCCCTCCCTCATACTCCCCCTGTCGTTTTCCCCTCTTCTTCTTCCCTCTTCAATACCTCTCTCCACGCCGCCTCCAATGCCCTCCAATTCACGTCACCCTTGAAATTCCTTTCGATTCTCCCAAACCTGACCCTCGTCGGCTTCGCCCCCTTCGACACCTTCCCCCCCGCCTCCCTCACGAATGTCCTCTCCACCTCCTCCCTCCCTCCCTCCCCCAACATCTCAATTGTCACCATACAATCATCCTCATGCTCACTCCTCACCCGCAATCCCACCGCCGCCAAGATGAACCCCCCTCCTCCTCCTCCTTTCCCTCCTTCCTCCCCCCTCCCCTCCCCCAGCCCCTCATATCTCTCATTCACAAACCGAGTCAGTTCCCGACTTATCTGCTCATAGGAATAATTCGTCCCTCCCCTTATCAGCAGATTAGAGGTTCTCGATACCCAATAAAAGTCTTTCACCCCGCCCTCGGCCTCTGCCCCTCCCTCCCCCCCTCCTTCCTTCGCCCCCCGCAGCCAAAACCCCACATCGCCAAGATTCACATACCATCCCCCCGCTTCGGCATGCACGGCCTTCTTAGTGGCGTCCACGCCCTGCACGTACCCCCTCATGACATTCCGACCGCGCGTTACCAACAGGCCCTGTTTCCCTTCCGGGCACTCCATCAAGTAGGAGGAAGGGAGGGAGGGGTCGATCCCCTCCACCACCATCAACTCGGTAAAGGGAGGATGAGGGCGACCGATGTAATACCCCGGCTCACCCTCACCTCCTCTTCCTCCTTCTCTCTTTCCACCATCGCCACCATCACCACCACTACCGACCCCTCCTCCCCCTCCTTCAGCTATAGCCCATCCCTTCCTGAAAGCATCCAGCCTTTCTTCCCCACTCCTCGTCATGGGCGTGCCACACACCTGCAAACACGTCTCCGTCGACCCAAAACGCACCACAGGCACTTGTCCGATGTATTTCATAAATCGATTAACAGTGCTAGGACCGACGGGAGCTGAGCCGAGGAGGAAGGTAATGAGGGGGAGGGAGGGAGGGAGGGAGGGAGGAGGAGAAGAGGACGAGGAGGGAGGACGGGGAGATGGAGGCAGGGAGGGACATGAAAAAGATGTGATTATTTTGAAGATTTCAGGGGAGGGAAAATGCAAGGTGGAGAGCTTTTCTGGGTCTTGAAGGATGGACTCGAGGAAGTCGAAGTGTCGGCTGACGGTGGGGAGGATGAGGCGGATGCCCCTCTGGCGTTGTTCCAACAGAAGGGCTTGGATGGTGGCGTGGTCTGAGGAGAGGGGGAGGGAGGGGTGGAGGCCGAGGGCCAGGTGGAGAAGGGTAGACCAGTAGGAGGAGGTGTAGCGTTCATAGAGGTGGAGGTGGGTGTGGGGGCGACGGAGGGCAAGGTCGGAAAAGGCGGTGGAGTTGGTGTGGTGGAGGGGGTTGGCGAGGAGGGGAGTGAAGAGGGAAAGGGAGGGGGGGTCATTTTCGAGAAGGAGAAAGGATTCAAAGGTGGCACGGTTGGTGAGATAGTTTTCGAAGGAGAGGAGGACGCCTTTGGGGTCGCCAGAGGAGCCGGATGTATAGATGATGATGCGCGTATCGGCAGGGGTGAGGACGGGTTCGAATTCGGATTCAGGGAGGAGGGGAAGGGAGGAAGGGTGAACGTTGATTTGAGGACCACATGGCTGAGCGCCTGCTCCTTCGGACCGAAAAATGTCTTCGACAGCCAATATCATTACTCCGGGGGCTTGGGACTGCACGGCGGCGATTTGCTCTGGCGGCGTTTTGGCATGCGTGAGGACGACCTTGGCTTGACTGCTTTGAACCTGAAGTCGATCGTGTAAAATTTTCATGAGTTACACGACCCATTCGTAGACATATATCACGATGATGATGCCACTGCCTTAAAATACACTTATTAATGGATAGCATACCTTGAACACGACGCGGTCGATGGGGTCAGAGTCCCAATTAACCGTCACCGGCACCGTGCCCACCATCACTGACGCCAGGCGCAACGCCACGTCCTCTACGCTGTTGGCTGCAAACAAATGCACCTGGCAGTCACCTTTACGTAGCTTGGCTGTGTGTTTGAGCATGTGGGCAAAGCGCTGGGCCAACGTCCAAAGCTCGCCGCGAGTCCAGGTGATCTTAGCCGTGGAGGGAGACGAGGGGCTTGGGACAGGGTAGAACGTCAAGAATGGCTCATCTTCATGTCCTTGGAACGCGGGCAGGTAGCCCTTTAGGGCCTCAGAGACCATCATGGTTCTGTGGGTGTGTGGGGTTAGTGGGGTATGAGGGCTTTAACTTCAGGTAAGGAGGTGAAGCAAAAGCAATCAATCGCTGAATATGGCGGTAGTCTGTGACCCAACCCGCTCACGCATGTGCCTCGAGAAGATGCCTACAGTTGTAGTGCCATTTCCTGCTTCGCTCACTGCGGAAGCGCGACTTCATCTTCTCACCGCATGAGGTAAAAACCTCCTCCCTCCCTCCCCTGGCCCTACTAGTCAGGAGCATGGACCATCAGCATCACCCGCAGCATCAGCAACCTCACCACCCGACCAGATCTGCTTCACCCTCGCAGGAAGTAGGCATCTTTATCCCCGACCTCCGAGGCTTTTTGCGTCAACTCAAGCGTTATTGGAATGCGCTTGCCGTCTCGTCCTCCTCGTCGTCGCCCTGGGCCCGTCTACCAAGCTACGACGACTTTGAAGCATTTTGCCTGGTGGCCCTCCGCGCCTACATGCACGCAAATCACGGCCATACCTATATTGAGCGTGGTTTCACAACCGATTCCTTCGCCAAAATTGAAGCGACCGTGGAGGCCATCCGCGTCCCTCTTTACGTCTACGACATGATTCGCGAGATGGCCCGCCCCATGATCCTCTCTGACCACGAACACCTCCTGCCGTACATGCCTTTCCTGAGCATGCGTGCCACACGCGGTCAAGGATCTGTGCCGGGCTTGGGCTTCAAGTGTGTCCGGGATCCCCTCGTGACCGTCATGCTCTCGGGACTTTTATGGGGAGACCAGCAGCCGCAGCAGCAGCCGCAGCAGCAGCAGCAGCAGCAGCAAATGATGCCAATCGTTAAAGAAAATCCAGATTTAGTCAAATGTCCCGCGTCTATCTGCAATAAATCATCCTTGGTGGTATACGGTGTGCATACTCTTAGAGACAATCAGCCTAGTCTCCCTGAATGGCGCGTGAAGGCTTGCTGCATCTTGCGTCATCTCCAACCATCCTGTCCATGGTACCGAAGCATTCAACTACGAGCTGTGACTGGAGGAGGGGAAGAAGGAGGTGGTAGAGGACGAGGGGGGACAGGAGAGGGGCTTATTCAAACTGAGGGAACGTATGGAAAGCCTGCTCGGTTCTACCGGGCGGACGAGAGCCCTGTGCTGCAACGGCCGGAGGAGGATTACGCTGGAATAGCAGGGCAGCAGCAGCAGCAGCAGCAGGAGGGACATCAGCAGAGGCAGCAGCAGCAGCAGGTCTGGGGGCAGTCGCCAGAATTGATGGTGGAGTCTCAATCGAAGTTGCTGGTTGAGGGGGAGGACGACGAGGTCGTGCTTGTGGCAAGAGAGCCTGCAGAGATGCCTCATTTGCTAAGGCATCTGTTGGACAATGTAGGTGGGGGAAGTCTGGGTTATGACGTGCCACTATTTTCATCTCAAGGAGTTGACATGCTTGCGCCCTTCCCTTGCGAGCGGTCAGCAGCAGCAGCAGCAGTGGCAGCAAAAGCAGTGGCAGCAGCGGAGATAGGAGGACATGGAAGAGGGCCGGGTGAGCGTGCGGCGACTACGGCAGCTGGCAAGATGGCAGGGCTGTTTAGGCTGCACAAATGAGAGGATAAATGGGAACGCAAGATTACGAGAATCGCTTGGAGAAACACATTAAGCAATACGTGAACAGAGGAAAGAAAATGAGGCTTTGTGCAAAGAACGAGTAGGCCTTGTCTTGAGTGACTGGTCTATTCTTTCGTCCCCTTTCCTCCTTCACGCGCACCCCTCCCACACACCTGAAATTGAAAGGAAAGAAAGCCTCACCCACCCTTCCATTCCAACTCATACACTTAACAAATTCTCCCTCAAAAATGATACCACTTCCCGCTGCTGCTGCTGCTGCTGCTGCTGCTGCTGCTGCTGCTGCTGCTGCTGCTGCTGCTGCTGCTTCTTCTCCTCCTCGACTCCTCCTCCACCTCCTCAATCCTTCCACTGTCTTATGCGGATAGGTCCTTTGGGTCGTAAGGTAGGCCCACACTCTTCTTGAAGTCTGCGGTCAGCGCGGGGTAGACCATCCAGCACGCCATGATGCCTACAAAGGATTTTAAGGGGGTGAAAGGAGGGCGGTCGTGAGTATAAGTTAGATGGATGGTTTGTGGTTTGATGGCTGATCGAAAGAGTAATGTATTTTTCTTAGGTTGAATCATGCATTCAGCATGCCATTACGTCCGTGGTACATGCATTGAGGCCGTTTGGTGACCCTCGTAATGAGTTGTACAGTCGACGTGAATGAATTCATACGGTTACCAGACCATCCTCCATCCGCCCAAGCTTACTTACCAGCGGGGGCGCCCCAGGGAGCTAAACGCATCGCTTCTCCGCCAAGCTTCTTGACCATCTGTGTGGCATACTTTTGGGCAATAGCGGCGCTAGCAGGAATCATCTTGTCCTGTAGAAGTGAGAGAGAGTGTTGCAGATGGAAGTGGGAAGGGAGATAAGAGGGAGTAACTAAACCAGATTACCCAGGAAGACAGGGCCGCACGTCTGAAGGCAAATAACTAATCAAGGACATTTGTCGTCGCTTGGGTGCTCACGTAGGCGTGGATATCACCCACAGAGCCAAGGAGGCCGGCAGCCTCCTCCCCCTTGAACGAACGTGCACTCCCGGGGAAGAGCAAGGTGCACCGACTGTCCCCGCCAGCCATCCTAGTAGCTACCCATGCATTCCCCTCATGACTGTAGCTTGGTGCGCGTGTTTTAGCCGGGGCGTGTCTGGCCTTCCCAACGACTGCAAGACAAGGTACGGTCGAGCGGTGGCTGCGTGCCACGAGGCAAGGGTCCAGCACTGTCTTCCTTCCCACCGGCTCTCTTATGCTTCATGCACGTATCCATCTCTGCACGCATACTGCTCGAGCGCGTATTGCGGCTTGGTACATCGCATGGTGGTGCGTACATTGTTGTTGAGAGTAGGCAGAACGACCCTACAAGGTGTGTGTGTGTGTGTTAATTGTAGTATTCGCTTGGTGTTGTTGGCAAGCAAAATTGCGCGAAGACAACCGGTCTAAATGGGCCATCGCCATACCTCCTTTGTCGTATTTTTCGACCTCATCCTTGCACTGAGCACATCTTCGATGCTATTTACTATTACGATTTTGAAACTAGAAACAGGGTTGTAGCAACGGAACCAAAGTGTGGGGTCGAACATTGTCATTGCCGTCGCATCAAGTCCTGTTCACACATTCCTTGCCTGCTGCAGCCTGGCCAACAAGAGTGGGTTGATTGGCACCCAAAGCCACCAACTTTTTAGGATTACGTGTCCTTGAAAAATAAGTGGGGCCTTGGACATGCTTTTTTGTACACATAACGTTGTTGAAATCACAAATCAGAAGCTCGGGAGGACTTTAGGTTGTAGCGATTACAAGCCAAGCCCTGAAAGAACAGAAAAGGACGCGATAAATATATTTTTAATACTAAATTTCTTCCAAGCACGCTTTTAATCACTTACTTTTCTTTCTCGCTTCGTACTTAAGACCAATTTACACGTCTTTATGCCGTCTGTCGTTACTCCTCCCCACCCTTCTACATTTGGCTATAGAACTCAGTGCATTCAATCCCATTAACAAACACATCCTACTTTCACCAGGGTATCATTCGTCGATGCCGATAAAAAAATCCTCCTGGACATTCGTCCGGGTGCAGCGCCGCCCACACCACGTCCAAGGCCGCTTCCCTCGGTGACACAGCATCAACCACAGCATCATCATCGCACATACTCGTCGCAACATCCCCCGGGCACAACGCCAACACCCGCAGCCGAAGTCTATTCCTGCCAGCCTCTGCCGCAGTCTCCTGTGTCTGGGCGTGCATCAAGCGTGTCGCTGTATTTAGTACCGATTTCGAAAAGCAATACGCCGGCCATGGCACAGGCGCCAGGCCTCCCCCTTTTGGCCAGAGGCCTTGCTCCTGATTGCTTGCCACTCGGTTGGCGTACTGACGTAGCGTTCCCTTGCTTTTCATCTCCCTTAGGCGCTTGGCCACCAGACTGTGCAAATATGCCAACTCACCATCCCCGCTCGAGATGTTAATGACACATCCAAACCCACGTTTTTGCATGCCTGGCAAACATGCGTCCATCAGTGCTACGGGTCCCCACGCATTAACGTCCAGCGTGCGCTGATACACGCCTTCCCTCCCTCCGCTCCCATCTACTGCCGCTGCTTCGTCTTCGTCACGCACGCAGATCCCTGCGTTATTGATCCATAAATGCGGCATGCCTTCCCGCAGCTCCTTGTCCTGCTTCAAGTGTGCCATCAAAGTCTGGATGCTTTCTGGCTGGCTCACGTCCAAAGGCACAAATTCACATCGATCTTGCCCATGCCGCTTCTGAATGTCCATGACGTGCGCCTGGCCTTCCTCCACGTTGCGCGCCGTTAGAATGACACGGTAGCCCATTTCAGCCAATAATTCGGCCGTGGCCAGGCCCAGTCCTCGATTGCCGCCCGTGACCACGGCGCTGATGCGGGGCGTAAAGGCTTGGGTCAAGTGGGGGAGGAGGAGGACGAGGAGGAGGGGGAAGAGGAGGAGAGGAAACGGTGTGGGCGGGGCGAGACAGTTCCTCCGGCGCCGCTGCAGGTGCATCAAGGCGCGGTCGTTGGCGAGGATGTTCTATTTCATATCTGCTCTGTGTTTGAGTTGGATTATATAGAATACGAGGACATTGCGCGAGAAGCGGTGCAACAGCTGAGCGCCTTGCCTCCCTGTTGCCCCCATGCACTGTTTCCCACCCCACTCAATCTACCACGCATATACAAGACGGCCATTACTCGTTATTCACAAACTACTAAAAAGATTGTCAGCCTGTTGTGTGGGGGTGCCCCATGGCGCCGTCTACAGTGCCGGCATGCTGTTATCAAAGCAAGGATCGCTGTTGCGGATGCAAAACACGGCACGACCGTCTCCATTTTTTCTTACAATTGTTTGACCGAAACTCCACCCACACGACAGCACAGGCCACAGCATAGACCTCGCTCTCAAGTCCCCAATTTTTCCCGCTTCGTCATGATGGCGACCTTGCGCCGCTCAGGTGGAGCTGCGATCGAAACCTCCATCGTTCTCCTCGTCCTCCTGTGCCTTTCTTCAACCAGGGCCTTCGTGCCTGGGCTACCCCGCCAGTCTATCAGTGCCTGGCCATCGCCATCATTCAAGATGCAGCCGTCACTACAGCAGCAACAGGTACGTGAACCATGTGTCATGGAAGCGGAGAGAGTGCGTGGTGCAGTAGGAGGATTAAAGGGACATCACAATGACGTGGCCCGAGTTCTGACATCCTCAACCATAGACTCATCCACTGACCCCCGCCCCCCTCCTACCTATTCGACAACAGCTCTCTCGCAGTACAATAGGCTCCACGCAACTCAGCGCGGTGGACGACGCCGATGAAGTCACAAAAAAATTCGGACTGGAAGCGGGCCTCTTCTCCATATTCAAGTCAGGCGCAAACAAAGAAGGCAAGGCCGTGCAAGCCAAGGATCTATTGGCCAAATACGGATCCGCCTACCTCGCCACCTCCATCTCCCTCTCAATTGTCTCCTTCTCCTTGTGTTATGCCTTGGTCACAGCCGGAGTAGACGTGCCGTCCTTGCTAGCCAAGGTGGGCATCACGGCGAGCTCCCAAACCGAGACTGCGGGGACGGTTGCTCTTGCCTACGCAGCACACAAGGCCGCTTCTCCCATTCGTTTTCCGCCCACAGTGGCGTTGACGCCGTTTGTAGCCAATGCGTTCGGCAAGAAGCCGGCGGCGGAAGACGCGGAGGAGTAGGTTGAGATATGATGAAAAAAGGATTGAGACCTGGGAGTCGGTTTGACACGGGAGGACACAGAATAGAAAGATGGTGTCCTTGTGGAAGGAAAAGTCGGGTAGCGAGACAGGCTCCTTATTTGCAGTTAACATATATATAAATACTTATGGAAGTTAATGAGTGAAAAGAGGCAAGTATGTTTAATGAGGTCTTCGCACGAAAATGTCTATTTTTGTTTGTCATTTCACCTTTCGTAGGAGTGGGTCCAATCAGTTAGGATCATGAGTAGGGATTGAGAAGGTGGGGATGAATAGCGACGTAAGTAAGCTCCAACACGAACACCAACACCAAAAAGAAGATAAAAAGAAGCAAATATGTGTGTACGTAAAAAACAGAAGGAGTATGGTTGGAAAGTGTTTCTTTTAGGGAGCTAGCCACACGTCAAGAAGACACCAAAGATGACCAAACCCTGGCTTCTATACATTAGGCTTTTTATTCAGTTCACACGCTGTTTCGGTGCTGTCCAATCAGGTAGGTGATTTTCTCAACGGCCTCGCCCAAGCCGTTTCCGCGATCAATCGACCGGATTGCGAAGGAAGCACGGCACACACACACTGTGCAGTTAATGCGCCAATGCAGTGCAGCAGCATACAGTGGGCATGATGGCATGCACAAGATGCTCCAGCCGCTTATGGTCGAGGTGCCCAAGCCGGTGCCCTGATCGCTCGTCAAGCAACATCATCATCGTCATCCGCCGCTCCCGCCCTCTCTCCAACGTGCCCATAATAACTTACGAGCACGGGCTGCGTCTCTCGTTCGATCGGCTTATTATGTCCTTGTTCCCGTAAGCTTTACAATAGGATATGATTTAGCCGTACAAGTCTTGATTTTGCTGATGCTCTTGAATCCTACGCGCTCCTTTCTACTAGGCGCGAAAAGCATACAGACAACGACCACCCTTCTCTATCATCGCAAAGAACAGCGACCAGGCACGCAAAACACAACCGCCACAATTGGACTGAAAGGCTCATTCGCTGCCCCTATCTCTCCCTGGACAGGTTGGCCTTGCCTGGGTCTCCCTGTTCTTCGTCCTAGGAGGAAGCACGACCACCATGTTTATGAAACAGGCAACCTCCGACCGATTGCTGGGCATGCTGGTGACTCTTGCAACGGGCGCAGCTATCCTCTACATCCAGGTGAGTGATGATTGTCAAGGATGCGCATACATAAGCAGCAAAAATTTTGAGTGTCCATGACCTTATGTCTGCAGGGGCTCATACACCTCTACCATTTCAACCCCTTACAGCATCGCATCAAGGTCTTTGTCAATAGACGCAAGGCAAGCGGCAAAGGGGAACGGTCAGAAACCAAGAAGGTACGTCCAGCGAGAACAGTCGCACCCCGCTGCGCGCGGCAGGGCACCGTCACCGTCACCTCATGTGCCGTTCCGCTGTGTTGGTTGACATAACAGAAGAGACTGCATGTGTGTATGTATGTACCGGTGGTTGCTCTCTCGACCTCTTCTCCGTCCCTGTGCCTCTTCCGCTAGCTTCCCATGGGCCCATCCCACCTTTCCTTCTCCCACTATCCAACCACCTCACTTACCTAGCCATCCACCCCACCTATAAATCGAGTCACTCACTATTATTTCGCTCTTCCCTCCTCTCCACCACCACAACAACCACCACCCTCGTCAAATCAGGCAACGGACTACGGCGACCCCTACTTCCGCGCACGATGGGGCCGAAAAAGCAGCGGCAATGGAGGTATCTTCGAGCTGGTCCACCACATAGGCACCTGCATGTGTGGTCGCTTTGGCTTCCGATTGCTGGCACCAGCAGAACTTAAGGCCCTTGATTGCCCTGGAAGGGTCAGGTACCCTCATGTTTTCGTGCCTGTCAGTTCGTTTCAACCCTTGGCGGATCTGCGATTGTTGACTCTATTTTCAGCAAGGGGCGGGGGCTTGGCGAGTCATAATGTGGTGGTGCACGCATTTTGTACCTCGTGTGGAGTGCCCGTGTTTCGGGCGTCGGATGGGGCGATAGATACCTTGGTGGTGAATATTGAGTGTTTGCGCGGGGAGAGTGTCAAGAGTCTGGAGGTGACTTATTACGAAGATTTGCTCGGTTTTCCCCGAGACGACGTGCAGGAAGGAGTGGAAGGAGGGGGGGAAGGAAGGCCGGAACAGCAGCAGCGGGCGGGGTCGCCGACTTGGGGAGAGGGTGTTGGGGAGAGAGGAGGGGGGAAGGGGGCGTGGTTTGGTGCGAACGCCGGGGGTGAAGGAGGAGGATCGAGACCAGCTGATGCAGCGACAATGAGCGGTAGTAGTAGTAGCGATGCGGGCGCGCTAGTGCGGGCGACGACCGCGGAGTGGTCAAGAGCAGGAGCAGGAGCGGAGGGAGGGGTCTGTAGATGGGGAGGGAAGATGACGAGTCTGGTGGACGCCATTCTGCCGGTTCGAGGCTTGTTCGCTGCGTCTGGTGATGGTGGGCTTCGGGGCAGCAGCATCAGTAGCAGCAACGGTTGCTACGGGAGGCCCTCGTCAGCGCTGATGGGAAGAATGGGGGCGACCTCTCTCCTCTCCCACCTTCTCTCCCGCGCGTCTCTTTCCACCTGCCCTCCCTCCTCGTCCTCCCGTCCTTTGGCGATTGAGACATGCGGGCATCGAGGGTTGGGGGAGGAGGATGACGATGATCCTTGCAGCGGCAGCAATAACAGCAGCAGCAGTGACAGCAGGAGCCCTGCTTGGCCGACGGCCGGAGCCTCCGCAAGTATGTGGCATGCGTGGGATGAATCTTGTGAGGTGAGGAGAGAACGAGGAGGACGAGGTAGAGGAGGGGGTGGGTGGTGGGCGGGGAGTGGCAGCAGCTACAAGACGCCTGCGACGTCGACGATAACTGGGTTGTCCGTCCCCGTGCCGGGAGGTGTGGGCGGTGTCGGAAGAGGAGGAGGAGGAGATATCGGGGGAGGAAGCTTTTACCATAAAGGGATGGGGGGGGCCTCGGGGTGGGAGAGAGTGAGTGGGGGATGCACACCTCCGTCGATGCATCAGTTAAGATACCATTTGAAAAGGCACGTGAAAAGGAGGCTGAGTTGGTTAAACGGTAATGGGGGAGGAGGGGGGGATGGAGGGATGGGTGGAAGAGAGGATACGGGCTTCCCGGTTGACCACTACTTTCATCACCTCCCTCAGCAAGAGAATGACCATGAAGAGGAATATGAGGGAATGGCAGAAAAAAGAGAGGAGGAGGAGCAACATCAGCAACAGCAGCAGCATCGTGCGGCAATAACACCACCACCATCAGCAGCAGCAGCAGCAGCAGCAGATTCATTCTCCTCGCCTACCACCAGCACCCCTCTAGCTGATACAACCAATCTGCAGCAGCAACAGCAGGAGCAAGCGCAACAGCCGTCAACACTCTCATCGCGGTCCAGCTCGGACGGAGTGACGGTGAGCAAGGGCAGCATACCGGCAGCAGCAGCGGTTGCAGCCTCGAACGGCATGAGAAAAAAACAGCAGCCCTTTCGAGAAGGGGGAGAAAACAGGGCCCCCATTGCAAAAGGTGGAAAGGCCGACTAAACCTGCGGCGGCTCGGGTGGGGGAAAGGGAGGGAGGGAGGAGGATGAGAAACAGACATGCAGAAGAGTGTGCGCGCGTGAAAAGACTGACCAAAGCGGTAGGAAGGGAGAGAAGACGCGCACACATGTTAAGCACAGACCCCTTTAAAGGGTTGACTTATCAACGTACACATTCATATAAACAGAACGGTACTCTCTTCTTCTAATTAGGATCCCATTATGGGAGCGGGGTAGAGAGAAGAAGAAGGGAGAAGGCATAAGACCTCTTTTTCAAACAAAAAACACACCCACAATGTCGATATCACTATCATCCACCATCAGCCAATCATTATCAACATTAGTTTCTCTACAAAAAACAAAGCCCGTTACGTACGTATAAGTTGTGGATGACTGCTTGTATTCTTGAGGCGTGAGATAAGAAGCAGGGAAGGGGTGAGTGAAAAAGAGAGAAGACGGAAAATAAAGCAACGCAACCGCAAAGGACCAATTGGACAGGAATGGACAACTGACTGAGGCTTGAGTAAGAAACTCGAATAACTCATCTTCCACTTGCGTACATGTTTGCTTTCTGTTCTGTTAGTAACGCAGGTACCAAGTGTAGTACGTCACGAAGGGGTCAGAGGCAAAGCCCGCCTGTTCCTCTCACGCCGCGAGGGAAGGAAAAAGGCGTTTCCTGGCTACGCTCGTTTGTCTAAATACACCCACGCGCCACTCACACAACCCATGAAATATACCATGCATGAACGTAAACAGGTGTCTCCTTCCTGTACACGCATGAGCTGCTAGCACCGGAAGTGCTACACGACAAAGCGGACCGGCTACGACAAAGTTCATCGTCGATCTCGAGTCCTCCGTCATCCGTGCTGGGAATTAACCACCCAACTAGCCCTTGGACTGCGCCACGACCGCGGTATCATGGACCGTGGAAATAACCATGTGGCCAGCAGGTCTCAACGGTGGCATTTCTTGCTTCCGGGCTTGTTTGGTTGCCTCCTTTTGGGCATCTTTCTCACGCCCGCACCCTTATATCAGGGAAGCGTTGGGTCCGTCGTGAGCAGCAAGGAGGAGGCGGAAGACATATGGCTGCGCGGCAAGCACTCACAGCACTCCCGTGACACCACCCCCATAATGGACTTGGTGGTGGCCAACCAGCGAAATGATACTAAGGGCTTGCTGCGGTACTTTGCCGAGGCTCATATCAAGGGCCAGTTGAGTGCCGAGGCCTTTAAAGAGGTCGAGCACCTGCTGCTTCTGGAGCAACAACACCACCAGCCTCAGCGATCACGGATAAATGCGGATAAGCCCTATGAATCAGGTGCTGCGTCTCTTTCAAATATGACCCAGAGCCCCCACGCTTTGGTACAGGAGGAGATATACTGGCGGGGTCGCGATCGCCGGGAGGCCGAGCTGACTAGAATTCACCACAACTACTCGGCCATCAAGCCATTCAATAGCTGGGGGCCTATATACATTTGGGATTGGTTCAATCCGGATCATTTGTGCCCGACTATGGAACGGGTGGGTCGTGTTGGAGATGGGGGCAAATGGATGTGTGGGTTGGAGACGCTTCGGAAACGCCCCGAGGAGGTTGGACGGCCTTGCATTGTATATGCGTTTGGGATAAATGACGACACCTCCTTTGAAGAGGAACTGGTAAATATAACGCATTGCCAGGTGTTTGCCTTTGACCCGACAGTTAAGAACTTGCCGGCCTCAGCGTTGAATGCCACGCCGCCCCTGCACTTCTACAAACAGGCCTTAGGGCCCCGGGACGCGCCGTCGCGAAATTTCTTGATCGAGAGGAATCTGTTGAGTATCATGAAGGAGTTGGGACACACATACATTGATGTGCTGAAAGTAGACGTGGAAGGTGCGGAGTGGGCGTCCTTCGCCCCGGTATTCGCAGCAGGTCCGTTACCCGTGGGGCAACTGCTGATCGAATTGCATTACCAGGACGTGGCCACCACCTTTGACTTCTTTGATCAATTGGAAAAGCAGGGCTTTCGCGCATTTTCCCGAGAGACCAACTACCATCCATGTGTGACGGGGAAGATGCCCGTTGCAATAGAGTATTCCTTCATCCAACCCGCCACCTTTCCCAAGGGTGATGCCTTGCAAGCCTCTAAAGCCATGCTGGCCGGCCTCCCCACCTACCAGCGACAAAACGGCGTCATCTACTTGCTGACGCAACGGACACGGGTGCACAGTCATTTAATTGCAATGCTCAAGGGCCTGGACAAGTACTTCAATGCGGCGCCTGGCCGGTCGTATCCGATTGTAATTTTCCATGATGACTTCACCCCTGCTGATGAGGCGGCCGTGCGGGCAGCGACGTCCAGCCCTCTGACTTTTCACCGCATTGAGTTTGACATCCCGGCGTTTCTAGACAAGGAGAAGATTCCGGAGCGGACGGAGTGTAGCAAACATTCCTCGACTGTGGGATATCGTCACATGTGTCGTTTTCTGGGGTTGCAGGTACAGCATTTGCTGAAGCATTTTGAGTGGCATTGGCGGTTGGATGACGATTCGCTGTTTTTGTCTCCTATTGGGTACGATCCTTTCACATTGATGTTGCAAAATGGGAAGAAGTATGGATTTAATCGGATTTTGCACGATAATGAGAACTGTGTGGTGGGTCTGTGGGATGTTGCGAAGGACTTTGCCAAGGACAGGGGAATATCTCCGACTTTCTTGGATAACTGGGACGACGGCGTGACGTTCTATAACAATTTTGAGATTTCACATCGATCAATTTGGACAAACCCGGTGGTGATGGATTTTATGGAGCACGTGGATAGGTTGGGAGGGATCTATTATGTGCGGTGGGGGGATGCGCCGATCCGATCGTTGGCTGTTGCGTTGGTGGTGCCTGAGACTGAGGTCCACTATTTCTCGGATATCGGATATGCGCATTTGCCTTATCATCGACAGGAGCCACGGCCATTGCCTCCACCATTTGCGGGTGCTTTGTGGTATTTGGATGGGGCGTCTCAGTATATCAGGGATGTTGAGGAGAATAACAGGTTGGATCGCATGGGGGCGTTAAAACGGAGGCGGCAGCATGGGGTGGTGGTAATTTTTAGCACGAGTGAACGGTTTGAAGCGCTAAAGAGGTGCTTGGCGAGTTTTGAGGAGAAGTTTAACAAACATAGGGGGTATCATGTGTGGGTGTGGTCACACGGGTTGACGTACGAGCAGCGGTTGGAGTTGAGGGCTTTGTCGTCATCCCCTGTGCGGATCGACACGATGGAGCGGCCACTGCATCTTACTGAGGGAGGTGAGAACAGAGCAGCGACAGGGAGCAAGGGGCCATGTGGACCTCATGATGTGAATTCGACGCGGTTGTTGGGGTGGGAGATCTCGAGGATTATCGCCAAGAGATATATTTGGCAATGGAGGTTGGCGGACAATGCTTTTTTTACAGAGGACTTGATCGACGACCCCTTCTTGACAATGGTTCAGAGCAGGGCTACATATGGAGTAGCGGCTTTTGGGACTGTCCCTGCTATGCATCGGGCGTGTGTGCGGCAATTGGTCAATACGGTGACGACGAGGTTTGCGTTTGAGAAGAAGGGGAGGGAGGAATTGTTGGATACAGTGGAGTCGGTGTACTTTGACCCAAGTTTTGAGATTTCACATCGGGCTTTGTGGGAGGACCCCAGATGGGATAGCTTGATTGAGATTGTAGAGACGGGGGGAACGGCTGTGAGTTGGGAGGAGAAGGCACCCACTCCCTTTGTGGGGCATGTGGACGGGGCGTATATCCGGAGTTTGGGTGTAGCTCTACACTTGCAGGGAGGGGAGGGAGGTTTGCATATCTTTGATAATTTGCATGCAGTGGACTTATCGGCAAGCGTTATGATTTCCAACCGCAGCAATTCTAATAAGCAGCAGCAGGAGGGGGAGACACGGCGCATCGCTGGGCATGGCTTGGAAGTGTCGCATGACTCTCAGGTGCTGGGTAAATTGTTTCGTCCGCAACGTTTGGGGTTTCTGGACGCAATGCTAGGCACTCCTGTAAGCTTGCCGCGGAAACCGTCCTCTGTTACTCATGGTGCTACTCCTCCAGCGGCGGTTGTAGTGACCAATACCCCGGAGATGGTCTGGATGTTGGGGGAGACGCGGATTGGTCACATGAACAATACCAAGCCCGAGGCCGCATTTGTCCTTGATGATGCCGTCGCTCTCCTATCACCAGCCAACAAGATCATTGATTACTTTTGGAGGCATCGAGAGAATCAGGGTATGCCCGCGTCTATCCTAAATGATGGAACGCTGGGTTCGGATCAGACCCTCTTACCCACGGCGGGCTTGGCCGTGGTCCCTGAGCGACACCCTGATCAAGTTCGACTCATCCTGCTCTGCCAACGTCAGAACGTAAGTGCATCTTACATTGAAGGCGAGCGCACACAGCTCGGCTCGGCAGTGGTGGTGGTTACGAATGCCCAGATGCCGCCTAGTAGGTGGGTGTACGACGTGAGACAATTTCCAGGGACGGACAAATGGAATGGATGGCACACAGCGATGGCTCTGACGGATGGCAGCCTTGTCTCGCGCAACCCGACGACGGATTCTGTGTATATTATGGGAGAACAAACTACGAATGTGACAACAGAGAACTCGTGGTATTTGAAGAGGGAGCACGTGGTTTCCAAGGTACCCCTGGTTTCCTTGATGCGCATGTCGGTGGAAAAGATGGAAATTTTTGCTACTGCTGCTGCGGTAGGTGCTGCTGATGAGGAAGTAAGAAATGAAGGACAATGGGTTTCGTACGCTGAGACGGTGCTGGAGACGGGAAGTCCAGCAGAGGCTGCTGAGCGACTGCGAAATCACTCCAAGACGTTGCTTCCGTCGGAAGAGGGACAGGCCAAAGCATTGGTCATGGAACGCGTGGGGCTGGGTTACTTGTCTGGCCCTAAACTCTGGTTTATGGGCGACATTCTTTTAGATGATGACAACGGGGAGGAGGAAGGGAAGCGCCTGGTTGTCAAGACGTCACCTGCGATCACCGGTCCGTGGGAGGATCACACTGTCATGCGCTTGCCTTCTGAATATTCCACGCGACAGTATATTTGTCCCAGCTTGTATGTGCTGCCGGATATGGCGCAAGATCAGCAGTGGGAGGTGGCGTTGGGGTTGGCTTGCTTGGTCAGGGGGCATGGTGCCACACCTGTGCAGGAAGGGAGGAGTCAATTGAGTGCTCAGGTCGGCCCTACGACTGTGGACGTATTTCGGGTCCGGTTTAAGGCGCCGGCAGAGGCGGTGATTGATCCAATTCCCACAGTGTAGAAGGAGAAAAGGACGAATGAAAAGTGAATGAGTGGATTGAAGGGCAGAGTAATGGAAGGAGAGTGTGGCCCTGAATCGCTCAGTCGAGGGTAGAAAGTAAAGAGAATTGCAACGCAGAGCAGTATGGAAATGAGTGACAAGTAAAAACATGACTGACAGTTGTATTGTTGTGGCAATAACGGATAATGGATGGTCGAACAGATGCAAGATAAAATTTATGGTGGTGAATGTACGTGTGTGTGTGTGTGTGTGTGTGTGTGTGTGTGCGCGCGCGCGTAAGTGAAAGGGGGGGAGTTGAGACGCCATCTCATTCTTCGATTGTGCATTATTGCACCAGGGCGAATGAGTGTGGGTATGTGCTTGCTTGATGCTCGTACTTGGTATTTGGATCACATAAACATATTTCAAATGTATTTAACGAACTGGGCTTCAACAAAAAGCAACAAGATAGGAGCGACTGCAGTGTTTCAAGTTGCATACTTTGCCTTGTTACTCAGCAACTGAATCTTACACCTACATAATTATCGTGAATCTTCTCTTTAACTCTCTGTTTCTTACTTGCATGCCGCCGCCGCTGCTGCTACATCTCCTATCTTTCCTCATCTTCGGCATCAAAGCCCATCGCGCAGCTCGAAAAAGCAAGCTTCTTGACCCCGACTTTCTACAGGAGTAAAAAAAGCAACTTTAGCCTAATTGTTGCTGAACGATAAACCGTCGTCTCGGCCCGAGAAAAATCCGTTAAACCTTAGCGAGCGCCAACCACATGTGAGGGAAAGAATTTTAAACTAATGCGAGCCCATTGAAATTTGCTTTGACCCTTCTTTCTTTCTTGTTTCTTCGCATTATATTGTAAAAGACTCTGTATTGCGAGGAATTATTTGAAGCAGCAAGCACCCGCGATCTTTTCCCTCTTTGTCCCTCCTTGCCCTGCCTGTCAAAACAAGCACAACGTACCTGGTCTCCTCACACATTACGCCCTTCTTCAAGACCTTCCTTAACTTGACATGGAAACGCCAACCTTTCCACTAATAACCTACATTTCTACTCGAAGCCGCATTTCCCTCTTCTCTTATTTGACTTTTTCGCCGGCTCGCAAAAAGTTGATACTTTACTTGTGTGCCTCGACCAGGGCCAGGAGCTTGTCCTTGGCAGCGCCCATCAGCTCCCCGACCTTCTTCCCATTCTTGTACACTTGGAAGGTGGGCATGGCCGAGATGCCCGCAGAGGACGCCACTTCCTCGTTCTCGTCGACGTCAACCTTAATGGTTTGTCGGGGTGGGTGGGCATGTTGGGAGAGATGGTTTTGGTTCAGCAGGAGAAACTAGTGATCAGGAGAAAGTCAAACGACATGTTATAGCCCCACCCCCTTTGATATCTTCCCATCATTATCTCTTTTCTATTCCTACCTTAATGAAAACAACGTTGGTGAATTGCTTGGAGAGCTCCTCATAGTAAGGGGCAATGACCTTGCATGGCCCGCACCATGTGGCGTAGAAGTCCACCACCACGGCCTTGTCCCCCGCGCTGGCTAGAACCTCGTCAAATTCCGCCTTATTACCGACTATCTTGACCATAATTGAATTGATTGCTGGAGAGGGTTTAGCTATGTGTATAAGGGAGGAATATAAATAGCGTGGGTAAGGGAGAGAAAGGGACATCATCAGATAAGATGGCTCTTCAGGGTTAAGCCTCCTTGCTGCCCGAGCAATATTCAACTGTACGTGCTGGCAGTGCAATGCTATATCCTATGTCCCGGTACATGGAGCGTGGCCTGGACTTGGATAGTCCTTGCAAAGGCAACGAAAGAGAGGCGGGGAAGGGAAAGAGGATAAATGAGTGTGTTCTTCATGACAGCCACCGCGTCTGAATCAGTCCCGCACGCAGTGACAATAGCTAGGCAAGGCTGGACGACCACATGCTTGTTGAAATGGGATGTGCTGCTCTAGTGGTAATATATGGATGTGGCGGGTATGTTTCCTAATGTCCTCTTCCTTGGTGCATGATGAGGGTCCTTTCCCCAAGGGAAGGAGCAACCCGCGAATTTCCCGAATTCAAGTCGATCGCCAAGAAAAAGGGGGCTCGTAAAGTACCCAAGAAGTCCCATGACGAGACCAATCGCACCCAGGCAAATCAGAAACAGCTAGGATGCCGTGTCTGTCTCTCTAAAATATCAAATTAAAAAAAAACTGTCGGCTTCAGAAACCTCCCTTCTGAACCTGGGGAAAAGGACGTCGTCGCATTCACAAAGCACCCTTTTTTGTCTGGGACAAAGCAGGAAACCAGATTATGTTGAGGGGAAAGGGGACGATTACCACCTCTTTCATTCATATACCATTCTTTCTTTGAGGGCATGTGTCGGGCCGCGTGATCTGCTCCGTAGGAGAGTAGTTCCCTCCCTTGTCACTGTCAGTGCCCTTTTCATCCAGTTTGGTCTCTACATATATCCCCGTCCTTATCCTCCCTTTCTCCCTTCCTCCACTTTCTCCATTCCCGAATTCAGGGCGATGTCCGCGAAGCGTGGCCCGAGACCATAGACCGCTCCTCATTCAAGCGCTGCTGCAACCGGTTAAGCTCATTCGCAAACCGGATCATGTCTGTTTTACCAACCAAGGGCTTCTCCAGCTCCGGGCTGCGGACGGTGCTGGACTTGCGTTTGGCGCCTCTTTTGAATAAGGACCGCGAACTAGGACTGCTGCTCTTGGTACTGAATTGACTGCTGCTGTTGCTGTTGATGCTTATGTTGTTGACGTTGGTGGCGGCGGCGTACAGACGACTCGAAAAGGAAGGCGGGCTCTCTGGCTGAGTCTTGATGGCCGTGGTCTCCGTCCAGTCATCCCCTCGCCACTTCTCCCGCTGCTGCAGCTGCTGCTGCTTTTGCTGTTGTTGATGCTGCTGTTTGTAAATCGCCAACAGTTCCATGTCCCTCTCCTGCTCTTGTAATTTATCGACGGTCTTCACTCCCTTGGTTGCCCTAGCTTTCCTTTTAAGCAACGACAAGGAAGTAGCAGGGACCGGAGGAGGGTTTGCCGGTGTGGAAACAGCGGCAGCTGTAGCAGCATCAACGGCAACAACAACATGAGTGGGAGAAGAAGACGGAGAAGGACTAAATGACAAATGGGGCGAGTGTACTCGTTGGGTTCTTTCCGAGGTGGGAATGTGTACAGTAGTGTTGCTGCTGCTACTGCTGCTGCTGCTGCTGCTGCTCCTTTTTGTTTTGGTCTCAGGAGCGGCTCGTAGCTCAGCCTTACGTTGCGCCAGACACCTACGTGAATATGCGACCTCTTCAGTTAGCATTATCATTTGTTCGTCGATGCTCCGTTTTTGATGGGAGAGCTGCGTGCTGAGCGCCTCCATTCGCCGGCGTTCCTCTCTCAATTTTCGTCGTTGGGCTTTCAGGCGGCTTTCTTCCTCGTACAGGATTGCGTGGTTGGGGATAGGGTAGTACGGGTGCGGATTAGGGCGAGAAAGGGATGGAGAGAGGGAGGTGGGCGGAGAATGGTCTTGCCATTGCGTCTGCTGCTCCTGCTCCTGCTCCTGCTGCTGCTCCTGCTGCTGCTGCTGCTGCTGCTGCTGCTGGCCTAGCTGTTGGTGGCGGGGCACGGTGCTGTCACTGCTGGTGGAAGTGATGGTGGGGAGGGGTTCAGTAACACGAATTGGAGCAGAAGCAGGGTGGGTACGGGCCGTGAGCGTCGCAGTATTCTCAAAAAGGCCTCTGCTTCTATTCCTACTATTGCTGTTGCTGCTAGTGCTGCTGCTGTCAATGACTCCGACGACTTCTTCGCTAATAAGTTCGTTTTCGAGCAAGGCGTGAGCCTCGTATTGCTCCCGCAACGCCTCCTCCAATGCCCCCTTCGTCGCTTGGAGAGCCAAGAGAACCTCGGCATCCGAGCCAGCCACGGCCATTTTCCTCCCTTCGTCCAACTCGTGCTGCTTCATCCCAACACCGCCGATGCTGCCTTTGCTAATCTTGCTTCCCTCGTTGCTTCGCATACGGCTGCTGCAACTATTATCCTCGATCTCGGTCGCTTGTAAGAGCACCTCCGCGTGCGCCACAAACCCAGCAGCCTTGGCACTTACTGCCTGTGTCATCTCCCTCAACCGCATGCAATGCTGGACGGCATACATGGCTTTGGCCTCATAAAAGAGTTTCTCTCTCCTCACCCTCTCTAGCTCCATCTCAAACTCTGTCGATTTCCTCGTCAGAGTCTCCGCGATTTCCATGGCCCTCAATGCAAGCTGCTGCACGATTAGTTGCCTGCGATTTTCATACTCCTCTGCAGCTGCTGTTCTCGCTGCAGCTGCTGCTGCTCCCTCTCCTTCATCATCCATATGCGCCCATTCACTTAGATCCTCATGCGGGACCAGCTCCTCAGGCTGAATAAAGAGGCCATCACTGCTGTTGTCGCAGTCCGAGAGGAACGAAAAGGAAGCGAAAAGTGTCTCTCCACCTCCTTTTCCCCCTTCTACTCCTCCTCCTCCTTCTTCTAAGGAAGTATGAGATTGCTGCTCGAGTTGACTGAGAATGGTAGCGATTTGGCCCACCAGCGCCGTCAGCCCCTCGCCCTTCAGCTGCTGTTGCTGCTGTTGCTGCTGTTGCTGCGGCTGCTTCTGCTTCTGCTGCTGTACCAGCCGCAGGTTCTGAATGCCATAGTTTGCCTCTCGCAGCTCCGCGGCGTCACGTTGCGCCTGGTGGAATAAGGCAGTCTGAGCAGCCAGCGCCCTTTTCAATCTTCGAACTTCTTTCTCCAGGACTGCATCTCGCGCGATGGTGGTGTCAGAGGTGGGGGGCGACGAGGAGCAGGAGGTGGGGGAGAGGACAAGACCCCCTTTGTCATCTTCGCCCGTCTCGGCCACAGCAGCACTGGTAGCATTAGAAGCGAAATCAGCTGTACCAGCAGCCACAATCGTGGCAGCAGCAGCCGCATGCTCCATTTCCCGCTGCTGGGCCTCCGCACGCTCCGTCTGTTCGATCAACGCCTGCTGCAATAGCTTGATCTCCCCTAACCACTCCGCCTCCTGCACCTCCCACCCCTCCAACCGCTCTCGCATTTTCTCTTCAGCCCTTTGCCCCCCCTCACAGCCTAACATATCCCGCATTGCTTGCATCTCCGCCTGCATCCGCTGCAACGTCTCCGCCACTGCTTCTTTTTCTTCCTTCGATGCTTGCGCCTCTGTTTTGAAATGCCTTATTTCCCCCTCTAGTTCATTGATCCTCCGTCCCTTTCTCACGTTCTCCTCCTTCGTCGCCTGCTCCATCCCCAGCATACGCTGTAATTTTACAAGAATTGTATATTTAGTCTCCTCCATGCTCTGAGCCTCCTTTCTTAGATGTCTCAGTTCCTCTTCAAACTTCCTGATCTTCCGCACCTTCTCAATGTCTTCCGCCTTTGTAACGAACCCCAATTTGGTCAGTTTTAAGCGTTCCGAGGACAGCTGCTCTTCCGCTGAAGCCACTCGTTCGAGCAAAGCTTTCTTTTCTTGGTTTATATGTGCAATCTGTCCAAGCAAGCCTTCTTTCTCTCGCACGAGTCGCTGCTCAAGCACGGTCAAAGGGGCAGGGGATCGGGGGGAGGGGGAACAGGGGGATGAGGAGGAAGAGGAGGGGAAAGATGAAGAGGAGGAAGGTGCAACGGATGAACGAGGGGCTATGGGCATTGATGAGGTGATGATGGTTGGAGACGATGGTCGTGGACAGAGAGGTGTCGCGTCATGAGGTGGGGGCGTGGGCAGGCTGCGTTCTGATGGTGCTGTCGTCACCGTCGTCGTTGTCGTCTCCAGGTTGGCTGTCACGGTTGTCGCCACCTCTGATGCAACCTCTGGCACGTGGGGAGTAGAAAGCCTTTCGTCACTTGAAGGGCTGCCATTGATATCCGGTAACACTGTCAGCAGAGATAGCTTGAAGTCGTCTGGAGTAACCACCACGCCTCCCTCCTGCCTCAATTCCTCCTCCTCCTCCTCCTCCTCCTCCTCCTCCTCCTCCTCCTCCTTATCCTCTGCTATACCTCCCGTTTCCGACCCTGCCTTCGCGTCTCCGATTGCTTCAGCTTCGCTGTCCATCACGAGGGGTAGAAGTGCGAGGGAGGGCTGGCGCGTTGAGGTGGTGGCTGTACTCGACATCATGGCAGCACACAAGGCTTCTATCCACTCAGTTCGTCCCTCAGGGGGCTCCGCCCGCAAAACGTAAGTCCGGTCCTTGGCTGGTACCCACAATTCGAAAACGCCATTATCGTCCTCGTGGATGCCAACGCTGCAGATCGGCTCCAAGGCCAGGGAATCGTTCGGCTTTTTGGGTTTTGTTTTCTTCTTGATCGAGTTAGATGACAAGGTGTGAGGCTGGGTAGTATACCAGCTTAAGCGCGCCTCCCCGCCCTCCAAGACGAAATAGCGGCGATGCCACATAAGCTGCCGGGTAAAGAGGTGGCGGCGCGTGGTTTGCTTGACAAGCCAACCCTCCTTGAGGGGCGCGGTGGGGGTGGTAGGGGTTGCTTGCATGGTCGGAGGCGCGAGCCGCGATCTGGTTGAGGCCAGGAAGCGGAGGAGGCGGACTATAAAAGGCGCAGATCCTGCCTGTCGTCGGCGTGAATGATTTGGGCGTGTGTTGGTCTATGTTGTGCTGCGATGCGGTCTGTCGATATGAGGCCGCCAAAAAAGGGGCGATTTTTGGCGAGACGGGGGGCTGCTTTCTTCTTCTTTAAAAAAAAGTCCTCTTGTGCGCAAGCACAATGTCTGGCGTGAATGGATAAGTGAAGTGATCAGAAATGTGGTAGTGCCACAGTGTGTAAAAAGAAAGTCGTCCTCTTGAAGAGGGAAAAGTCCCAACATCATGAAAATTGAACTGTAACTATAGCTTCCAAGTTCTGAGTTACAACCCCACACAGGCCTCACCAAATGCAGGCCAAGCTCGGCCACCATTTTCGTCACACCGCCCTGCACGTTGGCAGAGATCTTTGATGATGGTTCTGGGTTTGTGGAGATCCTTCACACCTTTATGTGGGGCAAGGGAGACGTGCAGCTACGCATGGGCCAAGCATCGACGCGTCTACGAGGACCTACGCGAACCACACATCGCGTTTTAAGACGGGATCACAAAGCAAGTGGCCTGTCACTATCCATCAACTTACCTGTTCCCCTTTGTCCTCGCCCCCTATCCACCCGCACAACCCCTCAACCGAACAGGCATCCGTCCCCCTTCTTCCCCCTTGACAATGAACGGCATGGACACCATCGCGGGTAGCGGCAGCGAGCTCCAGCATACGCCCAAAAACATCCTGGTCACCGGGGGCGCGGGTTTCATGTACGGTTGGGTGGATATGCGGGGCAAGGGGTTGACGACACATTACAGCAGCTAATGGATGTCCCTCCTTCTTTCTCTCCTTCCCCCAAAAACCGTAGCGGCTCACACGTGGCCATCTTGCTCGCGCACAAGTATCCCAAGTACAAGATCGTGGTGCTAGACAAGTTGGATTGTAAGTCTTGTAGGTTTTTACGGTGTAGGGTTTTGCAGTCGCTTCCTTTGTGTCAAAAGCGTTGTGGGTGTAGAGCGAGGAGAGACTATGCTAGGGGCACACGTCGACAAAGTTGCCATGCGGTATCCCAGGCATTTACGCACACACCGCTTCAAAAGCCTCTCACTATGCAATTCAACTTTCTCCTTCCCAACCTCTTCCACAAACAATTAGATTGCGCGTCTTTGGACAACTTGTCTGAGGTCAACCGCCGCAGAAATTTCAAATTTGTCAAGGGAAATATATGTTCCTCCGACCTCGTCAATTTTGTGCTCGAGGAAGAGGAGATCGACACGGTCCTCCACTTGGCGGCGCAGACACATGTCGATAATAGCTTCGGGAACAGCTTCTCGTTTACCCAGAATAATATTTTAGGAACCCATGTTTTGCTCGAGAGCGCGAAGGTCCACAGCATCAAGCGCTTTGTTCATTGCTCGACAGATGAGGTTTATGGTGAGGGTACAGCGGACCAAGAGCCCATGTTTGAGGACAATGTGCTTGAGGTAGGAAAGAATCTTTTGGGAAAGCATTGTGGGAAGAGAAGGAGATGTAAGCCGGGGATCGTATGCTTTGAGGGAGGGTGTCTTCGATATATATACATAGGGTTAGTGTGTGTGTGAGTATGTATGTATGTTTGTCTGTGTGGGTGTGTCCCCTTTTACACATTCAAACCATTCGTCTCATTTGTATTACAACACAGCCGACCAACCCCTACGCCGCTACCAAAGCTGGTGCCGAGTTTTTGGCTAAATCATACCACCGCTCCTTCAACCTGCCCGTCATCATCACGCGTGGTAATAACGTCTACGGCCCACACCAGTACCCCGAGAAGCTCATCCCGAAGTTTATCAATTTGCTCCAGCGGGCGCGGCCATTGACGCTGCACGGCAACGGCCTCAACACGCGAAATTTTCTGTACGTGACCGATGTGGCAAAAGCTTTCGATTGCGTTTTACACTATGGCGAGACTGGCAAAATCTACAACATTGGTGGCACGCACGAGAAGACGAATGTGGATGTGGCCAAGGATTTAATAAGAAAGATGGAACTTCTGCCCTCGGCTGCTGACAATGTGAAGGCCTACCCGAGCGCTGGTGACGAGAGCGCAGCTCAGGAGAAGAGGGAGGGGCTGGAAACTTCGGTCTCTTCTGCTGTTGCCGCCGCCGCTTGGGAACTCCCCAAGGACGATGATGATTCGGCTTATGGGCCCTATCTTACCTTTGTAGAAGATCGACCCTTCAATGACTTGCGCTATTCTATCAACAGTGAGGCTCTGCGGCGCTTAGGCTGGCGCGAGGAGGTATCTTGGGAGGATGGACTCGCTGAGACTATCCAGTGGTATATTCACAAGGCACAAAATCGTTGGGGCAATATCGAATCGGCCTTGGTCCCGCATCCAAAAGGTCCTCTACCGGACGACGCGGCTTAAGCGGTCTCACATGAATAATTGTTTGTAGGTGAGAGGGCATGGTCGATGTGATTTGTTAGCAGTTGTCGGGTGAAATTGGGAATTATCTTTGTGAGAAGGAAAGTGCCAAGGAGAAGGGCCGACGTTTGCACAAAGACGAAAATCAGCTCTGGTAGGCAAGAAAGACGGAAGAAATAAAGAATTAGCAGGGAGATTTGGGAAATGGTGTTTTTACGTTGTGATCACCTGGGCTTCATTTCTACGTTCTCGCGTGCGATAAGAAATATTGTATGCTCGAATACTTTCCATGCGATCTCGCACTCGTTCCCTGACGGGGCTGGAACGCGCAGTTGGCGTGATGAAGGAATTCACCGACCACTTAACCAGGATGCCACCGACAATTGGACCACCGAAAGCCTCGGACTCGGCACAATTTTCTCCTATGCCCTTTCTGAGGCCATTTAATCGACGCGCGCATATTTCAGCAGCACATAAGAAATACATCGTTATACAAGAAGAACATCCAAAATAAATATAAATGTGATACGTGTCATTTCGCTAACGATTTTTCGATTAAGTATTTTGATCAATTTTGCACATTTAATATTTCCTTTTCTTAAATTTGGCGTACACCTGATCATCTGACATAGTATCCCGGCCCTTAGGCCCTTCGCCATCCCCACGCTTGAAAGGAGCCTTTGGTTTAGGATCTCGCGCCCGCATGCTGATTGCATAGTCTTTCCTATGGGCATTGTAGTTATACGTCACGTTGCCGATGATGTCTTCTTCCTTCCCCCCGCCCTGCTGCTGCCGGAGTAAGTGCTGCTCTTCCCGTTGCTGCCGAGCGAATTCTGTGGCCTCGATATTCCGCAACTTAAACTCCATGGGCAATGATACTTCAGCGATCCCCGTGCTGAATGCAATGGGAGCCCCCTCCCCAACCCCGCCGTCGTCATTGGCGTACCCTCCCTTGCTGTGAACAGGCCCGCGACCTTGCGCATTCACCTCCTCGGTGATTGCCAAAAGTTTGTCCCGACGCGTCGACTTGGATAAGGGCAGGTCATCTCGGACAGCTGTATGTATGTAATTGTATGTATGTATGCGTACACGTCAGTATTTTGGGGGGGGGAGTGGGGGAGAGGGGAATAACAGGAGGCAATGGCTGTCCACCTGCTAGCTCTTAATTTGGTCTACTACTGCTATGACGTAAGAATACATGTTCTCATGTAAACAAAACTATACTACCACCACAAATTACCTTCGGGCGCCTCACTCTTGGTCCCGCCGAGCTTCTCGTTTATGTACTGCTCCATGATGCGCTCGTGCACGCTCGTTTCGTCCTTCTTGACGTACTTCATACCCGTAAAACTGGATTCGATCATCTAAGGGTAAGTGAAGAAATGTGTGTACAAGTGTGTCATTTCCGGAAAGCCTTCGCGTCAATTGGACAGGGGCGCTTTCTACCAAATCAATATGGAAAATAAAGAGAAATGTCAGCAGCTCTCGCCCTCCTAGCCCCAAGTCACAGTCAAAACGAATCCCCAAATGTCTCAGAGCCGTTTCATTCGTAATCGAATTCTCCATCCTCCTGCATTCCCGCATCCCTTCTCACCTCGCCAATGCTCCGTTGCCGCTCGGCTTCCTCCTCATCCTCCTCCTCTGTCGTCGAGCCTTTCTTCTTACCGGCATACCCTCCTCCATCTTCTGTGTCGAAAGTGCACGCCGCTTGGATGCCCAGCTTGGCCTTACGCTGCCTCTGTTCCTCCCGTAGCTGGGTTGAGAATGTGTGCAAGGGAGCGTGAGTGCGCGCGAATGTAGATGTAGTCGATGCACTCCACACGCAGGCGAGCTTGTTCAAAAGCCCTCAGGGTGACAAACAGACAAGCATGCAATATAGATATCTGGCGCAACCAGGCAGCTGGTTTCGATACCAAAGAGTCGCATCACCGCCCAAACCCCACCCTCGCACATACCTCTATCAACGTCTTCTGCTTGATGCCTGGGTCGTTTCCCCCTTCCTCCTCATCAGAGCTATCTGTGATTTTGATTTACGGTGCATGAGAGAAGTGTAAGTGTTGCGTATACAAATGGAGGCCTGGGTGTGGGGTGAAGCAAGACCAAATCACACACAGACGGACAACGTGACTCTCCTACCCCTGTGAACCCGTCAGATGATGATAATTATTATGACCTTAGATGGCGCCTTACCTGCACGTCGGCGTCGCATCTGTTTTCCCTTCATATTCCCAACCCTTTTGATGGTCGTGATGATGGCAATGACCGCTGCGCTGTGTGGGGTGTAGTGTGTGGGTTGAGGGAGGAGGTATTCCTGATTGACCTTCCTTCATTACGGAGCGTATTAATTTAATATATAATTATACAATGTGATAATAATTATTGCATCTATCCTGAAAGAGATAAAGACGAGCGCCCTGGCATTCGAGGACGAGGTGTGTATGCTACAGTGCTGCCTTTGGGCAGCTTTGGTTATGTTTTTTGCTTAGAGGTGTGTGTGGCCTGGCAACCGGCTGGTGGCCGCCAGTGAGAGAAAAACATCGACACTATTTATTGTGAGGTAAACTATGATAACATCTATGGAGGACATTATTGACAACCACTAGTTGCACGTAATGACACGACATTAAGACTGAGCCATACAGGGCATACCATTACCACGTGAGGGGTCTCTGGTTTTCACGTACGGATGTGGGCCGGGATATTTGTTGTCGTGCCAGCAGGCCTACTAGTGGTCCTCTCTACCAGCGGTAGGCTACCACGAATACTTTTATTTCATCTCAGACGAATGCGTGTATGAATTTCGTTTGCAAGACCACAGGGCAGGAAGCATGGCGAATGAATTGGACGAAGTGGCAATGCGAGACTCCACTGGAGACATGGCATGGTGGAAGAACTGAATTCCCTCGTAGCCCTCTTACTGTCAAAAAAACTCCACCCCATTGGATGCAGGACTCCCAACTTATCCTACCGACTGCCTCTCATACCTGCTAACCGCCCCTTTCTTGTACAATGCACAGGTAAATCACACTAACAACGACCCTCCTACCTCCCCACCCTTGCGTCTAGCCCACTCGGTCTCATCCTTACCATGGACGTGACGAAGGAGAATTTTACCGAGACCCTGCCCGAGCTCGAGGTGGCACTGCAGGACTGCGAGTTCGCGACCATCGACTTCGAGATGTCGGGAATCAGTTTGCCTGGGAATAGCGGTTCTTCCCGCCCTAATTATGGCGACACACCACAGGAGAGGTATGCCAAAACGTACCCTATCAGCTCTCGTTACAATATCGTGCAGATGGGCGTCTGTATTTTTAGCAAAGTGCCAAACGAGAAGACAAAGAGCAAGAAGGGGGGAGAGGCCAAAAAGGAAACTTTAATCGCACGGCCATTCAATTTTTACACTTTTGCCGCAGAGGGGGAGGACGTGGTCCTGAGCCTGTCTGCGATGCATTTTTTGAAGGACCAAGGGATGGACTTCAATAAATGGATTCGACAGGGCGTATCGTACACAAATGAGGCAGGCGAGGCGTATTTGGTGAAGAAAATGGAGCAGGAACGGGAGCAGGACCGACAGGACGCCGAGGCAGCTGCAGCAGCAGCAGCGGGAGGAGGAGAAGCGTCGGAAAAGAGCAGGATAAAGCTGACAAGGGCAGCAGATATCGACTTTGTCAAGGCCCAGATGGAAATGGTTACAGCGTGGGTTAAGACTGAAAAGGTCGAGGGGAGTGGGAAAGGGACAGAGGAGGAAGTGAGGGAGGCGGCCCGCAGATTCAAGGAGTTGAGCTTGACGCGGACGAATGCGTTTTTGCGTCGGGCGTTGTTTGAAGCAATTGGCGCGGCGTATCCGGAGATAGTGACGGAGGCCAGGAATAACCAGGTGATATTAATGAGGCTGTCGGAGGCGGAGAAGAAGGAGAGAGACGCTGCCAGGGAGGCGGCGAGGCAGGCCAAGTTGACCAGTAAGGTGGGCATGCGCCTGGTGTTCAAGGCGATTGGCGCGTGTGGTAAACCGTTGGTGGTCCACAATGGGATGCACGACTTGCTCTTCATGATGTCTGCATTCAACAAGCCACTTCCCGAGACCTTGATAGACTTGAAAGGGCAGCTGTCGGAATGCTTCCCGAATACGATAATTTACGATACGAAGTACATCTCGACGAGGGAAGAGTTGTTGGGCAAAACCTTGGGGACGGATACGGGCGTGGAGGGACTGTATCATACCTTGGTGGTAGAGGAGGACAAGAAGGAGAAAGGGGCTGGGATCGGTCCGAAGTTGGTCTTGGCGGAGGGGTTTGAGAAATACGCGGGAGGAGGGGAGGGGGGGGGGGGGGGGGGGTAGGAAAATGAAGGGGGGAATGATGTTTTTTTGAGGGGGGAAATTTTGGCGGGAATGGGTGGGTTGTTGAGGGGGGGG